>WNFC01015062.1_pt1 | contig 12810 bp, 12 predicted proteins | sample 5400541 | NCBI WGS metagenome assembly WNFC01 (sample SAMN13153342, study PRJNA577476) | soil metagenome | isolation source: 120 cm saprolite under Douglas fir tree site 2 hole 2 replicate 1 | place: USA:California | collected 2015-04-18
TGCGGCGGGGCTGCGCGTCACCGAACGGATCGAGACGATCGCGCCGCATCCGCTCGCGACCATCGATTTCGACGGCGTGCGCGTACCGGTAAGCCAGCGTCTGGGCGCGCCCGGCGAAGGGTTCAAGGTCGCGATGGCGACGCTCGACATCTTCCGTGCCACCGTCGGCGCGGCCGCGCTCGGCTTCGCCCGCCGTGCGCTCGACGAAAGCATCGAACGGGCAGCCACGCGAAAACTTTTCGGCGCGCCGCTCGGCGACCTGCAGCTGACGCAGAGCGCGCTCGCCGACAGCGCGACGGAAGTCGACGCCGCGGCGCTGCTCGTCTACCGCGCCGCCTGGCAGAAGGATCGCGGCGCCACCCGCATCACGCGCGAGGCCGCGATGGCAAAGATGTTCGCGACCGAGGCGGCCCAGCGCGTCGTCGATCGGGCGGTGCAGCTCCACGGCGCCTTCGGCGTCACCAAGGGCGTCAAGGTCGAGGAGCTTTACCGCGAGATCCGCGCGCTGCGCATCTACGAGGGCGCGACCGAGGTGCAGAAGATCGTGATCGCCCGCGAGGCGTTGAAAAACCGGCCGGGGAAGCCGGCACTCGCGGCCGAGTGATGCGTTTGTTGTGTGCATGAGGAAACGGGGGATGAAAGAGGAGCAGGCCATGATCCCGTCGGCACACGTCGACCATTTCGCGCGGGACAATCTGCCGCCGCGATCGCAGTGGCCGGACTTCATCTTCACGCTGCCGGAGCTGCGCTACCCGGATCGCTTCAATTGCGCCGTCGAGCTGCTCGATCGCTGGATCGCGCAAGGTTTTGGCGACCGGCCCTGCCTGATCTCGCCGGTCGAAAAGCTCACCTATCGCGGGCTCGCCGAGCGCGTGAACCGCATCGCCAACGTGCTCACCCGCGACTGCGGGCTCGTCCCCGGCAACCGCGTCCTGCTGCGCGGCCCGAACAGCCCGATGATGGTCGCCGCCACGCTCGCGGTGATCAAGGCGGGCGGCGTGGTGATCGCGACCATGCCGCTGCTGCGCGCCAAGGAAATCGCCTATCCGCTCAACAAGGCGAAGATCAGGCTCGCGCTGTGCGATCACCGGCTCGCCGAGGAGATGGAGAAGGCGCGCGCGACGGCGCCGACGCTCGAACGGACGGTCTATTGGGGCGGCAACGGCGCCGAGGCGCTCGACACCTTGATGGCAAAACCCGGCTACGAACATTTCACCGCCTGCGACACCGCGGCTGACGATGTCTGCCTGATCGGCTTTACCTCGGGCACCACCGGCGAGCCCAAGGGCACCATGCATTTCCACCGCGACCTGCTCGCGACCTGCGACAGCTACGGCCGCCATGTGCTGCGTGCCGAGGCGTCGGACCGCTTCATCGGCTCCCCGCCCCTCGCCTTCACGTTCGGGCTCGGCGGCCTCGTGCTGTTTCCGCTGCGCGTCGGCGCGTCGACCATCCTGTTGGAGAAGGCGCCGCCCGACGACCTCATTGCGGCCATCGAGAGATATCGCGCCACCGTCTGCTTCACGGCGCCCACCGCTTATCGCGCCATGCTCGGCAAGCTCGCCGGTCGCGACATCTCAGGCTTGCGCAAATGCGTCTCGGCCGGCGAGGCGCTGCCGAAAGGCACCTTCGAGACCTGGCGCGCCGCGACCGGCATCACCATCCTGGACGGCATCGGCGCGACCGAGATGCTGCACATCTTCATCGGCTCGCCCGAGCACGAGGTGCGGCCCGGCGCGACCGGCCGTCCCGTTGCGGGCTACGAGGCGCGCATTCTCGACGACGAGGGCCGCGAGGTACCGCCCGGCACGATCGGACGGCTCGCCGTGCGCGGGCCGACCGGCTGCCGCTATCTCGCCGACGATCGGCAGCGCAAATACGTGCAGGACGGATGGAACGTCACCGGCGACACATACGTGATGGATGCCGACGGCTACTTCTGGTACCAGGCGCGCTCCGACGACATGATCATCTCGGCCGGCTACAACATCGCGGGGCCGGAGGTCGAGGCCGCGCTGCTGACGCATCCCGCGGTCGCCGAATGCGGCGTCGTCGGCGCGCCCGACGACGAGCGCGGCCAGATCGTCACCGCGTTCGTGATCCTCGCCGGCAATACGGCCGGCGACGCCGGGTTGACGAAGCAGCTGCAGGAGCACGTCAAGGCGACGATCGCGCCCTACAAATATCCGCGCGCCATCGTCTACGTGACGGACCTGCCGAAGACGCAGACCGGCAAGCTGCAGCGCTTCGAGCTGCGCCGCCGCGCGGCCGAAGCCGCGGCCCAAAAGCTCGCCTCATAGACCGGAGTCAGAAACGTGTCCGAACATTCGATCCGAAAAATGCCGGCGCACAAAGAGCCGCGCGAAGTGCTGCAGCCGGCTGGCTGGCCGCAGCCCAAGGGCTACGCCAACGGCGTGAAGGCGCGCGGCGAGACCATTTTTGTCGGCGGCATGGTGGGCTCCGATCCGAGCGGCCGCTTTCCGCAAGGTTTCGTCGCGCAGGCGCGCCAGGCGCTCGAGAACATCGCCGCCGTGCTCGCCGAGGGCGGCGCCGGCCCCGAGCACGTGGTGCGGCTCACCTGGTACGTGCTCGACATCGACGAATATCTCGCCGCGCGCAAGGAGCTCGGGCAGGCCTATCGCGACGTGATGGGAACCAATTTCCCCGCCATGTCGCTGGTCGAGGTGCGCCGCCTCGTCGAGCGCGACGCGCGTGTCGAGATCGAGGCGACGGCGGTGCTGCCGGGGTGATGCGGTGACGAACGCATGAATAAGAGATAGTGTCGGCCGCGACAGCGATCGGATCCACGCAATGAACCAACGCGTTGCGCCGGCACTCTCCACCGCGACCGAGCGAAAGCCGGTGACGAGCCTGCGCGACTGGCTCGACGTGCTGGCGGCGAGCGGCCGCCTCGCGGTGGCGCGGCCGGGCGTCGATCTGCGCTTCGAGCTGGCGGCGATCGCTAAAAAACTCGACGGCACCCAGGCGACGTTTTTTCCGCATCCGTCCGGGCATCCGGTTCCGGTGATCTCCGGCCTCACCTCGGACCGCGGCTGGATGGCGGAAGCCATGGGCGTCGGCGACGAGCGGCTGCTCGCGAGCTTCCAGGAGGCGGCGCTCAATCCCCTGCCCTGGCGCGAAGTGTCGAGCGCGCCCGTGCAGGAGGTCGTCCACCGCGACGTCGATCTGCCGCGCCTGCTGCCGATCCCGGTGCACAACGAGCTCGACAGCGGGCCCTACATCACGGCCGGACTCCTCGTCTCGCGCAATCCGAAGACCGGCGCGCAGAACGTCACCATCCACCGGCTGCAGCTCAGCGGGCCGAAAAAGCTCGGCGTGCTGCTGCTGCCGCGCCACACGCTGCGCTTTTTCCAGATGGCGGAGGACGCCGGCGGCGATCTTCCAGTGGCGATCGTGGTCGGCGTCGATCCGCTCACCCTGCTTGCCTCGCAGGCGATTGCGCCGCTCGATTTCGACGAGCTGACCATCGCGGGCGCGCTGCACGGACGGCCGCTCGACGTGGTGAAGTGCCTCGGCAATGACATTCGCGTACCGGCGCAGGCCGAGATCGTGCTCGAAGGCCGCATCCTCGCGCGCGTGCGCGAGCTGGAGGGACCGTTCGGCGAGTTCCCGCAATATTACGGCGAGCCGGCCGAGAACCACGTGATCGAGATCGACACGATCACCCACCGCAAGAACCCGATCTTCCACACCATCCTGGGCGGCGGCATCGAGCATTTGCTGCTCGGCGGCGTTCCGCGCGAAGCCACCATCATGGCGCACCTTCGGCGCAGCTTCCCGGGCGTGCGCGACGTGCATCTCTCGCGCGGCGGCACCTGCCGCTATCACCTCAACATCCAGTTCGAGAAGCGCTTCGAGGGCGAGGGCAAGAACGTGATCATGGGTGCGTTCGGCGCGCACTACGACATCAAGCACGTGGTCGTGGTCGACCCGGACGTCGACATCCACGACCAGGCGCAAGTCGAATGGGCGATCGCCACGCGCTTCCAGGCGGATCGCGATCTCGTGGTCGTGTCGGAGGCGCAGGGCTCGCGCCTCGACCCGTCGAGTCGCGACGGCGTGAGCGCAAAAATGGGCTTCGACGCCACCATCCCGCTCAACTCGCCGGCGCTGAAATTCAAGCGCATCGCGGTGCCGGGCGAGGACAAGGTCGATCTCGCCAAGGCGATCGACGCGACGGCCGATTGGCGCAAGGCGGTGAAGTAATCCTTCCGGCCTTCACACCGACAGCCGTCGCCGCACACTCTCGTCGCGAAGAATGTCGGGCTTGCCGTGCGCCACGATGCGGCCCTTCTCCATCACGTAGCAGGCGTCGCTGATCGCGATCTTCTGCGCACGCAGACGCACGAGCGCATCGAAGATTTCGGCGACGATCATGGGCGCCAGACCCTCGGACGGCTCGTCCACCAGCAGGAGCTTCGGCTCGCCCACGAGCGTGCGTCCGATCGCGAGCATCTGCTGCTCGCCGCCCGAAAGCGTGCGGCCGGCCTGCCGGCGACGTTCGGCGAGTCGCGGAAACAGGCCGTAGACGCGGTCGAGCCGGCGCTGGCGCTCGGCGCGCGCGAGCCGCCAAGCCGCGAACAGGCCGAGCTCGAGGTTCTCCTCGACGCTCAGGCTCGCAAAGATGCGGCGGTCCTCCGGGATGAAGCCGATGCCGTGACGAAAGACGCGATCGGGAGAGAGACCCGCGATCGGCCGGCCGGCAAATGAGATCGTGCCGTCGGAGGGCGTGAGCCAGCCCATGGCGGTCTTCAAGAGCGTCGTCTTCCCGGCGCCGTTGCGCCCGAACACGCTGACGATCTCGCCGGCATCGACGGTCAGGCTCACGCCCTGCAGGATCGGCGCGATGCGGTAGCGCGCGTGAATATCGGCGATCTCAAAGAGCGGCATGCTCGGCTCCGAGATAAGCGGCGCGCACCGCGCTGCTGTTGCGCACCTCGACCGGCGGCCCTTCGAACAGCTTCTGTCCCTGGTGCAGCACGATGACGTGATCGGAAATGCTCATCACCAGCTCGACGTCGTGCTCGATCATCAGGACGGTGACGCGGCCGGCGAGCGACTTGATGAGCGCGTCGATCGCGAGCGTCTCGGCCGGCGACATGCCCTGGGTCGGCTCGTCGAGCAGCAAAAGGCGCGGCTGCGACGCCATGCAGACCGCGATCTCGAGGCGGCGCTGATCGCCGTGCGACAGGTTCGCCACCGGCTCGTCGGCGAGCTCGGCGATGGCGAATTCAGCCAGGATCGCGCGCGCCCGATCTTCCGGTGCGGCAACCCGGTCGAGGCGCGAGAAGAAGCGCCGGCGCGGCTCGTGCGCCTGCGCGGCGAGCCGCACGTTCTCCAGTGCGGTGAGACCAAAAAAGAGGTTGGTGATCTGGAACGAACGCGCGAGGCCGAGTTGGGCCAGCGCATGGGACGGCAAGCCGGTGATGTCGCGGTCGCCAAGCTCGATCCGCCCGGCGTCCGGCGGGAACGTGCCGGCGATCAGGTTGAACAGCGTGCTCTTGCCGGCGCCGTTCGGGCCGATGATCGAGGTCACCTGCCCTTCGCGCGCCGCGAAATCGAGGTCGTTCACCGCGCGCAGCGCGCCGAACGATTTGCTCAGGCCGTGGACGGAGATCATTGCGTGCCGTCCCGGCGCAACAGGCCAAAGAGTCCGCCCGGCAGGAAGCGCACGAACAGAATGAAGATGATGCCGAGCACGAACAGGTGCCGCTCGGTATAGCTGCCGAGCACCGACTGGAGCAGCGTGATCACGACGCCGCCGACCAGCGGGCCGATGAGCGTGCCCATGCCGCCGACCAGCGCCATCACCACCGACTGGGTCGAGATCTCGAAGCCGAACAGATCAGGTCCGACGAAGCCACGCAGCAGCGGATAGAACAGCCCGCCGAGCGCCGCCACCTCGGCGGCCAGGATATAAGCGAGGAATTTGTACCAGAACGGATTGTAGCCGAGATACGGCACGCGGCTCGCATTGTCGCGGATGGCGGAAAGCACGCTGCCGAACGGCGTCGCGAGGACACGGCGGATGCCGATGAAGGCCAGCGTCACCGCGAGCAGCACGACGTAATAGAATGCGATGTTGCTGCGCAGCGGGATGTCGACTACGGCCAAGCCGATGCTCGGCACCGGAATGCCGATCAGCCCGTCCGAGCCGCCGAGCGCGCGCGTGTTGTGCACGATCTTGCCGGCGATCTCCGCGGCGCCGAAGGTGATGAGGGCGAAATAGACGCCCTTGGCGCGGATGGCGACGGCGCCGAGCACCGCTGCGACGAGCGCGACCGCGGTGATCACGATCGCGGCGACCAGCCAGAACGACTGGGTGACGTGGAGATAGCATAGCGCGGTCAGGTAGGCGGCGAGGCCGAAATACATCGCCTGGCCGAGCGACAGCAGGCCGGCACAGCCGAGCAAGATGTCGACGCTGAGTGCGATCGCACCGAGCAGCAGCGCCTCGATGGCGAGGCGCAGGTAGAACTCCCCCGAGACGGCGGGAAACAGCAACGCGAGCACCAACAGGCCCGGCACGATCCAGCCGAGTGCGCCGCGCCGCCGCACGACCGCCCAGTCGAGCCTGCGCGCAAGCGAGGCTTCGGCCATTACGCCTCTCCGATGCGGTTGAACAGCCCGGCGGGCCGCGCAATAAGCACCAGCATCATCACGCCGTAGACCAGCGTCTCGGCCCACACCGGCGGGATCCAGAGACTCGCGATGCCGTGCACCTGCGCGAGGAGGAGCGCCGCGATCACCGCGCCCGGAATGCTGCCCATGCCGCCGACGATCACCACCGCGAAGGCGAGCACGAGGAAGTCGTGGCCCATGGTGGGGAAGACCGCGTAGATCGGGCTGAGCAGGATCGAGGCGAGGCCCGCGAGCGCGCAGCCGTAGAAGAAGGTCGCGCCGTAGACCAGCCGGATCGGGATGCCGAACGAGGCGGTCATGTCCGGATCGGCGGCGGTCGCGCGCAGCACGGCGCCGACGCGCGTGCGGTAGACCAGCCACCACGTGAGCAGGATGGTGGCGGCGCCGACCGCCAGCACGAACACGCGATAGAGCGGCACCGGCACGCCGACAAAGAAGGTGACGCCGGTCACCGGCGGGGCGATCGAATAGGTCTCGGTGCCGAAGGCCACCTGGGCGAGGTCGCGCAGCACGAGGCTGACGCCGAAGGTGAGCAGCAGCGTCACCACGGCGCGGTCGCCGCGCGGCAGCAGCGGACGGATGCCGAGCTCTTCCAGCGCCCAGCCGGCGAGGCCGGCGATCACCGGCACGAACACGATCGCGCCCCAGTAGCCGGTGCCCCAGCCGATCAGCGTGAGCGCCGCGTAGCCGCCGATCATGTAGATCTCGCCGTGGGCGAGATTGATGACGTCGAGCAGCCCGAAGATCATGGTGAGCCCGAGCGCCACCAGCGCCAACGCGACGCCGATGATCAGGCCGTCGATGACCTGCGGCAGCACCACGAAGTGGAGATAGGGAAGTATGTCGGGCATCAGCTATCCGTCATTGCGAGCGAAGCGAAGCAATCTCCGCCACTGGCGCAAATTGCAGAGATTGCTTCGTCGCGCTGCGCGCTCCTCGCAATGACGGAGGAGCAGATCAAAACCGCTCGCAGTTGTCCGGGCCGATCGCGTCGGCGCCGGCGACGCGGCCGACGGTCTTGAAGTCGTTCCCCACGACCTTCACGACCACCATGTCGACCATGGCCTGGTGGTCGCCCTTGCGGATCATCTTCCGGCCCTGCGGCGCGTCCCAGGCCATGTCCTCCATGGCGGCGCGCAGCTTCGAGGTTTCGCTCGTGCCCGCTTTCTCGATCGCCTTCTTGAACAGGAAGAACAGGCCATAGGTGTCGGCGCCGAACAGGTCCGGATCGGCGTGGTATTCCTTCTTGAAGGCGGCGACGAAGGCCTTGTTGGCCGGCGTGTCGATATCGGCCGAGTAGCCCGCCGCGCTGAGGAAACCTTCGCCCGCGCCACTGAGCGCGCCGATGTTCTCCTGCGTGACCGCGCCGGCCGCGCCGGCAAGCGTGAGCTTGCCGGACAGCATGCCGTATTCCTTGAGCTGGGTGAGCAGCCGCACCGTGTCGTTGCCGGCGGTCGCGGTGATGATCACGTCGGGCTGCGCCGCGCGGATCGGGCCGAGATAGGTGGAGAAATCCTTGGCGCCGAGCGGCGGATAGCTCGAGCCGACGTCCGTCCCGCCGAGCCGCTTGATGTCGGCCTGGAACGCCGAGATCGTGCTGCGTCCCATCTCGTAGTCCGGGCCGATGAAGTAGTACTTCTTGCCGGGCGCGTTCTTGATGAGCCACGAGGTGAGCGCGCTCGATTGCTGGTAGGCGTTCGCATTGACGCGAAACACGTTCGGGCTGCACTGCGCGCCGGTGATCGAGGTGGCGTAGGAAACGGTCGTCACCAGGATGCGGTCGTTGCGCTCGGCCACCTGGCCGACCGCGAGCGTGGAGCCCGAATTGACCGTGCCGGTGAGGAGATCGACCTTGTCCTGCTGCAGGAGCTTCTCTGCCTTGCGGACGGCGACGGGCGGGTTGGCCTCCTCGTCCTCGAACAGTAGCTCGAACTTGCGTCCCATCACGCCGCCGGCGGCGTTGATCTCCTTCACCGCAAGCTCGGCGCCCCAGCGCACCTGCTTGCCGATTTGCGCATAGGTGCCGGAGAGCGGCGTCACCACGCCGACCTTGATGGTGCCTTGCGCGTTCGCCAAGGACACGAGCGCGGTCGTCAACGCGGCCGCCAGACTGAGTTGCTTGAGCATGTGTTCTCTCCCTGTGTGATGTCTTTTTGTATTCGGCGCGTGGGCACGGCACATTCGCGCCTTTGCCCACCCTACGGCAACCTGTCCTTGAACTTCGGCTTGCGTTTCTCGCTGAAGGCCGCGATGCCTTCCTTGTAGTCTTCGGTCAGACGCAGCTTCTCATAGGCGTGGCCTTCCACCTCGAGCCCGACGCCGACGCCGGTCTCGTAGGCGGTGGCGAGCACGCGCTTGATGGTTTTCAGCGCGAGCGGCGACATGGAGGTGAGCTTGCCGACGACCTCGTCGATCTCCTTGTCGAGCGCGGCCGAATCCTCGACCACGCGCGTGACGAGGCCCCATTGATGGGCCTCGGGCGCCGGGATGCGGCGGCCGAGCATCATCATGTCGACGGCGCGCGTAAGGCCGGCGATGCGCGCCACGCGCTGGCTGCCGCCGCTGCCGGGGATCTGACCGAGCGTGACCTCGGGCAGCGCCAGCAGCGTGTCCTTCGTCGCAAGGCGGATGTCGCACGCCATGGCGAGCTCCAGGCCGACGCCCATGGCGTATTTCTCCATGGCGCAGATCACCGGCTTCGGGCAGCGCTCGGGCGCCGCGATGTTCCAGGCGAGGTGCGACATGCCATCGGTCTCGATATCGGGAAACGCCTTCACGTCGCCGCCCGACGTATAGGTTCCGTTCGCGCCGCGGATGACGACGACGCGCACGTCGGGATCCTGGCCGAACGCCTCGATGATGGCGTTGATCTGGCTGCGCCCGCGATAGGACACGACGTTGAGCGGCGGCCGGTCGAGGATGAGCCAGCCGATCTTCTTTTTCTCGTCCACCTCATAGCGCAGCCCGTCGAGGTCTTTCAGGATGGACGCCCGCAGCGCGGCGTAGTCCTTGGCCATCACTTTTTTCCTTGTGCTTCAGACGTTACCACACACGCGGCGTCATGCCCGCGAAGGCGGGCATCCAGTACTCCTGGGAAGACGTTGAGGCATCGATCGAGCGCCGCACATACGTAAGTGATTACTGGATCGTCCGCTTTCGCGGACGATGACGACCCGAGAGTCATAATCATATCCTCTCGAACTCCCCGATGCGCAGCTTGCGGCGCAGGAGCTTGCCCGAGGCCGAGCGCGGGATCGCCTTGACGAACACGTATTCGCGCGGCCGCTTGAAGCGCGCGAGGCCGGTGTCGAGGCAGGCGGTGTCGATCGTCTCCGCGGTCACCGCCGGCGAGGCCGGCTCGACGAAGGCGACGACGCGGCTGCCCAGCCGCTCGTCCGGCAGGCCGATGACGGCGCAGCTCGCGACACCGGCGCAGCGCGCGAGCGCGTCCTCCACCTCCTCGGGAAAAATGTTTTCGCCACCGCTGATGATCATGTCGTCGACGCGGCCGGCCACATAGAGCTCGCCGTCCTCGTCGAACTGGCCGAGATCGCCGGTGCGGTACCATTGTCCCTGGATCGCCTTGGCGTCGGCATCTGGCCGCTTCCAGTAGCCCGAAAACGCTTCCGGGCTTTTCATGCTGGCGACGATCTCGCCGGGCTCGCCGGGTCTGAGATCGATATCGATCTGCGCGGGATCAGGCGGCACCACCCGGATCACCTGGTTGAGGCCGGCGCGCCCGGCGCAGCCCGGCTTCTCGCGCAGATGATCGCAGATCGTGAAGGTGTAGATCTCGCTCGAGCCGTAGTGATTGATGAACACGTCCGGCTTGAAGCGCTCGAGGCACTGTTCCACCAGCACCGGCGTCATTGCCATGCCGGCGTAGCCGAGGCGCGACAGCGAACCGAGGTCGTGCCTGGCGAAGCCCGGTTCGCGCAGGATGTCGTGGAACATGGTCGGCACGAGAAAGAGACTGGAAATCCGTTCGGCCGCGACCAGCCGCAGCACGCCGGCGGGCGAATAGTTCGGCATGCAGACGAGCTTGCCGTTGACCAGCGCGGTCGCGAGCATCTTTCGCACGCCCATGGTGTGGAACATGGGCATGACGCAGAGCGAGGATTCGCTCGCGCGATAAAGATGATGCGCGACCTGGCTCACGCCGGCCGCAAGCTCGGCGCGATGCGAGCGCGGCACGCCCTTGGGCCGGCCGGTGGTGCCGGACGTATAAAGCATCAGGCAGATCGCGGAATCATCGCACCCGCTCGGGCCGGCGATCGGCGCAGCGTCGAGCAGCGTCTCGAAACGCACGCCGTCGCCCTTGCCGTCGGCGGCGACGATCTGGCGGCGCGGATCGATCTTGAGGCGCGCCGCCGCCTCCGGCGCCGCGGCTCCGGAAGCGCCGTCGTAGGCGACCGCGGCGGCCTCGCAATCCTCCAAACAATAGGCGATCTCGTCGAGCGAGCCGCGCCAGCTGATGGGCGCGAAGATGAGGCCGAGCACGTGGCTCGCCCAATAGAGCGTCGCCATCTCGTGCCGGTTGCGCATGACGACGGCGAAATGATCGCCCGATGCCAGCCCCATGCGGGCGAGCGCGCCGGCCGCGGCGCGGATGTCGCGATCCCACTGCGCATAGGTGCGCCGGTGCGTGCCGTCGACCACCGCCGCGGCGCCCGGATGGCGCGCGACCGATACGGCGAAGGCGGAACCCAGATCCATCGACTCAAGCCTCGACTACTCACCGCGCGAGATGCGCGCCGCCGCGTCCAGGATGGCGGCGACGATGCCAGCATAGCCGGTGCAGCGGCAGATGTGGCCAGACAGCATGTCACGCACCTCGGCCTCGCTCGGCTTTGGATTTTTCCTCAGGAACTGGGTCGCCGACAACAGGATGCCGGGCGTGCAAAAACCGCACTGCAGCGCGTGATGGTTGCCAAAGGCCTGCTGCAGCAGGTTGAGCGTGCCGGGTTCGGCGAGGCCTTCGACCGTCGTGATGTTTGCGCCGTCCATCTGCACGGCGTAGCGCGTGCAGCTGCGCACCGCCCTGCCCTCCACCAGGATCGTGCAGGCGCCGCATACGCCGTGCTCGCAGCCGACATGCACGCCGAAGAGCTGCAGCTCGTGGCGCAGGAAATCGGTCAAGAGCATGCGCGGCTCGGCGAAGCCGGAGCGCGCCTTGCCGTTCACCGTGAGGGTGACGCGCTGCTTCTGATCGGGTGCGATGCGCACGCTCATCGGCCGCCGTCGCGCCTGCGGCGCGCCTCCTCGGCGGCCCGCAAAAAGACCCGCTCGGCCAGCACCTGCGAGAGCGCCCGCCGATAATCGGCCGACGCGGTGTGATCCTCCATCGGGTCGACCGACTCCTTTATATAGAGTGCGATGGACTGCGCGGTGGCTCCGTCGGCCGGCCGGCCGATGAATTGTCCGGTGTCGACTACAATCGGATGGTCCTCCACGCCGCCGAGGCCGAGCGCGAGGCGGGCGACCCGTCCTTCGGTGTCCAGGACAAGCTCGCAGGCCGCCGCCGCGATGGCGAAATCGCCGTGCCGCTGCGCGATCTCCTCGAAGGCGTGACCGGCGCCGGCCGGCGCGCGCGGCCACTCGATGGCGACCACCAGCTCGTCGGGCGCGCGCACCGTGGTGAGCGCGCCCGTGAAAAACTCGCGCGCCCGCACGCGGCGTTCGCGGCGGCGCGACCGCAGCACGATGGTCGCATCGCTTGTGACGGTGCAGAGCGGAATCTCGGCGCTCGGATCCGCATGGGCGACCGAGCCGCCGAGGGTGCCGGCGTTGCGGGTCTGGAAATGCCCGACCCATGGAAGCGCGAGCGCGAGCAGAGGAAGCGCTTCGCGCAGCGCAGCTGAGTCGAGCGCATCGGCTTGTGTGACGGTTGCGCCGGTGACGACGCGGTCGCCGCGCATCTCGACGCCGTCAAGGCCGGCAAGCCGCGAAATGTCGATCACGGTCTTGGGCCGCACCATTCGCAAATTGAGCATGGGACCCAGTGTCATGCCGCCGGCGAGCACGGCGGCCTCTTCGCGCCGCTCCGCCAGCACCGCAAGCGCCTCGCCGAGCGAGTCGGGCCGAAGATATTCGAACGCGACGGGCTTCATCAGGCGTCTCTGCCGAACAGGCCGCGCAACATCGCCA
>WNFC01022622.1_pt1 | contig 12810 bp, 12 predicted proteins | sample 5400541 | NCBI WGS metagenome assembly WNFC01 (sample SAMN13153342, study PRJNA577476) | soil metagenome | isolation source: 120 cm saprolite under Douglas fir tree site 2 hole 2 replicate 1 | place: USA:California | collected 2015-04-18
ACACGGCCTCGGCGTAAATCAGGAACGCCTCGCCGAGGCGGAACACCGGGAAATCGGTGTCGACGAAGGTGGTGTTGGAGCCCGGCGCCCCGGCCAAGGTCACGTTCTGGAACTTGGGCGCCGCGATCCCCGAGTGGAAGTCGCCGATATTGGTCACCGCGACCGTCTGGTTGGTCGTGTAGAAGAACCCCGTCCGCTTATCCCCAGTGGCGTAGAAGTTGTAGGCCTCGGGCTTCAAGCGCAGCCCCCACCAGCAGCCGTCGATGCCGTAGGTGGTGTTGCTCATGTTGCCGCCGCAGGCGGCGTGGGTGAGGAACGTCACGCCACCCCACGTCTGCGTCTTCATCCCATCCTGGGGAATGGGGAAGATCATTTCGGGCGAGGTGTTGTTGTCGGCCAGGAACAGGTGCCGATAGCTGGTATCGATGCTGTAGGAGCCCGAGCTGATGACCGCCTGGGCGGCAGTGAGCGCCTCCGCCCAGTGCGGCGTGCCGGTGTAGACGCCCGCGTTCAGATAGACCTCCGCCAAGAGCATTTGCGCGGCGGGTCCTGTCGCGCGACCGTAGGTGGCTGCGCTGGGGGCGGGCAGCTGGGACGCGATCGCGGTCAGCTCGCTCACGATGAAGGTGTAGATGGCCCCGCGCGTGCTCTGCTTCGGCGGCGTGGCGCCGAGCGCGTCGGTTTCGATCACGAGCGGGATGTTCCCGAACAGATCGATCCCGTGCCAGTAGGAGAGGGCGCGGAGGAACCGGGCCTCGGCGCGGTACTGCTGGATCTGGGTCTTGAGCGCGGGCGTGATGCCCGGCCGCCCCGCCAGTGCGGCATCCGTCGTCTGGCGCAGGAACTCGTTCGCCATGCCAACCTGGAAGAAGATGCGGTAGTACATCGCCACCACCATGGTGCTGGACGACGTCCAGGTCTGCAAGTTCATCTCGGGGAGGCCGATATCGTTCCAGCCGATCACGGCCTCGTCGCTGGGCAGCTCTTCGTGCTCCCAGTAGAGCCGCAGATACTGCGAGAAGCCCTCGTCGATCCCCCGAATATCCGGCTGCCCATCGGGACCAGACTGTCCGCTCAGCGCGAGCCCCCCGTAGATCTTCGCGAGGAACTGCACGTAGGAGTTCGGGTCATTGAAGTAGTTGGCACCGGTGATCGTGCTCTTCGGCGCCACGGTGGGGTCCGTGCAGGCGACCGTGCCGAGGAGCAGAAGAGCGGCGACGCTGCCGAGCACCTTCCATTGGCTGGTATTCATGCCTCTGCTCCGTGCGTGAGTCTTGTCCATGGTCGTGCCCTCAGAACTGGACATTCAACCCGCTCGTAAAGATGCGCGAGCGCGGATAGATGTTGTTGTCGATCCCGTTATACCCGGCAGTCGGATCCACGCCGTTGTACCCGGTGATGGTGAAGGCGTTCTGGACGCCCGCGAACAGGCGCAACTGCTGGCCTTGCCACGGGAACGTGTAGGCAACGCTCACGTTGTCCATGCGCAGGAACGAGGCCTTCTCAACATAATAGTCGGAGAGGTACTGGGGGGTCAGGAAGCCAGTCTGCAACACCGACGTGTTCAGATTGTAGGGCGCCCCGCGGGCGAGCTCCTGATAGGTGCCCAGATTGGACGCCACGTTGTTATAGACGTAGTTGTCTAGCCATGCCCTGAGTGTGAAGCTCAAATCGAAGTGATGGTAGCTCATGTTTGACGTGAACCCCAGCATCCAGTGCGGGGCGGGGTCGTGGTACGCCCGGAGGTTGGGGCCGAGGCAGCCCGTGACGACGGTGTCACCGACCAGGCTCAGGTACTTTCCCTCGAGCGGTGCCCCTCCCGAGTAGGCCTGCCGGCAGACATAGAACGAGTTGATCGGCTGGCCTGGCTGGAGGACCTCGATGGTGGTCCCCACGCCGCCCGCGACGCCCCCGACCAGGATCTTGCTGGCGGCGGAGGCGTTCGGATTGATACTCACCAGCTCGTTGGCGTTGTGGGAGACGTTGAAATCGGTGGTCCACGACAAGCCGGCCGGGCCTCCTTCGAGCAGGCGGGCGCTCAGGGCTAGTTCGACCCCCGTGTTCTTCATCGTTGGTTCAAGACGCCGTAGTCGAGCCCGACGTCGTAGCTCGTGGTCGACTCCCACTGGATGTTCGGGTCTACCGCGCTGGGCCGGAACGGACAGATGAACTGGTTCCCGAATTGCACTTGCGCCCGCGGGTTGCACGCCTGGAAGGTCGAGAACTGCAGGTAATTCCCGAACGCCTGGTTTCCGGTCTTCCCCCACGACGCCCGCAGCTTCAAGTCCGAGATCGCCGAGATGCCGCTCATGAACGGCTCTCGCGAGATCCGCCAGCCGACCGACGCCGCGGGGAAATTGCCCCATTGGTTACTCGGCCCGAAGCGCGACGACCCGTCGCGCCGGATGCTGACCGACGCCAGGTAGCGATCACTGATGTTGTAGTCGGCGCGCCCGAAGAAGGAGATCAGCTTGCTCTCGCCCACGGTGTCGACCGGGATGGGTGGAATCCCCGTCTGGGGCAGGCCGTTGTCGGCCAGCAGGTTGCTGCCGAGCTGAACGCCGGAGATCGACGCGTATTCCGCACGCGATTGCGAGTACGAATAGCCAGCGGTCACGTCGAGGTTGCCGGGCCCGAGGCTCACGGGCGGCCGATAGTCGAGGTACCCCTCGAGCACCGTGTTCAACTGGCTGGGTGTGTTGCGATAGAAGCTGCCGTTGTTCCCGTTCTTGGTCTGCAGGTGGATGTTGTTCGGATAGAAGGTCACCCGATTCACGTCGGTGACGTCGTAGCCGAGGTTGAGCGTCCCCGTCAGCCCCTGGAGCGGGTGGAAGGCGGAGAAGTCGTACTTCGCTTGAATGCTGCCGATGCTGCGGTAGGTCGTGCCGTGGTCCTTGGAGAGGTTCAAGACCTCGAGTGGGTTGTCCGCGGACGTCAGCAGATTGCCCGGCCAGTTGTAGTAGCCTGTGGGGCTCGTCGGGTCGTACACCGGCTGCGTCGGGCCCATCTGGGCGGCGTTGTAGAGCACACCGTTCGGCGTGTACTGGTCCAACGTGCGCGAGCCCTTCAAGTAGGCGTGCAGGTCCAACCGGCCACTGTAGAGCTGCTGGTTGTAGTTCACTGCCCTGGAGGATCCCGTCCTGGCTCGCGTAGCCGAGCGACAACCGGTAGCTGTTGCTCGTGCCCACGCCCGACAGGGCGACGTCGTGCGTCTGCCCCATCGCCGTATGGTCCACGAGGCTGAACCAGTCGGTGTTGGCGTTGAGCAACAGGGTGTCGTTCTGCGGCGCGTGCGCCAACACGGCGGCCCGGAACTGCGCCGCGTTGAGCATCGAGGGCAACTGCGTGACCCATGCGGCGGACACACTACCATTGTACTCGACAGTCGTTCGGCCTCGCCCCCGTTTCGTGGTGATCAGCACCACGCCGTTGGACGCGTTTGCCCCGTAGATCGCCGCGGCCGCGGCGTCCTTGAGCACCGTGATGCTCCCGATGTCATTGGGATTCAGAAAGTTGAGCGGGTCGCGGCCAGCGGAGAGCCCGCCGCCCGAGCCGGTGCCGAGCGGCACGCCGTCGAGGACGTACAGCGGCTCGCTGCCGGCGTTGACCGACGCCTGCCCGCGGATGCGGACCGCGAGGCCGCCCCCGGGCTCGTTGTTGTCGACGATCTGCACGCCCGCGACCTTGTTCGCGATGAGCTGCTGCGGGCTGGCGATAGTGCCGGTATTGAAATCCGCCGCGTTGACCTGCGCTTGGGCGCCGGTGACGTTGCCGGCCAGCTGCTGCCCGTAGCCGGTGACCACGACTTCCGACAGGCCGACAGCCTGGGGGGTCAGAGTGAGATCGACGACGACCGTGTCATTCCCCGCGACCGTGACGGGCTGCGCCGCCGCGGCGTACCCGATCAACCGCGCCCGCACGGTGTTCGTGCCTGCAGGTACCCCGGTGATGAGGTAGCGCCCGTCCAGCGGCGTCCGCGCGTTGCGGCTCCCGACCGTGACTATGACGCCCGAGAGCGGTTGCTGCGTTGTGCCGTCGGTGACGCGTCCGCGGATCGTGCCGGTGGGCTCTTGTGCGCCCAGCGGCGCTATCCCTACCACTGCCAAGAGCGCGGCGATGATGTAGCGTCCTCGTCTCATACTCGTCCTCTCGAGCGGTGGGGGCTCCAAGCGCCCCCTGCCGATCGGGGGCTTGGAGCCAGGGGCACGTTTCGGTTCGCGGGCGCCAACGTGGCCCGCAATCTGAGCGGTGTCAAGCACGGCGCCGATGGCGAACCTGACCCAGACCGTCCGTGCATTGATCGAGATACCAGGTTGGGAGGTTAGTACTCATGATCCGCCGCTGTGCCGACCGCGACTTTGACGCGATTTGGGCTATCATCAACGATGGCGCCCAGGCCTATAAAGGAATCATCCCGGCAGATCGCTGGACGGAACCGTACATGTCCCGGGAGCAGTTGCAGGATGAAAGGGACGAGGGCGTGGTCTTCTGGGGCTACGAGGAGAGCGGGACCCTCGTGGGCGTCATGGGCTGCAACGGGTGCAGAACGTGACCCTGATTCGCCATGCCTATGTTCGCAGCAGCAGCCAGAAGCGCGGGATCGACGGGCAGTTGCTATCGCATTTGCGGGGCCTGGCGAGCGGTCCGGTGCTGATTGGCACCTGGGCGGACGCGATCTGGGCCATACGCTTCTACGAGCGGTACGGCTTTCAACCAGTGGGTCCCGAGGAGAAGAGCCGCCTCCTCAACACTACTGGTCTGTGCCCGAACGCCAGATCGAAACGTCCGTGGTGCTGGGCGACCCGAAGTGGCGGGAAACGGAGCGCTGACGCGTCCCGTTTTCTGGCCGCGTGCTACGGGGGGCGCCGCTGCGCGGCCTGACGTAGGGGGGCGCCGCTGCGCGGCCTGACGTATAGAACGGGGCGGAGCTCCTCACCCATCGAAACCACCGCGATGCGCATACGCGCTCAGGAGGGAGGAAGAGCCGTGAAGTACGTTCTGTTTTACGACGCCGCGGCGGACATGGACCGCGCGCGAGCTGTGTTTCCAGCCCATCGGGCGAAGTGGCAGGAGTTTGTGGCGCGCGGGGACCTGCTGATGATTGGCCCGTTTTCGGATCCGCGCCAGGGCGCGATGGGCGTGTTCGCCACGCGCGAGGCCGCCGAGCAGTTCGTGCGTGTGAGCGGTCGGGGCCCGCGTTCGGCCCGCACAGCTCGGCGGGGTCCGCCCGAACCTTCCGGCTTCCCCTTGTGGTTACGGAGCGAAACCGACGCCGAGGCCGACGGACGACACGTGATCTCGGTAGAACTGACCGTAGGGCGACGGCCCGGTGTATGCCGTGAGCAACACGCTCCAGCGCCAGCCGGAGCCCGGCGGGGCGAGGGGGTCGGCGAACTCGAGGCCAGTTGCCAGGCTCCACCCCACTTGCCAGCCGCTGTCCTCGATGCCCCGGCCGTCGAGCCCTGCCACCAGGCGAGCCGCCGCCAGCCGACCCAGGTGTAGCAGCGGCTGCCGCTCCCGGTAGTCAACGCCGCCGTGCACGATGCCGGACTTGAGGTCGTCGGGGGCGTGCGTGAAGAGGTACTCGCCACCGCCGTACACTCGCCAATTCCCGACCAGTTCCGACACCAGGAGTTCCGCCGCTTCAAAACTGTAGGTCACGCGCTGCGCGTGGGCGTGGACGATGTAGCCGTCTCCGAGGTGTGAGCTCTGATGGTACAGCTGGAAGCGCATCGCAGTCGATCCGCTGCGGTACGTGAGCGGCAGGCCGACCAAGTAATCGGTGTTCATCAAGTCGGTCGTCGCCGCCTCCATGTTGAACTGCGAGAACACGCCCGCGGCGATTGCGAGCTGCCAGTCACGCGCTCCGAGCAGCATGATCGTCTGGCCGAAGCCCACGCTGCCGATGCGCGGGGCCAGGCGCGGCGAGCGCGCCAGCAGGTACGCCGCGAAGAATCGTGGCTCTTTGGGGTCGGCGAAGACGGGCTGAAAGATGGCGCCCTGCTGCGCGGGCGATTCGGTGCCGAGGGGTGCCTGGGCTGGAGCGCCCCGGGATGCCGCGACCACCGCGGCCGCGACGAGCCACCCCAGACGGAACCGCGCCTCACGCTGTGGTCTGTCCACGGTTCGCTTCCTCATGTCCCGACCCCACGTTGGCGCCGTCATCGGGGTCGGACCACACGACGAGTAGCAGGCCACTGACCACCAGCACCACGCTCGCCGCTCCCAGTATGAATGCCTCTCCCAAGCCACGGGCTTCGAAGAACGAGGCCGCGAGCGCGAGCACCGCCGCGAGGATTGCTTGAGCGATCCCGAGCCCGACTGGGGAGCCATACCCAAATGCTGGGCGGACGACCGACCGGGCAGCGGTCGCCAGACTCACATGGCCCACCGCCTCCGCCAACACGCCGGTCCGTCCCGGGGTTGCGCCCATCAGCGAGCGCTCCCTCGGGTGCCGAAGGCGCCGCCATCGCGGCGACTCGGAATCAATCCCAGCAACGTTTGCGCAAGCCGTACGGCGCCCGGATCGAGGCCCGCGAACACATCGAATACGGCCCGGGCGACCCGGAATTCGCCGCCGTAGATGTTGAATCGACCGTGACCCCGGCGGAGCGCTCCCCTGACTCCGTCCCGCGCTGGCAGCGCGGCCATGCCCACCGCCTCTTTGGCGAGACCACCGCTTTCCTGTCGCGCCCGCCGCGGCGTCATAGCCCCGCCTCGCGCAGCCCGGAGAGCGTGACGGGCGCATAGCGCATCAGCACGTGCGGTTCGAGGGCGCTCGAGCCGAGGGACCACCAAGCCGCCAATGTGCGCAGTCGATGGAGGTAGGGGTCCTGGGGCAAGTGCAAGGTCATCGTCGCTGTGACGGGGGCGTCCGTTGTCGCCGCGGGCTGCATGGGCTGATCCTCGAGCTGGTCTGGTCCTTGGTCGGTTGACGAATCGGTATTCAATTCATGAATGAACTATCGGACAGGAAAGTTCCCTGGGCTTCCCGGCCATGCCGGTGGCGCGCCTCCGTCCCCGCTGCCTCCTGGAGCGGCTCTTCAGCCGCCGCGGCCGGGCCGGGTAACTCTGCACCCGCCTTTCAGTTGCTCGCAGCGGACCGCTATATTCTCCCCCATGGTGTCCGCCGAAATCCGCCGCAAGTTCCTGGAATTCTTCGTCCAGCGCGATCACCGCGAGGTCCCGAGCTCGTCCCTCGTCCCGGCGGACGACCCCACCATCCTCTTCACCAACGCCGGGATGGTGCAGTTCAAGCGGGTGTTTCAAGGCCTCGAGCAGCGCGACTACAGGCGGGCTGTTACCGGCCAGAAGTGCGTCCGCGCCGGTGGCAAGCACAACGACCTGGAGCAGGTGGGCCACACCGCGCGGCACCACACATTCTTCGAGATGCTCGGCAACTTCTCCTTCGGCGACTACTTCAAGAAGGAAGCGATCGCGTACGCCTGGGAATGGGTGACCGGGAAGGCATGGCTGGGGATCGACCCCGGCCGGCTGTACATCACGGTGCATCACACCGATGACGAGGCGCGGCGGCTGTGGCGCGAGCTTACGGGCATCGCCGACCGGCGCATCTACGGCCTGGGCGACACGGACAATTTCTGGCAGATGGCCGACACGGGGCCGGCGGGTCCCAACAGCGAGATCTACGTGGACCTGCGGGGAGTGGGCGACTGGAAGAAGGGCAAAGCCGACCTGTCGCTCGAAGAGTTCATGGAGCTGCAGGAGGGCGGGGCGCTGCTCGAGATCTGGAACTTGGTGTTCATGCAGTACGACCTGCAACCGGACGGGTCGCGGCTGCCCCTGCCTGCGCCCTCTGTCGACACCGGGGCTGGGCTCGAGCGCATTGCGGCTGTCATGCAGAACGTCCCCTCGAACTTCGACACCGACCTGTTCGCGCCGATCATCGAGCGCGCGGTGGAGATCGTGGGCAAGAAATACGACCGCGGCCCGCGCGGTGCCTCGTATCGGGTGCTCGCCGACCACGCGCGCGCCGTCGCGTTCCTACTCGCCGATGGCGTTTACCCGTCGAATGAAGGCCGCGGCTACGTGCTGCGTCGCATCCTCCGCCGGGCCGTGCGCCACGCCTGGCTCTTGGGGCGCCGGGAGCCTACGCTCGTGCACCTGGTGAAGAGCGTCGACGGGTTGATGGGCAGCGTGTATCCGGCCCTCGTCCAGAAGCGCACCCACAGCGAGAGCGTGACCCGCGCCGAGGAGGAGCGCTTCTTCGACACGATCGAGGGCGGTCTCGAGCGGCTCGAGGAGCTGAAAGGCGCCAAAGCGATCTCGGGGGCCGAGGCGTTCAAACTCTACGACACCTATGGCTTCCCGATCGACCTGACCCAGCTGATCGCGGCCGAGCGCAGCCAGACGGTGGACGTGGCGGGGTTCGAGCGCGAGCTCGAGCGTCAGCGCACGCGGTCGCGCGCGGCGCTCGAGCGCTCGAAAGGGGGAGGGGGAGGGGGACCGGCGGTGCACGTGAAGCCGGGTGGCGAGTGGCGCACCGTGAAGCCCAAGGGCCGGCAGCGCTGGGTTGGCTTCGACACGACGGAGGCGGAGACCGGCATCCTCAAGTTCCGCCAGCTCCAAGACCGGGTCGACCTCGTGCTCGAGGAGAATCCGTTTTACGCGGAGTCCGGTGGCCAGGTGAGCGACACGGGACGGGTGAAGGGGGAGGGGTGGACGCTCGATGTGGAGGGCGTGGAGAAGGTGGACGGCGCGAGCGCCGTGGTGGGGCACTTTGCCGACGTGTTCGAGCCGACGGCGGTGGTCGCTCAGGTGGACGAGCTGCGCCGTCGCAACATCGAGCGCAATCACACCGCCACCCATCTCGTGCACGCCGCGCTGCGCAAGCTCCTCGGGCCCCACGTCCGCCAGCAGGGCTCCGTGGTCGCGCCCGAGCGGCTGCGGTTCGACTTCGCGCACCATGGTCCGGTGGATGAGAGCACGCTCGCCCGAGTCGAGGAGGAGGTGAACCGCCACATCTGGGCGAACCTCCCCGTCTCGACGCGCGAGATGAAGTACAAGGAGGCGATCGCGGCTGGCGCGATGGCGTTCTTCACCGAGAAGTACGGCGACCTGGTGCGGGTGGTGGACGTTCCCGGAGTCTCGCTCGAGCTGTGCGGCGGGACCCACGTGCCGAGTACGGGCCAGATCGCGCTGTTCCGGTTCACGCACGAGACCGGGGCGGCGGCCGGCGTACGCCGTATCGAGGCGGTGACGGGCCCAGGCGCGTACGCGCTCATCCGCCGGCTCGAGGGCGATCTCGAAGCGGCGGCGGGGACCCTCAAGACGCAGCCCGAGCATCTGGTGCGGCGCATCGAGCAGCTGGTCGATGAGAACCGCAAGCTCACGAAGCGAGTGGAAGAGTTGCTCCGTGCCGGGGCGGGGCCGGGGGGGTCGCGGGAGGCGAGCTCGGGTGAGGTCGAGCGGATCGGCGATGTCGAGCTCCACCTCGCCGATTCGGATCTCGAGGACCGCGACCAGATTGGCCTCGTGATGGACGCATTTCGGGCGACCCACCGGCGGGCGGTATCGGTGCTCTTCACCAATGGCGATCGCCCGGGGATTCACGTCGCCGTGACGGACGATCTCGTGGCGCAGGGGCTCAAGGCGGGGGACATCGCGGCGGCCCTTGCTGCGGTTTCGGGCGGCAAGGGTGGCGGTCGGCCGCACTTCGCGTCGGCCGGGGTGGGCGATGTGGGGAAGCTCGGCGAGGCACGTGCCCAGGCAGCGGCGATCGTCAAGCGGTTGCTCGCGCGATGACGCGGGCCGAAGTGCTGGCGTGGCTGGAGTCGCGGCACCCCGTGCCGCCCGCAGCGCTGGCGGCCTGCCTCGCGGCCGCCGTCACGGACACGGCCTTGCCGCTGTCTGAGCACCTGGCCCTGCTGGGGCAGCGCGTGCTGACGGGCGTCGCCGACCGCCCGGCGGGGGGGCGCGAGCTGGCGCTCGAGTTGCTCGCGGCCGATGCGTTCGTCACGTACGCGTTCGAGGCGCAGGCCGAGGCGGACGTGGCCCGCGTCGCGCCGCTCGCGGACGGCGTGGCGCGGGGCGCGGGAAGCGCGCCGTGAGCGCGCTGCTCGAGCGCGGTCCGGGGCTGCTGGTGCTCGTGGACCCGAGCCGCACGGCGCCGGAGGAGGCGGCCCGGGTCGCGCGGGCGGCGCGCGACGCCGGCGCCGCGGGCATCATGCTCGGCTCCTCGTTCGACGGGACGCAAACGACGGAGCTCGTGGCGCGGGCGATCCGGCAGGCGGCGACCGGGCTTCCCATCACGCTGTTCCCTGGCTCCGCCCTCCAGCTCACGGGCGATGTCGACTTGATCCTCTTCCTCTCGCTCATCTCCGGCCGCAACGCCCAGTACTTGATCGAGGAGCACGTGCGCGCCGTGCCGTTTCTCGCCCGCCACGCCGTGCCCACGCTCTCGACCGGATATATCCTGATCGATGGCGGGCGGGTGACGAGCGTGGAGGCGGTGAGCCAGACCCGGCCGCTGCCGGCCGACAAGCCGGAGCTCGCCGCGGCGCATGCCACGGCGGCGCGTCTCATCGGGATGCGTGCCATCTACTTGGACGCGGGCAGCGGCGCGCCGCACCCCGTGGGGGTCGCGGTGATCCGCGCGTGCCGCGCCGCGGTCCCGGGCTTGACGCTCTTCGTGGGCGGCGGCATCCGGAGCCCGGACCAGGTGCGCGCGGCGCGGCACGCGGGAGCCGACTTCGTGGTGGTAGGGACGGCACTGGAAGAGCGGGGTGACGGCGGGGAGAGAGTCGATCTCCCGGCGCTGGTGCGCGCGGTCGCCGAGTGAGCGCCGCCGAGCAGGCGCGCGCCGACCTCGCCGCCCTGGCGGCGCTCGCGACCCGAGTGGCGACCGAGCACGCCGCCGACATCGCGCGGCTCGCCGAGCGTTATATCACGGCGCTCCAGGGAGGCGGCACGCTCTGGTTCGCGGGCAACGGCGGCAGCGCCGCGGACGCCCAGCACATCGCGACGGAGTACGTGGTGCGCTACGGCCACACCCGCCGGGCGCTGCCGGCGGTCGCGCTCACGACCGACACGTCGCTCCTCACCGCCTGCGGCAACGATCTCGGGTTCGACGAAATCTTCGCGCGCCAGATCGAGGCGCTGGCGCGGCCCGGGGACCTGGTCGTGCTGCACTCCACGAGTGGCGACAGCCCCAACGTCGTGCGCGCCGCTCAGGCGGCGCGGACGAAGGGCGTCACCGTGGTGGCCCTCCTCGGCAAGGGCGGCGGCGCGGTGCGTCGCCTGCTCGACGACGCCCTGATAATTCCCTCCGACGAGACGTCCCACATCCAGGAGCTCCACCTGGCGCTCGAGCACACGCTCTGCGCCATCGTCGAGGCGACCCTCAAACCGTGATCACGCTCGCGGGTAAGCGCGCCTTCGTCACCGGCGGCGGTCGGGGGATCGGGCGGGCGACCGTGCTGTTGCTCGCCCGAGCGGGCTCGCGCGTGGCGATCGGGTATAAGAGCCGCGGCGCGGACGCCGCGGCGGTGATCGGCGCGGTGCGGCAGGCGGGCGGCGAGGCCACGGCGATCGCGGGAGATCTCGGCGATCCGGCCGCGGCGCGACGCGTCGTCGACCAGGCGGCCGGGGCCCTAGGCGGGCTCGATTTGTTGATCGTGAATCACGGCATCTGGCCTCCGGACGACCGAGCCGTGGCGGAGATCACGGATGCGCAGTGGGACGCCACGGTGCGCGCGAATCTCGATAGCGTGCTGTACGTGTGTCGTGCCGCGATCCCGCGCCTCCCCGACGGTGGGAAGATCGTGTTCGTCTCGTCCACCGCGGGTCAGCGCGGCGAGGCAGGCCACGCCGACTACGCCGCCACCAAGGGTGCGGTCATCGCCTTCACCAAGTCCCTCGCCATCGAGCTCGCCCCACGCCACATCAACGTGAACTGCGTCGCCCCCGGCTGGGTGGATACGGAGATGGCGGCGGGCACGTACGCGGAGGCGGGCGGAGCCGCGCGGGGGGAGATCGAGCGCACGATTCCGCTCGGACGCGTGGCGAGCGCCGCCTGTGCAGCGAGCTGGCGCGGCACATCACGGGCGAGATCCTCAACGTGAACGGCGGCAGCGTGCTGTGCGGCTGAGCCCCGGGGGCCCGGAGATCCTGGCGATCAGCCGCGACCCCGCCGGTGCCGTGATCCACGCGAGCTAGCGCGCCCCATGGCGTTTCCCGCCCGACTTCCCATTCCGGACGCGGTCGTCAAGATCGCCACGAAGCTCGAAGCTGCCGGGTATGAGACCTGGTGCGTCGGTGGCGCGGTGCGCGACAACCTGCTGGGTCTCGAAAACCACGACTTCGATCTCACCACCGCGGCCCCCCCGGCCGAGATCCAGCGCTTGTTCCAGCGCACGGTGCCGGTCGGGATCGAACACGGCACCGTCGCCGTGCTCGATCGGGCGCACCAGGCGCATGAAGTCACCACGTTTCGCAAGGACATCCGCACTGACGGCCGGCATGCCGTGGTCGAGTTCGGGGTGTCCTTGATGGACGACCTCGCGCGCCGCGACTTCACGATCAACGCGATCGCCTACCACCCGATCCGCCACGCCTGGCAAGACCCGTTCAAGGGTGCCGAGGACTTGGAGAAGAAGCTGATCCGCTCCGTAGGCGATCCCAATTGGCGGTTTCAGGAGGACTACCTGCGCATCCTGCGGGCGCTGCGCTTCAGTGCACGCTTCGACTTCCGCATCCATCCGCGGACCCTCGAGGCCGCCAAGGCCAACGTGCAGGGACTGGCGCAGCTCTCGGCCGAGCGGGTGCGCGATGAGTGGTGGAAGGGCATGC
>WNFC01006551.1_pt1 | contig 12809 bp, 7 predicted proteins | sample 5400541 | NCBI WGS metagenome assembly WNFC01 (sample SAMN13153342, study PRJNA577476) | soil metagenome | isolation source: 120 cm saprolite under Douglas fir tree site 2 hole 2 replicate 1 | place: USA:California | collected 2015-04-18
GTCACCCCGTTCTGCGCCGTGAACGTAATGGCGAATGTACCGGAAGCCGTCGGCGTACCACTCAGTGTTCCTGTGCCCTTGCCGTTGTCAAGGAACGTCACACCAGCCGGTAAGGGCCCGCTCTCGGTGATGCTTGGAGGCGGTGATCCGATCGTGGTCACGCTGAACGTTCCCGCAGCATTCACCTGGAACGAGGCGGAGTTCGCACTGGTGATCGCCGGAGCCTGATTCACCGTCAGCGTAAAGCTCTGCGTCGCATCCGGGCTCACCCCGTTCTGCGCCGTGAACGTAATGACGAATGTCCCGGTCGCCGTCGGCGTGCCACTCAGCGTCCCTGTGCCGTTGCCGTTGTTAAGGAACGTCACACCAGCCGGCAAGGCCCCGCTCTCGGTGATGCTTGGCGTCGGTGATCCGCTCGTGGTCACGGTGAACGTACCCGCAGCACCCACCTGGAAGGTGGCCGCGGTCGCGCTCGTGATCGTTGGAGGCTGGCCCACCGTGAGCGTGAAGCTCTGTGTCGCATTCGGGCTCACCCCGTTCTGTGCCGTGAACGTAATGGCGAATGTCCCGGACGCCGTCGGCGTACCACTCAGTGTTCCTGTGCCGTTGCCGTTGTTAAGGAACGTCACACCAGCCGGTAAGGGCCCGCTCTCGGTAATGCTTGGAGTCGGCAATCCGGTCGTGTTCACGGTGAACGTGCCGAAAGCACCCACCTGGAACGAGGTCGAGTTCGGGCTGGTGATAATTATTTTGTTCACCAGGAAAAGATAGGCGGCGATATTGCCGAGCACTGGGCTGCTGCCGCCTCCATTCCCGTCGGTTGTCATAATGGATGAGGCGTCCTGCCCGTCGGTCGCGTAGGCGTACAGGATGTGGATGCCGAGGGAAAGCGTTGGCAGCGTAGTCGTGAAGCTCCCGGGCGTGATGGTCGCAGTGGCTGCCGTCCAGGGCCCCTGCCAGGTGTCAACCTGGAAGTACACGGCATCCACCGGCGGGGCCGTGGGTGAGAACGCGCTGTTGGCGGTGAAGGTAAACGAGGGCGCCGCGTTGGTTGTCTGGTTGGTCGGCAGCGTGCTGATCGCCGTTGTGAGCGGAATCGGTTGAACCTGCTGCTCGGTCAGAACGGTTACATCGCTGTTGCTGCTGCTGAAATTGTTCTTGTTGGCCGCGTAAATCTTGTTCGTCACCGGGTTCACCGCCACCGCTCCGGGGTCCACGCCCGCCGCCACCGTCGTGGTCGTATTCGTGGCCCCGTCAATCACCGTCACGTCATTGTCCAAGGCATTCGCCACGTAAATCTTGTTCGTCACCGGGTTCACCACCACGCGAGCGGGGGCCGTGCCCGCCGCCACCGTCTTCGTGGTGTTCGTGGCCCCATCAATCACCGTCACGTCATTGTCCAAGGCATTCGCCACGTAAATCTTGTTCGTCACCGGGTTCACTGCCACGGCAACGGGGGTCGCGCCCACCGCGACCGTGATCGTCGTATTCGTGGCCCCGTCAATCACCGTCACGGTGTTGCTATTCTTATTGGCAACGTAAATCTTGTTCGTCACCGGATTCACCGCCACGTCAATGGGGTTCGCGCCCGCCGCGACCGTCGCGACGACATTGTTACTGTCCCCGTCAATGACCGTCACATTGCCGCTGGTGTTATTAATCACGTAAATTTTGTTCGTCACCGGATTCACCGCCACGCCCTCGGGGCTCGTGCCCACCGGCACGGTGGTCGTGGTGTTCGTGGCCCCGTCAATCACCGTCACGTTGCTGCTGCTCAGATTGGCCACGTAAATCCTGTTCGTCACCGGGTTCACCGCCACGGAAAACGGGTTCAGGCCCGCCGTCACCGGCGTGGGCGTGTTCGTGGCCCCGTCAATCACCGTCACGTTGTTGCCGCCCCCATTCCCCACGTAAATCTGGTTCGTCACCGGGTTCACCGCCACGCCAATGGGGTTCGTGCCGGCCAGCACCGTGGTGATAATCGTGTTCGTGGCCCCGTCAATCACCGTCACGTCGTTGCTGAGCTCGTTGGCCACGTAAATCTTGTTCGTCGTCGGGTTCACCGCCACACCAGCGGGGGTCGCGCCCACCGCCACCGTCAACCTGGTGTTCGTGGCCCCGTCAATCACCGTCACGTTGTTGCCGATGCTGAGCTCATTAGTCACGTAAATCTTGTTCGTCACCGGATTCACCGCCACGGCGACTGGTTTAATAGCGCTTACGTCGGTGACCGTCCTGGTCGCATTCGTGGCCCCGTCAATCACCGTCACGTTGTTGCTGGCCGCATTACTCACGTAAATCCTGTTCGTCACCGGGTTCACCGCCACGCCACTGGGGGTCGTACCCGCCGCGACTGTCGTGGGCGCGTTCGTGGCCCCGTCAATCACCGTCACGTTGGCGCTGCCCTGGTTGGCCACGTAAATCTTGTTCGTCACCGGGTTCACCGCCACGCCACTGGGGGTCGTGCCCGCCGCCACCGTCGTGGGCGCGTTTGTGGCCCCGTCAATCACCGTCACGTTGGCGCTGCCCTGATTGGCCACGTAAATCTTGTTCGTCACCGGGTCCACCGCCACGCCACTGGGGGTCGTGCCTGCCGCGACCGTCGTCGTGGTGTTCGTGGCCCCATCAATCACCGTCACGTTGTTGCTGCCCTGATTGGCCACGTAAATCTTGTTCGTCACCGGGTTCACGGCTACGCCACTGGGGGTCGTGCCCGCCGCCACCGTGGTGGTCGTGTTCGTGGCCCCATCAATCACCGTCACGTCATTGCTGCTGTTATTCGTCACGTAAACCTTGTTCGTCACCGGGTCCACCGCCACGCCACTGGGGGTCGTGCCTGCCGCGACCGTCGTCGTGGTGTTCGTGGCCCCATCAATCACCGTCACGTTGTTGCTGCCCTTATTGGTCACGTAAATCTTGTTTGTCACCGGGTTCACCGCCGCGGCAAAGGGGTTCGTCCCGGCCCCGATGGTTGCCACTCCGGTTTGCGAATAGCCGCGCATTGGCCAGCTCAATAGCAACAGCGCAGCGCACAGCCCTGGCGCCCACCAACGCAGTGTCCGTCCCCTGCGGTGCTTGCGGGAACACGCCTCGGCCGGTCCGGCGTCTTTCCATTGACCGACATCAAGGACGCTCGCAGCGGCAGCAGCGCCGATCAAACGGAAAATGGCAGCCCAGAACTTCGAAGATGGTGTGCTTTTCATGGCAGACGATCCTTTGGTGGATAGTTTCCAAGGACACGGACGGCAGGCGGACGCCTGGCCGGCTGGAAACGCCTCAGCGCGGAACAAAAAGCTTTCCTAAAATGCTCCACGGATTCTCTCCGCGGGCTTCCAATCGAGACTGTAAACCGCACACTGCTAAACAGCGCCGACGTTCTCCGGTTTGCGCCCGCTGGGACAGAAGCGTCGTGCGGGCGTCGCGATGCGTGTTGCCTGTGAGCGTGACGCGTTCGCCTTCATCGCTGTTCCGCGTGATGCGAGGACGCGAGTGCCGCCCTGTCTCAACCGACTGGGCGTGTACAAGCTGCACTGGGTAGACCAATACAAGAGCAACTAAGAGGGATGGGTGTCCTAGTTTTCGAAACATTGTTAGCCTCAAAAAATATGGGCCCAAACAGGGTGCGGGGACACGCTCCTGTTTTCAAGAAAGTGAGTTACTCTGCGACTTTGATAACTAAAAAGCGCTACCGAATCAACGGAACGGGAGAACGTGGCCCGGGAGGGCAGTCTTTTGGACAGGTTTGGCGAGGTGCTCGGACAGGTGGTGTTGCCGCTGAGTAGCGCGCGTATGAGAATTGAAAATGCGGTATTCACCTTCCGACACACAGGCTTCCAGTTAGCGTTGACGCCTGTTAGATCGAATGCTCCAATACACTTGTGCAGTCGTGTGTGGGGCGGTTGCGGTATCTCCCGGAGGACGTTCGGTGGCCAGGATTTTGGTTGCGGACGACAACAGCAACATCCAGAAGATGGTGGGTCTGGCCCTGAAAGATCAGGGCATAGACGTGATTGCCGTTGGCAACGGCGAGGCCGCGGTACGGAAGATTGCCGATCTGAGGCCGGACCTGGTATTGGCTGACGTATTCATGCCGGTGCGAAATGGCTATGAAGTTTGTAAGTTTGTGAAAGACAATTCGTCGCTGGCGCATATTCCCGTGATTTTGCTGGTGGGAGCTTTTGACCCATTGGATGAGCAAGAGGCGCAGCGAGTGGGCGCCGACGGGGTGCTGAAGAAGCCATTTGTTCCACCGGATCCGCTGATTTCGATGGTGAAGTCGGCGCTGCAGCGCGCGAGCGCGGCGCAGGCCGCGGCGGTGGTCGAGAAAGCAACCGTGCCGGCCATGGCGGGCGGGCCCGCGGTGGCGGGCAGGGCGAGCTCCACGCCGGCTGCGAGCGTACCGCCGACGGTTTTTGCGATCCCGAAGGAAGAGGCACGGGTCGAAGAAGTTCCGCCGACACCGGAAAAGCTGAAGATTGAGACGGGGGGCAAGCCGCTGGCGTTCGGAAGCTTGCTGGAGACACCGGCCGCGGAGCCCGTGGACGATGCTGCCTATGTGGCGCCGCCGAACCCGGCAGTTCCGGACCGTGATTGGAGTGCCGCCGAAGAACAGGACATTGAAGAAGAGGAAGAAGAGTCGGCGAGCTCTGCGTGGCGGCGAGACGGCGGCGGCGAAGATCTTGCTTCGGAGCCGTCAAGGGAAGCGACTGGGGAGAAGGCAGGCGCAAAGCGGCGGGAAAGTTGGACGCCCACCAGGGAGAAAACGCAGGATCTATTGGAAGAGGCAGCCGCACCAGTGATTATCGCGCCGTCATCGCCGAGTGTGAGCCACGAAGCAGCGGCGCCGCAGAATTCGCGGGCCATTCCAAAGCTAGAGCCTCAGTTGGTGGAATCCGAGACGATTGAGGAAGTGCAGGCTCCGGGCAGCGTTGAAACAGCATCTCCAGTGGTTGCGAGCGCGCCGGAAACAGCTTCGCAGGAAACCGCCAAGCAGAGCGGGGGAAATTCCTGGTTCAGCACGTCCAGCAGCCCGTGGGAAGCAGAGGCGCAGAAGGCCAATCAACTGGCTTCCGGGTGGGATGCTCCAGCGGTCCCAGGGGCAAGTAGCGCCAGCGAGACAATTGAGGAAGTACCGGCGCAGCCCGAAGCGTTGCAGGCAGAAGCGGCGCTAACGTATGATTTCGTGTCCGAAGCGCCGAGTGAGGAGCCGGTACACTACGTCTCGGAGCCAGAGTTGGTGCAGAACGAGGTTGTGGCGCACAACCCGCTGCCGGATTTGATCTCGGACGGCTCGATATCTCCTGAAACTGTAGAGAGCATCCGCCAAGAGACGTCGTATGCGTTGGGAAGCGTCGCACAGGCCGTCGTGGAGAAATCGGAGAAGAGTGCGGTAAAAATAGCCGAGGCGTCGCAACCAGACATGGACACGCTGGTGGCGAACGTGCTGGCCAAGATGAGCCCGGAGATGCTGCAGGCGGTGACTCGGGAGATCCTGAAGCCGGTGGTTGCCGCCATGATTCGCGACGAGATCAACGCCAAGAAGTCCTGATTCCCTGCCCCTGACCCAGATTTTCCGCCTTTATGCAAAATTTGGACACGACATTCGCGGAGGACGCCCTGTCCGACCATGCCCGTCGCCCCGAGAAGAATTACCTTCACCTGTGACCGCCTTTCCACTCAGCCGACCGCGAGTAACTTTACGCGAACTCCAGCACAACAATTTCGGGATTCGATCCCAGCCGCAGCGGCGGTCCCCACGTTCCTGCTCCGCTCGAAGTGAAAACCTGCATCTTCCCGATTCGGCTTAAGCCATACGCAAACTGCCGGTAAATCCGTCGCGCCATCCAACTCCAAGGTATGAACTGCCCAAGGTGCGTATGCCCGGATAGCTGCAGTGATACGCCGGCGGCCTCCGCGATCTGCGGATGGTCTGGCGCATGCGTCAACAGAATGCTCGCGCGATCGCGATCCAATCGGATGCCGCGTAGCACTGACGCAAATTGGCCATCGTGCGCGTTCCGGTACGGCACGCCAATAATCTGCAAACCGTCCGCTTCCACCTTCTCATTGCTGAGCACGCGGACTCCGGCCGCGGCAATGGCATGCAGATATTTGCTGTCGTCCCCAAATTGCTCATGATTTCCCGCGACGAAATACACGCCGTGTGGTGCCACGAGCTCGCTTAATGGCTCCGCTGCTCGCCGCGCGTCGATGGCCGTCCCGTCATACAGATCTCCAGCGATAAAAATCGCGTCCGGCTCTTCCTTCAAAATCTTCGCAACCATGCGCCGCAGAAAACTGCCGTTTCGCACATGCCCAAGGTGCAAATCGCTGATCAGCGCCGCTCTTCGCCCGCGCCACGCCGCCGGCAAGTTCGCGAGCCGCACCGTCGTTCGCGTGATCCGCGTCCAGCTTGCGTTTAAAACCCCGTAGAGTCCGGTCACTGCTGCCGCACCAAACAACAATTCCACTGTCCGATGGAAGTTCACGTCCAGCCCCGCCAGCCGCCCAACTCCGAAAATAATCCAGGAGCAGACCGCGCCGGCAAAGAGGAAGGTCAGCATGCCCACCCAAACCGCGGAAGCTCTGTAAAACGCGCGCAGAGCAGCGTTTGTATAGCGAAATGCGAGTAGCGAAGCGGCGATAAAGCTTACCGACAAAAAGCCAAGGACCAGTTTGATCCAGAACGCTCCGGGGGCATCGCTCCCTACGGGCGAAAATGTCCACGTCTCATAGAGGAAAAGGTGCGTTAAACAAAGAACGGACTGAATTATTGCAATCAAAGCAATCAAACCGATCAAACGCTGTCGTGTCATTGGATTCCTCAACCCGCAACTAAGTATACCAGATATCCTGTTATGGTATACTTAGTCCGATTGGATGCAATGTGGATGAAAAAGGTTAAAAAAAGAAACGCCGGAGCCAAAGAGAGTTCGGCCAAGCCAAATGCCATCGTGCTGGCGGCACTAGGGCTGTTTACCCGGTACGAATATCGCAAGACTTCCATCGATGACATTGCCCAGGCGGCGCAGGTGGCCAAGCGCACGGTATACCTGCACTTTGAGAACAAGGCGGCGGTCTTCCTGGCAATCCTTGAATATCTTGGCGACCAGGTGCGACAGCGGTGCGTCGCCGCCGAGCGCATGGGTGGCGCGGCAGTGGATCGATTGACCGGTCTTCTGGATGCCTACTTTGGAATGGCGTTTGAGCTCTTCAGCAAATCGGAACATATGCCGGAGCTGGAGGAGACTTTCTCAAAGCTGGCGCGGGCGAGGATCGGCAACCTGAATACGGAGTACGCAGCTCGGCTCGCGAGATTTTTGCGATCGCTTGAGAGAACGGGCGAGATCGGAGGGCCTCCGCGAGGGCTTACCGTGGAGCAGCTCGTCCATATCTTGGTGCGGGCAGCAGAGGGGGCCAAACACGACCCAGATGTGCAGGGCGATCGGAAGGCATTTGAGCGACGCCTGCGGGAGTTAGCGATACTTGCCATCGCCGCAATGAAAAAATAATTGGAATGCGAAATGCGATGTACCCTTCCAATTTCAGCCTTTGCTGCGAATTGACGGCGCTGGATTGCGCCTCGTATAGTCAAAGATTAGTCTAATTGCGCGCGTGTACACGTGCGCGCTGCCGTTGCAGGCAGCGTTCAGGAGCAGGATCCCGGATGGCTCGCGAAATCGCCAAGACGTACGAACCACTGCAGATTGAATCGCGCTGGGCGGAGTTTTGGGTGCGCGAACAGCTCTTTCGCGCGGACCCGAATGCGCCTGGGCCGGTGTTCTCGATCGTTATCCCGCCGCCTAACGTTACTGGGTCCCTGCACATTGGACACATGCTGGACCATACGGAGATTGATATTTTGACGCGCTGGCACCGCATGCGCGGTTACAACGCGCTGTACCTGCCGGGAACCGACCACGCCGGCATTTCCACGCAACGCGTGGTCGTGCGGCAGCTCGCGGAGCAAGGAATCGATTACCGTACGCTGGGTCGCGAGGAATTTGAGCGGCGCGTGTGGAAGTGGAAAGAAGAGAGCGGCGGGGCGATCACGCAGCAGATGAAGCAGATTGGCGAGAGCTGCGACTGGTCGAGGGAACGATTCACGCTTTCTCCCGAGTATTCGCGGGTGGTGCGCGAAGTATTCGTGCGCCTCTACGAAGAAGGGCTGATCTATCGTGGGCATTACCTGATCAACTGGTGTCCGAGCTGCCTAACGGCGCTCAGCGACCTGGAAACGGTGCATGAAGAGCGGCAGGGCCACCTCTGGCACATTCGCTATCCGGTGGCGGGTACTGGGGAGCATCTGACGGTGGCGACGACGCGGCCTGAGACGATGCTGGGGGACACGGCTGTGGCGGTTCACCCGAAGGACGAGCGATACAAACATCTGGTCGGCAAGAAGGCGCTCTTGCCGCTGATGAATCGAGAGATTCCGATCATTGCGGACGAAATGGTGGACCGCGAGTTCGGCACCGGCGCGGTGAAGATCACGCCGGCGCACGATCCCAACGACTTCGAGGTTGGAAGACGGCACGGTCTGGCCGAGATTGACGTGATGACCGACGACGGCCACATGAGCGCGGCGGCCGGAGCGTACGCGGGACTGGATCGGTTTGGGGCGCGAAAGAAAATCGTAGAAGACCTGAAAGCACAGGGCTTGCTGGAGAAGGTCACCGGGCATATGCACGCTGTGGCGCTGTGCGAGCGGTGCCAGACGATTGTGGAACCGCGCGCGTCGACGCAGTGGTTCTGCAAAATGAAACCGCTGGCCGAGCCCGCAATCGCTGCCGTGGAGCGCGGTGAGATCCGCATCATCCCCGAAAACTGGCGCGAGGTGTATTTCCAATGGATGCGGAATATCCGCGACTGGACGTTGTCGCGGCAGCTCTGGTGGGGACACCGGATTCCGGCGTGGCATTGCGGGAATTGCAAAGAGATTACCGTTGCGCGCGAAGCGCCCGCGAAGTGCCCGAAGTGTGGCTCGACAAGCCTGGAGCAAGACCCGGATGTCTTGGACACGTGGTTCAGCTCGGGGCTTTGGCCTTTTGCGACGCTGGGCTGGCCGGAGAAGACGCTTGATTTCCAACGGTACTACCCGACAAGTTTGCTGATTACCGGCTACGAGATTCTGTTTTTCTGGGTAGCGCGCATGGCCATGATGGGAATCCACTTCACCGGCAAGGCGCCGTTTCGCGACGTCTACCTCCATTCCATTGTGCGCACGGCGGACGGGCAGAAGATGTCCAAGTCCAAAGGCACGGGAATCGATCCCATCGACGTCAATCGGAGATACGGAACGGACGCGATGCGCTTCACTCTGGCGACGATGGCCGCGCCGGGAAGCGACTTGATCTGGACTGAGGATCGAATCCAGAGCTCACGTAATTTTGCGAACAAAATTTGGAACGCAGCGCGGTTCTTGTTTGTGAACCTGGACAAATTTGAGCAGGGCGGCGTTCCGCTGGAGCAGCTGGCTGCGCCGGAGATTCGAGCCAAGGCTCCCTACGCCACTGGCAGCAAGATTGCCCTGATTGATGGTTGGCTGTTCGCGCGGCTCGCGAGCACGATTTCCCTGGTGAATGAGGCTCTGAAGAATTACCGCTTTCACGAAGGGGCCCAGGGCGTGTACCAATTTTTCTGGGGCGATTTTTGCGACTGGTACATCGAATGGGTGAAACCGGAGCTGCAGAGCGCGGAAAAAGCGCGCGCGGTGGCGGCGTGGCAAAATCTGTTTGCGGCGCTGGATGCGGCGCTGCGCTTGCTGCATCCGTTTATGCCGTTCATCACCGAAGAGCTGTGGCACCAGTTTCCACAACGTCCCGGAGCGAAGTCGATCGCGCTGGATGCGTTTCCCGAAGCGCGGACGGAGTGGAAAAACGAGGAAGCTTTGGATCAGTTTTCACTGATTCAGGACGTTATCAAGGAGCTGCGCAACATTCGTGCGGAAATGAAGCTGGACCCCAAGAAGAAAGTTGCGGCGGAATTTTCAAGCGCGGACGAGCAGGCCCAGCGGGCGATCGAATCCAACCGCGAAGGAATCCTCCGGCTGGCGGCTCTTTCGGAATTGAAGGTGAGCGCCGAACGCCTGCCGCAATCGGGGGGCGCGGTGCGCTCGACGGCGCTGTTTGATGTGCGCATTGCGTATGTGGCGGAGGCTATCGACGTCGAAGCGGAAGCGGCGCGGTTGCGCAAACAGATTGAGGGATTGGAAAAAGCGATTGCTGCCAAGGAAAAACAGTTGGCCGACGATACGTTTCGCAGCCGTGCTCCAGAGAAAGTTGTGCGTGGGCTCGAAGCGACGCTTGCGGAACAGACGACGGAATTGCGGAAGCTTCGTTCGCGGTTAGAAGAGCTCAAGACCGCGGCATAGCTGTGAGTGCGATTTGACATAATCATGAGACGCAGCAAAAAGACGGTGACAGAGACGCTTCCGGGAACGACGGACCGGCGCATCGGGGCTTTGGTTACGCTGTTGGCGGAAAACGGGACGATTGTGGTTAGCGGGACGCGGGTTGCGCGGGGGATCGGCGTCTCAAGATCGACTGTTTGGAAATGGGTGGAGCGGCTTCGCGAACTTGGCGTGCGGGTGAAAGGACATCCTCGAACGGGATATTTTTTGGAGCGAGTGCCGGACATTCTTACGGCGGACATGCTGCGGCAACGGCTGAAGGGCAGTTTGTTCGGAAAGCGCATCTATCATTTTTTCAAGGTGGATTCGACGAATCGTGTAGCGCTGGAGTTGGGGCATGCGGGAGAGCCGGAGGGCACGGTTATATTGGGAGAAGAGCAGACGGCGGGGCGAGGGCGCGCCGGGCGTGGGTGGCATTCCGAGCGAGCTGCGGGGATTTACGTGACGTTGCTGCTGCGGCCAAAGCTGGCGCCGGTGCAGGCGCCGCTGCTGACGATGATGGCCGGGCTTGCGGCGCATGCCGCGATTCAGGCGCAGACGGGGCTTGCGGTGGACCTGAAGTGGCCAAATGATTTGCTGATCGGCGGGAAAAAGGTGGGCGGGATTTTGACGGAGATGCACGCGGAGCCGGGGCAAATTCGTTTTGTGATTGTGGGGATTGGGCTGAACGTGAACCAGGACAAGTTTCCGGCGGACCTGGCCGCGAGTGCTACATCGCTGCGGGTGGCGAGCGGCCGGCCGCAATCGCGGCTGGAGCTGCTGGTACGGTTGCTGCGGGAATTCGAGCGCGACTACAATGATTTTTTGAGAGAAGGGCCGGCGGCGGTGATCGGGCGATTCACGAGCGTTTCAAGCTATGCGCAGGGGAAGCGCGTGCGGGTGAGCAACGGCAAAGAAAGTTTTATGGGAACGACCGCGGGGCTGGGGCCGGAAGGACTGCTGCAGGTGAAACGCGACAGCGGGCAAGTGACCACGGTGATTGCGGGCGACGTGGCGGAGGCGCCGTAGATGCTGCTCACCATCGATGTTGGCAACACGAATACGGTGCTGGGCGTGTTTCGAGGCGAGGAGCTGATCGCCAATTGGCGGCTGACGACCGCGCGGCAACAAACGGTCGATGAATATGGCGTGCTGACGCGCAATCTGTTCACGCTGGCGGGGCTGGACCGCGACGGGATACGCGGGGTGATCGTCAGCTCGGTGGTGCCGCCGGTGAATTGGACGCTGGCGGAGATGGCGCGAATTTATTTTGGGCAGAAGGCGCTGTTTGTGGAGCCGGGGGTCAAGACGGGAATGTCGGTGCTGGTGGATAATCCGCTGGAGGTGGGGGCAGACCGCATCGTGAATGGCGTGGCGGCGTTTCACAAGTTTGGCGGGCCGTGCATCGTGGTGGATTTTGGCACGGCGATTACGTTCGATGTGATTTCCGAGCGCTGCGAGTACTTGGGCGGAGTGATTGCGCCGGGATTGGGCATTGCGTCGGAGGCGCTGTTTGCGCGGACGGCGAAGCTGCCGCGGGTGGAGATCAAGGATCCGGGAAAAGTAATTAGCACGAACACGGTCACGCATATTCAAGCGGGGCTTTATTACGGCGCGGTCGACATGGTGGATGGAATGCTGACGCGGATTAAGACGGAACTCGGGAAGGACGCGGCGGTGGTGGCTACCGGCGGACAAGCCGCGCTGGTGGCGCGCGGATCGAAACATATTCAGCACACGGATGAGTTTCTGACGCTGACGGGGTTGCGGATCATCTGGGGCAAGAATCAGGCCGCGGAGCCGGGGAAGATCGGCGAAGGGCCTCGCGAACCGCGCGCGGTTGCGGAGATGAAGAAAGCACAGAAGTGAGCAGCGCGCCGCGCTAATGCCGCTCGGCCGACGGCTTCAACAACATGGACGGCTGGAACTACTTCAACTACTTCACGGAAATCGAAGAGTATTTCTGGAAGAAACGGGGCGCGCATCTCCTGGTGTCACCGCTAGATTGGGCGATCATGGAGACGTGGCAGAAGGCCGGCGTACCGCTGGAAGCGGTGCTGAAGGGAATCGATCGCGCGTTTGAAAGTTATGGGCGTTCGCGACGTGGTGCAGGGAAACCGCTGAAGAGCCTGGCATACTGCACCGATGCGGTGCTGCAAGCGGCGGAAGAGGGGCTGGAGGCAGCGGCAGGCAGCGCGCCGAAGAATGGGCGCGAAGCGAAGGAACCGTTCCCGCGCGAGGAGTTGAAGGCGTATCTGGCGAGGAACGCGGCGCAGGTTGCGGCTTCGGCGAAGAAAGATGAAGGCCGGAATCCGGAAATGGCTGCGCGGCTGGCGGAGATTGCGGAGTCCGTGCGAAGCAGCGCGCTGCTGCTGGATTCACCCGCGAAGCTCGATTTCGAGGATTTGGAACGCCGATT
>WNFC01041482.1_pt1 | contig 12809 bp, 16 predicted proteins | sample 5400541 | NCBI WGS metagenome assembly WNFC01 (sample SAMN13153342, study PRJNA577476) | soil metagenome | isolation source: 120 cm saprolite under Douglas fir tree site 2 hole 2 replicate 1 | place: USA:California | collected 2015-04-18
GTTCGAGATGGACCGGCTGCACCGGTCCTGCCGCCGCCTGATCTGGCTCAATCCGCTGCTGCGCTATGGCGGGTTCGAGGCCAAGGCGCAGGGCATCAAAATGATGCTGCCGCACGTTGACGAATTCCGCCCGGTACATAATTTGAGTTCAATCGAGGGGCTGATCGCGGCACTTTCGTCCGTCCTGCCGCCGCACCATGTCAGCCACATCCGTCCCGCAGCTTGAAAGAGGCTCCCCATGCTCAATCGCGACGAAGACATTCTCAGGGCGGCTGAGGACTGGCAGAAGGCCGGCCACGGCGTAGCGCTCGCCACCGTGGTCGAGACCTGGGGCTCGGCGCCGCGGCCCGCCGGCTCCAGCCTCGTGATCAACGATGACGGCACCTTCCTGGGCTCGGTTTCCGGCGGCTGACCTGGGGCTCGGCGCCGCGGCCCGCCGGCTCCAGCCTCGTGATCAACGATGACGGCACCTTCCTGGGCTCGGTTTCCGGCGGCTGTGTCGAAGGCGCGGTCGTCACCGAAGCGCTCGACGTGATCGCCAGCGGCCTGCCGAAGATGCTGGAATTTGGCGTCGCCGACGAGACCGCCTGGAATGTCGGGCTGTCCTGCGGCGGCACCATCCGGGTGTTCGTCGAGAAGGTCGGCCAGTCGTGAAGCTTGAAACACTGACAGAGGTCAATGCCGAACGCGCCGCGCGGCGGCCGGTGATCGTGGTCACCGATACCGCCAATGGCGAGCAGCGGCTGGTCAAGGCCGCCGACATCGCCAGCGACCCGTTGCGCGCCGATCTCGCAAAGCAGTTACGAATGGGCAAGAGCGGCATGGTCGAGGCCGGCGGCAAAAAGCTGTTTCTCAACGTCTATGCGCCGACCGCCAGACTCGTCATCATCGGCGCGGTTCATATCAGCCAGGCGCTGGCGCCGCTGGCGCGCTCGCTGGACTATGACGTGACGGTGGTGGATCCGCGCACCGCGTTTGCGAGTCCCGAGCGGTTTCCCGATGTGCCGCTGATCGCGGAATGGCCCGACGTGGCGCTGCCGCCGCTCAAGATCGACCACTATACGGCGTTCGTGGCGCTGACGCACGATCCCAAGATCGACGATCCGGCGCTGCTGCATGCCTTCGAACGCGATTGTTTCTATATCGGCGCGCTGGGCTCGCGAAAGACCCACGCCAAGCGTGGCGAGCGGCTGCAGGCACAAGGCGCCAGGGATAGCGATATCGCCCGCATTCACGCGCCGATCGGCCTGCCGATCGGCGCGGTCTCGCCGTCCGAGATCGCGGTGGCGATCATGGCCGAGATCACCGCGCAGCTGCGGCTGCCCGCGAAAGAAAAAGAAGCGGCGGCATGAAATTCGGTCCTGCCAGTCCGGCGGAAGCAATCGGCGGCGTCACCGTTCACACCCTGCGTCAGGGATCGCTGGTGCTCAAGAAGGGCACCACGATCGGTCCCGCCGAGGTCGAGCAGCTCCAGCGCGCCGGCGTCAAGGAAGTCGTCGTGGTCCGGCTCGAGGACGGCGACGTCTCCGAGGACGTCGCGGCGGCCAGTATCGCCCAGGCCGTCGCCGGCGACGGCATCCATGTCGAGCGCGCCTTTACCGGCCGCGCCAATCTGTTCGCGGCCAAGGCCGGCGTGCTGGTGGTGGACCGCGCCGTCGTCGACCGCATCAACGGCGTCGATGAAGCCATCACCTTCGCCACGCTGGCCGCCTACAAGCCGGTGGTCGAAGGCGAGATGGTGGCGACCGTCAAGCTCATCCCGTTCGGGGTCGAAGCTAAACTACGGGATGCCGCGGTCAAGGCGGCCAGCGGCGGCGCATTGCGGATCGCGCCCTACACCATCAAGCGCGTCGGCATCGTCTCGACCTTGCTGCCGGGACTGGCGCCGAAGGTGGTGGAGAAAACCCTGCGGATCACGGCGGAGCGGCTGGCGCCCGCAGGTGCGACCATTATCGCCGAACGCCGCGTGCCGCACGTTGAGACCGCGCTGGCGGCTGCTATCAAGGAATTGCTCGGTCTCGGGGCGGAACTGGTGATCGTATTCGGGGCGTCGGCGATCGCCGACCGGCGCGACGTGATCCCCGCGGCGATCACGGAGATCGGCGGCGCCATCGAACATTTCGGCATGCCGGTCGATCCCGGCAATCTCCTGCTGATCGGCAGCGCCGGTGGCGTGCCGGTGCTGGGTGCGCCGGGCTGCGCGCGCTCGCCGGTGGAGAACGGCTTCGACTGGGTGCTCATGCGTCTTCTGGCAGGGCTCAAGGTCACCCGCGCCGAGCTCACCGGCATGGGCGTCGGCGGGCTCTTGATGGAAATCGTCACCCGGCCGCAGCCGCGCGAAAAGCCCGGCACCGACGGCAACCGCAACGTCGCGGCCATCATTCTCGCGGCCGGGCGCTCGACCCGGATGGGTGGCCCCAACAAGCTGTTGGCCGAACTCGGCGGCAAGACGCTGGTGCGGATCGTGACCGAGCAGGCGCTGGCCTCGAAAGCGAAAGGCGTGATCGTCGTCACCGGCCACCAGGCGGAGCAGGTCGAGAAAGCGCTGCAGGGACTGAACGTGAAATTCGTGCGCAATCCGGATTTCGCGCAAGGACTTGCCAGCTCGGTCAAGGCCGGCGTCGCGGCGGTGCCAGGCGATGCCGATGGCGCCGTGATCTGTCTCGGCGACATGCCGCTGATCGATGCCCATCTGATCGACCGGCTGATCGAAGCGTTCGCGCCGGATGCCGGCAACCTGATCGCGGTTCCCGTCAGCGACGGAAGGCGCGGCAATCCGGTGTTGTGGTCGCGGCGTTTCTTCAACGAACTGATGACGCTCGATGGCGACATCGGCGCCCGGCATTTGATCGCCAGGCACAGCGAGGCGGTGGCGGAAGTTGCCGTCGAGGGCCACGGCGCCTTCCTCGATATCGACACGCCGCAGGCGCTCGCGGCGGCGCAGCGAGGCTAAGATCCGCTGCGAGGTCCGTGAACGTCCATTCTCGAACTTCGTTCACCAAGTCGAAATATCCCCCGCGTAGACTGGCGCCGGCTGACCTCGGGGGAGGGGATCTTGACGTTTTTTAAAAGAGCGCAACGCTGCGCGATGTTTGTTCTTGTTCTGACTTTGGCATTGGCCGGATCTCGCTTCATCACGGAAACATCGGCGGCGGGCGCATTCGCGATCGGCAAGTGCGGCGCCTACGGCCGGGCCTACGACTATGCGGGCGAGAAGGTGGCACGCGCCGCGGCCCTCAAGCATTGCAAGGGCCAGTGCACCATGGTGACCATGAAGCGCGCCTGCGCGGCGCTGGCGGTCGACATGGCCAATCCCTGCGGCGCGCATGGTTATGCGGTCAAGCCAAGGATTTCCAGTTCGCTCAACGAGGCGACCCGCAAATGCTACGAATCCGGCGGCAAGGAATGCGTGATCCGCGCCTGGGCCTGCGACGCCAAGGGATAGGATTCAACAACCGTCATTCCGGGGCGCCGCGCAGCGGCGAACCCGGAATCTCGAGATTCCGGGTCTGCGCCTAACGGCGCATCCCGGAATGACGCCTTCCTGTCGGAGTAAATCATGCAATTCGATACCAAGATCGCGGTCGTGATCCGGACCGACCTTGAAGCGTGGCAGAAGCTCAACGTCGCTTCCTTCCTCGCCGGCGGCATTGCCGCGGCGTTTCCGGAATGCATCGGCGAACCCTACGAGGATGGTTCGGGCACAAAATATCTGTCGCTGATCGGCCAGCCGATCCTGATCTATGGCGCTGACATGATGGCGCTGACCCGCGCGCTCGAACGGGCGTTGGCGCGCAACGTGAAGCCCGCCGTTTATACCGAGGACATGTTCAAGACCACGCATGATGCGGCCAACCGGGAAGTGGTGAAGGCCGTGATCCGCGGCGAGCTCAATCTGGTCGGCCTCGCCATGCGGGCCGAGCGCAAGGTGATCGACAAGATCGTCGACGGGCTGAAGTTTCATGGCTAGGCGGCATGCTGAGCAATGCGATTCAGCTTGCGGCTATCGTGGCCAGCATTCCTTATATCGCTGTCGCGCCGACTTAATCGGGGCATAGCGGACTCTGGCAAGCCGCCGGCAGATTTATGGGTTCACGGCCTAGTTTGAAGCATAATTGACGTGCCGGTCACGCGCCTCGGGTTAGTGTGATATTTAAGTCGGGGCCGCGCTACCCGGTGGCGTAATGCGGCCAATGTCGGCCGGCTAGAAACTGTCGACGGTTGCCCATGACTGTTGGACATGAGGCTGAGGGCGGTGTAATCGAAAAATTGATGAATGCTGCAAGGTTTTTTCATCAACGCGAGCGCGGCGAGCTTTGCATGTCGGAAGACGCTGAATACCTGGCAAGATACAAGAGCAATCATCTCTATATTCACCCCGGCCGAACCGGGGCTTACGCGTCCATTGCCGGCGAGAGCGAGGAAGTCATCGGCGAGATTGATGTAACCTCCAGATCCAAGCTCGCAATCTCTGCTTTCTATGTGAACGATCGTCGCGATTTTGGTACATTTAAGATTACCAAGTTACAGTTTCATGCCCGATACGGCTGGCGTGAGACCGCGCATGTGCAAGTCAACCACTTCCAACTGGCGCAAATGCGGGAGTTCATTTCAATTATTTCGACCCTCGATCTCAGCGATGCCCAGAAAACCAGAGTGTCGCTCGACAATATTCATGTGGGCGCTCTCGGAGCGCTCCTCAGCAGTTCGAAGGGCACCGAGCTAATCAAACAACTCGCAGCAACACCGGAGCTTCATCACGACATCTATGCTGTCGCGGCGAAACGAGCCGCCTTGGCGGAATTCGAAGCAAATCTCAAGCAGGACGATATTTCCGAGCCCGACTGGCAGGCCTTCTTCGAGCGGAATCCTTGGATCTTCGGTCATGGATTGAATTACGTTTTTCTTGACAAGGTAGGCGCGAAGCTCGAGGCGAGCACAACGGGTAGCGCTTTTGATCGCCCGGGCAAACGCGCCGACGGCCTCATGCGCACGCGCGCTGAGGTGAGCCAGTATGTTCTGGTGGAGATCAAGAAAGATGATACAGAGCTGTTGCAGAAAGGCACTTACCGTCCCGGCTGTTGGAGCGTTTCAAACGAACTATCCGGTGCCGTTACACAGACGCAAAAGACTGCCTTCGAGTTCGCACGTGATCGTTTCCGGGACGACTTAAAAGACGAGGTCGGGAAGAGCACCGGCAGCATCGCTTATGCGATTCAGCCCAGGAGCTACCTCATTGTCGGAAATCATCCACTCACCAGAGATACTGACTTTTGATGAGCTGTTCTACAGGGCAGGCTGCATCGTCGAGAACATCAGCAGTGAGGTCGACAGAGGAATTCACCGATCTGATTGACCGGCACGAAACTGCCGCATCATGCCGTATGACCGGGCACCAGGAGCACGCCGAGTTCAATCTTTCAGGGCACCGCACTCATGAAAAACATCATCATTTGCTGCGACGGCACCGGCAACGAGATCAGCGAGAACATTTCCAATGTGCTCAAGCTGTACCGGACCTTGCGCAAAACCGAGAAGACCACGCCGCGCCAGATGGTGTTCTCCCGGCGTCGGCCCGCTGGCGGTCCAATCCATGGAAGAAGCTGGTGAGGACGCCTCCGCGATCTTCGGGCTCGCCACCGGCTACGGGCTCGACGACAACGTGCTCGATTCCTACGAATTCGCGGCGAACTCCATCTGGTCGGCCTCGCCATGCGGGCCGAGCGCAAGGTGATCGACAAGATCGTCGACGGGCTGAAGTTTCATGGCTAGCGGTTTTGCCAGTCGCACCGCTCAGGTCTTCGCCGAAGCATAGGTTGGTTCGAGCCGCGAGCGCAGGAAATCGGCGCCGGTGATCGGCTGATACCTCGCCGGTCGTTCCGGACCTGTGCAGGTCGGCAGACAGGCAACCATCGCATCCGGATTGGGGTCGAGGAAGAAGGCCACCGAATAGCGATCCACGCCGGGCGGGCTGACCACCTTGTGCGGCGTGGAAACATAGACATCGTTCGACCATCGCATCAGGCAATCGCCGATGTTGCAGATGAAGGCGTCGGGCACGACGGGCGCGTCAAGCCAGCGGCCCGACCGATCCTGGACCATCAGCCCGCCGACGGCATCGGTCGCGAGCAAAGTGACGTTGCCGTAGTCGGTATGCACGCCCGCGCCGAGCTGTCCGTCGGCCAGAGGCGTTGCGACCGGCGGATAATGCAGCAGGCGCAGCGTCGCGTTCGGCTTGTCGAGCCTGGTCTCGAAGAAATCGGGATCTAGCCCGAGGTCGAGCGCAAACCCGCGATGCAGATCGCGCCCCAGCCGCCAGAGCCGATTAAAATAGTCGATCATGGTGTCGCGAAAGCCCGGCATATCCGGCCACAGATTGGCGGCCCGAAACGGCGCCCGAGCGAGCAGTTCCGGATCGTCAGGCGCCAACTCGAGGCCGATGTTGAAAGCTTCCTTGACGTCAGGAGATTTTCCCGGATCGAGGGTCTCGCCTCCGAGCCGGATATAGCCACGGTTGCCGCCGGGGCCGCTGAAAGACGCGGCCTCCCGGATCGAAGCCGGCCCGGCAAAGAACGCGGCTGAGGTTTCGAAGACGCGAGCGGTCAACGCCGGGGGAACGCCATGTCCGGAAACGTAGAAGAAACCGACGTCGCGGCAGGCACGGCCCAAGGCTTTTGCGACAGCGTGCGCTTGCTCCGGCGAGCCACTCACCAGTGGAGCGATGTCAATCACGGGAATGGCGCTCACGGGGCATCTCGCTGGACGGTCATAAGCCCGTCGCGAAGCAATATTCGTGCCCCGGATAGCGACCGGTAGGGCCAGGGCGCGTACTCATAAATCGAGCTTGGTGCAGGCTTGACCAATGTCCGCTATGCCCCGGTAGCGACTAAATTCCGTATCGCAGCGATATGATGCGATGTGCCGTTTCCGGACTCATGCACTGCAGCAAACAAACCAAAGCGCGGACGAACCGAGGAGCGGGCGGACGTATCGGCCGCAATTGTTCTGCGTCGCTCATGCTGAAATGAGAGCGGGTGGTTCATTGATATGGATCAATGCGTCAGCGGGGCTTTCCAAATCAAGGAAGACCAGAGGAGGTCGCATGGCCCTCTCGCGCCTAGACATACTGTATACCTGGAATAGCGTTAAGTGGCCTCAGGTGGCGCTCAGCGCTAGGGAGGTCGCGTACAGGGAATACGTCGAGACGAGCGTTCAACCAAAAAGGAGTGTCGCCATGAAGAAGCGCGTAGTCATGGCCATGATTGCATCGATGGCCTTCGCCGTGACGGCGTGGGGAGCCGAAATGGAATACAGCGGGACGTTCTGCGGCATTCAAAAACGCAATGTGCTGTACTCCACATCGGACCTTACAGTGTTGTCTTTGGAGAGCTGGGGTATCCAGCCGTCAGAAAGCACGTTCGAGCCGTGGAAGAACGCGAGCGTGCACTGCGTGGGCTACGGCCGCATTACGCAAGGGAAGTTTAGCAGCACAGGCTCGTGCCTCTGGACCGATCCCACGGGCGATATATTCATCGGGGAGTTCCAGGCAGTGCCGGATAAGCCTGGCATCTGGACCTTCCTGTCGGGCACCGGCAAGTGGCAGGGAATCAAGGGCGGCGGTGAGTTTCACCCTGTGAGCCGCGGCAAAGACCGACGGAACCTTCGCTTTCTGCAATGGCCACTCCGGCAAGTACACGTTGCCGTAAGTGCAGGCCGCGAGGGATAGGAGCCGTAGCAAGGTCACTGGCGGCGCTCAGCGGGGTGGTTATCCGCAGGGAGTCGTTCCTGCTACGCGCCGACGAGGTGATCGAATGAGATGGCGGGCCCCGTGTCGGCTTGGGGTCAAAATGCGAAATACTCGGTAAGAGCAGACACACAAGCGCGCGCGGGCCTCATTCGGGCACCACTGTCTCGCCGTCCGACTCCATGTTCCAAACACTCTCCCCGAATGTGGATTGGAAGGCATGTCGATGTCAGGCAAATGCCGCTACCCATTGCGGATAACCACGCGCGCGAGCCCAACAGGTGGCGCGATAACGCTGTGCCGGCACATCTTCTAATCAACGTATGATTGTTGTGTTATCTTGCTGTGCTGTCGTTGTCCCCACCGACGCAGGGGACGTCCCAGGGCCAACGCTTGCTCGAATTTGGGGGTCATCGTCTTGAATTGAAATCGCACAACAGGAGGGAATGCCATGAGATACAATTACAAAATCGCAATGGTATTGATCTTCGCTATTATGTCCATCTCGACTGGGGTGGCTTTTGCTGACGACAAACTGAAAGGCCACTATGCTGTCGCTGGCGCTCAGATGTGCCTAACAGCCCCGTCTGGATTTGCAAACGATGGCAAAGGAAATCCGACGATTGCGAATGGCAACGATAGCGTTGCCTCCGCAAACAACTTCGAGGGTCGCTATACTTTCAATGGCGACGGAACGGGTAGTATATCGGGAACATTCGTGAGCATCCTTCCACCTGCGCCCGACAGTCGCAACCTCAAAGCCGTAGTGGGTGCGGGCACCTTCTCGTACTCCCTTACTTACACTCCCGTCGCGAATAGCTCCTTTAACATTACGATGGCGCCAGGAACGTACCAGGGCATGATCAACTCCGGGCCACGCGCTGGCCAGCAATTCACGATCGATTCTGCCCATCGCGTGTTTCAGGTCTCGAACGACCAGACGCACGGCACGGTCGCCACCACAACACCGGATGTCGAACACATCACTTATTCGGATCCCTCTCACACTTCCCAAGCACGTATCTGTTTCGTTTCAGGTAGTCTAGTCCGGCTGGACTGATGAACTTCAAGTAAGGGACGGGATCGACCAAAGTGAATTGAACATAGGCCGCCTCAGTTGGCGGCCTCTTTCGATTGCGCCGACCGTGACGCGGGGCCGAAATTCGAACGCCCTCGATTCGAGTCGGCCTCAAGATGCCCGCGATGCCCGGTTTGGGTCATTCGCGAGGGCGTCGGCCGTCAGCAAGCCCGGCCATGTCCGCAATGCCGCCGAAAGCGGAAGTAAATTCAGAGCATTAGCGGCTCCGCGACGAACGTGATTCAAGCTCCGAAACTGGAGCCTCGAATCATGCGCTGCGAACTCAGCGATTATGAGTGGACCGCCATCAAGCCGATGCTGTCCAACAAGCCGCGCAGCGTTCGGCGTGTAAACGACCGTCGCGTGCTCAATGGCATCTTTTGGGTCCTCCGTTCAGGTGCGCCCTGGCGCGACCTTCCAGAGAACTATGGGCCCTACCAGTCCCCTTTGCAAAAATATTTCGCTTCACCCGTCGGGCAAATCATCTCTACAAATTCGCGCCATCCCACCCCACCAGAGGGGCGTATCGCGATCGTCACGGACGTAGGGGAGGGATGCGGTGGACGCGGCAGCGTCTTGCGCGCGACGGGATCGCAGGGCGGGTCGATGAGGCCTGTGAGCGGTCACCAAGCGAGCGGACGAGAGATGTTGCAGCGGACGGCAAAATCGTGTGGTCCTGACGCCCCGACGCTGGCGTCAAGTTCGCGGAGTTGCGTCGGCCCAACCGGGCTTAGACAAAACCTTAATCCGCTGACGACGGTGGCAAAAGAGCCCGGTCACCGGGGAGAGCGCGACATAAGCTGTTAAAACCATTGCGTGCGGGAATGCCGGGCGTTCCGGTGTACTCGTTGTTACTCGTGTGCTTTCTACCAATACAAAGTGCACGCGAGGCTGCGGGTGCAGCGGGCATCCGGCATTCCCCACGCCCTCTATTGGGCGAGAGATTTTTGCACAACTCGGGCGCATCGTGCCGCGAGATCGCGAAGTCGTATCTGCGATTGTTTTGGCTGTTTGAAAATTGAATCGGTGGCAATGCATTGAGGACGGGCGCGCCACGCCCTCAGCTGTCATCACTGGATACTCCGCTTTCGCGGAGTATGACGGTCATTGTGAGGAGCGATGCGACGCTCAATTCAGACTCCGTCATTCCGGGTTCGATGCGGAGCCTGTCATCGGGCGCATTCGCGAGACCCGTTACTCCTCGCAATCACGACCGATATTCCATTCCCGGCTGACTTCCGAGTAACGGCGACGTGACAATCGCTGCCCCCTGTCCAATTGACAATGACTGACCGGTCAGTCATATATTGGCGCATGTCAGACTCACGACCAGGACCCAGATCGAAATCGGCCAGTGGCCGAGGTGGAGCGAAGGCGGCGGTTGGCCGACCGGGCGAGAAGGTCGCCCCGGCCAAGGCGTCCAGGCCGGCGTCGCCCAAGGCGCTTCCCTCCAACCGCGCGGAGCGTGCGGCGGAGCGGCGCGGGGCGATCATCGAGGCGGCGCTGGATGAATTCGTCGCGCGCGGCTTTACCGCCACGCGGATCGACGACATTGCCAGCCGCGCCGGCGTCGCCAAGGGCACGATCTACCTGCATTTCAAAGACAAGGAGTCGATGTTCGAGGAACTGATCCGCACCGCGCTGGTGCCGCTGATCGGCCGACTCCATGCGCCGCCGGCCATGGGCGGATCGGTCCGCGACATGATCGAGGGGTTTGCGCGGATGTTCATCCAGGAAGTGGCCAACACGCGCCGCGGCGAAATCGTCCGCCTGATCGTCGCTGAGGGCCCGAGGTTTCCGAGCGTCGCCGATTTCTACTACCGGGAAGTGGTTTCGCGCGGGCTGGCCGGCATGCGCGCCTTGATCGAGCTGGGCGTGGCGCGCGGCGAGATCAAGCCAAAGGATTTGGCGCGCTTTCCTCAGCTGATGATCGCGCCCGCGATTGTCGCGGTCATCTGGCAGAGCCTGTTCAGCCGGCATGCGCCGCTGGACGCAACCGAAATGTTCCGCGTCCATCTCGACCTGATTTTTGGCGAACGGAGGACGACATGACCCCGTCGCGAACAGCAATGCGAATTTTGGCGGCGCTTGCGCTGGCGGCAATGCTCGCCGGCTGCACCGAGCGCAGGGATCCCGGCTATCAGGGCTGGGTCGAGGCCGACATGATCTTCGTCAGCCCCGACGAATCCGGCCGCGTGATCAAGCTGAATGTGCGCGAAGGCGATGAGGTCAAGCAAGGCGCGCCGCTTTATTCGGTGGACGACGATCTGCAGCGGGCCGATCTCAACCAGAACAACGCCACGCTCGCCAACGCCCAGCAGACCTATGATCGCGCGGCGTCGCTGAACAAGACCGGTTCCGGCACGCAGGCCAATCTCGACTCCGCGGTGTCGGCGCTGCGCGTGGCCGAGGCGCGGGTCAATACCTCGCAGACCCGGCTGACGCGGCGCAGCGGCTTTGCGCCTGTCAGCGGCACCATTCAGCAGATCTATTTCCGCGAGGGCGAGATGGTGCCGGCGCAGCGGCCGGTGCTGTCGATCATGCCGCCCGGCAACATGAAGGTGCGGTTTTATGTGCCGGAGCCGGATTTGCCGAAGCTTGCGACCGGCGATGAAGTGCGCGTCGCCTGCGACAACTGCGCCGCCGATCTCACGGCGAAAATCTATTTCATCGCGACCTCGGCCGAATACACTCCGCCGGTGATCTACAGCCTCGATGAACGCAACAAGCTCGTATACCTGATCCAGGCGCGTCCCTCGAGACCCGACAACCTTCGCGTCGGCCAGCCGGTCAGCGTGTTTCTCGGCGCCAAGACGCCGGTTGCGGACAAGCAATGACCGCGGCGCCGGCTTCCATCTCCGACATCGCGATCGACGTTCGCGGTCTGTCAAAATCGTTTGGCGGACGCGAGGTGGTGCATGACCTGTCGATGCAGGTGAAGCGCGGCACCATCTACGGTTTTCTCGGCCCCAACGGCAGCGGCAAGACCACGACCATCCGCATGCTCTGCGGCCTGCTGACGCCCGACAGCGGCGAGGGCACCTGTCTCGGCTACGACATCCGTCGCGACGCCGACAAGATCAAGCGCCAGGTCGGCTACATGACGCAGCGCTTTTCGCTGTACCAGGATCTGTCGGTGCGGGAGAATCTGGAATTCGTCGCCAGGCTCTATGGCGTCCGCGATGCACGCGGCGCCGCGCGCGACATGATCAAGCGGCTGGGGCTGACGGGACGCGAGGAACAACTCGCCGGCGAACTCTCCGGCGGCTGGAAGCAGCGGCTGGCGCTCGGCGCCTGCACGCTGCCCAATCCGCAATTGCTGCTGCTGGACGAGCCGACCGCCGGCGTCGACCCCAAAGCGCGGCGCGACTTCTGGAACGAGATCCATGCGCTGGCGGCGGAAGGGCTGACCGTATTGGTCTCCACCCATTACATGGACGAGGCCGAGCGCTGCCACGAGATCGCGTATATCGCCTATGGACATCTTCTGGTTCATGGCACCGTGGACGAGGTGATCGCGAAATCGGCGCTGTCGACCTACACCGTCACCGGCGACGACCTCCATAGGCTCGCGGACGAACTCACCGGCAAGCCCGGCGTCGACATGGTGGCGCCGTTCGGAACCAGCCTGCACGTCTCCGGCCGCGACAAGCCGGCGCTTGAGGCTAGCATCGCGCCGTACCGCGAGCGGCAGGGACGGCACTGGCAGCACGGCGAACCGTCGCTGGAGGATGTGTTCATCGAACTGATGATCCGCTCGAAGGATAATTACCAATGAGTGCAGTCGGCGCACCCGACCATAGCCGCGACAGCAGGGAGCCGCCATTCGGCTTCTGGCGGCGCAGTTTTGCGATGCTGGTCAAGGAATTCATCCAGCTGCGGCGCGACCGGGTATCGTTCGCGATGATCGTGATGATCCCGGTGATGCAGCTGATGCTGTTCGGCTACGCCATCAACACCACGCCGCGCAACCTGCCCACGGCCGTG
>WNFC01006553.1_pt1 | contig 12806 bp, 9 predicted proteins | sample 5400541 | NCBI WGS metagenome assembly WNFC01 (sample SAMN13153342, study PRJNA577476) | soil metagenome | isolation source: 120 cm saprolite under Douglas fir tree site 2 hole 2 replicate 1 | place: USA:California | collected 2015-04-18
CGAAGTTGAGCTCTCGATCGAGGCTGGGAAACGGGAGCCGATAGCTGCGGTCGTGAAAGACGATCAATCTCGGCCGCCGCAGACCCCGCTCGATCCGGTCGAGGGATGAGCGGAGCGCATCGCGCGCACGTTCGGGCAAGGCCATAGAGAGAGTAGACAGCATGCCGACCGAAGGAACAAAGTTGGCGAGGCCGCTAGCTCGGCTCGACTGCCACCTTACGCGACCTTTGACCGCGTTTAGCGCCTAAGCGATGGCTTGCGAGTGAGCCTCGACAAACCAGAGCCATTTGTCGACGCCTCGCGAGATCTGGGTAAACAGGTCGGTGCTGTCGGCGTCGCCGATCCGATCTGCTTCAGCGATCGCGGCGCGGACGTTCTTTCCGAAGTTGCCGAGCACCGCGGTGAGAGCGGCGACGTGCTCCTTGCCCGTTGAAATCTGCAGTGGATACTCGGAAAGAGTAGAGCGCTTGGCGACGCTGCGCGCAGTACCTTCGACCGTGCCTCCCAATTCAACGGCACGTTCCGCAATCTCGTCGACGTAATCCTCGACCGCCTCGACGACCTCATCGAACAACTTGTGCAAAGCGATGAAATTCGGCCCCTTGACGTTCCAGTGCGCCTGTTTGGCCTGGGTTTGGAGGTCGATCGCGTCGGCGAGGCGCGCATTGAGTAAACGAACGGTTTCGGCGCGGATCTTCTCTGACAAATCATTGGCAGTGGAATACATGCTTCTGTTCTCCTTTGGTCCTATAGATTCACTAGCTTCCGTAGCGTTTCAGCCAGGGGAGCTGAAATCGGAGGTCGAAAGCGCTATTCACCACGCGCATGAACGAAAGTGCAGCTAAAGCAAGTCCGACGAGGCCGTTGCGGGTTCTCGTCGTGGACGACGAGCCCAACATCCGCAGCACCTTACGGGTGTGCCTCGAGGGCTTCGGCTGCGCCATCACCGAAGCCGCAACGCCTGAAAGGGCAATCCTATCGCTGCGGCAGCAGTCCGCCGAGCTGGCGTTCGTAGACCTCCGCCTTGGTTCAGAGAGCGGCCTTGAGCTTATTCCGAAGCTGCTCGCCGAAGAACCCGGGCTCGACGTCGTGCTGATCACTGCCTACGCCAGTTTCGATACCGCGGTGGAGGGCATCAAACGGGGTGCGCGCGACTACCTTCCCAAGCCGTACACCCCCGCGCAGATCCTGCATACCGTGGAGCGCGTCCGGTCTCGACGCGAAACGGAGCGGAAGCTCGGTGAGCTCGAGGGGCAGCTGGCGAAGCTAACTCCCGAGCCGGTGTTCGAAACCCGATCCCAAAAGATGCAGACGGCGATCGACATCGTTTCTCGCGCCGCCAATTCAGATGCCACCGTCCTGTTTTCGGGGGAGAGCGGAACAGGGAAGGGGGTGCTTGCGCACGCCCTCCACGCGGCGAGCGCCCGACGCGATCGCCCTTTCGTGACCGTCAACTGCCCGGCCCTCTCCGAGCAGTTGCTGAGCAGCGAGCTGTTCGGACATGCCCGCGGGGCCTTCACCGGAGCGGTACGGGACCAGGCTGGACGGGTGGAGCAAGCGGAAGGTGGAACCCTCTTCCTCGACGAGGTCGGCGAGATGGGGATGACCTTGCAAAGCCAGCTTCTCCGGTTCCTGCACGAGAGGCTATTCGAGCGCCTGGGCGAGGGCACCACGCGGCGGGCGGACGTCCGGATCGTTTCCGCGACGAATCGGGACCTCGAGCAGGATGTGAAAAACACTCGCTTCCGGGAGGACTTGCTTTACCGGTTGAACGTGGTGGAGGTGAAGCTGCCCCCGCTCCGGGAACGCCCCGAGGACATCATTCCCCTGGCGCGCCGGTTCCTCGCTTTCTTCGCGCAGGCGGCGAATCGGCCCCGACTCGAGCTTTCCGCGGCCACCGAACAAGTGCTCAGGGCCTACCCCTGGCCCGGAAACCTGCGCGAGCTTCGGAATGCAATCGAGCGAGCAGTGATCCTCTGGCCTTCGGACGTGATCGAGCCGCAGGCCTTCTCCGAGCGGATCTCCGCCGAGAAGCGGCCGCAGATTGCCTTGGGAGAACCACACTCGTTGGAGGAGATCGAGAGAGAGCACATTCTTCGCGTCCTCTCCCGCTCCCTGAGTCTCGAGGAGGCGGCCCGGACCCTTGGGATCGATGCTTCGACGCTCTGGCGCAAACGCCGCAAATACGAGAGCAGCTGATTTTAGACCGGCGTTCGCCCCTGCGGCACGGTGAACCAAAAAATACTCCCGTGCCCGGGCCTGCTCTCGACGCCGATCTCGCCTCCATGGGCTTCGACGATCTCGCGTGAAATCGACAGCCCAAGTCCAGCGCCGCCCGCGGCAGTGCCGGGGACGCGAAAGAATTTTTCGAATACGCGCTTGTGGTATTCGGGGGCGATTCCCTCGCCGGTGTCGGTCACTTCAAAACGCGCCGACCCGCTCGAGCGAAGCACGTGAATGCTGACCCGTCCACCTTCGGGCGTATGCCGGATTGCATTGCTGATCAGATTATTCAAGACAAGACCGATCCGATCGGGGTCAAGCTCCAGTTGATCGAGATCCGCGGCGATTGAGGTTTCCAGGCGGACGTTTTTTTGATCGGCCGGAAATTCCTGCGACTCGATCGCCTTCGACAAAAGCTCGGTCGCCGAAATGGAACGGACCTGGAGCTCGAGCCGGCCGGACTGGATACTCGAGAGATCAAGCAGGTCATCGACGATTCCCTGAAGGCGTTCGCAATCCTGACGCGCCGCGGAGAGCAGCTCGGCCTGCTTCTCGGTCAGCGGTCCCACCACTTCCTCGGCGATCAGATGGATCGCCATTCGCAGGGAGGTGAGCGGGGTGCGAAACTCATGCGCCACGGTTGCCACCAGATCGTTTTTCAGCTCGTCGAAGCGCCGCAGCCGCGTGACATCCTGAAGGATGACGGTGGCGGCGGTGATGCCGGCGGTTTCGGCATAGACCGGAGAGGCTCGGGGCAGAAAGAAGCGAGCGCCGTCGGGGAGATCGACCCGCACCGCCTCCTCGTAGCCACGGGGCACGTAGGCGCCCTTGCCGGAAAGGACATGCGCGCGCGCCCGCTCGAGCACCTCGCGCATCTCGGGGGGCACGCGAGCCAACGGATCGCCCGGCGTCTCCAGCGAAAAACCGAGAACCGATTCGGCGCTCTGGTTGATATTGAGGATCCCGCCCTGGGCCCCAAAGACGATCACTGGGTCCGGTAGACTATCGATCGCGGCCTGAGAGGCCTGCTGCGCCTGGAGCAGCTCTCCCAGCGAGCTTTCGCGATAGCCTTTGAGTCGGTCCGCCATCGCGTTGAAATCCGCGGCGAGCTGGCCGATTTCACCGCCCTCTTCCACGCGCGCCCGCGCTTCCAGGTCGCCCTGTCCCAATCGACGAACGGCTTGGCTGAGAATGGAAACCGGTCTCAGGGCGCGCGCGGTGAGCGCGCTGGAAAACCATAACCCGATCACGAAGGCAAAGAAGACTCCGAGAATCGTCAACTGGCGAACCTGCTCGCCCCGGCGCCGGAGCGCCTCGCTCTTTCGAACCATCGCATCCTGGTTCAGATCCAGAATGACATCCGCGGCATCCTTCACCGCGACAAAGCTCGGGTTCAATTTCGAAAGATATTCGTTCTTGAGCCAATGGGTGTCGGTGTGTTCTTTGAAGTCGTCAAACTGCGCTTGGTATCGAGTCCAGAGCTCTCGCAATCGAGCGGTCGCGTCCGCTTCCCCGGGCTCGGTGATGTTGGCTTCCTGGACCCGAAGCTCCTCTTCGAACTTCGGACGGTACTGCCCCGCCTGCCGCAATCCGCGCTCGCGCTCGCCGATCACCAGAAACATCGCCGCGCTGTCGATGCGCTCGAGCGCCTCCTTCATCCGCTGCGCGGCGAGAACGCTGCGAAAATTGTCCTTGAGGATGTTCTGGCCCGAATGAACGAGCTCCCCCAGAGTGTAGACCTCCACCGCTCCGACCAGGGCCAGAACCAGCGCGAGCGGGCCCTGGGCCAGCAGAAGCTGGGTTCGCAGTTTCACCGATTTGACCTCAAGCGGGTGCTGGGCGCGACCGGGTCCAACTCAAGACGGTAGAAATGGCAACGAGCGTCGAGCAACCGATCACGTTGTACCAAAGGAAACCGATCCCCGAATAGAGAAATACCAGGACCACCACCGCCTGCGCGAGGACCGTTGCCCAGAAGACGGACGTTCCATCGACTTTCTTGAGAAAGAATCCGACCAGAAACACCCCGAGCATCGGGCCATAGAAGATCGAGCCGAGAATGTTCACCGCCTGAATCAGGTTGTCGAGCAGCGAAGCGAATGCGGCAAAGAGCACGCCGACGATGCCCCAGAAAACCGTGAAGAGCTTGGCGGCGAGCAGGTAGTGGTCATTGCTAGCGTTCGGCTTGAAGGAGCGTTGGTAGAAATCGACCACGGTGGTGGTGCCGAGGGCGTTCAACGCCGCCGCGGTCGACGACATCGCGGCGCAGAGAATGACCGCCACCAGCAATCCAACCAATCCCGGTGGAAAATGCTTCAAAACGAAGCTGATGAAGATGTAGTCCGCATCCTTGGTCTCGGCGCGCGGATCGGCCGTGGCGATCACGGCCTTCGCCCGGTCGCGAATCGCCCGGAGCCGTGCCTCGGCCGATCTCATGTCGAGCTTGGCCGCATCGGTGGCGGCAACGTCGTTCGAGTGGACCGAGGTCAGCCATCTTTCCAGGCTTTCCTTTTTCTCGCCGAAAGCCCGGCCATATTCTGACTCGATGTCTTGAAGCTGAGCTCCGGCGGGGGTGCCGCGAACCCTGCTCATTTCCGCTTCGTTGAAAAACACCGGCGGAGGATTGAACTGATAAAACACGAAGACGATCACGCCGACGAGGAGAATAATGAACTGCATCGGTACCTTGAGCAGGGCATTGAAGAGCAACCCCAGCCTGGACTCGGTGAGCGAGGCGCCGGAAAGATACCGTTGCACTTGCGACTGGTCGGTTCCGAAATACGCCAAAGCGACGAACAAGCCACCCGTCATTCCAGACCAGAACGTGTACCTGGTATCGAAGCGCGGCGAATAGTCGATGATCTTCATCTTCCCCAGCGCACCGGCGATGCCAAGCGCGTCGCCGAACGAGACCCGGGGCGGCAGTCGCATCAACACGAAGGCACACGCGAGCGCCATGCCGCCGAGCATCACCACCATTTGATACGTCTGGGTCTGGTTGACGGCCCGGGTCCCACCGGAAACGGTGTAGGCGATCACCCCGGTGCCGATCACCAGATTGGTGAGGTGCAGGGGCCAGCCTAAGACGGTCGAGAGGATGATCGCCGGAGCGTAGATTGAAATGCCGGCGCCGAGACCTCGCTGCAAGAGAAACAGGAAGGCGGTGAGCTGTCGCGTCTTGAGATCGAACCGGGTCTCCAGGTACTCGTAAGCGGTGTAAACTTTAAGGCGCTTGTAGAGCGGGACGATGGTCGCGGAGAGGATCACCATCGCAATCGGCAGCCCGATATAGAATTGCAGGAATCCCATCCCGTCTTCGTAGCCCTGCCCCGGCGTGGACAGAAAGGTGACCGCGCTCGCCTGGGTGGCCATGATCGACAGGCCAATCGTCAACCATCGGGTGTCGCCTCCCCCTCGCAGATAGGAATCGACGCTGTGGATCCCGCGCGTTTTCCAGATGCCGTAGGCGACGATCAGGACCAGGGTCCCGACCAGAACCACCCAGTCCACCAACCTCATTGAAGGGCCTGGCTGATCAGCGTGAAGAGCACGATCTCGGCGACCAGCGTGGCAATCACCAGGAGATAGACTCCGGACCAGGCCTTGAAGAAGGGGGGTTTGTCCGCCTCATTTTCCATAGGCGATCAGGTTCGCGAAGAGTCGGTATGCCCCGGGCACCCCCGCCGGGAGCTGGCGGAAGAACGCCAAGCCGGTGTAGATGAACGCGCCCTTGCCGTACTTCACCGCGAGGACGCTTCCCTTCCGGGGAGGCTCCCCCGGGTCGTGCATCGAGAGAACGGCATCGTAACGCTCGTTCCATTTCCCGGCGAAATACAGGCCCCGCTCCTGAACCCAATCCTCGAAATCCGCGGCGTCGACCTGATTGGGCGTCTTCAAGATCGGATGACTGGGAATCTCGAACAGCACCGGAGCATTCTCGTCGGTGACGCGCTCCGACGAGATCTCGAATGGGTAGGGTCCAATTTCGGGGGGCGCCTTGCTCAAGCGATTGCTGGTGCTGTACTGGACGACGAGCGTGCCGCCCTCCGCGACATAGCTCATCAGTTTCTGATGGTAGAACGGCATTCGCTCATTGGTGTTGTAGGCCCGAACGCCGACCACGATGGCATCGAACCCGCTCAACGGCTGACTTCGCAGGGTCTCGTCGCCCACGATCGCGACGCGATAACCGACCTGGCGGAGGGCGGCCGGAACCTCATCCCCCGGGCCGGGAATGTATCCGACGTTGATCTTGCCTCTCTGTAAATCAAAGCGAACCACTTTCACCGCGGATTCCGGGAACAGCGTCTGAATCGGAATGTGCGGGTGCGCCATCTCCTGATACCCGCGAGACAGCCTCTGGCCGCCGACCTCGGCGAGGATTCTGAGCGTGCCCGAGTCCGACCTGAGCGGCGCCTTGACGCTCTTGGGAGGCTCGATCTGGAAGCTGACCTCGGTCTCCTCGCCCTTCTTGACGAGCTTGAATGGGATCGCCGATGGGTGCGCGGTCCAGTGCTCCGGGGGCTCGGGATGGAGCGTCCCCGTCACGTTTGCCTCGCCCGCCTTCAAAACGACACGCATCTGCCTCGGCTGGGCGTCCGGGAACATCAGCACCGATATTTCCGGGTTGATCATCAAGCGCGGGATGATCTTCACCGGACGATATCGTTCGCCTTCCACGGGGTCTGTCCATTTGAAGGAAATCGAACGCGTCACCGAAAAGGACTGCTTGCCAGACTCGAGCAGGAACTCGGCTCGAAGCGCTGGCGGTTCCTCGGGCATCCCAATCATCCTGGGATCCTCAACGGTGAATATCCCCGGCTTGGGCGGTTGATCGAGCCAGTACGGATTGGAGATTGGCGCGTCCTGGGGCACGTGCAGCACGTGCTCCATCTGCAGCGGCTGATTCGGCAACAGCGGTTTGTCGACCTGAATGGTGTTTCCGCCCCCAAGGCGGATTTCCCGCAGCTGAACCGCCGCCGGCGTGCGGTTCAACACCGTGGTGGAGATCTTAAGGCCGCCGCCCGGCGCCACGGTGAACTCGCTGGCATGCGCGTCCACCCACATTCCCGCCGCCCCCATCAGCGCGGCAACGGCTTCCTGTTGCTTGTGCTCTTTCCACGCGTTTGCGGGAAGGGCTTGCAGCTCTCGATAGACGCGCAGCAGCTCGGGGATGGCTTCGTGGACAGACGCCGGTTTGAAATGCGCCTTCGCTTCTCGCACCAGCTGGGGCAGCTTCGCCGCGCCGGGCACGCGCGCCCAGGTGAGATCCAGTCCGTCGAAAATCGAGTCCCGGGCAGGCTCCCCGGCGAGCAAGTCGAAGTACTCGAAGGTCTGACCGCGCAGAGGCGCGGCTCCAAAACCCTGGCTCTTGTGCATGCTCCGGCTGGTGGCGGCCATTTCGCCATAGGACAGGCCGAGGACTGGATTGTAGGCGCCGACGTCCATCTTGATCAGTCCAGCCGTCTCCTCGCTCGGGCGCGCAGTGAAGAAGAATCGGTTCCACACAACCCGTTTGGCTTGCCATGTCCCGACCAGCTTCACCTGCTCGGGATGAAAGGCGGGATCGGCCGCAGCCCGGAACGCCTCGACGGTGAGCAACGCGGAGGCGGTGTGGTGTCCATGGGTGTCGCCCCCGACCGGGGAAAAACGGGTGATGATCACGTCCGGCTTGAACGTGCGAATCACCCAGACGATGTCGGCGAGAACGGCGTCGCGACCCCAGATCGAAAGGGTTTCGTCGCTGGACTTCGAATATCCAAAGTCGCGCGCGCGGGTGAAGAACTGCTCCGCTCCATCGATTCGGCGCGCGGCGAGGAGCTCCTGGGTGCGCATCAGCCCGAGCAGGAACCCCTGTTCCGGGCCGATCAGGTTCTGCCCGCCTTCACCGCGGGTCACCGAAAGATAGGCCGTCCTCAGCAATTTCTCGTTCGCCAGGTAGGCCAGTAATCGGGTGTTCTCGTCGTCCGGATGGGCGGCGACGTAGAGGACGTTTCCCACCACCGAGAGTCGCTCGATGTTTCGCAAGAGCTCGCCCGCGCTCGGTTGACGCGGCGGACCGGCGGCAAAGGCGACCTTCGTCGCCAGGACTAGACCCAGGGCTGCATCCATGGCGAGCGATCTCATTCCTCGTTCATTTCGTTCATTTCGTTTCGAGCCCCAGGATCCGGCGGTAGGTTTGCTCGTACCGCGACACCATCGGTTCAAGCTTCCATTTCTGCTCGACCATCGTCCGCGCCGCGGCCGAAATCTTCTGATAGAGCTCGGCGTCCTGAAGCATCCGAACAACGCTCCGGGCCATGAATGAAGTGTCGCCCACGTCGTGGAGAAAGCCGGTCTCGCCGTGGACGACGACCTCCGGGATGCCCCCGACGCGCGAGGCCACCACCGGAATCCCACAGCTCAGCGCTTCCAGCGCGGCCAGACCGAAGCTCTCGATCTGACTGGGGAGGACGAAGATGTCGCTGTTTTGGAGGACCTCCAGAAAATTCAACTGCTCGCCCATGAAAGACACCGCGCCGGCGAGATTCAGCTGCTCAACGAGGCGCTCGATCCGCGTCCGCTCGGGGCCGTCTCCGACGAGAACGAGCAAAGAAGGAACCGCGCGGTGGACCTCGGCGAAGATGTGAATCACATCCTCGACCCGCTTGAGCGGACGAAAGTTCGAATTGTGGATCAGCACGCGAGGTCGAAGGTCCCCTTGCGGCCACCTCTTCCCGTCGCCGAACAGCCGTTGAATGGGCTCCCCGCGCTTCTGCGCCACCGGTTTGAACTTCTCCGAATCAACGAAATTCGGGATGACCTCGATCGGCACCGAGCGCGGGACGTCGAGGTTCTCGTAGGTCGCGTCCCGGAGATAGAGCGACGGCACGGTGACGCCGTCGCTTTGAACGATGGAAAATCGGGTAACGGGCAGAAAAGAACGATGGTTTCCCACCACGGTGATATCCGTGCCGTGAAGCGTCGTTACCAATCGGGGGGCGCCGGCACCCAGCACCTGCTTCGCCAGAACGGCGCTCGTCGCGTGCGGAATGGCATAGTGGACGTGGAGAAGGTCGAGCTGCTCGTTGGCGCTGACTTCCACCATCTTGGAAGCAAGCGCCAGGGCGTAATGACTGTCATCGAACAACGGGTACTCGAGCACTTCGACTTCGTGCAAAAAAACGTTCTCCCGGAGCCGGTCGAGGCGCGAGGGAAGCTTGGAGCAGATGAAATAGATCTGATGGCCCCTTCGAGCGAGCGACAGCCCGATTTCAGTGGCAATGATTCCGCTGCCGCCGAAGGTCGGATAGCAGGTGATCCCGATCCGCAGCGGCCCGTCCCTCATAACTCCACGTCGCGAACTTCACCGGCGAAAGGGTCAAGAGAGGCAAACACCCTTTCCTTGAGCGCGGCAACGCCGTACTTGCAGGCGAAGTAGGGAATCGAGTCGTATCGTTCCTGGGGAACGGACTCCGGAAAAAGCAATGACTGCACACGCTTCAGCCGGTCGATCGCGACCCGATCGCGGTCGCGCAACGAACGCTCGTAGCGCCCGGTGAGGCGAGATGCTGCACGCGCCACCGTCGCGCGGGTTCGACCGAGCGCCTTGAGCAGACCGGGGTCGAGCGACTCGGCAACGCCCTGAAACTCGTCCAGCTGGCGCAAGAAGGGGGTCATCAGCCGGTCCTTAACAAGCTCCGGCGACGGATAATCCGTGCCTCTTGATTCCGAGTCCTTGGGCATCAGCTGGTCCGCTGAGACTTCGACATCCGATGGCTTCAGATGCAGTCTGCGCAGGAGCGAGGTCGCCCGTCCTTCCAGGAGGCGAAACCGCGCCCGGGGAATGACCAGAGGCATCGGAAGCTGAAAGATCTCATAGAGCGGGGGAAGTTGGGCGAAGTAGCTGACCTCGGCCGGACCACCGACGTAAGCGGCGGTAGGTATCAGGTGGTCCTGCAAGATCGGGCGCATCAACGCCGAGCTGCTGAACCTAAGTGGCTCGGCCTCCAGAAGAGGTAGCAGCTCATCCGTCGAGACCGACTGATTCGTCCCCACCAGCGCCCAGACATCGCCCTCGCGCTCGAGGCGGAACCGTTCGCCCTCCGGCCCACCCCGGTGGAAGAAGAACAGCGGAGAAGCGGCCCGGACATGCACTTGCGTCGCGAAGCCTGCGCTTGCCAGAACGTCGATCCGTTCGAGGAGCGCGGTGGCAATGCGCTCGCACTCGATCAACGAGCGGCGATAGATCGGGCTGGCGGTGCCCTTGGCGATCGCCGCATCCCTCGGATCGAGCAGGATCAATCCTTCGTCGGCGAAGATCGTCCCCAGCAATCCGGCGAATGCGCTCGCCAGGCTCTGTCCTGGGCGATAGTGCTCTCGAATGAGGGGAAGGACTTCCCGGGCGAAGGGCAGCTCGCCGAGGCCGTCTTCGAGCGCGGCCGCCAGGCGCAAGCAGTCTTCTCCCAGCAGGCGGTGCTTGACCGAGACTCGCTGACCGGATTCGCCCAGGGTGTCGTTGAGACGGAGCGTCTGGCGAGAGCCGTCCGGGAGGAGAAGGTGACAGTGGTCGATCTCCGGGAAATCGTGGTCCTCCGTCTGCATCCAGAAGATGGGTACGCAGCGGATCCCTGATTCGCGTTCCAGCGCGCGGGCGGCGGCGATCGCGGAGGCGGCCTTGTAGAACGTATACAGCGGTCCGAGAAACAAGCCGAGTTGCTGTCCGGTGACGACGGCGGCGGTTCCACCTCGGGCGAGTGCTTCCAGGTTTCGCCCCCGCGCATCGCTTGGGGCCAGCATTTCGTTTTGCCGCCGAAGCACCTCGAGCAGGCCTGGAGCAATAAAACGCTGCGCCGCCCGCTGCACGTGGGCGAGGCGACGCTGAGGATCCCGGAAGCTTGCCGCGAGAAGCGACTGAGAAGCGGTTTCCCCGGCAAGGAAGGAGCGGAAGAAGGATTCGACCATCTCCTATTTCAGCTCTTGTTGTCTTTCCAATCCTTCAGGGCCTTGTTCACGTCATCCGCCATCGGGAAGCCCTGGGGCGACTTTTCTCCCAGCTGTTTTGACTTTTGCGCGTAGGTCATCGCCTCTTTGTATTTGCCTTTCGCGGCAAGGAGCTGCGCCTTTGTCCAGAGGTTGTACCAGTGCTCCTTCGCCGCCAGCGACTTGTCCACCAATTGGAGCCCGGCATCGAAATCCCTGGTCGACTCGAGCATGTACCTGGCGGCGGTGTTGTAGGGACCCCAGGCACCCTCGGTCATCGCCTTGATGGCCGCCAGCGCCTGCGCCTGCGTGGCGAGCTTGACCGGCAGCGAAACCCGCACCTTCTCCCATTCGAGGTCTACCGAGGCCGAGTCGTCGGTGAAGTCGGAGACGACATAGGTGAGGCGTTCCCGATGGGGAATGGCTTTGGGTTGCACCTGGACCCGAGCGACATCCAGGTCCTGCTTGTAGCTGGAGGCTCCGCTCTGGTTGAAGTCCTTGTTCAGGATCAAGGTCCACTCATTGGCCGCGGGAATGGCGAACAAGGCGTAGGAGCCCGCGGGAACGGCGGTGCTTCCGATCGTCACATCCTTGGAGAAGGTGATCTTGGTGGCCTGGTTGGCCCCGGTGCGCCAGACTTCGCCATAGGGGACCAGGCCGCCCCAAAGCTTGCGGCCCTTGGCGGCAGGGCTGCTGTATTCGATCGAAATCTCGGTCAAGCCCACCGTCTGTGAGACCTTGCCCGCGGGACTGGGGCGGGGCAGTTGCAATTGCGCCAGGGCAGAGCAGGGTGCCAGGGCGAGCAGTGCCAAGAGAAGCGATCCGCGTTGCTGGATGTGGCTATTCATGGGTTGACCTTCCTTTGGAGAATGCGCCCGGTGAGCGCGCTTGCGGCTCGGCGGACGCCTTCATAGATCGATCGGGAAGCTGCCGGCTACGACCATCGCTCCTTTTCCAACGAAGGGGTCGCGGCACACCGCGGATTGAAGCGGGAGGCTTTAGCCCTGAGCGACCTTCGCATCGCGCACGTCAAAGGGCGCCCGACCGATCTGGTGCGTTCGCCACAGATCGCTAAAGCACCCGAGGAAATAGTTTCGAAAACACCACCAGGCGAAGCTTCTCGTCCGAAGCGCCGGCTCGATTCCGGCCTCGATCTGGCTGTGAAGCTTGGGCAAGGTAGTCCAGTGCGCCCCCGGCGTCTCGTGATGGGCGGTGTGGAATCCATTGTTGAAGAGGAAAAAATTGAGAGTCTTCCCGACGAAGGTGCGCGAGTGGTTGTGCTCGGACCAGGGATCGGTATGGACGTGCTGAACGAAGTTGAAAAGCATGATCGTCCAGAGCGCGAAAAAAGCGGGGATTCCGAAGATCAGCGCCCAGGCACCGATTCCCCGCCACACTCCAAAGCGGGAGCAGGCAATCCCCAGCAGCAGCAGATGCGCACCTGCCCAGATGACGTATTGGCTGATGATCAACCGGAAGTTCTTCGGATTATCTCTTCGCGCGTTGCGGATGTAGTCTTTGATCGGGTCGCTTTGAAAGTAGCTCGAGACAAAAAAGTACGTCGCCGCAATCCAGGTGCTGTTCTTGTTGCTGTACCGCCAGGTGATCGTCGCGTCACCCGG
>WNFC01006554.1_pt1 | contig 12806 bp, 13 predicted proteins | sample 5400541 | NCBI WGS metagenome assembly WNFC01 (sample SAMN13153342, study PRJNA577476) | soil metagenome | isolation source: 120 cm saprolite under Douglas fir tree site 2 hole 2 replicate 1 | place: USA:California | collected 2015-04-18
GTGCCGTCGCGCAGCCCCTGCTCGAGGGCACGCAGGCGGGCTACGTTGCGTTGGTGCTGCTCGAGCGTCTCCGAAAAGGCATGGCCGCCGGTGCCATCGGCGACGAAATAAAGTTCCTTGGTGCGCGCCGGGCTGGCGACCGCTTCAAGCGCCGCCCGGCCGGGATTAGCGATCGGCCCTGGCGGGAGGCCCTCGATCACGTAAGTATTGTAGGGCGTGTGCTGCTCGATCTCGCTTTTCAGGATGGGCCGGCCGAGCGTGCCCTTGCCGCCGACGAGCCCGTAGATGATGGTGGGGTCCGATTGCAGCTTCATGCGCTGTTTGAGGCGATTGACGAAAACGGCAGCGACGCGGGTGCGTTCATCGGGGCGGCCGGTTTCCTTCTCGACGATTGAGGCCAGGATCACCAATTGCTGGAGCGAGCGGAGCGGCAGGTCGGGCATCCGGCGCTCCCAAACCTCCTGGACGACGCGCGCCTGCGCCTGCTGCAGGCGCTGGATCACCTGATCGCGCGAAGCTCCCCGCGGGTAGCGATAGCTCTCCGGAAGCATCGAGCCCTCGCGTGGAATCTCTTTGATGCTGCCGGACAAGATGTCCGTTTCCAACAGACGCTGCACGATCTGCTCTGAGGTCAATCCTTCCGGGATGGTGATCTGATGCTGCACCACTTTGCCATCGATGATTGTATTGATCACGTCATGCAGGCTCGCCTGCTTGGGGAATTGATACTCGCCGAACCTCAAGTCGTCATGCGTCTTCGCCAGCATGGCGCTCACCACAAAGGTCCACGGGTGATCAATGACGCCCTCTCGGAGCAGGAGGTCGGCAATATCGCGAATGCCGAGGCGCGGCGGAATATTGACTATTTTCTCTTGCTCGAGTGGGCCGGGGGCTTCAAAACGCTGCTTGGCGACTACGAACAGAATTCCGCCTGCAATCGCTATCAGGATCAACACGGTGAACACCGCATTGCCGGCCATGACCAGGGGATGTCGCACGCGCTCCGACCGGCGCGTGGGCACTGGAACCCGTTCGGGTTCCAGTGCGGCGCGCGGACTGCGCGGCGCGATTCGTTTGAACTCGTTAGGTCGTTCGCCCGACACCATGCCTGTGCGCCCCTCCGTAGTTCCGTCGCGCGATGGAGCGCGCATGGCACTGTCCCGCCTCACTCGCACCGCGTCCCGCCGCATCAGTTCGGAGGCTGCATCACGAGAATCGGCCATAGATATAATCCGTTCAGAGACTAACGAAACCAACGCCACGTAGCGTCAAAGCCCCACCACCAGTCGTAAGATCAGCTATGAATTATGTCCTTTTGGCGATTGCGGGGCCATTCAGGACCCCTCCTTACCCTCCCCCGCTTGCGGAGGAGGTAAGGAGGGGGGACGTCAATCATGTAGGCGTCGAAACACCAGCGACGCGTTGGTGCCGCCAAACCCAAACGAGTTCGACAGTACCACGTCGATTTCGCGTTCGCGCGCCCGGTGGGGCACCAGGTCGACTGCCGCCTTGACGGACGGATGGTCGAGGTTGAGCGTTGGCGGCGCAACCCTGTCGCGCATCGCCAAAATCGAGAAAATGGCCTCCACGGCGCCGGCTGCCCCGAGCAGATGACCGATCGAGGATTTGGTGGAAGACATGGCGATGCGGCTGGCTTCCTCGCCGACAAGCCGTTGCACCGCGTTGAGCTCGATCTCGTCGCCAAGTGGCGTCGACGTGCCATGGGCGTTGATGTAATCGATTTCGGCTGGCGTGATGCCGGCGCGCCGGATGGCCGCGGTCATGCAACGCAAGGCGCCGTCGCCGTCCCCGGCGGGCGCAGTGATATGGTAGGCGTCGCCGGACAAGCCGTAGCCGATCAACTCGGCGTAAATCTTGGCCCCGCGCGCCCGGGCGTGCTCGATTTCTTCCAGCACCACCACGCCGGCGCCCTCGCCCATGACAAAACCGTCGCGATCGCGGTCGTAGGGCCGCGATGCCCGCGCCGGCTCGTTGTTGAAAGCGGTCGACAGTGCGCGACAGGCGGCAAAACCCGCCATCGACAAGCGGTCAAGCGGAGATTCGGCTCCCCCCGCCACCATCAGATCGGCATCGCCCAGTGCGATCATGCGCGCGGCGTCGCCGATCGCATGCGCCCCGGTCGAGCAGGCGGTGACGACGGCGTGATTCGGCCCCTTCAGGCCGTGGGCGATCGACACGAAGCCGGAGGCGAGGTTGATGAGGCGTCCGGGGATGAAGAACGGAGACACCCGGCGCGGCCCTCGTTCCTTGAGCACCAGAGCAGTTTCGGCGATGCCGGCAACGCCGCCGATGCCGGAGCCGATCATCACCCCGATCGCGATCTGCTCCTCATAGGTTCGGGGCGCGCAGCCTGCATCTTCGATCGCCTGGGTCGCCGCACACATCGCATAGGCGATGAAGTCGTCGACCTTGCGTTGCTCCTTGGGTTCCATCCAATCGGAGGGATTGTAGGTGCCATCGGTGCCGTCGCCGCGGGGAATTATGCCGGCGATGCGAGCCGGGAGGTCGGACACATCGAAGGCCTCGACCTTGCGCGCGCCGCTTTCGCCGGCGATCAGCCGCCGCCACGTCACTTCAACGCCGCAACCAAGCGGCGTCACCATCCCCATGCCTGTAATGACGACGCGTCTCATGGGTTCGCCCGCACGGCCTGCAGCCAGCTTCCTTGCACCCCTGCTACGCGAACGTCGCGACGTGGCCAATCTGGTCCGTTGTCGCTCAATCCCAGCCGCATCGATTGCCGGTCAACAGAAAACCGGAAATCGAAACGCCCCGGCCACGACTCAAACACTGTTGCCTTCAGGGCTCGCAACGGTCGACCGAGTGTGCGCGGCGATCAGCTTTTGGCGTTCTTCTCGAGGAATTTCACCGCATCGCCAACGGTCAGAATCGTTTCGGCGGCGTCATCGGGAATCTCGCAGCCGAACTCCTCTTCGAACGCCATGACGAGCTCGACGGTGTCGAGGCTGTCGGCGCCCAGGTCGTCGATGAAACTCGCAGCGTCCGTCACCTTATCGGGCTCCACGCCAAGGTGCTCCACGACGATCTTCTTCACCCGCTCGCCAATGTCAGTCATTTCCCAAACCTCGTGCGCCTCTTGATTGGCTCGGCCGGTCTGGCGATCTTGCAGTCGCCGGACGGGCATCGTCGTGGTCGACGGCAGCGGGGAAACACCCGAATTTGGATTTTTTGAGCGCCCCACCACATCGCCAGTCGTTTCGGGGGTTACCACACTTCAATTGGCTTGACCAGCATCGCGGAAAGTTCCCGACATCCTTCCTTGGGGCCGGATATTTGCTTTTGCCGGCCCCTCAGATCATGGCCATTCCGCCGTTCACGTGGAGCGTCTGCCCGGTCACATAGGCGCCCTCGAGCGAGGCGAGATAGAGCGCTGCAGCGGCCACATCTTGGGGCGACCCAAGCCGACCTGCCGGCACCCGCGCCAGAATCATGTCTTTTTGCTTATCGGTGAGCGCGTCGGTCATGGCCGTCTCGATGAAGCCCGGCGCGATCGTATTCACGGTGACGCCGCGCGACGCCACCTCCTGGGCCAGAGATTTGGTCATGCCGATCATTCCGGCCTTGGCGGCAGCATAATTGGCCTGACCGGCGTTGCCGGTCAGGCCAACCACCGAGGTGACGCCGATGATGCGGCCGAAGCGCCGGCGAATCATCCCGCGTACGGCGGCCCGGACGAGCCGGAAAGCCGCGGTGAGATCCACGGCGAGAACCTGGTCCCAATCCTCGTCCTTGAGCCGCACAACGAGGTTGTCCCGCGTGATGGCGGCGTTGTTGATCAGAATATCGACGTGGCCCATGGCGGCCTCGGCAGCCGGAACGAGGTTTTCCACATCTTCCCGATCGGCGAGATTGCAGCGCACCACGTGCACGCGGCCGCCGAGCTGGCCGGCCAGCGAATTGAGCATTTCGATTCGCTGGCCGGAAATCGTGACCGTCGCGCCGTTGGCGTGGAGCGTATGTGCGACGGCCCCGCCGATGGCGCCGGTTGCCCCGGTCACGAGAGCGGTCCTGCCGGTGAGATCGAACATGGCAAGGTCCTTCAAACCGCCCCTTCAAGCCGTCAACGCCGCGCCGAATGCCTTGACGTCCTCTGGTGTCCCAATCGCGGTGGCCGTGGCCCCCTCGGCAATGCGTTTAACGAGACCGCTCAGCACCTTGCCGGCGCCGATCTCGTAGAACCGGGTCACCCCCTCCCGCGCCATATAGGCAACGCATTCGCGCCAGCGCACCGTCCCGGTGACCTGCTCGACCAGACGGCGCGTGATCTCGGGCGGGTCCGAGATCGCTTGCGCGACCACGTTGGCGACCAGCGGGGGCGATGGCTTGCGGATCGCGACCCCGGCGAGCGCCTGCGCCATCGCGTCCGCAGCGGGCTGCATCAGGGCGCAGTGGAACGGCGCCGACACCGGCAGCATCATGGCGCGTTTCGCGCCCCGACTCTTGGCGATTTCGACCGCGCGCTCGACCGCGGCCTTATCGCCCGACACCACCACTTGGCCGCCGCCATTATCGTTGGCGGGCTCACAGACCTGCCCCTGCGCGGCTTCGGCCGCGACGGCCTTGGCGGCGTCGAATTCGAGGCCGAGCAGTGCCGCCATGGCGCCCGCCCCGACCGGCACCGCCTTCTGCATGGCCTGGCCGCGCATGCGCAACAGCCGCGCCGTGTCCGAGATGGTGAGCGCGCCCGCTGCAGCCAGCGCCGAGTATTCCCCAAGCGAGTGTCCGGCCACGAAACGCACGTCGCGCGCCGGACTGACGCCCGTCTCGGCTTCGAGCACGCGGAGCGCCGCAAGCGAGACCGCCATCAGGGCCGGCTGGGTATTTGCCGTCAGAGTGAGTTCCTCCGCGGGGCCCTCCCAAATGAGAGTCGAGAGGTGGGCGCCAAGCGCCGCATCGACTTCGTCGAAGACCCGACGCGCCGCCGGATAGGCCTGCGCCAACGCCCTGCCCATTCCGACCATCTGGCTGCCCTGGCCCGGAAATAACAATGCAATCGACATTCTCTCAGTGACCCTTCCAGGACCGAAATCGGACCGCTGCCGGCCTCCGATCGGGCTTAAGGTGTGGGGGAGCCGCTATACCCGCCTCTGGATGGGCAGGAAAGACACCCCCGGTCGGGCTGCTGTCAAGCCTGCCCCACGCCACGCGGGCAGGACAATCGCATGTGGCACCGCGCTTTGACCTCTCCCCGCAAGCGGGAGGTCCAATGACCCAGGATTGCTGTGGCGCGGAAATCGGACGGCATTGATTTCGTTGGGAATTCCAAGATTAGTTCGTTTTGACTAAACCCGCCCCCAACAGCCCTATACCGTACATATGGTATTATTATACCCGATTCGGTTGCCGTCGGCGCGCGGCCTTCCGGCCCGCCGAGTCGAACTCTCGAGGTCCTCTCCGCCCCAGATCTCTGGTTAGATCGAGACCTACCGCCAATGGCTCGACCGCATATTGGACCAACGGCAGGTTCGCTCCGAAATCTGCCCAACGGGCCATGGGAAGGTTGCAGCTCCAACCCCTGGGACCGCGGCCGTCACGGCCGCCCTCACTCCGGAAGCACCGTCTCGTATTTCCACGCGCGGGCCTTCGAGAGCCGATCGTCGTATCGGTGTTGGCGTTCGTAAAGCCCCATGCTCGCCGCCGCCAACGCCTTCAACTCAAGCACTCGCGACCCTTCCAGCCCGGACTTGTCGTAGGCGGCTTCGAGCATATCGAGCGCGAGCTCGAATTCGTTGTGAAGGAGGTATCCCTCGAACTCGCGGATTTCATCGTCGCACAGCGCTTCTGCCAATTCAGACAGATTGGATCGGGCATCGAGCAAGAACCCTTCCGTGCGCTTCCACGACTTCAAAAGATCGTCACTCGCCATGCCTGTCACCATCCGGGTATGGAAGCGACCCCTCTAGCCTAAGCCTAGCGCCAGTCCAATGCATACAACGCCGCGTGCGTCAGCAGCAACCGAAAGAACGAATTGAATTGATAAATGCGGTCATCGGGGACAGGTGGGGTGGAAGGTCACGTGATTAGGTGAATCACAGTCTTGTCATGCCCGCGAAAGCGCGGCATCCAGTAACCCCTGGCGAATTAAGTGGTTACTGGATCGCCCGCTTTCGCGGTGTGAAGGAATCACCTGGCCACCGCCGCAACCTGCTCCCTCTCCCCGCTTGCGGGGAGAGGGCTGGGGTTAGGGCTGGGGTGAGGGGGCGGGCCGCAAGGCTCAGACTCGCGGAGGCCCCCCTCACCCCGCGACCCCTCTCTCCTTTGGGGGAAGAGGGAGAAGGCCCTCGCCTTTCGGGCGCCTTTCCGGTTGCATTCCGGCTCAAAGCCTCTATAACGCCCGCTTCCGCTCGATCCCGGCCGGGAGCTGAACGGACGGCCGCTGTTTGTGAATCTTTAGGCCCTCAACCAGGGCCCTGGTTCGAAATGACACCGGCAGGGCCTATGGGTCCGACGTCCCGTGTTCCCGCCTTCTATGAGCTTTCGAGCCTTTCCCGTAAGGCACGAGGGGCTTGGCGCCGGATCAGCGCTAACCGTGGAGAGGCACTCGCATGCCATTGTACGAGCATGTCTTTTTGGCGCGGCAGGATTTGTCGCAGCAGCAGGTCGACGAACTGACGGCCCGCTACAAGGGCGTCATCGAACAGATGGGCGGCAACGTCCCAAAGGCGGAGTATTGGGGCGTCAAGTCCCTCACCTACCGCATCCGCAAGAACCGCAAGGCGCATTTCACCCTCCTCAACGTGGACGCGCCGGCTGCGGCGATCACCGAGGTCGAGCGGCAGCAGCACATCAACGAAGACGTGCTGCGCGCCATAACGGTGCGGGTCGAGGAACTCGAATCCGGCCCTTCGGCCATGATGCGAAAGGTCGATCGCGACCGTGACCGCGACGAACGCCGTGGCGACCGTCGGCGCGACCGCGACGGCCCGCCGCGCGGCCCTCGGGAGGATCGCGGGAACGAAGACGATACCGAAGTGACGGAGCACTAACGCCATGAGCTTCGAAGGTGGACACGGCGGCCGTGAATTCGGCGGCGGGGGCGGCGGGGCACGGCGCCCGTTCTTTCGCCGGCGCAAAACATGCCCGTTCTCCGGCGCCAATGCGCCAAAGATCGACTACAAGGACGTGCGGCTGTTGCAACGCTACATTTCCGAGCGCGGCAAGATCGTGCCGAGCCGTATCACGGCGGTATCGGCGCGCAAGCAGCGCGAGCTTGCGCGCGCCATCAAGCGCGCCCGCTTTCTCGGGCTGCTGCCTTATGTGATTCAGTAATCAGGAATCGGAGTCAGGCGTCAGGAAGCCCCTGATTACTGATCCCTGATAAAGGTTGGGTCGGACCTCGATCCGTCTCTAACCGCTCCTTGAGCGGGACAGCTTGGCCATGACGCAGATCGTATTGATAGGAGTTGGGGCCGGCGCGGCAACAGCGCTGCTGTTCGGGTCGGTGACGTCCGGCATCGGACTCTCGGTCATCCTGTTCTATCTCGCACCGCTGCCGATCATGATCGTGGCCCTGGGTTGGAGCCATTGGGCCGGCCTCACGGCCGCCGTCGCGGCAGCCGCGATGCTCGGCGGTGCATTCGGCATACTCTTTTTTGGGACCTTTCTCGTCTCCGTCGGGGCGCCGGCTTGGTGGCTCGGTTATCTCGCGCTCCTCGGTCGCCCGGTCGCCAACGGCGGCGCACCGCATATGGAATGGTATCCTCCTGGCCGCCTGGTGTTGTGGGCCGCAATGCTCGGCGCCGCCGTGGTCGTCGCGGCGCTGGCGATGTTTGGGGGCGACGAGGCGACCATCCGGCACGGCCTCAAGGGTGCCCTCGACCAAGTTCTGCGTGCGCAGACTGGATCGTCGGCGGACGCACCGCTGCGGGTTCCGGGCATTGAGGACGCCGATCGCGTCGTCGAGATGCTTGTGTCGGTCCTGCCGCCGGCCGCAGCGGTGATCGCTGCGATCACTTTGACGGGCAATCTGTGGCTGGCCGGCCTGGTCGTGAGACTGTCCGGCCGGCTCCCGCGTCCCTGGCCCGATCTCGCCATGCTTTCGTTTCCGCCGCTCGCCACCGCGTTGTACGGGGCGCTGCTCGCCGGCGCCTTCCTGCCCGACCTCGCGGGCCTCGTTGCCGGCCTGTTTGCAGCGACCCTGTCGGTGGCGTTCGCGCTGATCGGCTTTGCTGTGATCCACACCGCGACGCGTCATATGCGCGGTCGTGCCGTCGTGCTGTCGGGCGCCTACGGGTGCGTCATTCTCTTGGTCTGGCCGATCTTGGTCATGACGCTGATCGGCGTCGCCGAGACGCTATTCGGCCTGCGCGTACGCTCGTCCCGGCGCGGCCCGCCCGCAGCACGCAGCACGTGAGGACGAAGCACCTGAAACCGATTTCGCCGGCCGACCAGCTTAAACCGGCGCCTTAAAGGAGAACCAAAGATGGAAGTCATTCTGCTGGAACGCGTGGCCAAGCTCGGCCAGATGGGAGAAGTCGTGCGCGTGAAGGATGGCTTCGCCCGCAATTTCCTGCTGCCGCAAGGCAAGGCGCTGCGCGCCACCAAGGATAATCGCGCCAGATTCGAAACCATGAAGGGCCAATTGGAGGTGCGCAACCTCGAACTCAAGGGCGATGCCGAGAAGGTCGGCGCCAAACTCGACGGCCAGAGGTTCATCGTCATCCGCCAAGCGTCCGAAACCGGACAGCTCTATGGCTCAGTATCGCCGCGCGACATCGTGGCCATTCTCACCGCCGGCGGATTTACAGCGTCGCGCGGCCAGATCGCCCTCAATACGCCGATCAAGAACATCGGCCTCCACCGCGTCCCGCTGGCCCTGCACCCCGAAATCGAGGTGTCGATCACGATCAATGTCGCCCGCAGCGCCGATGAGGCCGAGCGTATCGCCCGCGGCGAAAGCGTGATTGCACAACGCGAGGAACGCCTGGTGATGGCAACAGGCGAAGCAGCCGCCGCCGAGGACTTCTTCGAGAACCAGGAGAATATCAGCGAGGAGGGAGAGCCGAAGGCGGAAGAGAAGCCGGCGACGAAGGGCGGGTAGACGTTGTTCCAACGCAAGGTCGATCGCTTCAACACGCCTGATTTTCTCAATAGTGTCATCGCCCACGAAAGAGCGTGTGAAGAAATTAACGACCTCATCCTGAGGAGCCGTGCGCAGCACGGCGTCTCGAAGCAAAAACTCGCTGCCATCCTTCGAGACGCGCCCTTCGGGCGCTCCTCAGGATGAGGTTGAGATTTTTTCAGGCGCCTTCCTCATAGAGCTCGATCATATTGCCGTCCGGGTCAAACACATAAATCGTCAGTCCGTAGATTCCGTCATGAAGGTCGTGGTCGAACTTGACATCGGCCGACTTCAGGCGCGCAGCAATCGCCGCGACATTCTTTGCCTTAAAAGCGATGTGGTCGATCTGCGGCGACCCATTCGGTCCTCCTGTGGTGAGCGCAATTCCTTGTTCAAAAGGTACGAACGGCCGGCCGTCGGCAAGCGGTTTCGCCGGCCGGATCTTGAATCCCAACAGGTCGACATAGAAGCGCTCCGACCGATTTATATCGGCGACCTTCAAGAGCATGTGCGCCAACGCGGTGGCGCGCGCATCGCCATTGGTGGACATGCTAATCTTTCCTTTCGTCGCCCATGACGCCGGCGAGACCCCAGTTTTCCTTGGGCACCTCCTGAATAATGACATGCAGGTTGGTCGGCTTGGCGCCAGCGTGCTCCACCATCGCATCCGTGATTGCGCGGACCAGCGCCTTCTTCTGCGCTGGCGTCCGCCCGGTCCACATCTGCACCGTCACGACAGGCATATTTAAGATTCCTCCAGCAATATTTTCTCAATCCGCTCGCGAATGCCGCCCCATTGGCTGGCGCCGACCGTCACCGGCGCGCGGCTGCCCAATCCGCGGCCCCAGATCGCCGTCAGGCCATGCCGTTTCGCACAATCGAAATCGACGCCGCCCGGCGGCGCCGCCAAATCAACGATGAGTGCCGATCTCCTGAGCCGGGACAACACATTCTCGCCGACGACGCGGGTTGGAACCGTGGAGAAGAGCAAGTCGAGGCGGGAAGCCATATCGGGAAGCTCTTCGAACCTGTAGGGCGTGGCCCCGGCGACGAACGCCGCCGCGCGCTGTTCCGGATTCCTTGCCACGACCGTGGTGCGGGCGCCGAGCGCCACGAGGTAGCGCGTCAGCACCGCACCGATCGTGCCTTGTCCGACCACGCAGGCGTCTGCACCGTGTATGGTGATGTCGGTGTTTTCGATGACAATCTTCAAAAGACCTTCGATGATGGCGGGCGTGCGCTGCAGCATGAGGCCGCGGTCCCACTCATATTCATGCAATTTGATCGATAATGCATCAGCATGCACTTTCAGGCTTTTATCCGCCCAGCCGAGAATGACGTGAGCATGTGGCGCCATTCTGGACAGCAACGCCCGATCAGGAATGATGGGGGCCTCGGCGGAGGGCGCAAACAACGCCCCGCTCGCGGAGATGCCCGGGATCGGAAACAACGCGAATTTCGCGTTATCGAGCACGGCGGCCGGATCGCGCAAATAGGTGACGCCCGCAATGCCTGCGTCCGGCCACGGAAAGCCATACGCGCGCACATCGGCGCCGGTCGCAGCCGCGCGGCGGGCGATTTCCTGTTCGCGCCGGTCGCCGCCGAGCATTGCGATGCGCAAGCTCTTCCAGTCAATCGCCGGTGCATCAGCCGCCATTGTGTTGCGCTCCAATAAGTCTGAGCAGACCGCCGCGGTCCAAGCCGGCTATGCCCATCCGCGCGGCGGTCCGACCGGAAGACGCAGGGTCGAAGCCGAGCAGCACTTGCCCAATCTGCAACAGCGACGTTGCGAGCGGAACGTCAACGCCGCCGATCCTTGCGATGGCGGTGAAAGGCAAAAGCCCATAGCAAAAGTCCTCTTGATAATACCGGTGTCGCAAGGAATTCGGCGCCTTGATGCGCCGGTTGACCTCGCCGGACGAAATCGCCGCAACGAAATCGTCGATATCAGGGGTCGATTCCTCAACCGTGCCGATGGCCTGCATTTCCGCCGTCAAGGCGGGCAGTTGGTGATTGAAGGCGCGCCCCACCGCCCGTCGCTCGTCATCCAACGCGCGCATCACCCGCGCGACGCCCCCCGTCATGCCTTGAACATAGAAGGTGAAGTCGCCGCCGGTTGCTTCGACCCACGCCGCGCCAAGAACCGCGCCAGGAATGTGCAAGACCATATTCACGTTTGCGAGGTCGCAGGCCAAGACGTCGGGGACCGGCCTCGCGCCAGGAAAGAGAAGCTTTGCCAGCGCTGCCGCCTGTTCGCCGCCCGGCATTGCGGCTAATCGTACGCTCTTTGCCTTGCCGGTAATCGTCACACGTGCTGGCGTGTATTTGCGCGCCACGTACGTCAGTGTGGAGAACTCGGCGATGGGCGGCGGGTCGCACGCGTTGGCGATGAATGCGTGTCGAACTTCCAACGCTCCGCCCGTGTGCCCAGGATTGAGCACGATCGGCACTCTCGATCGGCTTTGCGCCAACGCATCCGTGACGTCTTTGTGCGCCAGCGTCGGCACGCAAATCAAGACGAGGTCGGCTCCGTCGGTCGCCTCGGCTAAATCACATGTCATCACGGCGGGCTTTGCGAGGCCGGACCCCATGATGCCGTCGAAAGCGACGCCGGCTTGTGCCTGAAAGGGGGCAAGCGTCTCTTGAGAGCGGCTCCACAACCTCACTTCGTGGCCGGCCGACACGAGCTCGGCAACCGCCGCCGCACCTCCCGCACCCCCGCCGACGACGGCAATTTTCACGCGCGCCTCGTGCAATTTTCTACGGCGTCATGCCCGCGCTTGTCGCAGGCATCCACGTCTTCATTGCAGCGCCTCAGCGAAGGAAGACGTGGATGGCCGGAACAAGTCCGGCCATGACTCCGAATGAATGGCTCAGCTTAAAATGACCGGAACGCGCCTTCGAGCCCGCGCACCTACACCCTCACCAGCGGAATCTTCGGCACCGACCCCCGGCTCGGCGGCGTAGCCCCGCCGTCGCCGCGCGGGCCGGGCGGCTTGGCGCGCTGCTTCCCTCCACCCCCGCCGCCACCGCCACCCCCGCCGCCGCGGCGCTTGCTCTTCGGGCGGACGGGCGGGATCTTCTCCGGCTTCGGGACCACCGGGCCCTCGAGAAACTCAAAGCCGAGCTCGTCCTGAGCGGCCTTATCGCCGGCGTCGCCTTCGCCGCTCTCTTCCTTGATCACCACGACCCGCACATGGCCGCCATTCTTGAGTTTGCCGAACAGCACCTCGTCGGCGAGCGGCTTCTTGATGTGCTCCTGGATCACGCGGGCCATCGGCCGCGCTCCCATCTGCTGGTCGTAGCCGCGCTCGATCAACCACTTGGCCGCCTCTTCGGACAGTTCGATGGTGACGTCGCGGTCGGCGAGCTGGGCTTCGAGCTGAAGCACGAACTTCTCCACCACCTTGGCGATGATTTCGGGGGTGAGATGGTTGAACGTGATGATGGAATCGAGCCGGTTGCGGAACTCGGGCGCGAACAGGCGGTTGATCGCCTCGACGTCGTCGCCCTCGCGCTTGGTGCGGGTGAAGCCATAGGCGGCCTTGGCCAGGTCGTGAGCGCCCGCATTCGTCGTCATGATCAGGATGACGTTGCGGAAATCGACCTGCTTGCCGTTGTGGTCGGTGAGCTTGCCGTGATCCATGATCTGCAGGAGCACGTTGAACAGGTCGGGGTGCGCCTTCTCGATTTCATCGAGCAG
>WNFC01039776.1_pt1 | contig 12806 bp, 14 predicted proteins | sample 5400541 | NCBI WGS metagenome assembly WNFC01 (sample SAMN13153342, study PRJNA577476) | soil metagenome | isolation source: 120 cm saprolite under Douglas fir tree site 2 hole 2 replicate 1 | place: USA:California | collected 2015-04-18
ATTCAGTGCTTCATTGGCCTGCGCTGACGTTTTGCGCAAATCCTGAAGAAGCGGCTCCAGCTTTTGGCTCGCATTGTTCAAATGGCCGATTGTGGATTTGATGGGGCCGCGGTTTTCCCCAATCATGCCACGGGTTTCAGCCAGCGTGCCCGCAAGGTTCCGTCGATTCGAATCGCTGAGCAGATCGTTGACGCGCGCGATTGTCACGCTCAGGTCGCTTGCGCGGTCGTTCAGCGTCTCAAGTAGCTGCTGCGCCTGAGGAGCAATGTCATTTAGCTTTGCCGTAAGCGCATTGAAATCCACGTAGGGGTCCGCTGGCAGGATGGTTCCTGCAGCGGCAAGGGCGGCCTTTTCGCTGCCCGGAACAATTTCCAGGTGATTGTCTCCCAGCGGGCTCAAACTCATGATTTTCACATGGCTGTCCGTTTTGACGGGCAAGCCGGACTTCACGCTGAAAGTTATCTCGATGCGCGAAGAATTCTTGGGGTCCAGCTGCAGTTTCTCGACGCGGCCGACTTTCGGCCCGCCCGCATAGCGCACTGTTGCGCCCGGTTCCAAGCCGCCGGCGAACGGAAAATAGGCGCGGTACGTCGTGGCCGTGCCTCCAAACGCGCCGGTGAGCGCAAAGACCGTGGCCACCAGCACCGCGCCCGCGATCAGCACAAACAACCCCACCATGGCTTGCTCTCGCTTTGCTCCCATCACGCACCTCTCTTCACCGCCATTTAGCGTCCCGGATGGCGGTGTTCTTCCGTCAGCATTTGTAGATAATCCAATTCTTCCGAAACTGCCGGCTCGGCGATGCGGTCGAGAAACTGCCGCACGCGCGGATGTGTGCTCGAACGCATTTCTTCCGTGGACCCGATGGCCACCACGTTGCCTTTGTCGATCAACACCATGCGGTCGGCAATCAGGAAAGCGCTGGCTAGTTCGTGGGTGACCACGATAATCGTCATGTGAAATGCCTGTTTGAGTTCGAGAATGAGCTGATCGACTCCAGCGGCAATGATAGGATCCAGCCCCGCGGAAGGCTCATCAAAAAAAAGAATCTCGGGATCCATGGCCAGGGCGCGAGCCACCGCGGCGCGCTTCTTCATCCCGCCGCTCAATTGCGAGGGCATGTAGTTTTCGAATCCCGACAAACCGACTTGATCCAGCTTCAAGCGCAAAATGATTTCGATGGTGGACTCTTCCAGCTTGGTATGTTCGTGCAGCGGCAGCGCCACGTTTTCACCCACGGTCATCGAGCCAAACAATGCGCCGCCTTGAAATGACATGCCGATTTTCTTCCGGATTTCGTCCATATCATACGAGGAAATCGACGCGATATTTTTTCCTTTGAGCCAGATCTCACCGGAACTTGGCCTTTCCAGGCCCACCAGAGTGCGCAACAGCGTGCTCTTGCCGGAACCGGAACCGCCCAAAATCACCATGGTTTCGCCGCGCATCACATCAAAATTGATGCCGTGGAGGATTTCGCGTTCACCATAACAGACGCGAAGATTCCGAAGCGAGATCATCGCCTCCGGTTCCATCAATGCGCTATCGATCTGCTCCATGAGATATTCCAAACCTACTTTTCACTCACAAAGAAAAACAGCGCCGTAAATACAAGGTCCACGAGAATTACTAAGAATATCGAAACCACCACGGCCCGCGTGGTTGATCGGCCGACTTGCTCGGCGCCCGCGCCCGTGGAGAGCCCTTCGTGGCAACCCACGGCCGTAATGGTAACGCCAAACATGACGCTCTTGACTAATCCGGTCATGATGTCGCGCAGAAACAGCGCGTCCAGGGAAGATTGAATGTAACGGACCCATGTAAAATCCGCTTGCGCCACGCCAAAGAGCGCCCCGCCCAGAATTCCCATGAAGTTCGCCCAGATCGTCAGGCACGGAAGCATCACGATCATGGCGATAAATTTTGGAGTCACCAGGAAGTGGATCGGATCGATCGCCATGGTCTCCAGAGCGTCGATTTCTTCCGTGACCTTCATTGTGCCGATTTCCGCGGCGAACGCCGACCCGGACCTTCCAATCACCACGATCGCGGTAATCAGCGGCCCAAGCTCCCTCGTCATGGAAATCGCCACCGCGCTGGCAACGAAGTTCAAGGCCCCGAATTTGCGCAGCTCGTAAGCGCTTTGCAGCGCCAGAATCAGCCCGATGAAAAAAGTAATCAGGGAAAGTATGGGGAGCGCCCTGACGCCGGCCTGCATCGCCTGTGACACGGCTCGCTGCAGGCGCAGCGGCTTTCCCTGGAAAGGGGCGATGAATGTGAAATAGGCGGCGCGGCCGCCAAGCGAAGTCAGCGCTCCCAGGTACGCAAGCCCATCGGTGACTGATTCCCCAATTTGCGTTGTCAGTTCCACATTGCTCTCGCTGGGCTTCCTCGGCTTGTGGGATTGGCAGGTTCAGGGCGCTACCGATTGCTCTTCGTTCTCGTAAATCTCAAAGATCTTCACCAGTTTGGAGAGCTGCAGGACTTCCCGGATCGTCTTATTCAGGCCGAAGAGGATGAACCGTGAGCCGACATCCCGAGAAGCTTTGAGCCCTTCCACCAGCGAAGCAACACCAGAGCTGTCGATATAGCGAACGCCCGCCAGGTTGAGAACGACCCGTGGAATTCTTTGATCCCGAAGCTCGTGCAAGAGCGCCTTCCGCAATACCGGGGAAGTCGCGAGATCTATATCTCCCGAAATATCGAAAATGGTGGTCTTGTCCAAATGGCGCGCGGCAATCTGCAAGTTGGGTTCTCCTCAGGAGCCTTTCTGGGTCGTCTGTACGTGCAAAATTTTAACCAGCCGAAGTTGATTCCTGCCACTGCTGCGGCTGAATTCTACTGTATCCATGCTTTGGCGTATGAAGTGCAGCCCCAGGCCCCCCGGCTTCACATCTTCGAGCGCGCGCCCGCACATTTTTTCTGGGTTCACTGTCGCGCCGCTATCTTCCAATACGATTTCCAGAGCATCTTCTGACTTGCCATCTCTAGGCAAATGAATCCGGCGGAAGGATGCCTCGATGGACTGCTCGTGATCTCCCAGGTAGGCATGGCGAATGATATTTGTCAGCGCTTCATCGACGGCCAGAACGACCGCGCGGCATTCGGCCTCGGAGAATCCCAGTTTCGCCGCGAGCTCTCCCAACGCATTTCGCACCACGCAGAGCATCTCAGGATTGCTCCGCAGTTCCATTTTGAGTAGTAGACTACTCCGGCTCACGTGAGCGCTCCCTTCTCGCAGCCGCCTGCGCCGAGCCCTCTTGGACGCATGGGCTACCCCAGGAACACCGCCAAGAAGGCTTCCTGGGTGAAATCCTCGCTTGGCTGGAGTTTCTTGCCGACAAAGATGGCACCGAAGTGAGCAATCCCACGGGCAAAAGCCTGCTCACTATCGCATTGGGAAGTCCACTGCGGCGGATTGGTGAAATCCTGAAGGGAATACTTCAAGTCGCAATTATAACGCGGATGCCGAGATTATTCTCAGGCATGCTTGATTTTCCAAAGTTGGTGTTATCTTCACGTCTTTCAGTGTGACCGGCAGCCGCTGATCTTGATTTTCCGCAGTTGCTGCATCGCTTCACTGTTGCCTTTTTTTGATGCCGCCCTCAAGAGGACTCGCGCCTGTTCGCAATTCCTCGGGACTCCATCACCCATCAAGTAAAGCTGCGCGAGCTCAACTTCCGCCGAACTATCCCCTGCCTCTACTGCGGACCAAAGCTGCCGTGCCAGAGCGCTGCGACCGTTCCTTGGATGCATGTCCGCGGTAGGTTGCGGAGGGTCTTGGTGGTCCGCCACGGTGGCGTCCGCGGGCAGAGCAGTTCCCTGCTGTGTTTGAGCGGCTGAAGGTTGATCAGATGGATACGCAGTTTCTGTTGCGGGAGTCTTTGGGCTCAGAGCGGGAAGAGATGATGCGTCCGGCGATCCTTGAGCTGGGACGGGAGCAAGTTTTGCGGCGGCAGGATCGATCGGGTTATCACTCGTGCCTTTCAGTTTTTCCCCGATTCGGATGAGCGAATTGCCGAGCTCGATTCGGATATTTTGGAAGAAGATATTTTGGAAGAACAGGATAGGCATCAATACTAAAATCAGAATCAGGAATCCCGTGGCGAAATCACGCATCGCTCGTGAATTTGAGATTGAACTCCGGCTCCCTGCTGAAAGCCCTTGCGGGAGCGTTGCAGGATTTGAAATGCCAGCGAATCGAGGAACCGCCATCTGGACGGCATCCGCGTGGGCCGGCGCAGGCTCATGAGATGCAGCCGCAAGCGGCAACAGATCAGGAGCATTGTCACGCGCGGGCGAGGGAATTGGAGGCGCTTCGTTAACTGCCCGAGCCGACAGCCCTAAGTCCTTCTGCTGAGGTTGCGATTCAATTGCTTGCGCTAGCCACCGGCGGATCTGGTCGCCGGTATCCGCCGAAACTTCCTTGAGACGCAGGCCACCAGACTTTTTCGCTTCATCCATCCAAGCGATTTCGGCGGTAAGCCGAATCCGCTGCTCGGGATTCGGCGAGATACAAAGTCGAACTGGGCCACGGTGCCACACGGCAGCAGCGGCTTGAAACGCAAGACCTTCTTCCGAGGCATTCAACACAATGCCCCCGCCCTCCGGTTCGAACTGAATATACGACAATACTTCCGGCCGGGTTCTAATAGCGCGGCGACGTTCGAATTCCATCAATGCTCAAGGCCTCCTTGAAATCGACCGTGGTTGATCTTCGGCTAAGGGCGCCATTTAGGCTCTGCTCAACCGAGCACAAAAACTAATCACTCAACAAAGTGATTCTACATCTCATCTGCAGGGCCGACTTTCTCACTGATGAAAGGCCTCGATGGGGGAACTGTAAACGTACAGGCAAACTCCTTACAAGTCGTGTAGTTTCAGCAGGATAGAGGATTGTCCCTGGCTTGCCTTCCCTACCAATCCTCTGAGCAATCGGGTATTCACCTCATAAGAATTGAGAAATCCACCGGATTGCCGGGGAGCACGGCTATTCCTTAATCTGCCAGCAGTACGATGCCCACACGCGTCCTGCTTGCCGACGATCATGCCCTAATTCGCCAGGGGCTAAAGGCATTGCTGGAGGGACAAGGATTTCAAGTAGTCAGCGAGGCGTCGGATGGCCAAGAAGCACTGCAATCGGTACAGAAAACGCAGCCTGACGTGGCCATTATCGACATCAGCATGCCACTCTTGAATGGCGTTGATACCGCTCGTGAACTTAAGAAATCTTCTCCCAAGACCAAGATTATCATGCTCACGCAACACGACGAAGATGAGTACGTCACCGAGTCTCTGCGTGCTGGGGTCACAGGATATATCCTGAAGAGTCAAGCCGGGGCCGACCTCGTGCACGCGATACAGGAGGTCTGCCGCGGGTCCGTCTATCTCAGTCCGAAAATATCGCGGGCAGTTGTTGATGCCTATCTATCCAAAACGTATGTTTCGAGCGACCCGCTTTCTGGGCGCGAGCGTCAGGTCCTGCAATTAGTTGGTGAAGGCATGTCCACGAAAGACATCGCCATGCACCTGGGAATCAGCGTAAAAACCGCCGAATCCCACCGAGCAAGACTGATGAAGAAGCTAGACATCCACGAAACTGCAAGTCTGGTGCGTTATGCCATTCGCCGGGGTTTGGTCCAGGCCTGAGACCACGCCCGGAGGCCTTGCCTGTAGACCGTTATCGGTCACTTCACCCAGTCGAAATGGGTGATTCACTGGATTGAATTCATTTGGCGAACGGCTATGCTCCAGCGAAAGGAGCGGGCCGCCTCCGTGCACAGGGCCCCCACCTTGATCACCCCGATTGCCGAACTGCGCTGACACGGAGGCGGGCCGAACTCGACGGGTTGGAGGATTTGGTGACAGAAGCACTTTGGAGGGCAAGGCAGGAGAAGCGAATGGGAATTCGTGCCGGGCAAACCGGCCAATCCCAATGCCGAGAAACGATGGGGCCTTTACTCCGTGACATGGTCGCGCTTCTCGCAATGAAACGCGGACGCGCGCCACTGGCACTTTCTTCCAGTCTCTGGAAAGGCCTGCTGCGCAAAGGGCTTCTAAATGATGCCGACGAGCTGGGGAAGATTGCGCGTCGCATCTCATTCCTAGGAGACGAACAGCTATTGCCGGCGGAACTGAGAGTTCGGGGCGTCACGGCGCCACCTGCGGTGGAGATAACGTCAAATAAGAGGGAAATCCCAGCGGAGGACCGTGCGCGTCTCGTGGATGCGCACAAATGCCAATGAGCTCAAACAGGTTCACCATCAACTCGCGGAAACGACAGGCGGGCTCCGATTTCGCAAACAATCCGTCTGACGGCGCCATCCTGAGCATGACAGTTGATTCCCAATCATTATTTCGGCGCGGCGCCCCGCGCTTGCTGCCTGGCGGAAAAAGGGAACAAATTGATGAAGTCTTTCAAGCCCTCCTAGCGGAAGCAAACCGGGAACTCGCAAGTTTGCTGCGAGACGTGCGCATGGAGTCTAACGCCACGGCACAAGGCGACACTGGGGGTCAGCCGGTCAGCGAACTACTGATGCGGGCTGTCCGCTGCGCCGCGAAACAATACATGTTGCAAGCAGAACTGGGCAATCTTGCGCTCACCGACGAACTCACAGGTTTGTATAACCGCCGTGGTTTCATGGCTGTGGCAGAACGCCAATTGAAACTTGGGCGCCGATCCGGCCGCGGAATGCTGCTCTTTGTGATGGACGTGGACCGCATGAAGCACATTAATGATTCGTTCGGCCATTCGGAGGGTGACCGAGCATTAAAGCGCACGGCCGACGCATTGGAAGAAACATTTCGGGATTCCGATGTTGTCGCGCGATTGGGGGGAGATGAATTCGCTGTTCTTGCGATCGAGGCATCCGGGCACAGCGAGGCCGCACTCAAGACTCGACTTTTCGAGTGTTTGCGCGCAATCGGTGCGGAGCAGCCCGGCTACGAAATTTCTCTTAGTTTCGGTGTTGCCCGATTCGATCCGAGCAATAGCACGTCAATCGGAGAATTGATGGTGAAAGCTGACCAAGCCATGTACGAGCGGAAGCGGCGACGGTCAAAGCAATTTCTCCAGACGGAGACCAACGTTCAATCTGAGCAAGCCCCATGAGCTTTAGATAAGTATCGTCAGAGATTCCTGTTGGTTCCGGCAACCGCTTGGCACCGCACAGCCCGGTGCAAGCGAACGGAGCCCAGCCAGAAAGGTCAATTGACAAATGCCTGCGCGGTCTGGACGACTTGAAAAACGGATTCGGCTGTCGGTCCCGGTGGAAATTACCAACCTGCTGGACCCGGCCGCGACGGAGCGAACTGCTACGGAAAACGTGTGCTCGCTCGGAATACGCATTTTGACGCGGCGGGCTAGAGATTTGAACGAACGACTGATGATCAGTTCGCTGGTGGGTGAGCTGCGAACTCTTGCCCATGTCGTCTACTGTCAACGCCTACCCGATGGGCGCTTTGGAGTCGGATTACGGTTCCAAGACGAGCCCATCGACTGGTCAAAAAGCCCCTTGGGTGGGGCGGCCGCTTGAATGGCCGACATGGGAACTCCGCGCATCCTGCACAAACCATCCTCGGAAAAAATTGAACATCTGTCTGCGCCCTCAAAGGAACAGGCCAACCTGAGCATACGACTGCCCGAAATCGGGTTCGGGACCTGGAATTACCGCGGAGGTGTCGAGCCACTTCGAGCGGCCATTGAGTGTGGGGCACGCTTAATAGACACTGCTGAGTCATATGGAACTGAAGAGATCGTCGGCGAGGCCATCAAGGGCCGGCGCCATCAGGTGTTTCTCGCAACCAAGGCGCTTCCCCGGAATTTCAGGCGGCGCGACTTGATTGCGGCAGCAGAAAGAAGTCTCCGGCGGCTGGGATGCCCAAACCGCCCTCTCCAGACACCGAATCGTCGCCAATCAAGTACGCTATAACCTAATTGAGAGAACGATTGAGGGAGGGCTGCTGGAATATTGCCAGAAAAACGGAATCACGGTTATTGCGTACAGCCCACTGGCGATGGGCCTCGCAAACATCAGGGCAGCGGATCCCGAGGGGGTTCTTCGCAAAGCTGCTGAAGCGACCTGCAAGAGCGAAGCTCAAGTTGCATTGAATTGGTGTATTCGCAACGAGAACTTGATCGCGATTCCGAAGGCTTCCTCCGTCGAACACGTCGTGGAAAACATGGGCGCCTCAGGCTGGAAACTCAGCTCGGAATTGGTTCAATCACTTGGGGACAGAATTAACTATCGGCGCCGCGGACCCCTGGAGATGCGTGCACGGCGGGTAGTCCGCTGGGGCATGCAGAAGCTGGGCCGCTGGGTGTGAATTCATTTAGTTCAGGCACATTAGCTAGCCGAATAATTCTCAGTTCTTCGCACCGAGTTCATGGGAATCGCAAAATCGGATTCGGCTGGAAAAGAAGGCGATTAGCTTGGTGACACTTTCCCGTGAAATTGAATCCAGAACTTCGAGTAAATGTAGCCCGCTAAGTTGCGAACGACGACCCAGATACCTCTTCTTGATGCCAGCCAAAACCTCGGATCGTAAGAGTCCGGGGATCCCGCGATGATTCCGACCCGATAACCGTCGCCCAGCGCGTATCGGGAAAGGATCCAACTCTTTCTTGCATGCGCTCCTACAGTGAAGACATCCACGCAGCAGACGGAGATCCTCGAACTGCCGAGCCAGCGTTTAACCGCCGTGGCTCCCGCGAGGGTACGGCCAGACGACACGGCCGGCACGTTTATCTGAACAACCTTCTTAGTGTCAAATCCGAGCTTCTCGAGTCTGCTCACGGCCAAGTCGGCCCACGTCGAGGGATCATTGGACTTGCTGCCGCTTCCCTGCATCGGGCCACCGACGATGGCAAGGCAACGATAACGTCCGGAATTGAAGACCATTGCCGATTCTTCCAGTGCCTTCGCAGGGATCCAAGCTTCCACTACGAGGACTCCCTCCCCAACCGGATTGCTTACTGCCAGAAACCCGTGAATAGATATCGAGAAAAATATCAGGACCACGCCAATTGCCAGTGTCACCCAAAGGAGCACCCGTTTGGAAGCCAGGGACCAGCGCCGATTTGCCCAAATGCGCATCTTGGACTCTGCAGACCGTCAGAATGAGGTACTAGAGAATTTGCTCAATCTACCGCTACACAACAACCTCCAGGCGACTGATCCAGCGCTGCGATGCACGAGACCTCCATGTTCCAAACGCACAGATGGGCCCAGTTGGTGACGCGCTGGCAGACTCTGGGGCAGTGCAACCTGCCAATGAATAAAGACACATGAGACAAAATTGGCCGGGCGCGTTTCTTCCGCTGCTTCGCAGAGTTTAGTTGGCGTAACGCATTTTCGAAAAGCGGTTACGCCGCAGGGCAGGCGCCGGTACCCGCCCTTTACGCGCTGAGCTGGCGCACAGTTAGACCTTACCTCCCGGAGGAACGGCCGGGCCTGCTTATCTCCTTACCGACCGCCCGACTTTTTACCTGCATTTGAGCGTGGGCATGTTGCTCGAATGCATGATAGCAATACCCACGGGGTACATCGCTACCCCCTGTACCGTGTCCACGACGGTGTTAGTCGTGCTGTCGATTACTGAGAGCGTGTTGGCAAATTCGTTGACCACGTAGGCGAAGGCCCCGTCCGGGGTAGTGGCTACTCCATCTGGTGCCCATGTAACGGTGACCGTCGTCATTACAGCGTTGGTGGCCGTGCCAATCACCGAGACAGTGTTCGAAGCGGAATTCGCCACATAGACGAGGGCCCCGTTCGGCGTAATGGCTACGGCAACAGGACCAACTCCCACTGGCACTATAGCCACCACGGTGTTGGTAGTGGTGTCGATCACCGAAACGTTATTTGACGACTGATTTGTCACGTAGGCGAAGGCCCCGTTCGGCGTAATCGCCACTGCAACAGGACCGCTCCCTACTGGCACTGTGGCCACCACGGTGTTGGTAGCGGTGCTGATTACGGAGACGTCGTTGGAGTTTAAGTTCGTCACATAAGCAAAGGCTCCGTCCGGCGTGATAGCAAGGCCGTAGGGACCAGTTCCCGCCATGATCGTGGCCGTGACAGTGTTGGTGGCCGTGTTGATCACCGAGACGGAGTTGGAGTTTAGATTCGCCACATAGGCAAAGGCCCCGTTCGGCGTGATGGCTACGCCGACCGGGAAACTTCCCACGGGGATCGTGGCCACGACAGTGTTGCTGGCTGTGTCGATCACTGAGACGGAGTTGGAACCAAATATCCATCCAGAATTAGTGACATAGGCGAAGGCCCCGTTCGGCGTAATGGCCACCGCGAGGGGCTGAATCTGCACCGGAATCACGGCGACCACGCGGTCGAGGAACGTGTCAACCACTACAACATTATTCGATTTGTGGGCCGTTACATAGGCCGTGCACTGGGCCGCCGCTGGAACACACCCCAAGACCGCTAGCAGGAGTGGCGCCAGGCACCGAAGCAGCCGTAACTTGCTCAATCCATTGTTTCTACTTTGAATCTTGGAGTCCCAAAACCAGGCTCGATTGTCATTCATAGATTTCTCTCCTTCGAGCGCCCCCGAGAGGAACCCCGCGCACTAAGCCGCAACGCCCGGGGAAGCAGCCCTGGTCGCCTTAATACCATTGGTAGGACGCCCCTCACAATCCGGCGAACATCGTAACCAGAGGGAGAGGGATTCCCTAACGTGGCTTGGGGAAATACCTCAATGGGGAATTCAACTGCAGGAAGTCAGCGCACTTGGACTCGAAATAGGCTGGAGCGCCAGTCCCTTGGCGAAAACGCGCCATTCAGAAAGCGCTTGTGCTTGCGGCGGCCGAAGTGAAGTCTTGGGGATATTCGGTCAATCCTTGCCCTCCTACTTGATCTCCTTCTTAATGCTCGGGACGTCCATATAGTTGCTTAGCTGGTGCTGCCACTGGTGCCTAAGTGCCCAGGCACAGTAATGTGGGCCATCAGCGCTGTAGATGGCCATAGCCAACGAGCGGGTGTTATCAACCGGAGCCGGTCGGGCGAAAAGGAAAAATGTGGCGTTGAACGCCACGCACAGCGCCAACCCCGCGTACGTAAGCGTACCGGGGCGAGGCGTCAGGGCCAGCAGAATGATCGCAGGCGCCAGGAAACGCAGATATGGCGCATCGGAAATATAGAAAAGCGCAAAAAAAGCAACTCCGGGAATGATCCAAATCCATAACATCAGCTTGAACCGATTCGCGCGCGCAAAAAAGATCACCGGCAGCAAACTCCAGAAGGCCACCCCCAAGGGAAGCGCCACCCGGATAATGTTCGCCAGCGCAAGTTTGGAGACCCCCGCCACGATCAGGGACGAACGCTGGGCCAATGGCCAAAACTGGCCGGAAATCGTGGGCTTATCCGTCGCTGCCAACGCCAGCTTCTGAGGAATAAACCAGAGCAAGCATAGCGCCCCGGCAACCCCTACCATGAAGATTCCGTCCTTCCAGGAAGGCACATAGCGTAAGGAGAAATACAGAAGAGCTAAGCCGAGAAACACACCATCCGAAGGTCGCACACCGCCCACCAGCGCGTACGAGCCAGCAACTCCAAAGAGAAGAGGCAGTCTAGGGTTTTCCACGTACTGCACCATGAACAGCAGCATCAGAGCGGGAAACAACAGTTCCCCCGCATACGAGCTTTGTGTTGAACCGGCGAACCATGCAAAAAAAAATCACGCTGTATGCTGCCGTTGCCCACCTCGCCGCCAAGCCGGTTGTCAGGTGCAAGCACACCAGGTAAAACACCATCGAGCCAAGAGCCGACACGAGCGCATTGATCAGACCCAAACCAAACGCTGGATCCGGGAACAACCCTGCTGCGCGGCAATACAGCCAATACCCTGGAGGTTGAATGACATAGGAATGATTCTGGGAAGCCCTGATGATCGCTAGAGCGTCACCAAAGTAAGGCTGGCTCATTGTCAACCATCGTGATACGAAGACAATGGGCCCGATGAGCCAGAAAAACCAGTCGGAAAGCACCGCTCGAAGGGATGTCGGCATATTTCGCCAGAAATCTTGAGGCCAAAAAATTGGTGCAAATGAGTCAAGTTTCAGTGAGCGAGTTTGGCGGTGTTCAGACATAAACGACGATTAGCGAAATGTCGAGAGTTGAGAATTCTGTCCTTCGTTCATAACATGATTTCGTTCACGGCAAATCTCATTTTTCGATTCAGTTTAAGCCAGATTCCCCTTTTGGATTTCCGACGCACGGTTAATATACAAAGGTCAATCGGAACCGCCATTGAAACTTGCTTTAATCATTTTCGCAAGTATCGCGGAACGACTAGAGACACCCATCTTGATCATGATCAGCCGGAAAAAGGTGTTCACCGTGTTGGGGCTGATATTCATTCGATTCGCGATCTCTTTGTTGCAAAAACCTTGCAGCAATAAATCCGCAGCTTGTTTCTCCCGTTCTGAGAAGTTAAACAGTTGGGCCATCCGAGGAAGAAAAAGCAATCCAGAAGAGCCTCGCTCTAGAAGAAGCTCAAGGGCGGCGTGAGAAGGACCTCTTCGGTGCCAGTTCAGGTGAAAGACCCAGCAGCAATAACGCCTCTTTCCGGATACAAGCTCCGTCACGAACGGTGAGTATCGCGGCGATTTGGAGTGGTTGAGGAGGCGGGCTCGAATCGTCTCCGTCAGGAAGACGTCTAACCTCCTTATCTGCTTTGGGGCATCTGGGTAACTGAGGATGCGTATCGTCTCGTCGTTGCATGAGATAGGACTTAGCGAAGAGTCGAGGAGCAGAAGCCCAACCCCTTGGTTCGCTAATGGGCGAGTCTGG
>WNFC01008505.1_pt1 | contig 12805 bp, 22 predicted proteins | sample 5400541 | NCBI WGS metagenome assembly WNFC01 (sample SAMN13153342, study PRJNA577476) | soil metagenome | isolation source: 120 cm saprolite under Douglas fir tree site 2 hole 2 replicate 1 | place: USA:California | collected 2015-04-18
CCTTCGCTGATGAATGCCAATGCCGACGCTTGGTTCAATAAGGTCCACCTCGGCGTATCGGCAGCGAATGAGCGCTTTTACCGGAGGGCAATTCCGGGGGGCACTAAGAATTCCGCTTCTCACCAATCAATACCTTAGAAGGACAATTCGCGCCGCGTAGTTCCTTTGTTTCCAATAAAACGCTGGGTTCGAATCCCACTCTCTCCGCCAGTACTTTTGGATTGAAGGGTTTAGACCCCATCAGTTCCATGGTCAGTTCCATCGGAGCGCTTGAGGACGTCGGAGCTGCCGTATTCCACCCGTCTTGTTGCCTGAGGAGATGGTCACCCATCTCAATTTCACTCAGGAGACGGCATGGAAGCGAAAATAGCCTCTTGTAACTTCACCAAATACATCAAACGTGGACCGAACCGTTGGCAGCATTGTCCCGTGGTCCGCGGCAAGACCGGCCGGGTCAAACAAGACCTGGTGCTGGTCGACGGCCGCATCGAACATCACCCCGAAGGGTACTACTCGCTCGACTGGCGCGAAGACGGCAGGCGCCATCGGCGGGCCTTGGGCAAGGATGCGTCCGCCGCGCAACTGGCGCTGGAGCGGCATGTCGCCACCCAGCGAGCCCGCGCGATCGGCATAGCCGTTTCCGAAGACGGGTGTGCAGTAAGTCCCGGCGTGGAGGATGCCTGCGCAGAGTTTCTGGATGAGACGCGATTGCAGCGGTCACCCAAAACCTTCAAGCAATACCGAACGGCGCTCGCCTACTTCCAAGAGAGTTGTGGCAGGCGCCGCCTCGCCGAAGTCGATCGTCGAACCTTACTAGATTTCCGCCAGTTTCTGGCGGCGGAGAAAAAATTATCTCCACGCACGATCTGGACCAAAATGATGGTTGTGGAGCAGATGCTCAAAACCCATGGCCGCAACAAGCTCTTGCGACGCGGGGACTGGCCGCGCTACGTGGAACGCATTCCCCAGGCCTACAGCCCCGAACAGCTGAAGCGGTTTTTCGCAGCCTGCCGGCCGCATGATTTTCTGCTGTTCCAGTTTTTCCTGGGATCCGGTTTTCGCGAGAAAGAAGTGCAGTTCCTCACCTGGCGGGACATAAGCCTCGAAGAGCAGTTGGCGCGGGTGACCGCCAAGTCTGAATGCGGATTCTTTCCAAAAACCTGGGAAGAGCGGGAAGCACTCCTGCCTACCCATCTCATTGATAGTCTCCGCGTCTTAAGAGCCTCAGCTGATCTCGACTGCCCTTGGGTATTCCCAAGCCAAACCGGTTGTGTCAGTTACCACTTTCTTGAACGCTTGAAGCGCATTGCGTGGCTTGAGGGGCTTAATTGCCGGACATGTCGCGGCAAAAAGAACAGTGACTGCCGCATCGGTCCTCACTGTAAGGGCTGGTTTCTGCATAAATTTCGGGCAACGTACGCGACGAATCAGCTGCGGGCGGGGACCGACATTCGGACACTGCAGGTTTGGATGGGACACAAGGATCTGGCCTCAACGATGCGGTACCTCAAGGCAGGGCATGGGAAGGATCTGCTGGAACGCGTTAATGCGGCTTTTGACGTGATCGCGGGAATGGACACGCTCGGAGAAAAATCGCACAAGGTGGTGGTTACCTGAAGGGCATCTTCGAATGTCAAAGCGCGCCGTCCCGGTACCGTTCAGACTGGACTCAGCAGGCACATTTGTCTCTTGAGCCAGGCGATGACAGCCTTCGGATCAAAACGGAGGGAGCTTCCCACCTTGAATGAAGGAAGGCTCCCCTCTTTCGCGGCACGGTAGATCGTCATGGGACTTACTTGGAAGAGGTCTGCCACTTCCGACACTTTGAGCGCCCGCTGTCGCTTCTCCAGATTTTCAACCAAGACGGATACGGTTTCTTTTTGCATTCTCGGTTCACCTCACTTGATTCGCACTGAAAAATTCATCAGCACCGGAACGGTCGCCTGTCCCACGAGCCTCAGCTCTTCAGAGAATTACAACGAGACAGACATGGACGGTCCGACTAGGGATTTTCAGGCATAAACACGACAATAATCATGTCGTCAGATGGGAGGGATGGCGAAGTTCCAGCTCAGTCGAAATTGCCACTGAGTCTATAGGATCGGCCTTGAACGCTATGGACGATGCGAGACCACTCGGGTAGAGCGAGCATCCGGTGCTCTCCTCTCGTATGACGCATCGAACCGCGCGCAAAAACCTGGCCTTTTTTCGGTCCGTACTTGTAGATCACGGAATGCTTCAGTCGATGGTGTCCGTCACGGCCTAGCACGTGGTCTTGCCCATGCACGGCAACGCCACGACGCACATCGCGCATCAACTGCCGGGTCCTGGTACGTACCGGTACAGCAAACCACTCGCCCTGCCGCCTCACCTCGAGCCCTTCCTTTTCCGCGTTCCGCACAAAAGGTGGTTTCAGCATATCAAGCGCCTCTTGCAAGGATGAGGGAGTCTTCCGGCGAGGCAGTTGGGTGAAGAAATAGATGCCACGGCCCACACCGGTTTCGTCGACTGCTGAGACGAAATCGTGATCGCGGACGCGAATCACGCTGTCGCCCAGCGTATGAACCGACCGATGCGCTACCGTGCCATCGGGCTCTGTGTACTCAACTGTCCGCCACCTCTCTCCGCTTGACGGAACCGTGATGCTAACCGCCCCTTTCAGTTCCGACAGAAAGGAAACTGGGACTCTGTGATCCAGAGCTGCCATCGCCCTCTCGATCGTATTGAACGGCACCACCGCGAAGCGTTGTCGAGACTCTGCGAGCGCACGCAACGCCAGATTCTGGTGCCGAGCGGTACTGACGGAAGATCGGCTGCCATTTACTAAAAAGCCGCCCGGTAATTGAACAACGAGCGGGAAATGTCGGCCATAGGAAAAAAGTGTACCTTCGCTTTTGTCCCCAAACAAACTGGACCCGCGACGATACTGTCCGCGAATGAACGCGCGGACAACTTCAAGGTGTGACATAGGAAAGCGACGCGCTGTCCTTGCCATTCCTCCCACTTCACGACATGCGTAGAGTTGTTGCTCATTTGCGCATACCGAACCTCCCTCCCCCGGTTATATGCCACTCCATTTCATCGAGCATGCAGATATAGCTTCGGGCCGCTTCCAGTCCGAGAGAATAAGGGTAAGGCACTCCCAACATCATCCAATTGTCGGGATTTTTCGGGCAGATCGACTTGTGCGGCGGCGACCAGTCCGTATATACCCAGAAGTCGTAGTGGCCGCAGTGGCCATTTCTGCCTTCGATGCGATACAGGCGTCCCGTCCGGGGACCTGTCATAAACGTGTAGAACTCCATCTCGCTTGCGTAGTATTGCAGGTGAATGCCTCGCTCAGACATAGGTAGCTCCTATCGGAAAAACATAGATCCCCGTCTTGAAGTTCTCGGCCAATGCTCTTTTTCGACTATGTACCCGGAAGGATTCCCGGACAAACCCATACGCTTTATTCATAGAAGGAGCTGATGCCATCCCTGCCGTCTGCCTGTGGAATAGGACGAGGAGAACCGAAAGATTCCGACAACATGGAGAGGTTGATAAAAAGTTTTCCAGGGCCCCGAATTTCCGCAGTGCGGACAATCTAGGTTCCCTTCGCACAGATTCTTTCAATAATCTCTTCCAAGATTTCTTTCGCCGGACGCGGGTCTTCAAGGTATTGACTGAGTAATTCGACGACAGCCAATCTTTCATCCAAACGTCCGAACATGTACGCTTCTACCTCGTCTCGCGCAAGCATCTCATCCTTCGTGTGTCTAGGATCAGCCGGGCATTCATCGTTCGGCTAGCGTGGCCGGAATTGAAGCAACTGAACGTACTAACCCTCACCACCAGATGTTTCTCTCGCCCATCTTGCAGATCGCCCGTTTTTCCTCATTGGTCAACCATTCCGGCATCATGGGTTCATTCCGGTCATGTTTGCCGCACTGGCGAAGAATGCCCCGGTAGACATACACGGGCAGATATATCCACCACTTAATTCGTAGGTATCTCATTTTCCCTCCGCAGAAATCTCTGGTCCTTTTCGCATTTGCTCATCATTTAGAAGCACATTGTTTCCAGGATCGAACTGCGACAAGTCAGAATTCTCATCGTCACCAAGGTTCTCCTGAAGAAGCTCTTCCAGGCAGCTGTGGTCGCAAACCGCACAGCCCTTTTTCACCTCAGCCACGGTGAGCGCCAGCGGCTGGAACGGGCAGTCGGGATCGGAGATATTCATGAGCCACACGTTACCGGAGTATTTGAGCGTATCTCGCAGTCCCACCAGGCCCAGGATGACCTGAAATTGCAGACCCGCGACCATAAGGATGTTGGCCCAGAGCCCTGCCTGGCCGGGGATCCGGGTCTCGTCGTAATTAGGGTCGGTGTAGCGCCGGGTATCGTGCGGGATCTCTACGTTTCGGCGGAATCCCCCATAGCACTCGTAGCACGGAGTCTTGCCTGGAATGACGTAGACGATTTCCGCAACCGAGGCTTCACCCCACACCCCGCCGAAGACCGCTGGAATCTTTTCGTGTAAGGCATACGCGTTCACCAAAGAAGCGGCCTGAAAACTGTCGGCTGTGGAGACGACCAGGTCCGGACGGCTTGCAAGAAGCGTGACGTCAAACTTCTCTTTAATTGCCGTCACCCGGCAATCGGGATTGATACGCGCCGCATGGCGCGCCAGCTCCTCGACTTTCGGCTTGCCCACCGAGTCGCTCGTAAGGATGTGCCGGCCGACGTTCTCTTCGGCAAAGTCCTCGGGATCAATCAGCGTGACTGAGCCGACGCCAGTACGCGCCAAGATATCGATTAGCGTGCCGCCAATCGATCCTGCGCCGATCAGGGCTATATGCAGCGAGGAAAAGACCTCGTGCTCTTTCGGGTTTCGTGTAAACACCGGCATTGACATATTCAAGTTCCATTTCTGAACCGCGAGGGTTCTGTTTTGAAAAGTATGTGGGGACGATGGCAACGCCCGGCTCGCCTTCTCTACGCAAGGGTAGGATGATGCCGGCGACGTACTCCTCGGGGTGCAGCGTGTCATCCGTCCCGAACAGGGTCTGCCTGACCGTGGCGTAATCCGTCCCGGAGAGCCTGGGGTAGCTCGGAGGATGCGCGTGCAGGTCACCGAGGTATTGGATACCGGGTACCTCTTTCCGCAGCCGGCTGAAGACGTCGGACTCAAATTCATGGTCATTGGTGCAGCGGCCATGCGCGTGTTCGGCGTTTGTGCCGGGCGGGGCAAAGTGAGTCACTTCAAAGCGCTCGTCCCGGATCGAGCCGAAGAGGGTTATGGCAAATTCCAGCCCCTTGAACTCGCCGGCTAGGCGCACAATCTCGGCGTAGATGCCGTCCTGCAAAACCAAGGTCTTTTTCATTGATCGAATTCCTCCAGAAATTGAATTGCGACGAGAACGCAGTTTGCGAAGGTGTTTCTTGCCGGCAGCCAAGGCGTTTTGTGCTCGAAACTCAGCCTGCCGTCGGGGTCGTGATTTACTTCGTCGCTCTGCCAATGGGGTCCGATACGCGGCTGGATGTACACTGCAGGCTCCATCTCCGGATATCGTTGCGCCGGAACCCCGACGATAATTGTGTACTTGCGTGCCGTGCGCGGTCCGCGCCAAGACCCGCAGAAACCCACGCTGCCGTTCTCGGTTTTACAAGTGGTAAACTGAGGAAAATATTCGTTCATAATCGCAACTTCCGCTGTCCACCGTGCCTCATGCAGCATGGGTCACACCTCCTCTGGATAAGAATCGGGCGAAGCCTTAGTTGCCCTGCCCGCCGCTTGCTTTGAGCCACTCTGGATGTTTTTCTAGCATCCGCCGGACGATCAACCCCATGATGATGGGAGCGATATTGCCCAGTGCGAAACCAATCTCAAATTGCCATGTCATCTGTTAAACTCCTTCGGGTATGTAACCGCCGCCTGCAAAACGCTCTTGAAAGATCCTGCCCTTGTACCTGTTCACAGATATATGACGGGTGAACCGTGATGCGATCCGACTCTTTACGCGAAGCAAAAAGACTCGTTCTTGTCATCCACCCTTGTCATCGAGGTAATGGAGGGCGACCATGATGCAGTTGGCAAACGTGCTGCGCGCCGCGTTCCATGGACTCTGCCCAGTGCGGTAGTAGCAGAGCCTGCCCCGCGGATCGTGATTGACTGCGTCCTGCCGCCAGTTACCGCCAAGCTGTGGGTCGAGGTAAAGGGGCGGTTCGACCTCGGGGTAAAGCCGCGCGGGGATCTTAAGCAGCACCTCATAGAGCCTGCCAGTCTTTGGACCGCGCAAGTTTCCGAAGAAACCGATGTAGCCGTTCACCGTCTCAAACGGCGAAATCCAAGGAAAACGCCGTCGCATGATCTCGCGTTCCACCAACCATCTCCGGGGATCCAGCATTTCGCGTTACCTTCTTTCTTCAGTTTTTTGTAAAAACATGCAGGACGAAGGAGCTTCAGGCGTCGTCCCGCATGCGGTTGTTGTTTCTGGCAAACTCGCGGTTGGAATTGCGACGTAGATCCACATGAACGACAAGGACCCGCGTGCCACCGCAAGCACTGACCGCGGAGGATGGGATAGGAGTCGGCAATGAGCCATCTCTACCCCATCCCCAACGGAGCTCACCCCCAGACCTTGGGGGAGAGCTTGTGGCGGTCGTCCCCGCTCTGGGGGGCCTCGTCCGAGCGAGGAATGACTGCTTCGTCGCCCTGGATCTGGACCCGGGGAACTTCCGGCTGCCGCTCTTCGCGGCCTTGCTCACTGCGTTGGAACAGGGTCATGACTATTCTCCTTTTGGTTAAGGGCGGGTGAAAGACCCGCCCGTGGATTGATGGTGTTCCTCGGGATACTTCCCGAGGGGCTTCTAGAGATCTACAACGCTGCGAATTCATGGAATCCCACGAATGAGCGAAAAATTAATGTTGCGAATAGCGGATGTAGTCCGACGCGTTCAATTTCCGCAATACGACGCCTGCTCACCGAATCCGACGAATCATTGCAATCGCCTCCAAAAGTTCCGGCCGCATAGGCTGCGGCTGGTACGCCACCGTGGGATAGACCTCTGCATAACCCGCGTACCGCCCATCCAGCGACACCACTCGACGCCAGCCGTTTGCGTTTACACGCTCGTAGAGGAGACACGTGCCTGGGGGGACATATCCGAGAAAGTCCACGGCGCCGCCACGGGGCATCTCGCGGACAAGGAACAGGGGTGCTGTAACCCGGCCGGTGTCATAGTCGGCAGGCAGATATTCCGGGATCTCATTTTCTTGGTTGACTTCGCCGTCCGAATGCTGGGCAGTCTCGTGGTCCTGCACATGTACGGCGTACTGAATTTCTTGTGCAGGTTGTACATCGTCTCCTGGGACGGGAACTTGCGCTGCAGCATCGGAAACACCCGCTGCCGACTCGGCGGTAGCCACCGGTATGGCGTCGGGCTGCGGTTCTTGTTTATCAACTACGGGAATAGATTGTTGCGATACTTGCTGGTTTGGTTCGGCGGTCGCTTGATGGTGAGCAGTACCAGCCGTTGCGGCGCTGGGCGCTCCAGACGCCTCTATCTGTCTTGGTTGCGGAGTGATCGTGAACGCATGCAGCCACCCCAGGAATCCAACAACGAGGACCGCTGCAACGAATAAGGCAGCGGATCCGAATATCCACGAAATTATTCGGCCAACAACTTCTGCTCCGTTGCGGCGCGCGGGAGGTGCATACCGCGGATGCGCCTCGGCCGGTACGCGATACCCAAGGGCTGCTGCGACTGCAGGATCGATGTTCAGCTCATTGTCGTACAGCGGTGCCATCGAAAGTGCCTCCTCTCCTCTCTAGTTCGGACGCTGCCTCTTGCCCCGTTCCGACATCGGCAATTGCGGATTAGACCCGCCGTGGGGTATATACAAAAAGGCCCGGCAAGGCGGGTCTTATGTCTATTAGGAATATGGTAGTACTTTGAAGACTAAGAATCAAGAAGAAGTGCGGCTGGATTTGAAGGCGATCGGGCAGAGGGTCCGGGAGATCCGCGGGTTTCAGCTCAAGCAGACCGAATTCGCCAAAATCCTGGGTATCGGCCAAACCCAGCTTTCGAAATACGAGCGGGGGAAGAGCGCCCCGACCCCGGAGATTCTGCTGAAATTAAAGAGGCATTCAAAAAAGTCGACGGATTGGATTTTGACGGGAGAATGACTCTCATGTCCACAGGAGCACATGCGAAAATTCGAGGTTCTGACTGAGAGCACAGGGGAAGCCTCGATTATCCGAGAGTTTCCCCGAAAGCACGAGTCTCGAATTTCCTTCTGGCTCGATGTGCAAGATTGCGAGAATTTACGCTGATGCAGCAACCTTCTTTTCCCGCAGCATCTTACGGACTGTCTGGACTGCCTTATCAGCCATAGCGGTCGGTATGCTTCCGCCGCCAACACTCTCTATGAGTTGGGGATCGCGGAGCACGACTTCGATGGATGTTCCACCCGACGTTGTGAGAATAAACATCTCCGCAGCATTGAATTGCAACTTGCCGGCCGTCATCAAGCCTTTAAGTAGCCCTTCGGACAGCCCTTTGCCGATCTCGGCTTTCTCATAGGTCTTAGACTTAGACTGCGTGGAGACAGACACAACGTCTCGGTAGAAGTACTCATCCGTGCTTTCGCTGAGCGCCTTCCCGGTCGTCAAGTCGAGAGCGCACTGGCACGCGACCAGTTGATGGGCCGTAAAATTTATTACTGTCACGCCGATGGGCATGAACCGGACGATGTTATCGTTGCCCTTCTTGATCCCGACCTCTGCTCCCCCGATATTCCAGAATCGCGGCCCGTACACCATGACGGGCTCGGCGATGATCTCCGAGGGATCGAGCCCCGTCTTGGCGAGCGCTCGGGTTTGCAGGTTCTTCATGTCCTCTTTGATCCAGGCATCCATTTGGGCGTCACTCGGCTTTTGGTAATAGGAAACGATGCCCCAGATACCAAGACCGATGGGAATCACGCCCACGAACTTGGCAGCGAGTAGCGGCAAGCCAATGATAATCATCCAAATGGCCCATTTGGGGAACTTTTTGAAGTATTTTTTAATCTGCGATCGTTCAGCCTGCGTCATACGCACCTCTCTCTTCCTTGTTAGATTTTCATCGTTTCGTGGTTCCGACGGACTTTTGAAATAAGATCCGGATCCCGTAGAGGCACAGAGTGGAGAAGTCTCTCTATTTCCCAGGCATCATGGTCCTTGTCTTGCGCCATGAGAAAGAGTTCGTCTGGAGACGGATTGCACAGCAAACCGTTGGAAAGAAAAGAAATTCGTCGCCATCCCAGAGCAACTCCCAGGGAATCCAGGAAGAGGCCGGATCAAGGTACATGACCAGGTTGGACGAGTGCGCATCACCTCTGAACGCATAACTCAGTTCGTGCGGAATAAGCTCATCGTACAGCCGCCCGCCCCAGTGTTGCAGGTCGGCGGCGGAGGTGTTGTGCTGCTGTTGTAGTGTCCGAATAAGTGCCAATGCGCAATCCGAGACATGCTCGCGCCGAAAGTCTTTCTCGAAAGTTGCGAGAGGCGGAGCGTCGACGCCTTCCCGACACATATATTGATACGAAACAGTGTCGGAACTAGTCAGATCAACGATCGCGGTGTGCAGACGCTGGCTCATGTGCGGCCTGAATCGTCAAGCGACACTCCGCAAGGACTTCGTCATCATCCTTCTTTTTTAATACGCGGATGACGAACGTCCCCCGAGCGACACCAGAGTAAAGCACCTGTTGCCGTTCGGTGAGCGGAACGGAGGCAAGTTCGTTGTCCTCGGCGTCGAGGAGCTTGGCCTTCCATGCCGGTTTCGGTGAATCAATCGCAACCAGTATGCGAACAGTCGTTCCGGGTCCTTTCCCGTTCGACTCGACATACAAGTGCAGTTCAGCTTCGTCAGCGGAATCCGAGATGGGTTGGGCGATTTCTACTCGGGGTTGCACCTCATCCGGCTCTCCAGGTCCCCGGTCAGCCATAACCGGTAAAGGAACCAGTTCACCCATGCCGGTGATCTCAATAGGTTTCAGCAGAAATTCTTTTGCAGAGCGGATGGCTTCAATGACAACCTCAGTCCAGCTCGGCGCGCGCATGCGCTTGAGTAGGTAATACGTTTCGGCACATTCATCGCAGAAAAGCATGTGGGCGCGGAGATGGAGCGCTGTTTCTGCATCAAGCTTCCCCTCTTCGTACGCGATGATCACGCTCCTTTGCGCATGGGGTTCGTCCGCGGCGATCTCGTCCTCGGCCAAGTCCTTAGCAGTCTCCGAAAAGTCTTGCGCAAAACTAAGGAACTCCCGGCAGTCGTTGCAGTCTTTCAGGTGCTCCTCGACCTCCTGCCGTTCGCGTTCCGACCCCTCGCCTTCAACGTGCGTGCGGATCAAACTCTCATGCGGATGCATGGCCGTTATACCTGCCTGAATGTGGTGATCTTGAATGTAGTCTTCAGCGTCGTATGCATGGCTCGTAAATCGTGTCGGACGGTATCCCAAACCCGCTTTTCGTGCCGGTCTTTTATCGTGTCGTCCGGCGCATATCCAAATTTGAGGACCGCAATACGGGCGACCGGCCAATCCCGGAAATAATGGCGGACGATCGTATCGGAACTGTCGGCTTTCGCCGGACTCGTGAGGTGATCAGTAAGTAGAAGCTCGACGATCAGTATCCGTTCTTGCGCACTTAACGCTGCGTCCGGGCGTGGCAGGGGCTGGGCCATTACACCGAAGAGTCGTTGTTTCCGCCTGGAGCGGAAAGGTTCCGGTGGTGGTATCTCTCCGACATCCCTCTCGGCCCCGCCGCCTTCATGACGCTGATCGAGAACAATTTCCGCGGTATCGAGGTTGTCTGGTCCTTCTGCCGACTGGGTTTGTATCTCTTCTCCCCCTGCCAGGCTTTCTTCCTCGGTGGCAATGCGCTGTTCATCTTCCAGGCGTGCGCGGTCGAGTTCTTCCCACAGTTCGAGCTCTTCGGCGCGATCGGTGCGCACGATGTTGCCCATGTCGTCCACCACAGCGAACTTCTCGTCGATCTGCACCCATATCTTCTTGCTCTGACCTGTGAGAAATCGGTACTCGTCGATGATCGAACTCTTAACGAGCAGCTTTTTGTAGGCCATAAAGCTTGGCGTATCGAGCCGTCCGACAAACTTCACAATATTTATCTTGAACCGGTAGAAAGCCCGCGTCTGACTTCCCAGAAACAGCCATTCCGGATTGCAACCCCGGGGACAGCTGCTGGCTCGTGTCTTCCACTTGAAATCCCAGTACATACTCTTGCGGTTCTTGCGGTCCATGAACCGCTCCCAGAGCGCAAGGATCGGTTGGACTCATCGTCCTCCCCCCTACGGTGAATATGGGGCGGAGTCTTGCACAAAAACCCTTGCAGGGCAACCGTTTAATTTTGGGATCTTGTTAGGACTTTTGGTGATATATTAGTCCTTTAAGGAATACAGGAGGCGTTATGCTTTTTGCCCGAATTATGCTCGGCGCAGCGGTTGCTTTGGCTCTGGCCAGCACCGGTGCAGCCGAAGATATGATCATCATTCGTGCCGGAGAACTCGTCCGGTGCACGCTCGAAGAACCGAACCTGTCGTCCGCAACGGTCGACGTAGGCGATCCCGTTGTCTGCTATCTCCAGTCGTTCCGTGAATTCGGCGTATCGGTATTCCCCCGGGGCAGCTTCCTTTCCGGGCGCGTCAGCGACTGGCGGGAGCCCGGCAGAATCGCCGGCAAGGGGTGGCTCGCCCTCTCATTTGATCGGTTAATCCTTGGAACGTCCCTGGAAGTGCCGATCTCCGCGAAAGTCGCAGGCATACGGAATTTCAAGGTTGATGCCGGAGGCAAAGTCATGGGCAAGGGGCATGCCCGTCGCGATGTACTCGCCTGGTCGTTACCGCCCTTTTGGGCGTATCAAATTATCAAACTCCCTGGTCGCGGACCACGGCCAACCCTAAAGGGAGAAACTCCGATCGTGGTGAGAATGCTGGATGATGTGGTTGTGCCGGATAGGGCGTACTACGTCGTGCGCCCTTCAAGTAGTCGTTAACTCGAAATGCTTCGCTCCAACAGGTAAGCCTTCCCCCCCAAAAAAAACAAACAGAGCCAGGGTTCATTTGACCGTGGCTCTCGGTGGCTGTCACAGTACCCGTGAATTAATGGGAACGTGTTGGATCGCCATAATCCGTGGACATCGGGGAACAGCATTCGATTCGAACACCTATGGATTAGGAATTCACGGCCGCGCCCATGGCGTTCTCCCCGGGGAAAAGAGAAAGTCATGTGGTGGAGGAGAAGCCGACGCCGTTACCTCAGATCCAGGAAAGCAAGAGCTGGAAGTTTGGCAGCGTATCAGCAACCGCGCACGCGACAAATTATTTTAGCTGACTCTGAGCCAAGGTCCGTGAGCGCAGCTCTTTGATCCGCGGCAGATGGTTCGCGTAACCCTCATTTGTGAGCTGATAGCTGTCTTGGCCGACGCGATTTATAAAACCCAATACTATCTGCTCGGCAATGGTTTCACGGAAGACTTCGTATTCCTCCGTCGCGTCATGCCCGATTTGTACCCCGCGGCCTTTGCGGAAGGTTTCAAACGCATCAGCAAGGGGAAGCAGTATTTCATCTAAGATCTTCTCGTTGGACATTGGGAGCCTCCAGCTCTTATAAAAACTGGTTGTGGGGATTTTTGCTGCGTGGCGGTACTGAGGGCCGGAGCGTAACGGAAAGGTTCGATGACAAAGGTCTTTGAGCCAAACTTAACGCCTCCTGGTCTTCCGTCTCACAGGCGACTTGCACACTAGCTCCCCTCTCTGT
>WNFC01006556.1_pt1 | contig 12804 bp, 7 predicted proteins | sample 5400541 | NCBI WGS metagenome assembly WNFC01 (sample SAMN13153342, study PRJNA577476) | soil metagenome | isolation source: 120 cm saprolite under Douglas fir tree site 2 hole 2 replicate 1 | place: USA:California | collected 2015-04-18
AGACCCCCTGGGTGCAGATGGCTAACTATGCTCAACTGGCGATTGTCTTTCCTGCTGCAACCTTGATTGGCTGGTTCATCGGTTCCGCGTTCGACCGATGGCTGCACACCAGCTGGCTGTACATTGTGGGTCTGATCGTTGGAATCATCGCCGGCTTTGTGGAACTGGTTCGCACCGCCGCCGCGAACAAATGACGCCAGCAAATCCAGCTCCCGCTGATGACTTCTACTCCAGGACAATCGAGCGAATTCAGCGCGTCATGATTGTCATTGGCATCGCCGCTCTTGTCACGGCACAGGTATATTTCGGGTGGCGCATCAGTCTTGGCGTGCTGTGTGGAAGCATCGTTGGTTATGTGAATTTCTACTGGCTGAAGAACATTGTGGCTGGAGTCGCGGACCTTGCGGCGCAGTCGGGCACTCCCGCATCCGATCGCGGAATTGTCTACCGGTTTCTGCTGCGCTACTTTTTGATGGCCGTGGCGGCATATGTTATATTCAGTGTTTCTCGCGAGAGCCTGTACGGCCTTTTTGCGGGCTTGCTCCTGCCGGTAGCAGCGCTGTTTTGTGAAGCTGCTTACGAGGCGTATGCGGCCTTAACTCGCCGAATCTGACATTCCTTGGTAGCTTTTAGCTCTTAGCCTTTAGCTGAAATAAAATAGGTGTGGCTAAGAGCTAACAGCCAACAGCCGAGAGCTGATTTTTTAATGCCTGAACAACTCTGGTTTACCCAACTTCTGAACCACGCGTTTGCCGGACCGGTGACGGCACTGCTGGGTGCGCTGCATTTTCCGCCACCCAAGTATCCGCAGGCGCCAATTCCGAACGCAGTTGCAATGGAGGTTTTGGTTTTTGGCTTCCTGCTGCTGACCTTCATTCTGCTGCGCACCCAACTCTCAGTGGAAAAACCGGGCGCACTGCAGCACGTATTCGAGGGTATTCACGGATTCGTTGACGGCCAGGGCCGGGACGTTATCGGCCATGGAAGCGAGGCATTTACTCCGTTCCTGGTGACGCTCGGGCTATTTATTTTGATTTCCAACCTGCTGGGGTTGGTCCCTGGATTGGAGTCGCCAACGGGAGTTCCTGTTGTTCCGTTAGGCTGCGCCGTCTGCGCGTTCTTGTATTACCACTGGCACGGTTTCAGGCGGCACGGATTGGGGTATCTGAAGCAATTCTTGGGGCACCAGGATCCTAGTATGTCGATCTTCATGCGGATTCCGATCTCGCTTCTGATGTTGCTGATTGAGCCTGTAAGTCACTTGGCCCGCGTGGTCTCGCTTACCGTGCGTCTCTACGGCAACATGTTCGCTGGCGACATGGTGATCCTGGTTTTTTTGTCATTGATTCCGATCGCTCTGCCGGTAGTCTTTATCGGGCTCCATATTGGCGTTGCATTCATCCAGACTTACGTCTTTATTCTGCTGACGACGGTGTACCTGGCGGGAGCGGTAGCAGAAGAGCATTAGAAGGCAAATGAGCTGTTAGCCCATAGCCAAGCCCGGGTGACACTGGGTTAATTGCTAAATGCTAAGGGCTAAGAGCTGATTTCAGCCGTTCAGCGTGAGGGCGTTTGCACGGTAACGTCAACCACCCACTGGCGGCAACTTCATAGGAGAGAAAAACAATGCGTATCATGATGCGTACTTTGAGCAATGTGTTTATGGCGCTGTCGGCTCTGTGTTTTGCGGTTCCTGCCTTTGCCCAGGGTGAAGGGGCTGCCGGCACAACCAACTGGGTGGCGGCTGCCGCGGGAATCGCCATGGCGATAGCGGCTGCCGGGTGCGGGATTGGCCAGGGCCGGGCCGCGGCTTCTGCCACAGAAGGAATAGCGCGCAATCCTTCAGCCAAAGCGGCCATCCAGGTCGCGCTGATTATCGGTCTGGCCTTTATTGAGTCACTTGCGATTTACACGCTGCTGGTCATCTTCGTCAAGATGAAGTAAGGCGTCTCAAATTTCAGGGAATTTTCCGGATCTAGGCCTTGCGATCGTGACTCCACTTGCCGCCCCTGCCTGTCGGCGCGTGTTCGACCGAGTCCATCAGGAGGTGGCGGAGCCGGTGGCGGCTTTCTAGATCAGTATTGATGAATTCAAAGCCAACTTCATTGACCCGAGTCCGACGTAAGAGCACCTGTGCGCGAATGTGCCGCATTCCTACTTGAATATCGAGGTCGGCGTCTGAGCCGATGCGCAGCGTGTCTTCCTTGGTGCCCATGCCACCACCCAGGCTCAACTCGCGCACCGCCAGCGTGGACCTGCCCCACGAGCTGCTGATGGTCGCCGGAACCGATTTCCTCAAAACAATGCGCTCATAGCGCCGCTGCCGCACCCATGGGCACGCGGGCGCCGAGTCAAGCGGTCCAATGGCTAGCTCGCCAGGTTCCAGTCCGCTTTGAGCCATGATTTGCGTAGCGAAGTGCGGATCAATTTTTGCCAAGGCTTGTGCGGCGGCAATCCGAAGCTCCCGGTGATGCTGCCACTTAAACATTTTTTTCGCTTCAAAGAGGTTTCGCAGCACCGGAACCGCGTCTTGTTCTCGCAGCCTTCCCAGCGCTTCGATAGCCTTGAGTTGAAGCAGAGGGGACCGTCCCTGGGCCTCGCCCACTTGTGCCATCACAATCAGCGGAGGGGCGGCGGTGCGGTCTCCACTCATTCCAATTTCATCGAGCGCCTGCGGGACTACTGCCGGGTCGAGTACTTCGAGGATCTCCAGCAGAGTTCGTCCGCGATCTGACGCCGCGCCATAGGCGATCTGACGAACGATCACGTCATGATAAAAACGGTTCCACTCCGACAGGCGGATTGGAAGAAATTCGAGCAATCCAGGCACGTCCAGCCGGCTCATGAGTCCAATACAGGACACTGCCTGACGCTGCGGTCCGGTTTCCAGCATCTCACGCAAATATTCATTGGCGCCGGGGCCGAGTTCGTTGACGATTTCGACAATGCGATCGCACTCTTCACGGCGCATGCAGCGGAAGAACCTCTCTGCTAAATGTTCCGCTGAGGCTTGCGAGTTCCTACGCAGCACTCCGATTAGATCGGGCTGGACCTGCTGCTGCCGCAGGGCGTCTTCGATGAACTCCGGCAGGCGGCCTTCAACTCCAATGCGCGAGCGCAACTCCTTCTCCAGTGCCGGACGGCGGCTGGCAACGTACTCCATGGCCTCGCACGCTTGCGCCACTGCGCGATACTGCTTGCGCTGGGTGGCTTCCGAACTGAGCCGCACAAAGGCCGCGCTTAATAGAGACTCGATTTCCGGATTTGATTCTTTCGTGATTGCATCACCCAGCTTCTGCGTGGTTTCGCCCAGCACCGTGCCGCCAACTGTGGCAAACACGTCGGCAAGCTGGGTCAGTCCGGTAGCTACTCGGGAGCGATAATCGGGGTCTTTCGCGCTGGCCAAGCTGGCGTAATTTGTGAGGATAGCCGAGGCGGTTTCGCGATCTTCACGTTCGAGCAGCAGTTCTACATATTGCCGCACGTTTCGTGGCGGCACGCAGGCAGCGTCCTCTGACATCAGCGCATTTTTCTTGCTGAGTTCTGGCAGCTCGGCCCAGAACATCCGGTCGAGGATGTCTGCGTGAGCTTCGACCGGAATCCCGGACTTGCTCATCTTGTCTTCTTGAACTCGCAAGATCTTCCGCAAGTTCTCCATCTGCTGGCCCATGTCTTCCAGCAGTTCGTGGACCGCGTTGACTTTGAGATCGCCGGTCTCGAAGCGTTCCATGACGTAGCGGATCGCCATCTGCTCGGCGGCGCGCATCAGGATAGGCTTATCAACCCGCAGTTCGTCGCCTGACGTGGAGAGCTCGTCGAGCAGCGCGAGCACACTAGCCTTGATCTTCTCGTCTGAATGGTGCAACTCGATTCCGATGAGCTCCGGCTTGGGCGAAGGATGCGCGCCCAGTTCCGCGAATCGGGTCAGCAGATGCAGCGCCTGCGCCGTTTCCTTCTCATCCAAAAGGAAAGGTTCGTGGGCCCAACCGCTAGGAGTTTCTTGCAGTGAGATTTGTGCGTCACTGGACGTGCCTGCTTCGGAGGGTTTCGCGCCCTCAGCAGCCGCAATGAGTTGTACAAATTTGGTGGGATCATTGAGCCGATCGTTGAATTCCGGGCCTAGCGACTGAGCTGCGATTTGGGCCGCCACCATGACGTTGGCAGTAGCTGGGTCGGCAGCGACGGACTTAACTTCGTTGATGCGGATATTTCCTTTATTGTCGGGGAATGCGCTGCTGATCTCGGAAGTGAGCTCTTGCGCCCTCGATCCGTTGGCTGCGGCTAAGGCCCGGACCAGTTTTTCAAATTCTTCGGCCGTCACCTCGCTCAAAAACTGAATACTGCCTAATCCGGACGCAGTCAGAAGCTGGGCGAAGCCGCGCTCCGAACGCCCGCTTTCAATGGCCACCCCATCGAGCAGCAAGCGGTCATTGGCCACGCCAAGCACGACCCCACCTTTGCGCTTTGGGACCGCATCCCGCAGCTCCTTCCACGTTGCCTCAAACTGGGACTGCGTTCTCTTATGGTTGAAACCATAGAGCTGCGCGTACTTCACCAGAATGTTCAGGCTGTGGATAAATGGCCGGGCAGACGCCTGCCTGGCTGCTTTGCTTGTGCCCGCGCTCGGAATAAAAATCTCCCTAGACTTACTGCCCAGGTTAGCGTAAGCCGAAAGGAATGCCCGCGCATGTTACCGAGGTCATGGAACGGGTGGAGATGTGGGTTCGATATAGCCCGCAAGTCATTGAATTAAATCATAATACTGGGGCTGTGCTTTGGGAGAAAAAGGGTCGGACAACGAAAGGGTCGTACACCCTCAAGGTAACACTCGACGCCACCCCACTCAAGAGTCGGAATCAAGGAAGTGTGCGGCGAGCGGGGATCAACGTCCCTGACGCGTATTCGCAGAATATAGGCCTCATCTCCGCGCATTCCAAAGTGAATGCAGTTCGAGTGAGAAAAACTTTCCCTCTTGGAACTGCTTTCGAGTGCCCATTGCGGATTGTCCTCGGAGATTCCCCCAAGAGGGCCCTCAAACCACAAACCACGCCCCGATCTAACGGAACACGAGCCCATGTGACGCGAGAGCTTGGTCGGAACGGCCCCAGATACATAATGGAGCCCTGCCCTCGAAACTGCCAAACATGATAGGAATGGAACCACGCTGCAACAGGCCGCGACATAAAAGGGAGGACCGGCAGCGCTGCAAGCAAAAAGAGTACGATCGCGGTGAGGACGAGAATCTTCCAAATCCGGTTCCCGCTGATTGCTCCTGGATGCGCCATCAGCAACTCCTATTTGTTTCAGACCACGCGCGGTTCAAATCATGCCCCAGGCTTCTTCTCCATCAGTCGGCATGGCTGCCAGCAGGAGAAATCTGGCCGGGAATAGTGCGGGTCCTTCGTTTCGCCCACCAACGGATCCGATCCATGTAGAGATAAACCACAGGAGTGGTGAACAGCGTCAGCGCCTGGCTGAGAATTAGCCCGCCCACGATGGTGATTCCGAGCGGCTGCCGCAGCTCCGACCCGGTTCCGGTACCAAGTGCCAGTGGCAGTCCGCCCAGCAGCGCTGCCATCGTGGTCATCAGGATGGGGCGGAAGCGCAGCATGCAGGCCTCAAAAATCGCGTCCTCGGGCGACTTGCCCTCCCGCCGCTCGGCGTCGAGTGCGAAGTCAATCATCAAGATCGCGTTCTTCTTTACCAGGCCAATCAGAAGGATGATCCCGATCAGCCCCATTACGTCCAACTCTTTGTGCGTTATGAGCAAGGCCAGCAACGCGCCCACGCCGGCAGAAGGCAAAGTCGAAAGAATGGTGATGGGGTGGATGTAGCTCTCGTACAAGATTCCCAGCACGATGTAAACGGTCAGCAGTGCTGTCGCGATCAGGACCGGCTCGTTCTTGAGCGATTCCTGGAAGGCTGCAGCGGTTCCCTGAAAACTGGCGTGAATGGTTGCGGGAAATCCGATTTCACGTTCGGCGGCGTCGATCGCCAAGGTCGCCTGTCCCAGCGAGACATTAGCCGCCAAATTGAATGAAATTGTTGTAGCGGGAAACTGCCCCTGATGATTCACGGCCAGCGATGTGTTCGATGGGCCGAAGTGCGCAATTGCAGCCAACGGTATCATCTGCCCGTTTGACGAGTGTACGTAAACGCTTTGCAAAGCCTCAGGGCTGGACTGATATTGCGGATCAACTTCCATGACCACGTGATACTGATTCAATTGCCGGTAAATCGTCGACACTTGCCGTTGGCCGAAGGCGTCGTATAGCGCGTTATCAATGTCCTGTGGCGAAACTCCGAGGCGTGAGGCGGTGTCGCGGTCAATAATCACCCTGGCTTCAAGGCCTCTGTCCTGCTGGTCGGTATTTACGTCGCGCAGGTCCGGCATCGTACGCATCTTCTGCAGCAGTCGCGGCGCCCACGTAGTCAGCTCTTTGAGATCTTCACCCTGGAGGGTGTATTGATATTGCGCCTGGCTCTGGCGTCCTCCGATGGTGAGGTCTTGCGCGGATTGCATGAAAAGAGTTGCGCCGGGGACCGCCGCGAGCTTGTGGCGCATCTCTCCGATTACCCGATCGGCGGTTATTGTTCGTTCCTTACCACGCGGCTTGAGGGTGATGAACATGCGGCCCTGGTTCTTAGCTGTGTTTCCTCCGGCGAAACCTACAATCGTCTGAACGTTGGAATCTTTCATCACAATGGAGACGAATTGCTGCATCTTTTGGCGCATCGCGGCGAACGAAATATCCTGGTCTGCCTGCACCGAACCGGTTAGGCGGCCGGTATCCTGTTGCGGGAAAAATCCTTTCGGCACCCTCGCGTACAGACCCCAATACGGACACACGCACGCGGCGGCAGTCAGGATAGTGATACACAATGTCACAAACTGGTGTCGCAGTACTGCGCGCAGGCTCACCCTGTACAACTTCAGGATTCCATCGAAAATGCCTTGCGATAGCCGGTACAGCGTGCCGTGCTTCTCTTCCTCGGCGGATTTTAAAATCTGGGCGCACATCATGGGCGTTGTAGTGAGCGAAACCAGCAAAGAAACACCGATAGCGGCGCTCAGGGTCACGGCGAATTCGCGGAACAAGCGTCCGACCAGGCCGCCCATCATCAAAATCGGAATGAAAACCGCGACCAGAGAAGTGCTCATCGAGATCACGGTAAAGCCAATCTCGCGTGCCCCCCGGAATGCGGCAGCCACGGGAGCCAATCCTTGCTCGACATAGCGAGTAATATTTTCGAGCACCACAATGGCATCATCGACCACAAAGCCGGTAGAGATTGCCAGCGCCATCAGCGACAGATTGTCGAGGCTGTAGCCGAAGGCATACATCACTGCGAAGGTGCCGCTCAGCGAAAGCGGGACTGCGATGCTGGGAATAATCGTGGCCCGCACGGTACGTAAAAATGCGAATACCACCAGAATGACCAGCACTCCCGAAATCAACAGTGTGATCTCAATGTCGCGCACTGAGGCGCGAATCGTGGTCGTCCGATCCATGACAACATCTAGATGGATCGCGGGAGAGATGGAGGCGGACAGCTGAGGCAGCAGCGCGCGCACATTGTCCACTGTCTGAATAATGTTTGCGCCGGGCTGCCGAAAAACGATGATCAAAACCGCGGGCTTGCCCTGCGAGAGTCCAACGACGCGAGTGTCCTCGACCGAATCATCAACCTGAGAAACATCGCCAAGTCGCACCGGGGCGCCATTCTGATACGCCACTATCAACGGACGATACTTGTCTGCGACTTTAATCTGGTCGTTATCAGTAATTGCCCAGGAGTTGATCGCGTTTGCAACTTCGCCTTTGGGACGATTGGCGTTGGCCGATCCCAAAGCCGTGCGTACAGCATCGAGTCCAAGGCCCAGCTTATTCAATAGATTCGGGTTCACTTCGGCGCGGACGGCGGGACGTGCCGCGCCTCCGACGAAGGCCTGGCCAACGCCGCTGACCTGCGCGAGTTTCTGTGAGAGGACGGAGTCGGCAGCATCATACATCTGCGGCAAGGTAATGGTGTCGGATGTGAGGGCCAGAATCAGAATCGGCGCGTCAGCGGGATTGACCTTGCGGTAAGTGGGATTCCCGGGCAGGTAAGATGGCAACTGGCTGCGCGCGGCGTTGATGGCGGCTTGCACATCGCGCCCGGCTGCATCGATGTTGCGGTTCAGATCAAACTGCAGAGCGATGCTGGTTGAGCCGATCTGGCTGGAGGACGTCATCTGATTGACGCCAGCGATCCGTCCAAACTGCCGCTCCAGGGGAGTAGCAACGGCAGAAGCCATCGTCTCCGGGCTGGCGCCCGGCAGTCCCGCCTGTACCTGAATTACAGGAAATTCAACTTGTGGAAGTGGCGCCACAGGCAAGAAGCGGAAGGCCAGGATTCCCGCGAGCAGCACCCCAACCGTCAGCAGGGAAGTGCCGATAGGACGCTTTATGAATGGGGACGAGATACTCAAATCAGTCTCCCGTTGCCGGCTGCTCCGTAAAATGTTGGAAGCTAAACCGCTCGAACCGTTTCGATAGACGGTCAAACCAGAGATAGACGACCGGAGTGGTATAGAGCGTCAACAACTGGCTCAACAGCAGGCCGCCAACGATAGTGATGCCAAGTGGATGACGCAGCTCTGACCCCGAGCCTCGTCCCAGCGCGAGCGGCAGACCGGCGAACAGGGCGGCCATCGTGGTCATCATGATGGGACGAAAACGAAGCAGCGAAGCCTGGTAGATAGCTTCCTCAGGCGGTTTGTGCTCTTCGCGTTCAGCCTCGAGTGCGAAGTCGATCATCATGATGGCGTTCTTTTTCACGATGCCGATCAGCAGAATGATTCCGATCAAACTCACCACACCCAGATCGTTGCCGGTGATCAGAAGAGCGAGCAGTGCACCGACTCCAGCCGAGGGCAGCGTCGAGAGAATCGTGATGGGGTGGATATAACTCTCGTACAAGACTCCGAGCACGATGTACACGGTCACGATCGCAGCCAGGATCAGCAAAGGTTCACTTGACAAGGAATTGCGGAATGCGGCAGCGGTCCCCTGAAAACTGGTGTGGATGCTCGCCGGCATGTGGATCTCCTGCTCGGCGGCGTCAATTGCCTTCGTCGCTTCTCCGAGAGAAACGCCGGGGGCCAGGTTGAACGACAGAGTGACCACTGGAAACTGCCCCTGATGATTGATTGCCAGAGACGCGTTGGACTGCTCGATGTGGCTGAATGCCGAAAGCGGGACCTGCGTCCCGGTGCTGGATTTCACATATAAGGTGTTCAGCGAATCCGGGTTCTGTTGGAATTGCGGATCGACTTCAAGCACTACGTGATACTGGTTCAGTTGCGTGAAGATGGTCGAGACTTGCCGCTGGCCGAAGGCGTCATAAAGCGTGTTATCAATTGCCGCGGGCAAAATCCCGAGACGAGACGCGGTGTCACGATCGATGACCAAGTCGGCCTGTAGGCCGCCATTCTGCTGGTCGCTGGCGACGTCGCGCAATTCGGGCGAATTTCGAAGTTTGTCGATCAGCTGCTGTGACCAGGTTGCAAGCTCCTTGGCGTCGGTGTCTTCCATTGAATACTGGAATTGGGTCCGACTGACGCGATCTTCGACGGTCAGGTCCTGAATGGGCTGCATGTAAAGCGTAATTCCCTGGACTTGCTGCGTGAGTTGTGGCTGCAAACGCCGGATGATCTCGGAAGCCGTTGAGCTGCGAACGTTTCTGGGATTGAGATTGATTTGGATGCGCCCGCTGTTCAGGGTTGGATTCGTGCCATCCACTCCGATGAACGAAGACAAACTGGCAACATCTGGATCTTTCAGGATTACCTGCGCCAGTTGTTGTTGCCGCTGAGACATGGCCTCGAATGAAATATTTTGTGGGGCTTCGGAGATGCCGAGAATTACTCCCGTGTCTTGCACTGGGAAAAACCCTTTGGGCACGACCACGTAAAGCAGCAGTGTCAATACAAGGGTTCCGGCAGTAATGATCAGAGTTGCCGTCTGATGTTTCAGTACCCACTTCAAAGTGCGTCCGTAATACTGGATGACGCAGTTATAGAGGTTCTCCGACCACTGGTAAAAGCGCCCTCCGTGCGAGTCCTTCTTCGATTTGAGCAGCTTGGCGCTCATCATCGGTGTCAGCGTTAAAGACACGAAGGCTGAAACTAAAATTGTCACCGCCAGAGTGACGGCAAATTCGCGGAACAGACGACCGACAATGTCGCCCATAAAAAGCAGCGGAATCAGAACGGCGATCAGTGACACTGTCAATGAAACGATGGTGAACCCAATCTGGCCTGCTCCCTTCAACGCCGCATCCAGTGGTGAGTCTCCGGCTTCGAGAAAGCGATCGATGTTTTCGATCATCACGATCGCATCGTCCACCACAAAGCCAGTGGAAATGGTCAATGCCATCAAAGTCAGATTATTCAAGCTGTAGCCCAACAGATACATCACACCGAAGGTGCCAATCAGGGACAGCGGGACCGCGACGCTTGGGATGACAGTTGCCCGCAGGTTTCTCAGGAAAAGGAAGATCACCATCACGACCAGGGCGATGGTGAGGGCCAGCTCAAACTCAACATCCTTGACGGAAGCGCGGATGGTCTGCGTGCGGTCGGTGAGAATGGAAACTTTAACGGCACCTGGAAGCGAGGCCTGAATGCGCGGCAGCAGCAGCTTGATCCGGTCGGCCACGCTGATGATGTTCGCGCCCGGCTGACGCTGAATGTTTACGATGACCGCGGGCGACACGTTGCCCGCTTGTCCCATCCATGCCGCCTCGTACTGATTCTCCACGCCGTCAGTGATGCTGGCGATGTCGGCCAGACGCACTGGGGCGCCATTTCGGTAGGCAATGACGATTGGGTTATATTGCGCTCCCGCGAGAAGTTGGTCGTTGTCACCAATCGTGAATGACTGCCGCGGCCCGTCCAATGTTCCTTTGGCTTGGTCGACATTTGCGAGACCGAGCGCAGTGCGCACATCTTCCAGGCTAAGTCCATAGGAAGCGAGCGCAGTGGGGTTGGCTTGAATGCGTACCGCCGGCTTTTGTCCTCCGCTGATCGAGACCAGTCCTACGCCAGTGACTTGTGAAATTTTTTGTGCAAGCTGGGTGTCAGCGAGGTCCTCGACCTTCGAGAGCGGCAGAGTGTCTGAGGTAAGTGCCAGCGTCAGGATGGGCGCGTCGGCTGGGTTTACCTTGCTGTAAATCGGAGGATTGGGTAGATCCGTCGGAAGATAAGTTCCCGATGAATTGATTGCCGCCTGCACTTCCTGTTCGGCAATGTCGATGTTCTGATCGAGGTTGAACTGCAAAGTAATGATCGAGCTGCCCAGCGAACTACTGGAAGTCATCTGACTAAGACCGGGGACCTGCCCGAACTGTCTCTCCAGTGGCGCGGTGACGGACGAGCCCATCACGGTAGGGTCTGCGCCGGGATAGAAAGTCATTACCTGGATGGTCGGATAATCCACTTCCGGCAAAGCGGACACCGGAAGCTGTCGGTACGCCACAATCCCCACTAAAAGGATCCCAATCATCAGCAGGGAAGTGGCGACCGGACGCAGTATGAATAGCCGCGATGGATTCATTGTGACGCGGTCCCGGATTTGGAGCTGTCGGAAGCGGGCGCGCTACCTTGTCGGTAGCTCTGACCGTGTTTTCCAGAGTTTGGATTTGCTGAATTCGGATTCCCCGAACTGGGGTTGCCGGAATTCGGATTGCCGGGGCTGGCCGGGGTGGAGGCCAGTTGATGCGGCTCCACATGGCTACCTGCCTGCAGCTTGTCCTGGCCATCGGTGACGACGGTTTCATTTGGCGAAACACCACTCGTGACTTCAGCAAGCGTTCCTTGGGTGATGGCGATGTTCACCGTCCGCACTTCGACGGTCTTGTCTGGCTTTACAACGAAGATGTAGCTGCCCTGCGGCCCGCGCTGTATCGCAGCCGAAGGAAGCACGGTTGCATTTTTTCGCGTCTCCAGCAGAAGGTGCGCGTTTACAAACTGGTTTGGCCAAAGTTCATTGTCTTTGTTGTCGAAGACCGCCTTCAGTCGCCCGGTGCCCGTGGTCTGGTCAATCTCATTGTCGATAGTAAGCAATTTTCCGGTGGCGAGCTTGGTTTGGTCGTCGCGGCTGTAGGCGTCCACTTGGAGCGGCGCTTTGCGCATATGTTGCGCGACAGTCTGCAACTGATCTTCGGGCAGGGTGAACACAACTGTGATGGGCTGCAGTTGAGTAATCACGATCATCGGATTCGCATCCGACGCATGCACCATGTTTCCCGGATCAACCAGCCGCAATCCGATGCGGCCACTCTCCGGCGCCGTAATGTGACAGTACGCCAGGTTCAGTTTTGCGTTATCAACGGTGGCTTGGTCGTTGCGCACAGCGCCTTCCAGTTGGTCGGCGGTTGCCTTTTGTGTGTCTACCTGCTGTTGGGAAACGGCGCCCGAGTCTTGTAGCAGGCTTTTGTACCGCTGGAAGTTCAACTGCGCATCCCGCAAAGACGCCTGATCCTTAAACAGGGTGGCCTGTGCCTGGTTCAACTGCACCTGGTAAGGCCGCGGATCGATCACCGCCAGCAAGTCACCCTTCTTCACGGACTCGCCTTCCCTGAACTTTACATCGACAAGCTGGCCATCCACTCTGCTCTTCACGCTAACCGTGTAGTAGGCCGTAGCGGAGCCGAGGCCGGTGAGATAAATTGGCAAGTCCTGCTGTTGTGCTGGTGCGACTGTAACCTGGACGGTCTGCGGAGTGTTGGCCCGCGCAGGGGAGGCCCCGGAGTTCGATC
>WNFC01012775.1_pt1 | contig 12804 bp, 11 predicted proteins | sample 5400541 | NCBI WGS metagenome assembly WNFC01 (sample SAMN13153342, study PRJNA577476) | soil metagenome | isolation source: 120 cm saprolite under Douglas fir tree site 2 hole 2 replicate 1 | place: USA:California | collected 2015-04-18
GCGCACGCGCGCGGCAACTTGACGCCGTATCCGCCGGGGACGCAAACTATGCCATGACTCTCCCCTCCGCACTCGAGGCGCGCGTTGCCGAGCTCGAGCGCGAGCGCAAGCATCTGCTCGCCATCATCGAGATCCTCAAGGAAGTCTCCACCTCGCTCCACTTCATCGACATTCTGCAGGGCATCGCCCGCAAGCTGGGCGAGGCGTTCGGGCTGGACCGCTGCTCGATTTTTTTGGCCGAGCGGGGCGGCCGGTCCGTGCGGCTGGTCGCCTCCTACGAGGATCCGACCATTCGCAACTACGTGGTGGACCTCGAGCGCTACCCGGAGCTGAAGCGCGCGATGCAGGGAGGCGAGACGGTGTTCATCCCCGACGCGGCCACCGACCCGAGTCTGAAGCACGTGAAGGGCGAGCTCATCAGCCGTCGCGTGAAGTCGATCACGGTGGTGCCGATCACGTGGCGCGGCGTGGCGATCGGGGCGATTTTCCTGCGCACCTTCCGCGACGGCCCCACGTTCTCCGACGATGATGTGCGATTCGTGCAGGTGGTCGCCTCGATCACCGCGCAGGCGCTGCGCAACGCGCACCGCTACGAGCGTCTGGCCCAGCGGCAGCAGGAGACCGGTGAGACCATGCGGCGCATGGAGCTCGAGCGCGTGGCGCTGCTGTCGTTCCTGCGGCGCCTGCTCGCGGCGTTCGGCGAGCGCGAGGGCGCCTGGGCCGAAGGACTGCTGCCGCGCGCCTCAGCGGACGAGCTCGACCGGTTGGTAGGCGTCGCGATGGCGGTCATGCAAGAGGAAGCCAAGGGTCGGTGAAGCGTCCTGCCGCACGGGCCGCCGAGCTGCGGGGGCTCATCGAGCGCGCCAACCACGCCTACTACGTACTCGACAAGCCGGAGATGTCCGACGCCGAGTACGACCGCCTGTTTCGCGAGCTGCAGGAGCTCGAGGCCAAGCATCCCGAGGTCCGCGCCCCCGACAGCCCGACGCAGCGCGTCGGCGCGGAACCGGCGTCGGCGTTCAAGAAACACCGCCACCTGGTGCCGATGCTGTCGCTCGCCAACGCCTTCAACGAGGGCGAGCTGGCCGAATGGGAGAATCGCAACGCCCGGCTCGTCCCAGAGGTCCGTACCGCCGGCTATACGCTGGAGGTGAAGATCGACGGCGCCGCCGTGAGCCTCACATACGAAAAGGGCGTGTTCGTGGTCGGCGCCACGCGCGGCAACGGCCTGGTGGGCGAGGACGTCACCGCCAACCTGCGTACGGTGGTCGACGTCCCGCTGCGGCTCACGGGCAAGGGCTGGCCCAGGCTGATGGAGGTGCGCGGCGAGGTCTACCTTTCCAAGTCCCGCTTCGCCGAGCTGAACCGCGAGCGTGAGAAGGCGGGCGAGCCCACGTTCGCCAACCCGCGCAATGCCGCCGCCGGATCGCTGCGCCAGCTCGATCCCAAGATCACCCGCAGCCGCGGCCTGCGAATCTTCTGCTTCCACGTCGAGGCGCCCGGCCAGAAGCTCCCCGTCGCGACGCAGCACGAGCTGCTGGAAGCGCTCGTGGCATGGAGCTTCCCGGTCGAGCGGCACCACACCCTCGCCCCGAATCTCGAACAGGCCAACGCAGAGATCGCGAAGCTCGAGAATCTCCTCCCCACGCTCGATTACGGCGCCGACGGCGTCGTGGTGAAGGTGAACCCCATCAAGCTGCACACCGAGCTGGGTACGGTTGGGAACCGCGAGCCGCGTTGGGCCATCGCGCGCAAGTTCGCGCCCGAGGTCCAGATCACCAAGCTCAAGGAGATCCGGATCAACGTGGGGCGCACCGGCGCGCTCACGCCCTACGCCGTGCTCGATCCCGTGGAGATCGGAGGCGTCACGGTCTCCACCGCCACGCTCCACAACTTCGACCTGATCGAGGCAAAGGACATTCGCGAGGGCGACTGGGTGGAAGTCACGCGTGCCGGCGAGGTCATCCCGCAAGTGCTGGGGCCCGTGCGCGACCGCCGGACTGGGAAGGAGCGGAAGTTCAAGCGTCCGGAGCGCTGCCCCGTGTGCCACGCGAAGGTCGAGTACCCGGCGGACGAGGTGATGGCGTACTGCTCCAACGTCTCGTGTCCCGGACGGATCCTCGAGAGCATCGTCCACTTCGCCGCCGTGATGGACATCCGCGGCCTGGGGTACGAGCGGGTGCGCGCGCTGCTCGACGCCAAGCTCATCAAGGACGTCGCCGATCTGTACGAGCTGAAGCCGACCGACCTGCTCGCGCTCGAAGGGTTCGCGGAGAAATCGGCGCAACAGCTGGTCGATGCGATCCAGGCCTCGAAGAAGCAGCCCCTCTCGACGCTGCTGTACGCGCTCGGCGTCCGCCACGTGGGCGCGCAGGGGGCGAAACTGCTCGCCCGCCGCTTCGGCACGATGAAAGCGCTCCGCAACGCTTCGGTCGAGGAGATCAGCAAGATCCGCGGGGTTGGGCCGGCGATCGCGGAGGCAGTGGCCGGGTTCTTCGATGAGCCTCGGAACCGCAAGCTGCTGGAGCGCCTGGATAAGTTGGGCCTCAACTTCACCGAGCCGACCGCCGCCGAGCGTGAGGGACCGCTGGCCGGACAGACGTACGTGGTGACCGGCACCCTGCCGTCGCTGTCCCGCGCGAAGGCGGCCGAGCTGATCGAGGCGGCGGGCGGACACGTCGCCGACAGCATCTCGAAGAAAACCACAGCCCTGGTCGTCGGGGCGGACGCGGGGTCGAAGCTCGAGAAGGCCAAGGCGCTCGGCATCCCGGTCATCGACGAGGCGGAACTCTTGCGCCGCGCACGGGCCAAACCCTAAGTTGGCGTCCCAGATGAGCGCCCCGTCCACCCCGGCTGCCGCGACCGAGGCCCTCACGATCGGGCGCGCGGCGCTGCGGCAGCTCCACGACACGCTGCTGCGCGATACGCCCGACTTCACGGTCCCCATCCTGCAGGAAGTGGGATTCGCCGCCGGCGCGGGCGTGTTTCAGGCGTTCTGCACCTGGCTCCCCGGCGAGACGGGCGTGGCGCGGCCCGACGAGCTCGACGCCGGCCGGCTGAACGACGTCCTGTCGGGGTTCTTCCAGGCGACGGGATGGGGCTCCGTCAGCGTGTCGCAGCTCGGCAACGCGGCACTGGTCCTGGACTCGAGTGACTGGGCGGAAGCCGCCCCGGGGAGCGCCCAGGAGCCGATGTGCTTCTTCTCGTCGGGCATGCTGGCGGATTTCTTCGGCCGCCTCTCAGGCGAGGCCGTCGCCGTGATGGAGGTCGAGTGCCGCTCGAGGAACGACGAGCGGTGCCGGTTCCTATCCGCGTCCCCCGAGACGCTCAACACCGTGTTCGAGCAGATGACGCAGGGGACGGGGTACGAGCAGGCGCTCGGAGCGAAATAGCCGCTGACTCAGCCTGAAGAGCAGATCCGCGATATCGTACGGCGGGAAACCCGAGCCTGGGACACGCGGGACGCGGAGCTCCTGGTTTCCTGCTTTCATCCGGCCATGGTCTGGCCGTGGCCTCCTACCGCACAATCGCACGATCCGATGACATGGGTCATGGTGTGGGGCCGCTTCAACGCGGAGCGCTGGCGGCGCGGGTGGCAAGAGCTGTTCGACACCCACACTCTGGTGCACAACCAGCGCGACATTAAAAGGATCGTGGTTTACGTCTACACGCAGGTCGGGACGCAATGGAAGATGATCGCGCAGACGGGGGTGCTGCAATACTAAGGTGTGGGAGACAACCTCCACCAACGTCCTCCGCTCAGCGCCGGGCGACGCTCACTCCTTCGAATAGCACCGATGGCGCGCAGCGGGACCCCGTCCAGCGCGCGTCGTTCCCGAAGCCGCCAACCCGCTTCCACAGCTCGTACGCGTTCCCCGCGACAGCGGCGTCTTTCACGCGACCCGCGATCTCGCCCCGCTCGACCCGGTACGCCAGGGCGACGGGGTGACTGAACGCCCCGCCGGTCACGTTCCCCTGCCCCACCCCGATGAGCTCGTCGACGAGTAGGCCGTCTTTCACCTCACGAAGGAGCCCGCCACCGGGCTCGGACCTCATTCCCGCTGGCACCTGATCCCCAGCACCTAGCACCAGGTTTGTGTACGCCGGCACTGGTTTCCCGAAGATCCCACGCTGCCCGTTTCCCGTGCTCCCGGTCTTCGCGCGCGCCGCCGTCTCGAGATCGTAGATGAACCGTTGCACGACGCCACGTTCCACGAGACACGTGGTGCGGGAGGGAACACACTCGTCGTCCACAGGACGAGACGAGGTGCGACCCACGCGCAGGGGCTCGTCGCTGAGCGAGAAGCGGGCGTCGAACACCTGTTCGCCCACTTTCGCCCCGAGGGGGGAAATGCCCTGCAGCACGGCCTTCCCGGACAGACCCTGGGTCACGGGCAGCATCAGTGCCGACAGCCCGGCCGGCGTGAAGACGACGGGGAGGGCACCCTCGGGCGGTGCGACGACCCGCAGCGCGTGATCGAGCCGCGCGTTGATCGAGGTGACCAGCGCCGCCAGTGCCTCGTCCGACGGAAAGTCCGCCCCCTCGAATGCATCCGACACGACGAGCACGTCGTCGCCGGCTATGCGCCACACGTCCGCGCTCACCCCGCATGCCGTGCCGCGATACTCGCCGCTTGCGCCTGCGGCGTTGGCGACCCGCGTCTCCGTGGTTTCGCGCTCGATGGTGACGTTGATGCGGCATCCGTCCCGCGCGAGGCGGTCCAGCAGCGAGCGCCCGATGTCGATCAGCTGGTCGAGGGAGGCATTCGCCGCCCGGTCGAAGAACGTGGCAAGCGATGCAACGGGCGCCGACGCCGGAAATACGAGGTCCAGCTCCTCGCCCAACTCGGCCGACGCGAGGGCCCGGCCGACGAGAGCGTCAGGGGCGGCATCGGTGGCTGTGGTGCCCGCGACTCCGACGCGGCCGCGGTGCCGCACGCGGAGATTCGTTCCCGCTTCTTCGGTGGTGCCGGCCGACTTGAGCCGTCCCCATTCGAACGCGACCGAAGTCCGCTCGAACCGACGCCACAGCGCATCGGCGCCTCCGTCGGCCCGGCGCCGCGCCGCGTCGATGAGCTGCGCGATCATGACCCAACGTCTCCGCCGACCAGCGCCTCCTCGATGCGGACGTGAGGTGCCCCTTCGGTGACGGGTAAGGGGAACTGACCCGCCTTGCCGCACCCGCCGCCCATCTGGTTCCAGCGGAAATCGCCGCCGATGTGATCGATGCGGTCGAGCGTCTGGAACAGATTTCCCGCGAGCACGACGTCTTTCACCAGCTCGGCCACCTGCCCGTCGCGGATCATACGGCCGTAGGCCGCCGTGAACGAGAAGTTCTCGAGCACGGTCTGTCCGCCGAACGCGCCGCAGGCGTACACGCCGAGCTTCACGTCCCGGATCAGGTCCTCGAAGCTGCCGCCCCCTGGGGCGGCGGCGATGTAGGTGTTCGTCATGCGCACGATCGGCGGGTGACGGAACGAGGTCGCCCGCCCGTTGCCGGTGGGCCGCTCGCCCATCGCGGCCGCCGTCTCGCGCGAGTGCAGCCGGCCGGCCAGGATCCCTTGCTTGATGAGCGTGGTGTCCCCGGTGGGTGTTCCCTCGTCGTCGAACGGCAGGGTGCCGCGCAACCCGGGGGCCGCGCCGTTGTCCCCCACGTTGAGGACCGGTTTCCCGAAGCGGCGACCGAGGGTCATCATCTCGCGCGCCTGCGGGTTTTCGTACACGAAGTCCGCTTCGGAGAGGTGTCCGAACGCCTCGTGGATGAACACCCCGGCCAGCTCGGGGTCGAGGATCACAGGATAGGTGCCGCCCTTCACCATGGGCGCATCGAGCAGCTGGACCGCGCGCTCCGCCACCTCACGGAACCCGGCCGCCTTGTCCTGCAGCGAGCGCCAGCCGCGGCGCATTCCGATCGACTCGAGTCCCTTTTCGATCGTACCGTCGCGGCGCGCCACCGCGGTCCCGGAGAGCGTCACGTCCGGCCGCAGCTCGTGCAGGATCGTGCCCTGCGAGTTCACGTACCAGTACTCGCTCACCTCGTCGCGGTACACGGCGAGCGTGTCGACGATGCGGTCGCTCACGCCGAGCATGGCGCCGTTGTACGCGTCGAGCAGCCGCTTTTTCTCCGCGATGGGCACGCCGCGCACGTCGCCGTCGAGATCGAGCAGCGCGTCGGCCTGATGGGGAGAGACGTCGGCGAGGCGGATGGGGGGATCGACCGGCACCGCGCGGGACAACTCACTGGCCCGCGCGACCATGGCCTCGAGCCGGTCCAGTGACGTGAAGGAGGCGACGCCCCAGCCGCCGCCCGCGTGCAGCGCGCGCACGAAGCCGCCCTGGTCCTCGCTGGCGGTCGCGGACTCGAGCCGCCGGCCGCGAAAAGTCACGGTCGTGCTCCAGGTGCGTTCGACGCGGATTTCGGTGTAGTCGGCGCGGGAGCGGGCCAGCGCCGCGGTCAGCCGGTCGATCAACCGCCGAGTTCCTTGAGCTTCGCGGCGTAGTCGGGCCGCATCACGATCTCCCCGTCGATGATGACCTCTCGGTCCCAGGGAAGAATGACGAAGTTGTCGGTCTCGAGCGCGTAGAAGTCCGGCTTGAACTCGCCGGTGCGGAACGAGACGGCGGTTTTCACGGCGGCGGGCTTCAGCTCGCGCACGGCGTTGAGGGCCAGTTTCATGGTGGCCCCGGTGTCGCAGGTTTCATCCACGATCAGCACCCGCCGGCCGGTCACGAGCCGTGTCGGCCCGGCGATGACCACGGGCCGCCCCCCGGTTTCGGTGCGCGTGATGGCCATGGAGGCGAAGTCGCGTTGCAGGATGCTCGCCACGACCGCGCCGGGGATCACGCCCGCCCGGGCGATGCCGATCACCACGTCCGGGTCGTAGTCGCGGAAGATCTTGAGCGCCAGCGCCCGGCACATTTCCCCGAAGAACGGCCAATCCACCTCGAGGACGCCGTGCGGCGCCTTGCGGGTGGCGCGCGCGTTGCGAGGCCGCGGAGCCGGAGGGGGCGGGGGTGTGCGGGGCGGGGGCGGGGCAGGCATGGGGTGTGAAGCTACATTGCACACTCGCGAGGCCGCAAGCTATTTTCGGCCCATGGGTTTCTGGCGCCGCCTCTTCGGCGGCTCGGGCGCCGACGAGATCAACCCCCAGCGCCTCGATTATCTGAACGAGGCGCTCGCCCTCGAACGCCAGGGCGATTACGACTCGGCCCTCACGTCGTATCGCCTGGCACTGCGCGACCATCCCAACGACGCGCGCATTCTCCAGAACATGGCGATCGCGTTCACGAAGACGCGGCGCATCGACGAAGCGATCCGGCACTACCGCCGCGCGCTCGAGCTCGACCGCGAGCTCGCGGGCGCGCACTACGGGCTCGCGTTCCTGCTGCTCAAGCGCGGCGATCCGGACGGCGCGACCCAGCACCTGCGCGCGTTCCTGGCGCACCCGCCCAAGGGGCCCGACGCGCAGAAATGGATCGAGCACGCCACGCTGGCGCTGCGCGACCTCGGCGCCTCGGGACCCACCCAAGCCGCCGCGGCGGAGGCGCCCTGATCGGCCGGGGGAACGGGTTGGGCCGGGCCGGCGGAGTCCTCGTGCTCATGGCGGTGGTGGCGTGCAACAAGTTCGGCCCGGGGGACTTGAGCCGCGTGATCGCGATCGAAGTCACCGCCCCCGACAGCCTCGAGGAGTACGATACCCTCACGCCACGTGCCCGTGTGCTGGACGGCCACGGCGACTCGGTCGCGGCGACCGTCGTTTGGGCCGCGGGCGACACCGCCCCGATCCTCATCGTTCTCGACAGCCTCACGGGCCGGACGGTCGCGAACCGCCTGGGCCAGACCGGGCGATTGGTGGCGCTGTCGCGGTCGTATGGCATCACCAGTAACGCGGTCTCGATTCGCACGCTGGCGGCCGCGGACACGTTGTTTGCGACGGGAGCGACGGTGGACACAGTGGCGTTATCGGCCGACTCGATCTCCGATTCTCTCAAGGTGGAGGTGGCAGACACCATCAAATCGGCCAGCGGCGGCGGTTCGTTGACCGTCCCCCTGCCCGGCCGGCCCGTCGTTTATTCGATCACGTACCCGGTAACCTCGGGGCCCGTCACGCTCGTCACGAACGACTCGACCCGTGTCCCCGCCACCAGCGACACCGTGACGACGAACTCGGGCGGAATTGCGTTCGTCAAGGTGCGGCTCCTGAGTGCGCCGGTCCCCGACAGCGTCGTCATACAGGCAATTGCGCGCCGCCGCGCGGTGGGAGACGCGGTGCCCGGCTCGCCCGCCACTTTCGTCGTGAGGTTCCGACCATGAGCGCCCCCCCTCGTACTCTGACCGAGCTGTTCTTCGACGCGGTGCAAGCCTATCGCGCGCATCCGGCCGCGTTCCGCCACAAAGCGGACGGCGCGTGGCGCGACGTCTCGCATCGGGAAGCGGCCGCACGGGTGCAAGCGCTGTCGCTCGGCCTGCGCGAGCTCGGGCTCGCGGCGGGCGAAAAGGTCGCCATCCTTGCGGAAACGCGGGTCGAGTGGGCCCTGACCGACTACGCGTGCCTGTGTGCCCGCACCACCGATGTGCCCATTTACCCGACCCTGCCCGCCAATCAGGTGGAATACATTCTGCGCGACGCTGGCGCGGCGGCGGTGGTCTGCTCGACGGCGGCTCAGGTGGAAAAGATCCGCACCGTGAAGAGCGGGTTGCCATCGCTCCGCCACCTGATCGTGTTCGATGGCCGGGGGGGCGACGGGGTGGTCACCCTCGCCGAGCTGGAGGCGCGGGGCCGGGGGGCCGCCGCCAAGTATCCCCGGTTCAAGGAGGAAGCGCTCAGCGTGCAGCCCGCCGACCTCGCGACCCTGCTGTACACCTCGGGGACGACGGGGCAGCCGAAGGGGGTGATGTTGACCCACGACAACATCTGCTCCAACGTGCGCGCCTGCGTGGACACGCTGCGGGTCAGCGAAGACGACACTTGCCTCGCGCTGCTGCCGCTGTCGCACATCCTCGAGCGCATGGTGGAGTACTACTTCCTGCACGTGGGCGTGACGATCGTCTACGCCGAGTCGATCGACGCGTTCGCGCAGAATCTCCAGGAAGTCCGGCCCACCATCGTCGCCGCCGTGCCGCGCGTGTACGAGAAGGTCTACGCCCGCGTACTCGAGAACGCGCATACGGGCGGCGCGGTGAAGCGCGGTATTTTTCAGTGGGCGAAACGCGCGGGGGAACGGTGGGCGGCGCACCGCCTCGCCGGCATTGGGGTGCCCCTCGGCCTGAAGCTGACGCACGCGATCGCGGACCGGCTGGTGTTCTCCAAACTGCGGGCACGCACCGGAGGACGGATCAAGCTGTTCGTGTCCGGCAGCGCGCCGCTCTCAGCCGAGATCGGGCGGTTCTTCTATAGCGCGGGGCTTCCGGTCATCGAGGGCTACGGGCTGACGGAAACGTCACCCGTGCTGACACTGAATCCGCTGGCGCGGCCGAAATTCGGCACGGTGGGCAAGGCGATCCCAGGGGTCCAGATCAAGATCGCGAGCGACGGCGAAATCCTCGCCAAGGGCCCCAACATCATGCAGGGCTACTACAACAAGCCGACGGAGACGCGCGAGGCGATCGATGCGGACGGCTGGTTTCACACGGGAGACATCGGGGAACTCGACGCCGACGGCTACCTCAAGATCACCGACCGGAAAAAAGATCTGCTCAAGACGGCGGGAGGGAAATACATCGCGCCGCAGCCGATCGAGAACACGGTGCGGCTGAACAAGTTCGTGGCGAGCGCGGTCGTGCTCGGCGACCAGCGCAAGTTCCCGATCATCCTGATCGTCCCCAACTTCGATCAGCTCGAGCGGTGGGCCAAGGAGCGGAATCTGACGTACGGATCTCCCGGCGAGCTGATCCGGCTGCCCGACGTCCAGGCAAAAATGGAGCGTGAGGTGATGGGCGGCCTGCGCGACCTCGCCAAGTTCGAGATGCCGAAGAAGGTCGTCCTGCTCGAGCGGGATTTCACGATCGAGTCCGGCGAGCTGACCCCGTCGCTCAAGGTCAAACGGCGCCAGGTCGAAAAGAACCACAAGGATGTGATCGACCGGGTGTACGCGGAGGCCGACGCCACCGCGGCGGCCATCGAAAGCTGATCAGCGTCGCTCGGCGACGAACAGGCCGTGCCCGAGCGCCAGCTGCGTGAGGCCGGCCGGAGCGGCGACGCGCTCGCTCTCGATCACCAGCCGCCGCCCCGGGAGCAGCACCCGCCGCGCCTCGGCCAGCCAGGCGGCGCCCAGGCAGTCGGGGCCGACGACGGCGGCCCGCGCCACCGTCTGGCGCAGCGGAATCATCGCCTCGCAAGCGAGCAGGCTCAGCACCGGGAGCTCCTCCACATCGTCCGGTGCGTTCACGCCCACAAAGTGAATGCCGCCCATCAGCGCCGCGAGCCCCACTGCGTGGTGTGCGGCGGAGCCAAGTAGCAGCACGTAGCCGCCGGGGCCGCTCAGGTCCAAGAGCGCCTGAAGCGTCTGCGCATCAACAGGGAGCGGGGAGCCGGGAGCGGTACCGGACGGCGCGACGGAGGGGCGCGAGAACTGCGCTGCGCCCCGCAGGATCGGATATTCCTTGCCGCAGACCGGACAGCCGAGCATGCCCGACCGGACCATCCGTCCGAGCATCTCGCCCGTGGACATCACGAGGTATCCCTCCTCGTGACGCTCCGGGCAGCGCAGCATCTCCGTCAGCTCAATGTGCACCCGAGCCGAACTCCACCCATGTGACCCGGTCCGCTTCGACGCGCACGCGGCGCGTCATCCGCCGGCCGCCCACCACCACCGCAATAGTGTACTCGCCGGGCTCGACATCCGACACCGCGAAGTGCTCGCGATAATCCGGGTCCGGATGATTGTGCTCGCCGTACGTCTCGGCGTAGGAGTACGGCGTCTCCTGCGGCTCCGCCTTCACCAGCCCGTACACGCGCACCTGCGCCGCCGGCCGGCCCTGCGAATCCCACACCCGCCCCGCCACGATCCCCGTGCCGGGGAGCGGACGGATCCAGAGCTCCGGGTTTACCGTGTACTTCGGGTAGCGCTCGTTCGGGTCCACAATCAACTGCACGGAGTCGACCGGCGAGGCGTGGATCTCGAGGTGCAAATGGTCGTTGGTGGCGCGGCCCGTGTTGCCGACCAGCGCGATCACGTCGCCCGCCTTGACGCGCTGGCCCACCGAGACAAGGAGCTGCGTGTCGTGGTAATACGTCGAGAACAGGTACAGCCCCTTGAACTTCCGGTCGTGGCGGATCGCGACAGTGTTCGCCCCCTGCTCCGCCGGCCCGGCGAAGACGACCACGCCGTCGCCGACCGCAAGAACGGGCGTTCCGTCCGGGTTGTTGAACTCGACGCCCTGGTGCTGCTGGAAATTGCCCCCCATGGTCGAGCCGTAGCGGTACGTCTGATCGATGTACGGCTGGTCGGTGAGCGCGATGGGCCGTCCGAACCACGTGTGTCGGGTGCCGCGGGCGTCCGTGTCAGGCCGCTCCTGGTAGGTAACGCCCACAAGCGTGAGTCGCTGATCGATGCGGCAGGTCCCGAGGCCGGTCGGTCTCCCGGCGGCGTAGACCCCCGGCGCCAGCAGCACCAGCGCGCTGACGCTGCGCGTCAGGTCGCAGACGTTGAGCGCGTCGCCGTCCTCGGCGTACACGCCCTCGCGCGTGCCGGCGAACGCCTGTCCCGGGCCCACGCGCACCAGCGCCTGCACCGGCGGCAGATCTACGCGGCAGCCTTTTACCACGGGTCCGACCGGGCAGGCCGGATTCCCCTGTTTGTCGAGCCAGGCGCCGCGCGCGGGATCGAGCCGGTACAGTCCCCGCTCGGTCCCGGCCCACACGGCACTCCCGGTATCCGGGGCGAGTGCCCGCACGCGGTTGACGCACTCGGCGCCGGGAGGCGGGCACCGCACCGGCGCGGGGTATTCCGTCCAGGTGCGCCCGCCGTCGGCCGAGCGGGCGAGCCCCCGCAGGTGTCCCGCCCACAGACCGCCGTCGGCACCGCGGGCGAGCGCCAGCACGTACTGGCTGCGCAGCCGGCCCCAGAGATGCGGCGCCGTGAGTGCGCCGGTCGAGTCGGTGATCTCCGACCAGGTGGTGCCGCGGTCCCAGGACAGCTTGATGCCGTCGGCGGTGCCCACGTACACCGTGTCGCCCCGCGTGACGATGCCGTTCGGCGCGACGTACTGCCACTCGGGGCCGAGCTGCTTGAGCTCCCAGCTGATCCAGGTCTTGCCGCCGTCCGTCGACAGGCCCCACCCGTTCCCCACCGTGCCGTACCAGATCTCCCCGTTCGGCCCGAATCCGAAGGCGTTCACGAAATCGAAGGAAATCGTCCGCGCCGTGGTGTCGCTCGAGTGCCGCAACTGCTCCCAGCTCCCGGCTCCTCTTCGCAGCACGAACATTCCCTGCCCGTAGGTGCCGACCCAGACGGCATCGTCGGGCGCACGGGCCAGAGCGAGCACGTGCACACCGAAGCCCGTGGTGTCGGGGAGCGGTGGCAGCGACTGCTGTGCTCCGAGGGACCTCGTGACCACGAGCAAGACGGGCAACGTGGAACGTACAACGTGTAACATCTACCCTCTCAGCGTATAGATCGTCGGCAACAGGCGGACCTCGGTGACGTCGACCCGCGGGGCCCGAGTGACCGCGAACAGCACCGCCTCCGCCACGTCGCCCGCCTGCAGCATGGCGCTGCGCTTGGTGAATCCCGGCTGCGCGTCGGGGTCGATCGGGTCCCACATCGGGGTGTCCACCGGCCCCGGCGAGACGAGCGTCGTGC
>WNFC01025870.1_pt1 | contig 12804 bp, 6 predicted proteins | sample 5400541 | NCBI WGS metagenome assembly WNFC01 (sample SAMN13153342, study PRJNA577476) | soil metagenome | isolation source: 120 cm saprolite under Douglas fir tree site 2 hole 2 replicate 1 | place: USA:California | collected 2015-04-18
ATCTGTTCCAGGTCTGCGCTATTTTCGTCATCTTTATGAATTGTTGTCTGATACTCCATTTACAATCAGCTGGCACAGCAGCAGCAGCAACAACCGGCGGCCCCTATTGCTCCCGGCTTAGGTGCTACTCCGGCCGCTGCTGGTCTGGACTTACGTGGTGACCCCCGATCAGCTGCAATCCGGGAACTCGCTGCCCACAATCCTGCCTTGCTACAACAACTGATCCAGCAGCTTGGGCAGAGCAACCCTCATTTGCTCCAGCAGCTGGCTACAAACCCTGAAGCGATTCTTGACCTCCTCGGCGGCGAAGGCGGTCCTGCGGTTGGTGACGATGGAGTGCCTATCCCACCAGGAGCTCAAGTTCTAAGTGTTACACCGGAAGAGCGTGACGCAATTGAAAGGGTAAAGTTTACTTTTGCTATCTATCTCCCGGAATATCTCTCATAATTTGTCATATAGTTGGAAGCTCTCGGATTTCCTCGACAGGCTGTCATCGAAGCGTATTTTGCATGTGGAAAGAACGAAGAATTAGCAGCAAATTTCCTCTTTGAAGGCGGGTTTGAGGATGATGATCCTCCTGCTCCTGCGTCGTAGCGGTGATAGTGCCACCGTTTTTGACATTTGTATTTCTTTTCTTCGACGAGGAGTGTGCGCGCAAATGTGAATGTGCAGCTTGATAATGTTATGTTATGTTGCCGTCGTACTATCATAGTGATTGTCTGTGCGGCCGGCTGTGTACGATACACCGCTTCCGACTATTCCCACATGCGCGACTTTGAGGTTCCTGTCACGCCTCCTCTAGCCAAGTCTGGATGCTGTGCAGTAAATAAGTGAGTACCTGGACGAGCGCCATTACACTCTCCCTCTTTCCTCGGTTGACAACGACATCAATGAAGATAACAATACGTCCACTGCAGCGGGGGACGGCCGTCTTCGTGGTTCGTTTTGGCCTATGTCTCAATCTATTATATGAACCAGTTCAACCCTCTCTTTTGTTAGGTCGAGGCCGAACCATCTGAGACCATCGGCGATCTGAAGCTGAAGATTAGTGCCAAGCAGGGCTACCCCATCGAAGGCCAGAACATCCTCATCTCAGGTATTCTACTCCGCCACTCCTCTCAAGTTTCTCTAGTCCTAAGCAGAACCACTATCGTGAAGGCCGATCATTACAAGATGACAAGTCCATCGCATCCTATAACGTCAAGGACGGGAGCACCCTGATCCTCGTGGTGCGTTGGACCGTACTAGTCGTAGCCTGGCCACGGAGTTGACCACAATCCGCAGCTCAAAAGCGCCCCCGCTGGCCCAGTGAGCGGCACCGTTGTCAACGGCACCCGCCCAGCCACCCAGGCTGTACTCTTTGGCCCACCACGCCCACCTGTACCCGTACCTGCGCCGGCGCCTACACTGGCACGACCTACCCCCCCAGGGCCCGGACCAACCTTTACCGGCCCTGGCATATCCTCGAACGTGGGGGTCTCGCAGGCCAACATCGACCTGATAATGAACATGGGCATGGACTACACGCGGGAGCAGGTCGTGCGCGCTTTGCGCGCCAGCTTCGACAATCCCGACCAAGCGGTCGAATACTTGCTCACCGTACGACCTCTTTCCCCCTTCTGGCTCTTTTGACGACGGATCGTGCGGGACTGACGCGACTTTTTGCCCCTGCCCTTTCTTTGTTGACGTGCAATTAGGGCATTCCAGATCTGGGGGAAAACGGACCTGCTTTCGGCGGCGCCCCTCAGGCGTCGAACCCCCTCGCGAATTTGTCCAGTCTCATGTCTGGAGCCATGTCTGGTCCAGGCGCCGCTCCCGGCGGCTCGGCGCCAGGCTTCCCTCAGGGCCTGCTCCAGGTGCGCACTTACGATATCTCTTCGCGAGGTGAGATCACCCCTGAGCAAGTTCAGACGATCCGGCGCATGGTCGCGGAGAACCCGACGCTGACTGGCCCGCTCATCGAGAGCCTCAAGCAGACCGATCCCGAGAGGGCCGCGAATCTCACTCCGTCCGATCCAGATGGTATCCTCCGCTTCTTCAGTGAGCTTCGCGACGACGATACAGCATGAGGTGAGCGTACGCCGCTACCCGCGGGAGTGTGTGCGCGCCACCAGCATCTTGCTTCATCATGGTATTCCCTTTGCTCTCTTTGCTCTCTTTGTCCGAGACTTGAGTCCTTTTCGTCTGCCCTTCGTGCTCCCAATTTCTTTTGTTCTCTGTTACCCGGGTATGTGCGTACGCTTACTCTTCTGACCTCGACGGTCTCTCGTGGATACAAAGGCCTCTAATGTATAAATACCCTCCCTGTTCCCCTGTGGAATACAGACCCCTTCGCCTGCATCTCTCGAAGCACCCTCCGGTCTTCCCTGCACTTATTCCCTTGTGGCTTTGCGCTTATCAGAATAACCTTATCGGTTTCGCCTCTCCTCTGATATACCTTACGAACGCACACGCGTGTCCTTGGACTCGCTTCAATATTAATGCCAGTGCCCCATCCGAGTCCGGCAGGCAGCAATGGCACACTGGCACCTGCTCGATTTCTGCTCCCGCGTCGCGTCGTGCTAGTGCGCTTCAAACGTAGTCCACTATGGGTTATCCGCGGAATGCCGTGACGCAGGCATTCCTGCTGAATAGATGGGCAGGTGGTGCATGGCAATGATGACTCAGTGAATGATGGCTCTCGAGTTGCTGCGGTGTTGCTGCGCGTGCCGTACCAGTATCTTATTGTTGTTATTAATATAGCGTTGATCCGGTCTCAGTCTTGTGCTGTGCAACACTGGGATGGTGCTGACCGACTTGGCCGAAGCTAATTATCACCGCATTGGGCGCCCACGCCCATTTGGGTCGCATCAAAAAGAAGTGAATGGCCCGAGTCTTTAGTTGCCAGTTGCGTGAATATAAGATAATACACCTTTCTTCTTCCAAGTGGCGACCATGCTGCTCCGTCATTATCTATCCGCTCTCGCCCTGGTCGGCGCGGCGTACGCCAACAATGGCTCCGTCACGGACTACGCGCCGCTCGTGAACCAACCCTGCCCCGACCTGACAACGGCCCCGCTCCTCCGCGTCTTCACGCCCAAAAACCAGTCCCTCCACCCGAGCGAGGAGGCGTACGTCACCGCCCGTCTGACCACCGTCATCCCGAACGAATGGAAAAATTGGGTCGGCGACGGCTCCGCCATCGGCTACAACCTCTCTGCGCTCGTCAATGGCAACGGTAGCAACGGGACTGGCAATGGCACCAGCACCTTCACCTTCCCCAAGATCGGCCTTGCCTTTAGCGGCGGAGGGTTACGCGCGGCACAGTATGGCGCGGGCGTGCTCTCCGCTCTCGATGCGCGGAACGACTCGGCCAAGGCGGCTGGCACCGGGGGACTCTTGCAGGTCACGTCGTATTTTGCGGGGCTCTCGGGTGCGTCTCGATATCCTTTTTATTGTTTCATTCCAAATGGGATATAAAAATAAAAAAAGGGCGTAAAATTGCTGTATGACTGCGTTCGCCTGCGTGCATGCGCGTTTTGTTGGCGTGCTTTGTTGGGAGAAAAACGCGCGCGTTACTGACGTGTCCTTCGCACACACATGCAGGAGGCTCATGGCTCACCGGCTCGCTTTACATGAACGATTTTCCGACGATCGAGGACCTCGTGTACGGGAACGGGGCCAACTTGGGGGGCTGGGTGCTTGACATCCCGTTCGTCACACCGGGTGGCGACGATGTCTTCGCCACGCAGAACCAGGAATGGTATGGAAGCCTACTCTGGAGTGTTTATGCTAAAGGAGATGCTGGGATGTGAGTTGAGTTACAATACCCTCCCCTCCCGATCGAGATCGAGATCGAGATAGGCTGACCCGGTTCGTCTTTTCTGTCTCAGAGACACGAGCCTGACCGACCCATGGGCGCGCATGATATCTTACCACTTCTTAAATCAAACCACCCGTAATGACTTCTTCACAAACGACACTGCCCACGGCGCGGGTCAGCTATGGTCCAACGTGCCACTTATTCCATCATGGCAGCAGTACCAGGTGCCGTTCCCAATTATCCAGGCGGACTCGCGTCCCGTCAGTTCAAACTCGACGGCAATACTCGACCCATGGTCCGTAGTGTACGAGGTGAATGGAGTCCCTCATCTCGAATGTGGGCCGGACCGTTGCTCATTTCTAACGCAGATGACCCCTATGGAATTTGGGTCTTGGGACCCCGATCTCTCTGCCATGGTGAACATTTCCTACGCAGGGACACACTTGACCAACGGCCAACCAGACAACAACACCGCGTGTACCACTCAATTTGACCAAACGGGGTTCATGATGGGCACGAGCGCCAGCCTGTTCAACGTAAGTGTGTATATGGCTCGTACCCTCTTCCTGATTGAGATAGACGATGGGCGCCCGTGTACCAGCAACTCCTCGACGTTGCCCACAATACAATAGAAGGTTTCGACGGTAGTTCCTCGCAGAGTCTTTTGCTCGTGCTCAGCCGGCAGCTCGGGGAGCTCCGCACTCGCGCCGATGACGTGGCAAACTGGCCCAACGTAAGCTCGCTCGTTCTCCCGCCGGCCGTGGTTGGAGGGTTTCGACTGACTCCGATCCTTTATCGTGATTCGTAGCCATTCTATAATCTTGACGGAAAAGCAGATTTCCAGGATTTGAGCTCGAAGTGGCTGGAGCTCATTGACGGCTCTTCGAATCAGGAGAACATACCCCTCGGCCAGGTATTTGTCAGGGCGCGGGCCTTGGATGTTATAGTCGCCGTTGATAGTAGCACAGATACCACAACTAATTGGCCAAAGTAAGTGCTTTGATCTTATCTCTGTCTCGCTATCGAACTCAATGATGTCCTGGTTCTAGTGGCACCTCTTTGGAATTTACAGCAGCGAGGGTCGCCACCCTGCTCCAGTCCTCCCACCAAACCTTCCCACCGATACCAGGGAGCACGGCCGAGTTTGTCTCTACTGGTAACAACATGCGTCCCACCTTTTATGGTTGCTTTCCTACTCAGAATCCACCTGAGTACCCCATTGTCGTCTATTTGCCGGCCTCGCCACCGCTCAATGGTGACAATCCTGTGGTGAAGTAATGCAACTCCCCAGCCTCCTCTATACAATTCAATTTACACTCAACCCCCCGTACAACGTCAACCCTCCCGCGGCGCGCTCGCCCATCTGCACGCAGTGCTTCCAGCAGTACTGCTTCGACCCGAACAACCTGACGAGCGCGTCGGAGCTGCCAAACCGCAAACTCAACTTTGTCGACCCGGCCCCAGAGGGGGTCTCCGCCGTGACGGGCTTCCTGGCGACGAGCAAGGTGCCCATCATCCTCGGCTTCGTCTTTGTGGCTTTCTCGATCGCCGCCGTCTCTGCGTTCATGTGCGCCTTCTCTCTGTTTTTCTCTCTCTTCTATGGTTCTGTGTTTGATGAGTTCGAATTGTTTTTTTTTGTATTTTTTTTTTGTCTCGTAGAATATGGAGAAGACGTCGTCGGTCGCGTGTGACTGCGTACCAGAAGGTCACGGAGCTCCACGACGAGGACGAGCCGCCATTCATGCATCACAATGAGTACCGCGATTCGGACGCTGGCGGCTCGAAAGTAGAGTCATCGTACGAATCGTACCAGCTTGGACGCCTTCATGTCACCCCGTATGTCCCAGAAGAACATACACCAGAGTGACACCGTGTCCATCCCAGGCAAGGGGAGAATTCTATCTAGGATAGAATGATATACGACTTCTGCTTCTGCGCAAGAAACCCTTTCCCCCCTTTCCCCTTTTATATTTTCTTGGTTATTAGCGGGGGGAGGGGTTGTCGCGGGCGCATTCGGTTGGGTGTGTGTGTGTGTTGCTTTTTGGACAGTCAAATTGGCGTTTTACCCCCTTGCACTCTAACTTATTGTAGGCTCGAGGCTCGAGGCCTTATTAGTTTTTTTTTCTCGACTGCCGCATTTTGCCTGTACGTATGATGCTTCGATTGGTAATATAGCTAATAAGCGGGTCCGCCCATGGCACCGCCGACTCGTATGAACCAGCCGAGAGAAAAGGCCCTCGGGTGTGCATGTTTCAAAATCATCATTTGCTGTTCTATATCCTGTACCTCCAACGAAGGGACCAGCTAGCCATTTCTAACGTCATCATGCATCATGCATCATGCTGCGTGTCACACACCGGACGCGAGACAAGAAGTAAGACCATTATATGGTGGTGGTGTTCATGCATGCAGGGCTTTGCTTCAGGGCACAGACTCAACGTCCGCGCGCAGCGGGTGGGGGATTAATGAATATACGCAAGCAAGGGGCTGGCTGGCGCTCCGTCACGGCGTTAGTTCAGTTGTTGGCAGCTTCGACTGAACCGGACCAACTACACAGCACTCAAAGGGAAAATATCATACCCTATTTTGCCAGAGAGGATCGTCGGCTGACACGGTGATCAAATTATCCTTCTTTGCTTCTCTCCGCCGCGGTGCGGGGAGAAGGTGGTAATATTTCAGGAATACCCAATCGATATAATCCAGTAACCGTGACGGTGCTGTATCTGTCATTCTATATTAACTTACAGCAGGGGTAAGTCTCCTCGGCCCCTTGGCAACCACTGGCAGGCCTGCATGGGGATGATTTTCCTACGTCTGAATTTAGCCAACGTTGTATTTTCCTCTGTCAATCCAAGGGTCAGGTAGCCAGTAGTGGTTGAGATGTCACTAACAAGGCCCAGGGAATAATGATGATGGCAGGTATTTTTTGTCCATCGCGTGTTGGGAGATGCGACATGCAGTGGTATTGGTATCCTAAGTTACAAGCAGATGATGATATATCGATTTGGTGTAACGAGCGTAAAAATAAAGGTGGTAAAGGGGAGGAGCGGGGCACTGAGGTGGATGTGTGTGGCCCGGTTCGCGAGTCGAGCGCGGTAAAACCGACCTATCATCCAACCAGTTACCGCGATGTCCACGCGGAGACTGAAATCTCAGCCCAGTCAAGAAAAAGAAAAGCCCTTAAACACCTGGTCCTGGATCCAGGCTTTTTGATCAATCCGCCCATAACAAAGCAGGGAAAGAAAAGGAAAGGAAGGGGATCGTCATGGGGATGGGAACATACAATACATACTAGCCCGCGGAGGGGAAGGGATAATAGTTGTCGATTCGTTATACGGGTGAGTCGTGCTCAGTGGCTGCCGTAGTAGTGGTACAGCTGCCCCGCTTGTCAAACTTCCTGAAATGCGAATCCTCGGTCAGATACGTCTCCGTGTGCGACATTTCTGGGTCCCCTATTGGACGACGCTGCGACATCTGCGTTGTATGGTGGAATTGTATCGTCGCTGGTCCAGTCGAGTCTGACATGGCACCGCCCATGATGGCCCAGGATCTGTGTTATCATTTAATTGAGAGGAAGGTCGGTGCATGGGCGTGGCATTACTTCTCGTCGTTCCAGTTGAACTCCGCCATGCATGTGTAATCTGCGAGGCGGCGGTATATGCGGGATGCGCCGATGGCCATCATTATAACTTTGTGTGGCGTAAGGCAATGATGATACGCCCAAAAGATCAATGCTTACGCTCGGGTACTTGGAACATCTACACAAGCGAACAGCGTAAACAGCAAGTCGTATGAATAAGGGCAGAACATACTAAATTGAGGTATTCTGTTCGGGAACACAACATATTAGCGATGTTCGCTCTCGACGCAGAAGGGAAGTTACCCCACCATTCAAATCGAGTATGACAAAAACCTGCCGCTCGTCGTGAATACGGTATTACGTGAAAACATATGAGGGTACGTACAGTAGGTGGTATCTCCGCGATAGTTACTAAAGCCAACCAAAACAAGCCCTATGGCCGGTCGCATTACGCCTCAGCTCGGTAATCGTGAAGAAGAGGCTTCTAGACTCACTTGATGGTAGAGAAAACGCCAAAGGCCAAACATGCCCGTCTCTCCATACCGTCGTAAACCCGAGAGCATCAAAATGAGTAAGATAAAGTCTTCCACGAGTGTGACGGCGACGGGTTCAATAGTCCGCTCTGTATGAAGAACGAGGCAGGATGCTGTGCTTGGGTTCCAGGTAGCATCGGCCTAAGCAATCGACCTCAGCAAAGGCTGTGGCTCTGGTTGTTGAGACAATCTCACCCGCACTAGGCCTACAAGCGCAACGTTCCGGGTAATCAATATCCCACCGGCTGATTGATAGCACGAACGGGAGAACGTACTGCGCATATAGAAGGTGATGGTTACAAGCCACGCAGAGATGGCGATTGTACAGATAAAGACATTTCTCTCCCAGATGGCGAGGCTGTGTCCCCGGGGGACATCATCAAATTTTTGACCTGGAAGACGCACACGTGGACTCACATGCGGAGGACAATAAGGGCAGAGGCGAAAACGAAAGCAAGATAGGCGAACAACTGGAGCGGAGAACGTCGTTAGCGACCGCACAAGACGGCTGTGGTCCTTGGGGCTACAATGGTAGCAAACGCACGAATACAGTTGTCAACCATACCTGTAACGCGGTACGGGTTCAGTGGGGAAGTCTAGATTGATCCGGAATCATTTTCCACTCACTTTACAATTTATCGGCTCTGTGGCGTCAAAACCAGCGAATATCGCGATGATAGCTATGAGGGCTGTGAGGCGACAGCCAGAGTATAGCTTTGCGCCGGCGCGTGATCAGGTGGCGCGTCAGGGTGTGGGGGTGGCGCAGGCCTTACCCATATTGTCCAGCGATATTTCCGCTTCCCCGTAATGACTTGCCACTCGAACCAAAGGGTGGAGAAGTATTCCCATCTACCGGAATCAGCACGCAGGACAAGACGGAGGCGAATAGCGGCTCACATGTAGATCCCACCCATCACATGCAAGAGCTTGATGAATGCCACTGCAAAGCGTAATTGTTACTCCGGTCAGGGAATACGTCGCGACTGTCGAGGGTATGGCGGCGCACGGGCATCGTGTAGCACGACCTGTGGATCATGGAAGTTGGTCATGACCGCCGGGAAAAGCGAGACCGGGCCAGTACGCGGTCGGTCGAAAGGACCTTGACGGTGGTTGGGGGGAGACAACAAAGGGAGGAAGGGGGCCTCGACACGGCGCTACGGAGCGACACATTGAACTGTACATAAATGCATAAATGACCGTGCATGCCATCACCCTTCCTGGTGTGAAGGCAATCACCTTGCGTAAGGACGATATGGAAACGGGCCCCTTCTAGTCTTTATTGCGCACACCGCACCAAATTACACACGCACTTGGAAGGGAACCAGAAGCTCGGATCTGTCCATGGACCGGAGTGGAAGATTCGAATCCAATTCTCGGCTCAGTGGCGGCAGTGGTGGAATGATGGGAAAGTGCGTGAGGCTGGCCTGTCGGCGGGCGGCCGGGAAGCTGGGGCGTCGTCTCTTTTGTTTATGGAACCCCCACCTCAACCTGGCTACAGTGCCTCGCACCCGTGACAGCGTTAACAACTACTCCACCGTGACATCCCAATCTTTCCTTTTCCCAGAGATGATCCTTCCGTGCTATCACCGCTAATACCACCACATTCGCTTCCCTTGCTCTCTGTCAGAGATCGTCCTGCCTGTCAATATATCCCTCTCTGGCTTTGGAGAACCTCCTGTCTTGTGTGCATGCCCGAGTCCCGCCACTGGCACGCACGTCGCGTCCGAGTCCTGAGCCATGAGCCTAAGAAGTTCGCTTATATAACCAGGTCGTCGGCCGACGATTTGTCTGTTGCACATTGGATTTTCCCAGCCGGCGCTCCGAAAATGTCGCCAACTGTCAGATATGCTTTTGCATGTCCACCCACATTCTTGCATAATGCCGTATACCTTCCTTGGCGCCTAAGGACAAGGTCGTCGTCCTCTTTATTTATTCGAGACCTCGAGCTTCGAGCGGTGCGCAGCTCTTGAAACGAAAAAATGCATCTGTCATCTGTCAAGAGTCGAGGTGGAGAAACGGAACCATCGATGACAGGCACCCGGGGTGAGTTGTACTCTTGTGACAAGGACCTCTAAAGCCGGAGCAAACCCTGCACTGGCACCCTCGTTGCGACTTGGCCATAGACCACCCACGGATCCGGGATCAGATTCTGCACGCGACTAGATCGCCGATCAGGCATACGCGCGCGGTTCCGCAACTTCTTACCACCTATTCTTTTTTTTCGTTTTCGAACCTATCAACGGTGAATTCCAAAAGGAATCACGTGTAGCACGCTCGCTTTCAATACGGTCCCATTTCAACCAAAACGTTCACAAGTTACAAATCAATTGATTTTTACTTAGACAAGTTTAGTGCGTGACCTTTTGGTTGAAATGGACAGTACATTGGCTTGCTTCTCCCCTTTTCTCCCTGCAAACACCAGTTGTAATCACCACTCCTTGGCTGAAGGAAGTTAAGGGACCGGCATCCCCAGCCATTTAACTAGAACCCATCCCATAAAGAATATTATATTTATACATACTTCATACAAGCAGCGCCCTTGCTAAAATCTATAGATGGTCCGAAGAAAGTCACAACAAGCCCATGTGATACCAGACGCGTAGATTATCAGACGATATCGTCATCCCTCACCTCCGAGTCGAACGTCGTGGATGGCTGGCCATTCGGAGCAAGCATTGCTCCTCCTGTGGTGGGTGTTCCTGCTGGAAGGCAGACTTTGTACGAGGGAGCTCTGGGTACACTTGGTCGCTCGTTCGACCATTCATCGCTAGCAGCTGCCTTAGTTGGATTGCGACTAAGAGCGGGATGGTCAGCCAGCCCGCGGTATAAGCGAGAAGCCCCGATTGCCATGATAATCACTGAATTACAAGGCGTCAGTCAATGGGGCGTACGTAATCTCCGTATGGCAGAGGAACTGACATGCGAGGACTTGGAACATCTGTATTGAAACCGACGGTTAGTGTTATGAACTTCTTCGTATATCAGATGAACGCACCAGATTTAGGGGGGCTATGGGAATGTGTCCGTGTCAAATGAAAGAACAATGCCGTCCAAGAGAAGTTACACACCATTCAGATCCAAGATAATGAAAACCTGCATAATGCATTAGTTAGAGAAGCCCAGGTTATTGAATGGACACACTGTAGGGGGCACCTCGGTAAGAGTGACCAACAAAACCCATATCAAGCCCTGTGGACGACGTCAGCCATGATCGAGGTGTCGAAAGCTCGACATGAAATGTCCACCTGCGTGCGTAGAAACTGCCAGATGCCACATCTTTGCCAAGGATATTTCCATCGGAGGAGACCAACGAGCATGAGTACGAGAAGTGCAAGGTCAGACGCGAGTGTGGAGAAAACACCGATCCTGCTGTGTTCTGTACGCAGGACCACACAGGTCTCAGTGTCGTGGTTCCAGACTGCGACGGACGTAACTGCACCTAATAGAGAGCACAGTCAAGAGGAGTTGTGGAAATTAAAGGGACGGACGGACAATAGATGTAGGAGGCAGTATTGGCGAGCCAGAAGACCAAGGCAAGCGCGATGGCGATCTTGTTACGATTCCAGAGCGCAACCCTGGGTGGTATCGCGCTTAGATAGGTGCAAACGAAATGACTTTTTACTCACACACGCAGGACGATCAATGCTGATGCGAAGGCGAACGAAAGATATCCAAACATCTGCGTGGTAACAAATATTGAGGACATAGCACCAACAATGTTGCGCGAGACGCACGAAGGCCGCAATAACCCAAGCCTAGAAAACAACTGAGCGTCCCCATTCAAATAACACGACGGCCAAAAGAATTGCATACATGGCAGTTAATTTTATTAGACGTGTCGAATCCCAGAATTTGGGAAATAATTGTAAACAAAGGGCACCAACGACATCCTACATAAAGCTAGAGGCATCCAGTAAGTCTTCTAATCCTGTGATCCAAGTAAAAGGAGAACAAACATGCCGGGAAGGTCCAGGTAAACTTGCGCTTTCCAGTTATGACGGAGTACTCATAGTCGAGGTTTGATATAAACTCCCAGCTGGATGGGAGACGATAAAACCATCTGAACGTCACGTGAACTGGAATGTAACTCACATGTATGCGCCTCCCAAGACGTGCATCAACTTGACGAGAGCGACTAGGACGCAAGGTTACACAACGAGACTGCTCTAAGGCCGGAATATGAACGAACCATCTTCCGCGGTGATAACGCTGGGCGCACGCCAGTCAGTCATGGTCCAAGGGCTGTCAAGGGACACTACGGTAGGTAAGGTAGTGAGGAGAGTAGATGAGAGGGAAAGATAAAGGCCGCATGGCATGGAAACCTAAGCCGATCGTATTTAATGTGGGCGATTCACTGCCTGAAAATGCGAGAAAGGAATGCAATTCATAGTCATACCAGTACAGTGCTGCGACCCGCATTGTTCCGTGATTCCAACAGTCCAGGTAGTCACATAGATGACAGACGCCGCACTGGCACTGGCAGACAGTAGCGATGAATCCACGACAAGCGATCCTGGGGCAACAGTTTTTCTCGCGGGATGAGGAGCCTGACACCGCGACACTGGGTGGTAGTTCTTCTGTGTTGTTTCAAGACACAAGACTTCTTCCGGGCCAGACATAGTAGCACCTGTGGAAGGAGACCTCGAAGAAACGAACTGGGCCGAGCACAGCTCGATGATGACATACAGTGCTCCCTCCGCGGTCTAGTATTAAAGGTGCCGTGTCACGTGATTGCACTGCGCGCTGGCGCTGATGCCTAACCATTTAATTCTCTCACACAGTGTCCTACGACTCGGAAAAGAGGTGATTGATTCGAACCCGGATGCGTAAAAAATTAGGCGTCACCGTCGTCGTGTGCTACAGTTTTCCGCTGAACTTGAAGGTCCGAA
>WNFC01006560.1_pt1 | contig 12800 bp, 12 predicted proteins | sample 5400541 | NCBI WGS metagenome assembly WNFC01 (sample SAMN13153342, study PRJNA577476) | soil metagenome | isolation source: 120 cm saprolite under Douglas fir tree site 2 hole 2 replicate 1 | place: USA:California | collected 2015-04-18
GTTGTGCTGCCGGGATTTGTTGATGCGCACACGCATTTGGTTTTTGCCGGAAATCGGCTGGACGATTTCGAGCGGCGCGCACGCGGTGAAACGTATGAGCAAATTGCAAAAGCCGGCGGCGGGATTTGGTCAACGGTCGAGAAAACGCGCGCGGCGAGCGATGTCGATCTGCTCACGCAAGCCAAAAAGCACGCGCACTGGTTTTTGCGCTGTGGAACAACGACTGTCGAGGCCAAATCCGGCTACGGACTCACGCGCGAAGATGAATTGAAGATTTTGCGCGTGATGCGGCGGCTGAACGAGGAGACACCACTCGAAATTGTGCCGACGTTCCTCGGCGCGCATGCGGTTCCACGCGAGATATCCGCCGACGAATATCTCGATCTTGTCGTCAACGACATGTTGCCGCGGGTCGTGTCGGAAAAGCTGGCCGAGTTTTGCGACGTATTTTGTGAGGCCGGTTACTTTAACATCGAGCAATCGAAGCGGATCTTAGATGCGGCAAAAAGGCTGGGCTTGAAACTGCGGATTCATGCCGATCAGCTGAGTAGTTCAGGCGCGGCGAAGCTGGCTGCCGAATCGAAGGCGACAACAGCGGATCATTTGGAGAAAACGGGCGAGGAGGGGATCGCGGCGCTGAGATCGGCCGGGGTCCAGCCGGTTTTGCTGCCGGGATCGGTCTATGCGCTAGGATCGACACGTTATCCACGCGCCCGGGAAATGATCGGGGCCGGTCTGGCGGTCGTGATTGCGACCGATTTCAACCCTGGTTCCTCGCCGACGCCGAGCATGCCGATGATTCTCTCGCTCGCCTGCACGCAAATGAAAATGTCGCCAGCGGAAGCGATTACCGCATCGACAATCAATGCAGCGTATTCGTTAGGCCGCGGAGAGAAAATTGGATCGTTGGAAGCGGGCAAGCTGGCAAATTTCTCAGTCTTCGATTGCGAAGATTACCGCGAACTCGCGTATTGGTTTGGGGTTCCGCAGGCGTCCTCAGTTTACGTGCAGGGCGAACGCGTGTTCGGCGGTCGCCGCGGCGACCGCCGCTACAACCAGGGCAGAAAATAAATGCGACGCTCATAGAGCGCCGCTACAGTGACTGGCATGAAAGTCGACGTGGAAAAACAGCCCGACTCAACTTCGACGTTGCGAATTGAGTTGCCGCCAGAGGAGGTATCAAAGGAATGGGACGCGATCGCGAATAGCTTTGCGCGGTTCGCGAAGATTCCAGGCTATCGCCCCGGTAAAGCGCCGCGGTCGGTGATCGAAAAAAGATTTCGCAAGGAAATTCGAGACGAGGTGACGAAGAAGCTCGTCTCGAGAAGTTACCGGGACGCGATCGAGCAAAAGCAGCTGCGGGTGGTCTCGCTGACGAACTTGGAAGACGTCCAGTTGGGAGACGACAAATCAATGAGGTTCCGGGCGACGGTTGTGACGGCGCCGGAGTTTGATTTGCCCGGGTACAAAAACATTCCCGTGCAGTTGCCTCCGACCGAGGTGAGGACAGAAGATGTCGATCTTGCGCTGGAACGATTGCGCGAGCAATCGGCCGATTTTGTCGATGCGCCCGAACGCGACTTGCAAATGGAAGATTTCGCAGTGATCGATTTTGACGGCGCGCTCGCGGGCAAACCGATCCGCGAGATTGCGCCCAGCGCGAGCAAGAATCTGCATGGCGGGAAGAAATTCTGGTTGCATGTTGCGCCGGGAAATTTCTTACCGGGTTTTTGCGAGCAAATTGTTGGCATGAAACGCGGCGAGACCCGCAGCGTTCAGGTTGAATTTCCGGCCGATTTCCTGGTGACGGAGCTGGCCGGCAAAAAGGCGGATTACGCGGTCACGTTAAATGAAATCAAAGAAAAAGTGCTGCCAGAGATCGATGACACGTTCGCTGCCAAGCTCGTGCCTGGGAAAACACTTGTCGATCTTCGTCAGATGATTGAACACGACCTCGAGCACGAAAAAGAACACGAAGTCGAGCGGGCGAAGGAATCGCAGATCACCAAATTCTTGCAGGAGCACACGAGCTTTGATTTGCCGCCGCTGCTTTTAAAAAGCGAGACGCGTCGCGCGTTGAACGAGCTCGTGCATCGCAACCGTGAGCGCGGTGTACCGGATGACCTCCTGAAGGGTAAAGAGAAGGAGTTGGTAGAGGGGGCCGCCTCGCTCGCGGCGCAGCGGTTGAAAACAAATTTCATTCTGACACGGATTGCGGAGCGCGAAAAGATCGAGGTGACGAAGGAGGATGTCGATCTTCGCGTGCGGCAGGAAGCGGCCCGCTATAATGTGCCCGTCGAGAAGATGCGAAAAGAGCTCGAGGAACACGACGGCCTGAACAATCTCGCGGAACAGATTCTGCTCGGTAAGGTTCTTGATTTCCTGAGGGCGAATGTTACCATCGAAGCATCAGCTGAAACGATCGCTTCAGAGAAGAATTCATGAGTAAGTTCAAGGAAAATGTTTCCCAATCAGTGCTCATCCCGATGGTGGTGGAGCAAACCGGACGCGGCGAGCGCAGCTATGACATCTATTCGCGCTTGCTCAAAGACCGCATTGTTTTCATCGGCACGCCGCTGGACGATCACATCGCCAATCTGGTTATTGCGCAACTGCTTTTCCTCCAGATGGAAGACTCGAAGAAAGACATCAATATTTACATCAACTCGCCGGGCGGTTCGGTCACCGCGGGTTTGGCGGTTTATGATACGATGCAGTTTCTCACCTGCGATGTGACGACGTATTGCCTCGGCATGGCGGCGAGTATGGCGGCGGTGTTACTTTGTTCCGGCACCAAGGGGAAACGGTTCGCGCTGCCGAACTCCGACATCATGATTCATCAGGTCTCGGGCGGCGCACAGGGCGCGGCCAGCGATGTCGAGCGGCAGGTTGATTACATGTTCAAATTGAAGAAGCGGCTCATCAAAATCATTGCCCAACATACCGGGAAACCGGAGGAACAGGTGCGGATCGATTCCGACCGCGACTATTACATGTCGGCACAGGAGGCGAAGATCTACGGATTGGTCGATGAGGTGATCAAGTCTCGCAAGGAACTGAAATCACTCGATGGCGCAACGCCGCCCGGAGGGGAACGCCCTGCTGAAGTCGCGCACGGGCGAAAGGTCGAGGAATAAAAGCTGCTATTTAAGTGCCAATATTATGGCCCGCGCTTCCAACCTCACCATGTGCTCGTTCTGTGGCAAAAGCCACGCCGAGGTCCGCAAGCTGATCGCCGGTCCCGGCGTTTACATTTGCGACAGCTGCATCAACGTTTGCAAAAGCATCCTGGACAAGGAGCTAAACGAAGACGCGCGCCGCCAGTCCTCGACTATTCGCGTACCCAAACCGGCGGAAATCCGCCGTTTGCTTGATCAGTACGTGATCGGCCAAGACGTCGCGAAAAAGACGTTATCAGTGGCAGTGCACAATCACTTCAAGCGGGTACTGCAAACTTCGACACCAACCGATTCTTCCGCGGCGTTTCAGCCCGATCCGCTGGCTGAGGTGGAGATTGAAAAGAGCAACATTCTGTTGATCGGGCCGACCGGCTCGGGCAAAACGCTGCTCGCCAAGACGCTGGCTAAAATTCTCGATGTCCCATTTTGCATCGCCGATGCCACCACGTTAACCGAAGCCGGTTACGTGGGCGAGGATGTCGAAAACATCATTTTGCGTTTGCTACAAAACGCCGACTACGACGTGAAGCGCGCCGAGATCGGCGTCGTTTACATCGATGAGATCGACAAGATCGGACGCAAGACCGACAACGTCTCGATCACACGCGATGTCTCCGGCGAAGGTGTGCAGCAGGCATTGCTGAAGATTCTCGAAGGCAGCACATGCAATGTCCCGCCGCAAGGCGGCCGCAAACATCCGCATCAGGAATACATTCAAGTCAACACCGAGAAGATTCTTTTCATTTGCGGCGGCGCATTCATCGGTCTCGACAAAATCATCCAAAAGCGCATCGGCCAAAAAGTGATGGGCTTCGGAAGTCCCACGTTGGAGGTCGAAGAGGCGCTGCGGAAAGAAGCGATCCGGCACGTCGAGCCGGAAGACCTGCTTTCTTTCGGAATGATTCCAGAATTCATCGGGCGACTCCCAGTCGTTAGCTCGCTTGACGCGCTAACCGAAGACGAAATGGTTGCGATTTTGACCGAGACCAGAAACGCGATGGTCAAACAATACACCAAGCTGTTTTCGATGGAAGGCGTGCGTCTGACTCTTACAAAAGACGCGTTGCGCGCGCTGGCGGGGCAGGCCGTTACCAAAGGCACCGGCGCACGGGCGTTGCGCTCGATGCTTGAGCGGATCATGCTCGACATCATGTATGACGTGCCCAGCCGCGAAGATATCGCCGAGGTGACGATCAATCGCGCAGTGGTCGAAGGCAAAAAGATCCCGCTCATTCGCAAGAAGCAGGACAAAGACGCGGCTTAAATTGGCCGAAAACGTCGAACGTCCAACATTCAACGCCCAACGCTGAATTCAGATTTCGTTTTCTGACTTCGACATTGGGTGTTCGGCGTTCAGCGTTGGACGTTTTGCTTTGTGGCGTTGAACTTGTGAACTCGCGATGAGAACTGTTGTTCTCAACACCGGCACGGAGCTTCTGCTCGGTGATGTGCAGGACGCGCACCTGGCTTTCATCGCGTGCGAAATTTTTCCGCTTGGATTGCGGGTTAATGAGCAGCGTACCGTCCCGGATGGCGCGCTCATTGGAACTGCCATTACGGAATTATTTCCGCGGGCCGAAATTTTGTTTGTAACCGGCGGGCTCGGTCCAACCAGCGACGACATTACGCGAGACATCGTCGCTGGCCTGCTCGTTTTGGAATTGCAGCAAGACGCGGAGGTATTGGCGTTGCTTAAGCGGCGATTGAAAATGCGCGGAATCAAGTGGGTTTCAAGCATTGCACGCCAGGCTGATGTTCCGGCCGGCGCGCAAATTCTTCCGAACAAAAGCGGGAGCGCGCCCGGGCTATATTTGAGATCGAACATCAATCCGGCGGTAATTTCGCCGCATCTTTTCTTGCTGCCCGGCCCGCCGCGTGAGCTTCAGCCAATGTTCCGCGATTCGGTCATGTCGATCTTGCGTTCGATTGTTCCTAGCCGACCAATTGAGCGACGAATTTACAAGATCGCCTGCGTGGGCGAATCGATTGTCGAAGAAGCGATTGGCGCAAAAGTCCTGGCCATTCCTGGTGTCGAGCTCGGTTACTGCGCACGGCCAGGCGAAGTGGATGTGCGTACTGTCGGCGCGGCTGATCCTGTCGTGCGCGCGGACAAAGTAATTCGCGGTGAGCTGGGATTGTCGATCTTTTCCACGGGTGATGAAACTCTCGAAGAAGTTCTGGTGAAATTGCTCGCCAGGCGCAAAGAAACGATTGCGGTTGCCGAATCGTGCACGGGTGGATTACTAGCGCATCGCCTAACGAATGTTCCGGGATCGTCTGAAGTGTTCTTGGCCGATTGCGTCGTTTACGCAAATCAGGCGAAGATCGACCTGCTCGATCTCGATCCAAAGTTGATCGAGCAACACGGCGCGGTCAGCGAGCGAGTCGCGCGCGCGATGGCGGAAGGTGCGCGGACCAAGGCAAGATCGACATATGCGCTTAGCACAACCGGAATCGCTGGACCAAGCGGCGGTTCACCGGAAAAACCGGTCGGCACAGTCTACATCGGGTTGGCTGCGCCAGATCAAACCGTAGTGAAAAGTTTGTTTTTTCCGAGCGATCGCGAGACGTTTAAGCAGCTAGTCGCGCAGGCAACTTTTGAGTTGTTGCGGCGGAAACTAATCGGGTAAGTGTAGAGGCGCTCGCCGCGGCGAGCGCAGCTTTGTTTCAATTTACGGCTGAGGACAGCCCCCACTACACCTGTCCTACTAATAATCGCCCACATCTACAGACGTGCCGACTTTGGCGTAATCGTAAAGCAACTTTGCGCCTTCGGACGATTGGCGGATGCAACCGTGCGAGGCCGGATACCCAGGCAAGATGCCGATATGCATCCCCACGCCGTCCTCGGTCAAGCGCAAGAACCATTTCATGGCCGCACCTTCGAAGTGGGTTCCACTGGGCGCCACGTCGATACGCGCGCTCACGCCGGCACGGACGATGCGGCCGCTGTGATCGACAAAATCACCGTAGAGATTCGAATGATGGTTGGGGTCTTTTTCGAGAACGTGCAGGTTACCGGTAGGCGAACTGTGGCCGCGTTTGCCGGATGAAATCGGACCATCGGCTGCGATTTGTTGTCCGATCATGAGGTAGGCACGTTGTCTCGGAATGGAGACAACGATGTGCGTGTTGTCCGCGGTGGCTTGCTTGAGCAAAGCTTGATTCACTTTCAAAGGCTCTTGTTTACGGATGAGCTCGGACGGTTTTCGCATCTGCGTTTGCGGAGCCTGGCCGGAAGTGATTCCAGCAATGACGACGAGGGCCACGCTAGCACCGATAATCCCCGGGTAAGTTGGTTTCATGAATTGCCAGCGTAACTGCTTACGCGATTGATCCAGCCGGGCAGCCAACGTGATTCTTTTCGCGCGGGTGGAGAATTTTGCACGCGGCGTCTCAACACGGCCGCAGCGGAACGCGAAAATTCCTCGACAGCACTCGGGCCATCTGTGGCGCCGCGCATTTGTTCGAGAACCTGGAGCAAACCCCAGCCCTGGTCGCGATAACGTTCGGTGTGCAAGGTGCCTTCGCCTTTGAAGTTCACGTAATCGATGAGCGCGTAGGAGCCCTGGAGCGTGCTGGCCACGCGAGCAAATTGTTGCCGAACATTCGCCCGATTCGCCGGTGCGGCTTCATCGAGCATTTTCGCGAGCGAACCTTGCAATCGCGCCACCATGAACTGCGCCTGAAGATCGACAGTGCGGACGAGAAATTGCCGCAGCTCAATCATCTGGCGGGAGTTTTCGGCATGAAGAAATTCAGTGCGTGAATCCCACGGGCACGCTGTGGAGTGTTGCACCCAGGCCGGCACATCGATCGGATGACCAGAAATAAATTTCATGAGCTTGGGGAAGCTCTCCTCAAACGGACCATGCACGCCTTGCGGGTACCAGATGAAATGGCCGATGCCCAGCGACGCAAAATTTTCGCCTTCGTTCCAGGAAGTAAGTCCAGCGACAGAGCCACCACATTCGTTTTGCCAAATCTTCCGACCAATTCTAAGCGCTTGATCCTTCGAGAGATTGATGGTGGAATTCGTCTGCGCGGAACCTGTTGGGCAAGCCCAAAGAAAACAGACGGCTAAAGGCCAAAGATGTTTCCATTTAGTTGACGGCGCACGTTTATCCACTAGCATCCCACTTTCTGCGCGGTTGAAATCCAAAGCGCAATCACAATTCCGCCATTATGAAAATCTTCGCCACCATCATCACCGTTTGCTTCCTTGCTGTCGCTACTTTTGCTGAGGAAAAGTCGATTGAGCTAAAAGACACCAAAGACAAAGCCAGTTACAGCATCGGGCTGAACATCGGTTCCAATTTAAAGCGGCAGGGTATCGATCTAAACACCGATGCCATGCTGGCCGGCATGAAGGACGCACTCAGCGGGAAAAAGCCGCTGTTAAACGACGGGGAAGTCAGGGAAGCAATGATGAGCTTGGAAAAAGATATGCAACAAAAACAGGTAGCGGCGGCGCAGAAAAACACCGCGGAAGGCGAAAAGTTTCTGGCCGAGAACAAAGCAAAACCGGGGGTGAAGACAACGGCCAGCGGTTTGCAGTACAAAGTCGAGAAGGAAGGCAAAGGCGCGCAGCCGAAAGCGAACGACATGGTCACCGTGAATTATCGCGGAACATTGATCAACGGAACCGAGTTCGACAGCTCCTACAAACGCGGCCAACCAGCCACGTTCCCGGTCAGCGGCGTAATCAGGGGATGGACGGAAGCGCTCCAGTTGATGAAGGCCGGATCGAAGTATCAACTCTTCATTCCGTCGGGCTTGGCCTACGGAGAGCGCGGCGCGGGCGGCGATATCGGACCGAATTCCACGCTCATTTTCGATGTCGAACTGCTCGACGTGAAGCCGATGAGCGGCGGCGCGAGTCCCAGTCCCGGTGCCTCCGCCTCCGCATCAGCGAAATAGCGACCAACAGACGGCGAAGCCGCAAATCTTTGTCCGCTTTGTTTTGGGGAGCACAGACTGCCAGCCTGTGACATTCGGCAGCTTGCCGAATCGATGTTGCCATGTCGAGGGCGCGGGCTACGCGGTTCGCGGCAAGCTGCCGCGAACTACAGGCCAGCGGCCTGTGCTCCCCAGAAACAGAACAGATCGCGTGCTACGAAGGTCGCGACTAGCGGTCTGCCAGCTGCCCGACCCGCATCTATGCGGATGCCACTTTCTCCCACCCGATTCGCCGCGCGTCGCCCCAAAGATCTTCCAGGCTGTAAAAGGCGCGTTTGTCGCGGTGAAAGACATGCACAACCACTTGCAGATAATCGAGCACCATCCATTGGCTCGCTGGAAATCCGTCAATCGCCGTCGCCCGAATATGGTGGTCTTCCTTTAAGCGCGCTTCGATTTCGTTGGCGATCGCTTTAAGCTGCGGCTCGGACGTCGCTGAACAAATCACAAAAAAATCTGTAAAGGTCGAGATCTCCCGCAGATCCAGGACAACGATTTCTTCCGCCTTTTTATTCGAGGCGAGTTCCGCGCAGATTTTGGCTAAGTTTTTCGCGGTTATTTCGCTGATTCCCGGTAAAGGTTCCCTCGGCGGATCATCTTTTCGACGGCTGACGGTACGAGATAGCGAATCGATTGACCGGACGCAACTCTCTTTCTGATCTCCGTGGCGGAGATGTCGATCTTGCGCCGCACAACCTGATAGGAGTGTTTCGCTTCCGATCCCGTGCGATCCAGCACAACGAAACGAACCAATCTCTCGAGTTCCTCGAAACGATGCCAGCCCGGGAGCGTCTCAATATTGTCCTGGCCGAGCAGATAATAAATCTCAGCACGGCCTTCGCGCTGGAGAATTTGTTCAACGGTATCGATCGTGTAGGAGGGCGGAGAACGGCGCAGTTCGCAATCATCCGCCACGAACGCGGGTTCACCCTCAATCGCCGCTTGCAACATCGACAATCGCATTTCCATACTCGCGACCGGTGAATCCTTGAAAGGCGAAGTCGCTGCCGGAACAAAGATCACCTTTTCCAAGCCAAGCGATTCACGCGCGTCGCGTGCAAGAATTAAATGGGCATGATGAATCGGATCGAATGTGCCGCCGTAGATGCCGATCTTTTTCAACTCAGTAGAGAAGATACGGCGCGCGGGCGACGCGAAAACTTGCCACGTTGCTCTGCCATGACGCCACGATGCGGGCGGGAGACAAACCGCGTTCCAGTTGCGACCGAATTAAAGGGCTGCCGTAACATTTGAAAAAGATGTCGAGCTTGCTGTGATTGCTCCGGCGGAACAGACTCGAGCCGGAAGCGCGATTTAATTCCGCTAGTATATAAATACCGAGCCCGGTCAAGTTCGCCCGAGTGTCCGGCGAGATGCGCATCGAACTGCCATGGACGTGTCCATGATCAAATTCCGTGAAGATGACTCCCGAAAGGTCGAGCGAACGCAGATAGCGAGTGAAATCTGGCGCGTTCACCCAGTTGGCCGCGATCACTTCAAACGGTGCTCTTCCGCCGACGCCCGTCTCCGCTCCGTTCAATTCCCCGATCATTCCCGTAACTACATAATAAACCGGCGTCGTTGCATAAGGAATGTTCGGGGATGTCGGTATCCAGTGAAGCCCTGTGTCGGTCCACGTCATCGAGCGCGACCAACCGCGCATCGGTACCACCGTCAGATTGCAATGGTCACGAATCCAGCCGCGATCGTTAGCCATCTTGGCCAACTCGCCGACCGTCAGACCATGGACGTAAGGGACTGGAAATTGTCCGACAAAGGAAATCCAACTCGGTTCGACGGACGGCCCTTCAATACGCACGCCGCCGAGCGGATTTGGACGGTCGAGCACGACAAAATCAATATTGTTTTCGGCAGCCGCCTCCATGCATTTTCCCATCGTGCTGATGTAAGTGTAAGATCGACAACCGATGTCCTGGATGTCGAACACGAGCACGTCGATGCCGCGCAACATCGCCGGGGTCGGCTTCCGCGTCGGGCCGTAGAGTGAGTAAGCGGGCAGACCAGTCAGAGGATCTTTTCTCGATTTTACATAACGGCCGGCCTTTTCGGTCCCGCTCAAGCCGTGCTCGGGGGTGTAGAGCGCGACGAGATTGCAATGCTGATGCAACAAAACCCGCGTTTTATTACCACGCGAATCGACGCTCGTCTGGTTTGTCACCAGTCCAACGCGCTTCCCCCGCAACAATGCATAATTATTTTGCTCCAGCACGTCGATGCCGAGCTCGACGGCAGCGTTGATTGTCGATGTAACGGCCAGGAACGCGGCCGCGATTGCAACTTTACTTCCCCTGAGCACCATCGAATTTAGCGTCCAAAATATGGAGAACGTTTCGCTCGGTCAACTGACCGGTGGATCGTGACCTCCGGGCACGATGCTCGCGAATACCGGCGAAGCCGCACTATTTAGATATCCTTGATGACAAACCTGTATGAATACTGATTCGCTCGGTCAACTGATTCTCACCGGCGTGCCCGGCAAGCTGCTCGATGCGAAGACGGCCAAGCTGTTTGAGCGCGTGCAACCTGGCGGCTTCATTCTTTTCGGGCGCAACATCGAGAGCGCGGTGCAATTGCGCAGATTGATCGATGATTTGCGCGAGCTGAGCAAGGTCGAGCCGATCTTCACCATCGACCAGGAAGGCGGTCGCGTCTCGCGGTTGCGTCTGATCGGCAACGAGCCTCCCAACGCCCAGCAGTTGCGCGACAAGGCCGATGTCGATCTTATCCACCGGCACGGCGAGATTACGGGGCGTTTGCTGCGCATTTTTGGTTTCAATCTCGATCTTTGCCCGGTGCTCGACATTTCCTTCGATGATAATGCGGACAACTCTTTGCGCGGCCGTTGCTACGGAAAGACGGTCGAGCAAGTCGTGCGCAATGCGGCTGCATTCAACGACGCGATGCGTGAGCAGGGGATCATGAGCTGTGGCAAACATTTTCCTGGTTATTCCGCCGCCAAGAGCGACGCGCACTACGAATTGCCGAAAATCGAGCGCACGCCCGAAGAACTGAATGCAAACGAACTGGCTGTGTTTCAGCAATTCGTCGAAAAAATCGATAGCATGATGATTTGCCACGGCTGGTACCCGTGTTTTGAGCGCGAAAAGACTCCCGCGAGTTTATCGCGCCGCATCATCACTAAATTGTTGCGTGGGGAACTTGGGTTCGAGGGTTTGATCATGACGGACGATCTCGACATGGGCGCGATCCTGAATGAGCACGGCTTGGAAGAAACAATTCGCCTCGCCATCGGTGCCGGAAACGATCTTGCGATGATCTGCCATCGTATTCCCGAGATCGAGAACGTGCACAAAATTCTACAAGTCCTTCCCAGAGCTGAGACGGAGCGCGCGGCCGCGAGCGTGGTGCGGTTCAAGAAACAGCTGGCTCCGCCTAAGGACTTTTCCGAAGCAGCGTTCCGCAAGATCGACAACGAGATCTGGGATCTGCGCGTAGCGACGTTAGGCGAAGAACGCGCCCGCATTCGCAGCACCGAAGACGGCAAACGCTCGCCGGTGGAGGTGTACTAAGCGTCAAATGCTTAGATCTGGCTCCGGATTCTATTTCCAGCGGAACTGATGGGCGGCGCTAAGTGAAAACGCTCAAGGATTGCTTCGGTCATTCGCTTCGGCTGACAGACGAGCGGCTGGCGCACATTCTAGATCATCCCGAAATGAAAGGACTGGAAGCCGAGATTGAGCGAGTGATTCAGCGGCCTCAACTAGTGCGCCGCTCACGATCGGACGCGGCGGTACGCTTGTTTTATGAGTTTTATGCCCGGACGATTGTGGATGGCAAATGGCTCTGCGTTGTGGTTAAGTATGTGGAAAACGATGCCTTTATTGCCACGGCGTATTTGACCGACAAACCTAAAGCAGGAGAAGATTTATGGCCGAAAAAGTGAAACTCTGGTTTGACGCGGAGGCCGATTATCTTGAAGTGAGATTTTCCGACGCTGCGGGTTATGAAAAAGAAACCCGCAACGACGCCGTGATGGAGCGAGTAGATAATAACGGCAATATCATTGGCTTCAGTATTCTCGGCGTCAGCCGTTTTACGAAAGACAAACCGCTGGAGGCAGATTTAGTTTCCGCCTGAGACCCGGACCGCGACGGCGTGCTTTTGTTCGCGTTAACACGACGATGTAGTCGTAAGGGCGCTCGGCGAAGACGCGCCCGCATCCGCAGCACCGAAGACGGCAAACGCTCGCCGGTGGAAGTTTATTGAGGTACGAGGCGCACGGGCGATTGAGCCGATCTGACGGTTGTGAGCCGGCCTGGCGACTTGTAAGCAACGGCTGAGAATGTCCGGCCGACTCGGAGTCGATAAACCAGCCCGAATTCATCATTCGAGGTTGTTTTGCTTTGAAAGAGCTTAGCGCGGCTGGCAAGTTCTGTCACAGTTCGCGCGATCATCCGGTGACCCTCCAGGTGCAAGCCCCAATCCCCGAATCTTGTTAGACGAAAAATGTTCGCCTTTAATTACGACCTTTCGTCTAATTCTCGTTAGGCGGCAGCCGACGTTGCCCGTACAATCGAAACAAAAACAAGAACGGAGAGAACGAAATATGGCAAACCAAGAACGCAGCGAGAACAAGATCGGGCAAAAACCATCCCTTTATGAGCGTCTTGGCGGCGTTTA
>WNFC01006561.1_pt1 | contig 12799 bp, 10 predicted proteins | sample 5400541 | NCBI WGS metagenome assembly WNFC01 (sample SAMN13153342, study PRJNA577476) | soil metagenome | isolation source: 120 cm saprolite under Douglas fir tree site 2 hole 2 replicate 1 | place: USA:California | collected 2015-04-18
CTCGTCAGCGCCCTGCCCGCGACCAACGCGGGGGCCGCCCTGCTCGCGCTCGGCGTGGCGGCGGGCCCGCGGACCCCGCCGCTCAACCTCCTCCCGGTCGAGGCGCGGCCCTGGACGCCCTCGCGCGAGCAGCTCGTGACCGCCGGGACGGTGGTGGTCACCGCGCTCCTCGCCCTCGGCCTGGCGTTCACGCACACGATCAAGGTCGAACGGCACGTGGGGCAACTGACTCAGGAGATCCGCCGGCTCGAGCCGGAGGCGAAGGTGGTCGAGGGCCTCGCCGCCGAACTGGCCCGGAAGCGGCGCATCCTCTCCGCGCTGGACGCGGTGGAGAACGACCACATCCGGGCGCTGCCGGTCCTGCACGAGATGACGGAGACCCTGCCCGCGGGATCCTGGCTGCAGGCGCTCACGATGGATCGTCAGGGCGTCGAGCTGACCGGTCAATCCGACGCGGCGAGCACGCTCATCCCGCTGCTCGAGGGCTCGGCGCGACTCGAGCGGGTCGAGTTCACGTCGCCCGTCACCAAGACGCAGAACAAGGAGCAGTTCCGCATCCGGGCCGGCTGGGAAGGCCGTCCCGCGGCGAGGCGATGAGCATGCCCAGTCTCAGCCCTCGCGAGCGGATGGTGGTCGGAGTGGGCGCGGTCGTCGCGCTGGTGATCGGCGGCTATCTCTTGGTGGTCGAGCCGATCCTCGCGCGCTCCCGGACCGCCGAGACCACCGTGCCCGCGCGAGAGGCGGCCCTCGAGCGGCGCCGCCTCCTCGTCGCGCAACGGCCCCGGCTCGCCGAGGAGCTGGCCGCCGTCGACGCCCGCCTCGAGATGGAAGCGCGCCGCTTGCTGCGCGGTCCCACCGCGCCGCTCGCCGCCTCCGAGCTGCAGAAGCTCGTCAAGGATCTGCTGGCCGCGGGCAACGTGGAGGTACGGAGCGAGCGGGTCCTGCCCGCGTCGGATCAGAACGGGCTGCAGGAGGTGCCGATCGAGCTGACCATCATGGGAAGCATCCGGGACACGGTGAACGCGCTGTCCCAACTGGAGCGCGCCGACCGTCTGCTCGCGCTGAAGGACTTAAAGATCCGGGTGGTGGCGGTCGGGCAACCGCGCGAGCTGCTCACCACCCTCACCGTGGCCGGCTATCTCCTGCCGGGCGCGACGCCGGCCAAGCCGGAAGCCCGGGCCGCCGCCACCTCGGAAGAGAACTAGACCGTGTCCAGACGCTTCCTCGCCCTCAATGTTCTGCTCGGTCTCCTCGGCGCTCTCTGCGCCGCGGGGCTGATTCGCGAGCTGCTGACCCCGCTTCCGCTGCCCCCGCCGTCGACGCCGCGGGCCGCGGTATCGGCCGCGGTGGCCGTCCCGGCCCCCACGCCGGCCGCCTCGGCGGGTGGGTACGGCGTCGTCGCGTCCAGGAATCTCTTCAGCCCGAGTCGATCCGAGGCGCCGGCCGGTCCCGTGGTGGCCGCGGGGCCCAAGCCGTTCCTGCACGGCGTCGTGATGGATGGCCCGAAGAGCCGAGCGTACCTGGAGGACCCCACGGTCAAGCGCACCTTCGGCTACGCGGTCGGCGATGCGGTCAGCGGCGGTCGCGTGCAGTCCATCAGCCAGGATCGCGTGGTGATCGCCCGGCCCGATGGGCTGGTGGAGGTGCTGCTGCAGGATCCCGCGAAGCCGAAGCTGGCGACCCCCGCGGCCGCCGCCGCGATGACCCCGCCGCCCGCCGTGCCGCCGGCACCGGGCGTCCCGGCGTCCCGAATTCCGGCCGCCCCCACCGTGCCGCCACGAGCCAACGAGCGATGATCGGTCGAGCGCACACCGCGTCCTGCTTGCTCCTCGTGTGGGTGACGGCAGGCTGCGCCTCCATCACACCGAGCGGCTCGACCGGTGGCGGCCGGGTGGTCGAGGCCCCCCGGCCCAAGGTCGAGGTCACCGCCGAGCCGACGCCGAGGCCGAGCGATCCGTTGCGGCCGCCGCCGGCGCGCAGCGAGTCGCTCTCGGTGGGCGCCGCCGAGCAGCGCGAGGCGCCGTCAACGGCCCCACCCCCCGCCCCGCCGCCCACCGTGACGAGCGATGCGCCCGCGCCGCGGACGCCGTCGCGCCAGCTCGTGCTCAACTTCGACAACGCCGACGTCGAGGTGGTGATCCAGGCCGCGGCGGAGATCGTGGGCTTCAACTACGTGCTGGCCCCGGGGGCCCGGGGGCGGAAGGTGACGGTCCAGACCAGCGGCAAGATCTCGAGCGACGAGGTCTTCGGGGTGCTGCTCACCATCCTCGACGTCAACGGGCTGGCCGCGGTGCGCTCGGGCAACCTCTACCGCATCATCCCGCGCGAGGGCGCGCCCCAGACGTCGGTGAAGACCGTGGTGGGCCGCGAGGTCGCCGGGACCCTGCCGTCCGACGAGATGGTCACGCAGATCGTGCCGCTCCGGTTCATCAACGCGCAGGACGCGGTGACGCTGCTGCGTCCCTTCGTCCCCGCGCAGGGGGCCATCGCCGCCCACCGCGAGACGAACCTGCTCATCCTGACCGATACGGCCGCCAATATCCGCCGGCTGCTCGACATGCTGCAGCTCGTCGACGTGGAGGTGGCCCTCAACGAGCTCCAGATCATCGCCCTCAAGCACGCCGATGCCCTTGAGCTGGCCCAGATCCTGGCGCAGCTTTTCGCCGGCAGCCGGGTGGGCGCGCCCGGGGTGACGGGCCCGCCACCCCCGCCACCACCCCCCGCCGCGCCGCCCTTGCCCAGCGCGGGCGGCATCGGCGCCGGGGGCCCCGAACGGCCGCTGATCGTGCCGGAGCGTCGCTCCAACTCGCTGGTGATCCACGCGCGCAAGCAGGACATGGAGATCATCCGGCGGCTGATCGAGAAGCTGGACGTGGACATCTACGGCGGCCAGCGCGTCTTCATCTACTTCGCGGAGAACACGAAGGCCCGGGACCTGGCCACGACGCTCGACGCCATCTACGGCCGGGGCGACCGCGGGCCGGCGATCACCGGCACCCAGCAATCGCTGGTGGGCACCTCCAGCATCTCCGGACTGTCCAGCTCCTACTCCGGCCGGAGCGCCGCGCCCACGCTGTTGCCATCGCCGCTGCTGCCGAGCCCGGCGCCGTTCAGCTCGACGGCGCGGGCGGCGGGCGCGCCGACCGGCTTCCCGGGCGTCTCCGGCGAGGGCGCGCCGCCCAGCGTCGAGATCCGCTTCGTCGCCGACGAGGTCACCAACGCGGTCATCGTGACCACCTACCCGCGGCTCTGGAAGGAGATGGAGGAGACGATCAAGAAGCTCGACCGGATGCCGCGCCAGGTGCTGATCGAGGTGCTGGCCGCCGAGGTCACGCTGACCGACGACACCAAGCTCGGCGTCGAGTGGGCCGTCCGGTCCGGCCGCTACGACGTGAGCTCTTCCCCGTCGGGCCTGCTTCCCGGTCGTCCGGCCCAGAGCCTGATTCCGCTCGGGGGCGCGGTCCCCCTGGGTTTCAACTTCTTCACCTTCGCGGCGGACAAGTTCCTGGCCGCGCTCAACGCGATGGCCACCGAGAACAAGGTGAATGTGCTGTCGAACCCCTCCATCATGACCGCCGAGAATAAGAAGGCGATCATCAATGTCTCGACCTCCGTGCCCATCGTGACCTCCCAGCAGGTGCCGGTGGCCACCGGCGGCATCACCGGCAACGCCATCACCCAGACCGTGGAGTACAAGGACGCCGGCATCATCCTGACCGTCACCCCGCGCATCGGCGAGCAGGGCACGGTGGCGCTGGACGTCAAGCAGGAGGTCAACGAGGTCGGCGAGAACGAGCCGCCGCCGATCAACTCCCCGCGCTTCACGAAGCGGGAGGCCGAGACCTCCGTGGTGCTGCTCAACAACCAGACCCTGGTGCTGGGCGGGCTCATCCAGAACAAGCGCACGCGGATCCGCATCGGGATCCCGTGGCTGAACCGCATCCCGATCCTGGGCTACCTCTTCGGCTCCGTCCAGACCACGATCGAGAAGACGGAGCTGGTCCTCCTGATCACGCCCCGCGTGGTGGGCACCGCCGTCGACGCCGCGCGCATCACCGACCAGCTGCGCCGCGTGACCCCGGAGCTGGAGCAGTCCCTCCGGGGCGCGCCGCGCCCGCCGATGACGAAATAGCGTATCCCCTCACCCTGCCCTCTCCCCTGAGGGGAGAGGGAGATGGCGCGAGTCGAGGCCGGTTGTTATCCTGAGGACCGCCATGACCCGCCCGGCCGACGTCAGCGCGCGGCTCGACGAGCTGCGTGAGCAGATCAACCGGCACAACCACCTCTACTACGCGGAGGACCGTCCAGAGGTCAGCGACGCCGAGTACGACCGGCTCTGGCGCGAGCTGGTGGCCCTCGAGCAGGCGCACCCGGAGCTGGTCACGCCGGACAGCCCGACCCAGCGGCCGGGCGGGCGGCGGGCGGAGACCTTCACGCCGGTCGAGCACATGGTGGCCATGCTCTCGCTGGACAACGCAATGACCGTCGAGGAGCTCCAGGAGTTCGAGGCGCGGATCCGGCGGGCGGTGCCCGGCCTCACTCCCGCGTACGTCTGCGAGCCCAAGATCGACGGCCTCGGGGTGGCCCTGCTCTACGAGCGCGGGCGCTTCGTCCGGGGCGCCACGCGCGGCGACGGGCGCATCGGCGAGGACATCAGCCAGAACCTGCGCACGATCAAGTCCATCCCGGCCACGCTCTCGGGACCCTTGAAGGGCGCGCGCAAGCTCGAGGTCCGCGGCGAAGTCTACATGCCGCGCGAGGCCTTCGCCCGCCTCAACGCGGGCCTGGAGGAAGCCGGCCAGCCCGTCTTCGCCAACCCGCGGAACGCGGCGGCGGGGGCGGTGCGCCAGAAGGACCCGGCGGTGACCGCGTCGCGCCCGCTCGCGATCTTCCTCTACCACGTGAGCGTGCTCGAGCCGCCCGGCTTCCGCTCGCAGTGGGAGCGCCTCGAGGCGCTCCGGCAGAGCGGCTTCCCGGTGAACCCGCGGTCGCAGCGCGCGGGCACCCTGGACGAGGTCGTGGCGTACTGCCGCACGCTCGAGGCCGAGCGGGATGCGCTCGGTTACGACGCCGACGGGGTGGTGGTCAAGGTCGACGATCTCGAGCACCAGCGGCGGCTCGGGGCCACCGCGCATCACCCGCGCTGGGCCATCGCCTACAAGTTCACGGCCCGCCAGGCCACCACCCGCGTGCTCGGCATCACGATCAACGTGGGCAAGTCGGGCGCGCTCACCCCCACCGCCCAGCTCGAGCCGGTGGAGCTGGCCGGGGTCACGGTGTCCAACGTGAGCCTGCACAACGAGGACGAGGTGCGCCGCAAGGACGTGCGCGTCGGCGACACCGTGCTGGTCGAGCGCGCGGGCGACGTCATCCCCTACCTGGTCCAGGTCGTCACCGACAAGCGTCCGCCCGACGCAGTCCCCTTCACGATGCCGACCCACTGCCCGGCCTGCGGGGGCCTGGCGGCCCGGGTGGAGGGTGAGGCGGTGTGGCGCTGCACCAATACCGCCTGCCCCGCCCAGCTCAAGGAGCGGCTCTTTCACTGGGGCTCGCGCCGGGCCATGGACATCGAGGGCCTCGGCGAGGTGATCATCGGCCAGCTCGTGGACCGCGGGCTGGTCCGCGACTTCGCCGATCTCTACGCGCTCGACGTGGACACGCTGGCCGATCTCGAGCGCCTGGCCAAGAAGTCGGCCCAGAACCTCCACCGCGCCATCGAGGCTTCGAAGACGCGCGGGCTCACGCGGCTGCTCAACGCCCTCGGCATCCGCATGGTGGGCGAGCGGGCCGCCCAGCTCCTGGCCGCGCGCTTCGGCACCATGGAGCGCCTGGTCGCGGCCTCGGAGGCCGACATCAACGAGATCTACGGGATCGGGCCCCAGATCGCCCAGGCGGTGACGATCTTCCTGGCCGAACCGCGCAACCGCGCCACCATCGAGCGGCTGGCCGCGGCGGGCGTCGTCATGGCCGAGGAAGGCCACACCGAGGGCCCCCGGCCGCTCGAGGGTAAGACCCTGGTGCTCACCGGGGGTCTCGCGACCCTGAGCCGCGACCAGGCCAAGGACCTCGTCCTTCGCCTGGGCGGCCGGATCACCGGCTCGGTCTCGAAGAAGACCGATTACGTCATCGTGGGCGAGGACGCCGGCTCCAAGGTCGACGACGCCAAGCGCCTGGGCGTGGCCACGCTCGACGAGGCGGCGTTCCTCAAGCTGATGGGGCGCGCGTGAGCCGCGCGGGCGCCGCCCTGGCCCTGCTCGCCCTGGCGCTGGGCCTGCTCGCGTCCGGCGCGTCCGCCCAGGTCAAGTCCCCGCTGACCCGGGAGCAGGCGCTGGCCGACATCACGAAGCCTGATCTCGAGACGCGCCGGCACGCCACCGCCTGGCTCGGCGAGGTCGGCGTCATCGCCGACGCCCCCGTCCTGATCGGCGCGCTCTCGGACGACGACGAGGTGGTGCGGGCGCTGGCCGAGCACTCGGTCTGGCAGGTGTGGAGCCGCTCCGGCGATATCGAGGCCGACGGCCTGCTCCAGATCGGCATCGAGCAGATGAACCGCGGCGACGGTCCGGCCGCGGCGGAGACCTTCACGAAGGTGATCCAGCGGAAGCCCGACTTCGCGGAGGCCTGGAACAAGCGGGCCACCGTCTACTTCCTCATGGGCGAGCATGAGAAGTCGCTCAAGGACTGCGACGAGGTGATGAAGCGCAACCCGGCCCACTTCGGGGCCCTCGCCGGCTACGGGCAGATCTACCTGCAGCTCGACCAGCCCGAGCGCGCGCTCTCCTACTTCCGCCGGGCCCTCCGGGTCAACCCGAACATGCGGGCCCTGCGGCAGGTCATCCCGCAGCTCGAACAGTTGCTCACCGAGCGGCGAAAGGGCACTATCTGACCCGACCCAGCCGCCAACCCCATACGCCAATCCCATATGGAGGACACCGTGCCGCTCACCGCGCAAGAGATCGAAGCGCTCAAGAAGATCACCAGCCCCAGCGTCGCCAACGCCATCGAGACCTTCAAGGTCCGCCCGCGGGAGCAGGGCAACCTCTCCTCGGATATCCGCGCGGTCTTCCCCGACATGGGCCCGATGGTGGGCTACGCGGTTCCGTGCGTCATCCGGGCCGAGCAGGGGCCGATCGAGGGCCACCGGGCCAGCACCTACGGCTGGTGGGACTACGTCCTGACCATCCCGGCGCCCCGCGTGATCGTGGTACACGACCTGGACGACCCGCGCGGCCAGGGCGCTCAGTGGGGCGAGGTGCAGGCGAACATCCACCGCGCGCTCGGCTGCGTGGGCGTGGTCACCGACGGCTCGGTGCGCGATCTCGACGAGGTGCGCGCGCTCGGCTTCCAGTTCTGCGCGGCCCACGTCTCGGTCTCGCACGCCAACGTGCACATGGTGGACTTCGGCATCCCGATCAAGGTGGGCGGCGTCCTGATCAAGCCGGGCGACCTGATCCACGGGGACCAGCACGGGGTGTGCACGATCCCGCACGACATCGCCAGCAAGATCCCCGAGGCGATCGCCAAGGTGGAGGCCGACGAGCGCGAGATCATCTCGGCATGCCAGAGCTCCGGCTTCAGCGCCGACAAGCTCAAGGAGTTGTTCAAGCGGATCCGTCCCGGCACGTACTGAGGCGCCGGCCGCCGCTCCCGGGCGCCCCATGATCGAGATCCGACTGCCCCGGGTGGCCGACGAGGTCGGCTGCCGGACCCTCGCCGCTGCCGTCATCGGGGAGGAGCGCGCCGGCGCGTTCATCCGCTCGCACCTGGAGCGCCACCATCTGATCGTCGCCGAGGGCCTAGGCGAGGTCGTGGGCTTCCTCGCCTACCGGATCGATTGGTTTCAGTGCACCTTCGTCAGCCTGGTGGTGGTGCGGGACGACTTCCGCCGCAAGGGCATCGCGCGCGAGTTCTTCAAGTCGGTGGAGGCGGTGTCGCCCACCTCGCGGCTCTACTCCTCCACCGAGGAGACCAACGTGGTGTCGATCCAGATGCACCGCGCGCTCGGCTTTCAGCCGAGCGGCCACATCGACAACCTGCCCCAGGGGGTCCGCGAGCTGCTCTTCTACAAGCGCATCCCGCCCAGCGGGGTCAGGTCTTGAAATACGACATTTCCGCATCGCGTAATGTGGGCAACCGGCGAGAAAATGTCGTATTTCAAGACCTGACCCCCTACGAAGCTCCGCGCAAGGAGGCGCGCCAACATGTCAGAGAAGACGACCCTGCTGAGCGAAGCGGAGACCGAGTACACCCTCTTCAAGCGCGCGATCGCGGGGCTCGAGGAGGCGCAGATGCGCCAGGTCTGGCTCGGGACGTGGAGCGCGCGCGACATCGTGGCCCACATCTCGGGCTGGCATCGTGAGATGGGACCGGCCCTCGAGCGGATCGCCCGGGGCGAGCGCCCGATCGCCGAGGGCGTCTCCTACGAGGACGTGGACGCCTGGAACGGCCGCTTCGCGGAGGCCAGGAAGGCCGCGCCCACCGCCGACATCTTGCGGGAGCTCGACGCCTCGCACGCCGCCTTCCTGCGGGCGGCCGCCGCGGTGCCCGACGAGCGCTACGTGCCCGGCAAGACCGCCCACAAGATCGTGGACCTCAATAGCCGGCATCACTATCAGGAGCATCGGGGGCAGATCGAGGCCTGGCGCAAGGCCGGCTAATGCAGGGATCTGTCCCGGTAGTCGGGCATGACGCGTAGGGAATGGGCGGGTCCGCTTCGAGCGCGGGCTCTGCCCGCGCAGCCGGTTTCTGGGGGGGAGGTTCGGAAGGGGGGCGCCGCCCCCCTCCGAGTTCCCTAGTGGCCCGGACGCGCTGGGGGGTCCTGGTCGTCCCCGCTCTCCTCTATTTCCTCTCCTACTTCCACCGGGTAGCCCCGGTGGTGGTGGCGGGCGACCTGATGGCGGCCTTCGCGGTCTCCGCGGCGACCCTCGGCGCGCTGTCCGCGATCTATCCGTACTGCTTCGCGGCCATGGCGCTGCCCGGCGGCAGCCTCGCCGATTTCCTGGGCCCGCGCCGCACCCTGACCCTCGGCGGGCTCAGCATGAGCGCGGGCTCGGTGCTCTTCGGGCTCGCGCCCGGCTTCGGGGTGGCGTTCGCGGGGCGCCTGCTCGTGGGCCTGGGCGCCTCGGTGATCCTCATCGCCGGACTGCGGCTGGCCGCGGAGTGGTTCCCGAGCGGGGAGTTCGGCACCGTCTCGGGCGCGGCCCAGAGCGTGGGCTCGATCGGCGCGCTCGCGGGCACGACGCCGCTCGCCCTGCTCGTCGAGCAGATCGGCTGGCGCCGGGGCTTCGTCACCATCGGCGCGGCCACCGCGTTGCTGGCCGTCGCGTGCTTCCTCACGGTGCGCGACCACCCGGAGCAATCAGCCGGCCCGGGCGCGCGCCCGCGCGCGGCGGAGCCCGGCCTGCGGGAGATCATCGCGGGGATCCCGAGCGTGATCGTCAATCCCCGTTCGTGGACGGTGGGCCTCATCTCGGGCGGCATCTACGGGGGCTTCGCCGCCTTCGTGGGGCTCTGGGGCGTGCCGTACCTGACCCAGGTCTACGAGCTGCCGCGCGTGCGGGCCGCGAACCTGGTCGGGCTGGCCGCGCTGGGCCTGCTGGTAGGCGCGCCGCTGATCGGCTGGCTGTCCGACCGGCTCCACCGCCGCCGGCTGCCCCTCCTGGTGGTGAGCGGCCTGAACGTCTTCACCTGGCTCGCCCTCGTCGCCCCGGCAACGCCCATCGCCCCGGGCTTCCTGCCGCTCATCTGCTTTCTCATCGGCCTGGGCTCGAGCGTGGTCGTGCTGGTCTTCGCGGCCATCCGTGAGGTCAACGACCCGCGCTACGTGGGGGTGGCGCTGGGCTTCCACAACCTGCCCACGTTCCTGTCCTTCGGCGTCATGCAGTGGGTGACCGGGCTCGTGCTCGACCGGTACTGGGACGGCGCGCTGGTGGCGGGCGCGCGCGTGTACGGGGCCGACGCCTACCGCGCGGCCTTCGCCCTCTGCCTGCTGCTGGCCGCGGGCGCTTTCGTCTCCGCCTGTCTCGCCCCCGAGACCCGCGGCCGGAACATCTGGAGCGCGGCCTGATGGGCCAGATCCTGGAGCGGGCCGAGCAGTGCTGGTCGGGCGGCGTGGAGCCGCGCGAGTTCTGGAAGGCGACTGGCGCGACCGAAGAGATCGCCCCCGGCGTCTTCTTCGTGCACGCCTTCGCCAACGTGACGGTGGTGCGCGCCGGGCGCGGCCTCGTGCTGGTGGACACCGCCAACTACGTGGGCCGCGACCGGACCTTCGCGTCCGTGCGCGCGATCGATCCCGGCCCGCTCCACGCGGCCATCTATACGCACGGCCACGCCGATCACGCCTTCGGGCTGCCTCCGTTCCTCGCGGAGGCGGCCGCGAAGGGCTGGCCGCGGCCTCAGATCGTCGGCCACCGGACCGTGGCCGCCCGCTTCGACCGCTATCGCGCCACCACCGGCTACAACGGGCTCATCAACGCGCGGCAGTTCTCCATCGCCGCCTCCTGGCCGACCGAGTACGACTACCCCGATACCGTCTACGATCAGGCCCTGCGCCTCGAGACCGACCGCGTGGCGCTCGAGCTGCAGCACGCGCGGGGCGAGACCGACGACGCCACCTGGGTGTGGTGGCCGGAGCGGCGCATCCTGTGGACGGGTGACCTCTTCATCTGGGTCGCGCCCAATGCGGGCAACCCCCAGAAGGTCCAGCGCTACGCCGCCGAGTGGGCGGCGGCGCTGCGCGAGATGGCGGCGCGCGGCGCGGAGCTGCTCATCCCCGGCCACGGCATGCCCATCGTCGGGGCGGAGCGCGTGCGGCAGGCGCTCAGCGACACCGCGGAGTGGCTCGAGGCGCTCGTGAGCCAGACGCTCGCGCTGATGAACGCGGGGGCCACGCTGGAGGAGGTGCTGCGCTCGGTGAAGCCGCCGGCTCACCTGGCCGAGCGCCGGTATTTGCAGCCCGTTTACGACGAGCCGGACTACGTGGTGCGCAATCTCTGGCGGCTCTACGGTGGCTGGTACGACGGCGTGCCCTCGCATCTCAAGCCGGCGCCGGAGGCCGAGCTCGGCCGCGAGATCCTGACGCTGGCCGGCGGCATCGCCGGCCTCATCGCCCGGGCGCGCGCGCTTGCCGCCGAGGGCCGGCTGGCGCTGGCCGGTCACCTCATCGACTGGGCCGTCGCGGCCGAGCCGGACCATCGCGAGGCGCATGCCGCCCGCGCCCAGATCTACGAGCAGCGCGCCGCGGAAGCCCGCGCGCTGATGACCCGCGGCATCTTCTCCGCCACCGCCCGCGAATCCGCCGCCAAGTCCCGCACCGGCGACGATCCCCTCTCCCCTCAGGGGAGAGGGCCAGGGTGAGGGGTGGTGACCATGGCCAACACCTACCGCCTCACCCCCAGCCGCCGCGCCGCGAATCGCCTCGTCCGCCTCCTGCTGAAGCTCGGCCTGATGCCCGGCCCCACCTACCTGCTAACGGTACCCGGCCATCGCACCGGCCGCCCACTGTCAACACCGGTAACCCTCGTCGAGGACGGCAACACCCGCTGGCTGGTCGCCCCCTACGGCGACGTCGCCTGGGTCCGCAACGCCCGCGCCGCCGGCCGGATCACGCTGAGCCGCGGCACGCGCTCCGAGACGCTGCCGATCCGCGAGCTAAGCCCCACCGAAGCCGCCCCCGTCCTCCGGCGCTACATCACCCGCGTCCCCATCACCCGCCCCTACTTCGACGCCAAACCCGATTCCCCCCTCGCCGCCTTCATCGCCGAAGCCCCCCGCCACCCCGTCTTCCACCTGGGGAGCGGCTGAATCGCCTTGGGGTCACGTCTTACATTCCGACATTCAAGTGGCTGGATACGTGAGTGCGGGTCACTGTCGAACCGGAGACGGGCGGGTGGCACCGGGGTGGCCCTCGCCGGGCGGCCTTCGTTCACCCCCCGGAGTCCGGTGCGCCGCTCGAAGAGCGGCGAGTCCGGCGAGCGGGTGAGGAAGGTCGAGCCGGCGAGGGCCACCCCGGTGCCAGGACCCGCCCGCCTCGCGCTCAGCAGATAGCGGCACCGCGCGCGACGAAATGTCGTAATTCAAGACCTGACCCCAGTTAGATGAGGTCGTCGGTGCGGGACAGGACTTCGCCGAAGCGCGCGAGGGCGGGCGGCGGGAGGGTCTTGTAGACCTCGGCGATGCGGACATTGATCTCGCGGTTGGCGAGGGCGAAGAGGCTGCGGCCTTCGGCGTCGCCCTCGACCAGGAAGGGCCCGAGGCGGTCCACCTCGAGGACCCAGAGCGCCTGGGCGATGCCCAGCTCGCGGAGCCAGTGGACGTCGAGGACGCGCCTGATCCCGCGCCCGTAGGCCGCGCCCATGCCGTAGCCCACCGTGGTGAGGTACACCGCGCCGTGGGGCACGAACCACTCGCGGTAGGCCAGCTCGGTGAGCCCGGCCTTGCCCACGATGACGCGCGCGCCCGAGCGCTCGAACCACGGGCCCATGGACTTGCCGAAGCGGAAGCTCGCGGTGGCGGTCACCGCCTCGACCACGTGGGTGCCGTCCGGCCGCGTGGCCGCCGCGGGCGAGCAGTGGAAGTTCACGTTGGTCAGCGCGCGCACCGCGTCCGGGAACGCGACGCCCTTGTCCACCACCTGGCGGTACACGCCCTCGCGCGCGGTGTAGAGCGCGCCGCTCAGGTACACCACGTCGCCCAGCTTGAGCGAGCGGATGGCCTCGTCCGACACCGGCGTGGTGAGGTGCACCTCGTCCATCGCCACGTCGTCGAGCCGGGCGATCACCGCGCCCATCACTCGATCCCC
>WNFC01030727.1_pt1 | contig 12797 bp, 12 predicted proteins | sample 5400541 | NCBI WGS metagenome assembly WNFC01 (sample SAMN13153342, study PRJNA577476) | soil metagenome | isolation source: 120 cm saprolite under Douglas fir tree site 2 hole 2 replicate 1 | place: USA:California | collected 2015-04-18
CCTTGCTCGCGAAACCCGTGATCGCGGAGCGGGCTGGACGTGCTGCGCAAGCTCTGCCTGCCGTTCTCGCCTTACCGACAGCGACCGGACATTACGATACATGGTCCGGGGGTCCCGCGTACCGGGATACCCGCCCATCGTCCGAGCGGCGTGTTACCCCAGGTCAGGCGGGGTCGGCAGGCACCCACGAGCCCGGTTTCAGGCGAATTAACCGCCTGCCCAGGCGATTTCGAGCAACCGGCTGTCAGGTACGGCTCTCGGCTGGCGGAAAGATCTCCGGGCTGCTACCGGACCCGTGCGCCAGACAAGCTACCAAGCGCGCGGTCATCACACGAATCACCGATACGCCTGATTTCTTGTCTCACTAGCCCCGGCACGACCGTCGCCTGGCCGGCTTGCCGGGGACTTCGACTCGGTTCGCCGGACTTTCGCTAAATCATTAGGCTGTATCGCCGTCATTGTGAATCACTATGAATTTCGGCATCTGCCCCGCGGCGCGCTCACGGCGTCGCCACTCGGCGGGAATTACGGTCACTGGCCGGGTCGGCCAAACGTGACTGCCTGTGTGCCGCCGCCTTGGTAGGCAATCCGATCACGCACAGTGACGAAGGGCCTGGCCGACCGCCGAGTCGTAGAGCCGGGTGAAGGCGGCCAGGCTCGGCTTGATCGGTTCGGGCACTGCCGCGGCTCCCGCGACGGCGTTCAGCGTCTTAAGCCCGTCGCCCGAATTGATGATCACGGTCTCCTCGGCCGGGTCGAGCTTCCCGGTCGCAAGCAGCCGGCGCAGCACCGCGATCGTCACGCCCACCGCCGTCTCGCCGAAGATGCCCTCGGTCGCGGCCAACAGCCTGATCGAGTCCACGATCTCCGGGTCCGGAGCGTCGGCGACCGCGCCCCCGGTCCGGCGCACAACATCTAGCACGTAGGGACCGTCGGCCGGGTTCCCGATGGCCAGGGACTTGGCGATCGTGTCGGGGCGCACGGGCTGCACGACGTCGTGCCCGGCGGCGTACGCGGCAGCGACCGGCGCGCACCCGCTGGCCTGCGCGCCGTAGACGGTCACGTCGGATTCAGGCACCAGGCCGAGCGCGACGAATTCGCGGAAGGCTTTGTCGATCTTCACGAGCTGCGCGCCGGACGCGACCGGTACCACGATCTGGCGTGGCAGCCGCCAGCCGAGGTCCTCGGCGATCTCGTAGCCGATCGTCTTGGAGCCCTCGGCGTAGTACGGCCGCACGTTCACGTTGACGAACGCCCAGTCCTCGCGCTCCTCGGCGAGCTCGGAAGCCAGCCTGTTCACCTCGTCGTAGCCGCCATCGACCTTGACGAGCAGGCCGCCGTACACGGCCGAGGCCAGGATCTTCTCCGGCTCGAGGTTCGCGGGAATGAGCACCACGGAGTCGATCCCGGCCTTGGCCGCCGCGGCGGCGACCGCGTTGGCCAGGTTTCCGGTGGACGGGCAGGCAAGCACCCGGTAGCCCATCTCCACCGCGGCCGCCAGCGCCACGGCGACGACCCGGTCCTTGAACGAGTGGGTCGGGTTGGAGCGCTCGTCCTTAACCCAGAGGCGGCGCATGCCGAGTTTCCTGGCCAGCGCGTCGGCCCTGACGAGCCTGGTCCGGCCAGGCTCGGTGTTCGGCCGGCGGGCGATGTCCGGCGGGACTGGCAGCAGGCTGGCGTACCGCCAGATGTTCGGCGGTCCCGACTCGATCTCCTGCCTGTTGACGGGCGGCAGGTCATAGCTGACCTCGAGCGGGCCGAAGCACTCCGAGCAGGCATGCTGGCCGCCAAGGTCGAAGCTGGCGCCGCATTCACGGCAGGCGAGAGCGCGGGCATGGCCGAAACTGGCAGACGCGAGTGGCCTGGCGGACGCGGGGTTCGCCGGTGCGGGCGTGGCGGGCAGGGCAGCGTTCGTCGCGACGGATGTCATAACTGGTGAGGCCTCTCCTCATCTCTCCCGCTGCCGGCATGCAGCGGGCCGGAGTTGGCACCAGTCCCGAGATGGCCTCACCGGGCGCAGAACGGCCAAGCGTGGATCATCGAGATGGTTGCCGGGGCTTCACAGGGCCGTTCCCTCCACCCCTCTGGATGAGCAATATGAAGTTGTCATCCCGCATCCTAACCGACTCGGGCGCTGATGTCCCAGCAGGTCCTCGCCCAGCCCGCCGCCCCGTCCAGGCCGCCCCTCACCACGGACACTTTTCTACGCGGGATGTTGAAAGATGTCCGTCACATGGAACGGTCGCTCCCGTCCCGCGTAGGCGGCGCAGGGCAAGATCACCGGGGTCGGTACACGGCAGGGACCGGCCGCGGCGTTAACCTCACCGCGTGGGCGATGCGATTGCCAGGCGCCGGATCCTCGTGGCGTCCAACCGAGGTCCCTTCTCATTCAGCCGGGATCGTCTCCGGCCTGTCATCGGTGGCCAGCCACGAGGACCTGCTCTGGGTCTGCGCAGCGCTGACTGACGCCGACCGGGCGGCCGTCCGCACGGCCACCGGCGGCATGTTCGGCCTGGACGGCACCCCGGGCGGATCAGCGGTCCGGATGCTCGACATCCCCGCAGCCACATTCAATCGGGCGTACAACACAGTGGCCAACTCAGTGCTGTGGTTCGTACACCACATGCTGTATGACACGCCGAACCAGCCGCAGTTCGGGCTGGCGTTCCGCCGCGACTGGGACGCCTACCGCGAGTACAACATGGCCTTCGCCACAGCGCTCGCCACCGCGAACGACGGTTCGCCCGGTGTCCGCGCCGTGATCCAGGACTATCACCTGACCCTCGCGCCGCGGATGCTCGCCGAGCTCAGTCCCGGGATCAAGATCGCGCATTTCTCGCACACCCCGTGGGCGCCCGTCGACTACTTCAGGCTGCTGCCCGACGCGATCGCGGCCCAGGTGCTAGACGGAATGCTGGGCGCCGACCACGCCGGCTTCCTGTGCCAGCGCTGGGCAGACGCGTTCGTCGACTGCTGCGAGCGCGTGCTCGGGGCCGACGTCGACCGGGACGGGAGGCAGGTTAGCTACCGCGGTCACGTCACCGGCATCGGCGTGCACCCGCTTGGCGTGGACGCCGCCGAGCTCACCGGCCGGGCCGCCCAGCGGGACGTCGAGGCGCGGATGGCCGCGCTGGCCGAAGTGATCGGCGGGCGCAAGCTGATCGTGCGAGTCGACCGGACCGAGCTTTCCAAAAACATAGTGAGGGGCCTGGCCGCCTACCGCGAGCTGCTGCTGACCCATCCCGAGTGGCAGGGCAAAGTGATGCTGCTCGCGCTCGCCTACCCGTCCCGCCATGACCTGCCCGAGTACCGTGAGTACGCGGCCAGCGTGCAGCGGCTGGCCGGAGCGATCGCCGACGAGTTCGGCACGGCTGACTGGACCCCGATCGTGCTCAGCGGCTACGACGACTATCCCAGGTCGCTGGCCGGCTACCGGCTGGCTGACGTCCTGTTGGTGAACCCTATCCGCGACGGCATGAACCTGGTAGCCAAGGAAGGCCCGATACTGTCCGACCGCGGCTGCGCGCTGGTGCTGTCCCGAGAGGCAGGCGCGGCCGACGAGCTTGGCGGCGACGCGCTGCTGGTGAACCCGTTCGACATCAGCGGCACGGTGCAGGCATTGCACGAGGCGCTAATGATGCCCGATGACGAACGAAAGCTCAGGAGCCAGTCACTTGCGGCCGCCGGCAGCGCCGTTCCGCCATCGGCCTGGCTCGCCAGCCAGCTGGCAGCGCTTGAACCCCCGTCGTCAAGGCCCGCGTCCGGCTAGGCAGCGCGTGGCAGCCGCCTGAGGATCTCCTCGAGCGCGCCCTTTACATCGGTCATATCGCTCTTCAGGCCCGCGACGTCCGCCTTCAGGCCCGCGACGTCCGCCTTCAGGCCCGCGACGTCCGTCTCTAGGGCAGAGACACTAGACTTGATGCCCGCCATTTCAGCCCGGACGTCTCGGAAGGCGCGATTGACTTCCTGGCGGAACGCGGCGATCTCAGCCCGCAACGCGCTCAGGCCGACGCTCAGGGCTTCGGCCTGACCTGGGCCTGCCCACGTTTCCAAACGGCGCCCGCATAAGCGAGTCCCGGACAGCGCGGGCGTACAGTACGAGCGGGCTGCCCAGGCCGGTCACGACGCCCTGACCGGCCTGCAGCCGCCCGCAGGGCGCCGGTCGCTGTGATCAGCCTCGGGCGACGACGAACAGGTGCCCCTTCACGAACCCGGCGCGCGCCGTGTAGCCACCGATGCCGATGCACTTGTTGGTCTGCCCGCAGAAGACGAAGGCGATTCCGGAAGCGCGGCTGCCTAGTGCCGCCAAGCCGGGGACCGGTATCGCACGGCTCCAGACCCTGCCCGACTCGGTAACCAGGAAAGCGTGACCGGGAACGTCAGAGTGGAAGTTGCTCCCGCCGGGGCCGGTGTAGAACCCGCCGGCGGCGCAGTTCCCTGGCGTGCCGCACCACACCGATGTGATCGCTCCCTGATTGCCGAGGTTGAGCGCAGCGAGCCCTGGGACCTGGTGCGCGGCACCCCACTTGCCGTTGACTTGCGTGGCAACGAACGGGACCGACACGTTCTCCGCATTCAGGTCCGACCCGTAAAACCCGGCAGCACTGCACTGGCCGGGCGCAGGACACGACATACCCGTGATCGCGGCCTGGTTGAACTTCGGGTCGAGAGGGACCGTCCCTGGCAACGATTGCGCCTGTCCCCAGACGCCGTTCTTCTCGGTGACGACGAATGGCAGAACGTTCCCGGTCGTATCGGTGTATCGCCCGGCGGCAGTACAATTCCCCGGCGATGTGCACGAAATCGCGCCGATTCCGCTTTCGCCTGCAGGACTGGCGTTGGGCAGTGCGGTGACGCCCGCGATGGCATGGGCGGGCGTCCAGACGCCGCGGTGCTGACTGACGACAAAAGGCCGCAGCGCGTGCGTGGACCGATCCCGGTAGGTCCCGCCCGCGGTGCATGCGCCGGCCCGGTCGCAGGAGATAGAGGATATCAGCGCGAGCCAGCCGTGGTTCAGCGCCGCCATTCCCGGGATCAGCCGCGCCTTCTGCCACACGCCGTTGTGCTCGATGACCACGAACGTCACCGACCCGCGGCTGTGCGGAAAGCCGTTCGGCGGATGCCAGTAGTTTCCGGCGGCGACGCACCAGCCAGCCGCGCTGCAGGACAATGCGTCGATCGTGCTGAGCGCGCCGCTTCCGCTGAGGGCCGCCAGGCCGGGAACTTGCCGCGCCCGGCCCCAGACGCCGCGGGTCTGGTTGACCACCCGAGCCACGCCGAGCCCGGGATCTCCGGCAGCGACGCAGTTGCCCTGGGCAGCGCAGGACAACGCGCTCAGCGTGGAGAAGCTGGCTGCCGGGACCACCAAGCCGGGAATCCGCTGCGGCAGCTTCCAGGCGCCGTTGACATCGCGCACGGAAAATGCCTGTGAGAGGTTGCGGTTTCCGGTGCGAGTCGTGTACCAGCCGCCGATGGTGCAGTTCGGTTGCGACGCGCACGACAGGGAGACTGCGTACGCGAACCCGCGCGGGGCCAAGGCGGCAACTCCCGGTACGCGGTGTGCGTTGCCCCAGCCGCCGCTGCTCGTGGCCCTGGCCAGCGTGGCCTGCGGAGCACCACCAATCGCGAGCAGTCCGAGGCATGCGCCAGCGACGGCGATCAGCACAGCAGAGAGCCGCCTCATGGAACCACCTCCGACGCGGGCAGGCGCGCTGGGCTCACGGTAGTCGCTGGGCGCTGCCGGCGCTATTCACTACCAGTGTGGGATCAGCTGTTTCTGACTTTGGCTGACGAGCGGCCGATTTCGGCTGCGATCCCGGCCAGGAACGCGGCGACGCCCTCGGGGCCGTCCACGACAAGGTCAGCTTCGCGGGCCAGATTCGTGACCTCGGCGGAACCGCTGCACACCGCGAGGCCCGGCAGCCCTTCGGCCCGCAGCCGCCGGACCGCAGCGAACGCTGGCAAGTCACCGAGGTCGTCGCCGCAGAACATGATCGCGGACCGCTGGCGCTGCCTGGCGAGCTCCGTCAGCGCTGTTCCCTTGTCAGCTCCGGCCGGGCGCAGCTCAATTACCAGACGGCCAGGTTCGGCCCGCAGATCGGTATCGGCAGCGAGCTTGAGCAGCGGCGCGCGGACTTGCTCAAGCGCTGCCACCGGGTCGGCGGCCCTGCGAGTGTGCACGGCAAGCGCGTCGTCCTTGTCCTCGATCCACGTCCCGTCCGGAGCGGCCGCGTCAGCGAGTATGCCCGGCAGGCGTTCCCTGGCGACGGCGAGTCCTTCTGGCGCGGGGGGCGTCTCAAGCTGGCCGTCGTGCCAGCGCTGCCTGCCGTATGCACCGAGCACGACGATGCCAGGAACCCGGTCGAGCGAGCCGTACTCAACGGCTGTAACCGCGGGCCTGCCGGTCACCACAGCCAGCGTGCCGATCAGCGGCGCCAGCTCACGCATCGCGGTGACGGCGGCCGGGAGCGCCCTGGCCGCCGCCGGGTCGGGGACGATCGGGGCGAGCGTCCCATCGAAGTCAACGGCGACCAGCGCATGACGGGGATCGTCGAGCAGCGCGGCCAGGCCCGTTCGTCCTTCGGCGGTCGCCGGAACGGGCAGGCCGCGGAGTCCGTCTGGAGCGACCGGGCCTGGCTGGCCGGGTAGTGACTGCGATTTGTTGGCGCCGGAAGGGCTTGTTTCCTGTCCGCTCACGTTGTGCGAACCTCTCGCTCCTCAGGATTCGCGGCCCGAGCGCAGCTTGTTCCTCTTGGCCCGCCGCCTGCGCAGCCTGGCCACCAGCACCGGATCGAACCGAGCTGCCTCTGGCCGGTCGATCAGCTCGTTGAGCAGCTGGTAATACCGGGTCGGCGACGTCCCGAATGCTTCGAGTATCTCCCGCTCCTTGGCACCTGGTGACTGCCACCAGCTCCGCTCGAAGGCCAACATGCGCATTTCAAGCTCGGTCAGCGGCTGCACTGGACTCGGCCTTTCTCCGGGGCACTGCTCCCCCGCCCTCATCGTAGGTGACCTTGGGTAGCAGGATCTGGTGAGCCGGGCAGGGCCCGCTCTAGCAATCCTTCGTTGCGGGCACGTACGCTCACAAAATGTGACCTCGTTGAGTTGTCTTACGTTTCTGACCGACTTCGGGCTTGAAGACGGTTTCGTTGCCGCCTGCCACGGGGTGGCCGCACGGATCGCTCCTGCCGCGAGAGTCATCGATATCACGCACCTGGTGCCCCCCGGCGACGTGCGACGCGGGGCGGCCGTGCTCGCCCAGACGGTTCCGGCGATGCCGCCTGCCGTGCACGTCGCGGTCGTCGATCCCGGCGTGGGAACCACGCGCCGGGCGGTCGCGATCGAGGCCAAGGGCGGGATCCTGGTGGGCCCGGACAACGGCCTGCTGTCGTGGGCGATCGGCCCGCTCGGCGGCGCGACCCGGGCGGTCCTGCTGACCAACCAGAAGCTGTGGAATCATCCGGTGTCGCCGACGTTCCACGGCAGGGACATCTTCATGCCGGTCGCGTCGCACCTGGCCACCGGCACGTCCATGACAGACGCCGGCACCGAGGTGGACCTCTCCGAGCTCGTGATGCTGGCCAAGCCGACCAGCAGGATGCTCGACCGGGAGGCGGAGGGCGAGGTGCTGTCGGTCGATAGGTTCGGCAACGTGCAGCTGTCGATCCCGTCAGCGACGGCCGCTGATCTCGGCATCGAGATCGGCTCATCGGTGATCATCCGGTGCAATCGCCGCGAGCTGACCGCCCCATACCTGGAGACATTTGGATCGGCGGCACCTGGCGAGCTGATCGCGTTTGCCGACAGCGCCGGGCTGATCTCACTGGCGGTCAGCAGCGGTAACGCCGCGGAGCGGCTGTCACTGCCGCCAGGGGCGCGGGTGCGGATAGCGGCCGGGCTGCATTAATGCCCGAGAAGCCATCGAAACAGATCAGACATGGCAGAATGCAAATTACGTAAACGGAAGGCCACCAGACTGTGCTGCTGCGACTCCCCCGGCTTGCTCAGGCTGCAGTCGTGATCGGGCTGGTGTCGGCGCCCATCGCGGGTTTTTGCATGCCCGCGAACGCCGTCGCCTGGCGGCAGTCCGAGTGGTGGCTTAGCAAGCTGCACGTCATCCAGGCGTGGCGTAGCGGCGAGGGAGCCGGCGTGACCATCGCCGTCCTGGCGGACGGTGTGGACGCCACGCAGGCGGACCTAACCGGCAGGGTCATCGGCGGCCCTGACTTCACCGGATCGCAGCGGATTCCGGGCGGCCCGCACTACGGGATCATCGGGACGGGGCTGGCTAGTCTGATCGCGGGGCACGGCCACGGCAGGAAGTCGGCCAACGGTATCTACGGCGTCGCTGGCCGGGCCAGGATCCTGTCGGTCAGAGTCACTCTCAGCCCTGGTGATCCACTCTGGTCGAATACCAGCTTGACATCGAAGCTGCCCGGCGATACTGCGGCTGGCATCAGGTACGCGGTCAACCACAACGCTTCGGTGATCGCGCTGCCCGCTGATCCCGGTATGCCGGGCATTCCAAGCTGGGGCGGCGTCCAAGCGGTGGCCGGGGGCAGCGCGGCCGAGCGGGCCGCTGTCGCCTACGCGATCAGTCACAATGTGGTGCTGGTCGCTCCCGCCGGCGATAACGCCCAGGCGGGTAACGCGCCGAACTTCCCAGCGGCTTACAAGGGAGTCATCGCGGTCGGCGCGTTCGGCAAGAACTTCGTCAAGGCCCCGTACAGCAGCCGCAATAGCTACGTCATGCTGACCGCCGCGGGTGGCGACGTGGTCGCGGCGGCGCCCAAGGGCTACCAGACGATGAACAGCACATGGGCGGCTAGTGCCATCGTGGCCGGCGTGGCCTCCCTGGTCAGGTCGCAGTTCCCGAACCTGACGGCCGCCCAGGTGCAGGATGCGATGACCAAGGGCACGTTCTACCAACGGCAGGCCGGGCTCGCGACTGGTTCAGGCTATGGCACCGTTGACGCGGCGAAGGCGATAACCGAGGCCGCCGGCATGTCTCCGCCGCACGCGAGGCCAGCGTCGTTGGGCGCGCTGCCCAGGCGCATGCCCGCTACGCCGGGCGTGCCGTCGAATGGCTCGGTCATCACCCGCGACCTGGTGACCGACGGGATCATCTCGGCGGCTGTTCTCGCCGCCCTGCTGGCGCCGATTATGTGGTACGGCAGCATCGTCAAGCGACGCGAGCATGAGCTTGCGCTGGCCGCAGCTGAGAGAGCGCAGTACGGCGGGCGGGGGTTTGGCCAGCGCGGGATGATCGCTGACGCGCTGCTCGAGTATTTCGAGCCGCAGGACGCCCCGCCGGCGATCGGCTTGGCGGGCGGTCGTCCGGTACCCGCCCCCCGGTACCAGCCGCGGCCAGCGCTGACCGGCCGATCGACGCTGACCTCTGCATTCACGCCGCGCCCGTTGCTGCCCGCCCCGCCCACGCAGGCCCGGCCGGCACCGGGAGGCGGCGAGTGGGCGAGCGCTGACACCGGCATGCAGCACAGCAGCCAGGCGTCCGATGCCTGGGCCAGTGCGGATGCCGAGAGCCGCCAGAGGCCTGGCCAGGCTGGACAGACACTGCGGCACGCGCCCGTGGCCGGCTCGCCGCCATGGGAACCAGCGCCGCAGCCGACCGGCGAACTGCCGTGGGCCGTCTACCCCGGACCGGCGCAGGGCCCGGCCATGCGCGGCACTTTCGGCCCAGTCGGACCAGATAGCCAGCACGGCACGCAAGGGCCGCATGGCTTGCATGGCCCGCACGGCCCCGCGACCAGCCAGGCTGTTCGAGCCCGATCCGCGAGAGGCGTCTGCGGACCGGCCGGACGTGAGCAGGACGGATTCCGTCGGCCGACCGATCTACATTTGGGATCCGGAAAGCTAGACGACAGGATCCTTGTCCTGGCGCTGCCCTGAGCCGCCGACTGCGCCCGCCTTGCCGCTCGCCGCGGCTAGCTGCTCCTTGCGCGCTGAGGCGTACATCGACACGTATTCCTGCCCGGACAGCTCCCGAATCGCCTCCATCACCTGATCCGTGACCGCCCGGCGCTGCCTGGCGCCGGCGGGCTGATCGAAGTACTCGTCGAACAGCAGCGGCTTGCCGATCTTGATCTGCACCCGGCCGGGCCGCGGGATCTTGGCGCCAGGCGGGAGCATCCGCAGCGTGCCGAACATAGCCACCGGGATCACCGGCACGCGCGCGTGCAGCGCAAGCCAGCCGATGCCGGTCCTGCCGCGATACAACCGCCCGTCGGGCGATCGCGTCCCCTCGGGGTAGATCCCGAACAGAGCGCCATTATCTAGCAGGCCGAGGGCTGCCTCGAGCATCTCCTGCGCGGCGCGAGTTCCCGCGCGGTCCACGGACAGTTGCTTCGTCGCCCGCAGGTAGGCGCCGACGAGCCGGTCGGTCGGGCGCTTGCCCGTGAAGTACTCCGACTTAGCGGCGAACGTGACTGGACGGTCGAGCAGGAGCGGCAGGTAAAAGGAGTCCAATATTGAAACGTGGTTCGAAGCCAAGATGGCTCCGCCCGAGGCTGGCACGTTCTCAGTGCCGGTGACCTCCGTCCTGGCCAGCAGGTGCAAGCATGGCCCGATCAAGAACCTCGAAAGCTGGTATTGCACCTGGTCCTCCCGGGTTCTCTCGGTTTCCGCGCCTTCGAAGCCCAGACTGGGCTGTCCAGGGCGATGCTGCCCGCTGCGGTCAGTTTCACCTGTTCAAGGTATCTGCCGTTAACCCCGGGCCTGCGCAGGCCGGCGCCGCCGCTCAGCGGCGCCACTCCACTCAGAGGTAGCACTCCACCCAGACGACGACCGGGCGGCCGGGAGCCGAACCGACCGGCCGCGCCGTGACGATCCCGAGCGTCGCCTTCATTGGCGTTTTTGTTCCCGGCACGATACAGGTCGGCAGGCCTTTCCTATGCCATGGCCCGGACGGCCTGTCCTGCCACGGGGTGCCGTCCTGCAGCAGCAAGCTCTCCCCTTGGCCCTTCGCCGGCTGGAACTCGAACGGGGTGCCAGCGTCCTGGGTCGTGTTGCCGACCGAGGTCACCTTGCCGCTATCGGAAGCAGGCGAGGCATTGCTTTGCGGCAAGGCATATCCCACAACGCCGCCGAGCACGAGCATCACCGCGCCCACGAGCACCCTGCGCCCACGCTGCATGAACTCCAGGTCGCCGAAACCCGCCATGCCATTACAGTGCCGTACCGTCAGCCGACAGGGCAAGCCGGACGATTGTCAGATCACGGACCCCCGTCGGCCAATCTGGCTGGTAATCGCGGAGCTGAAGGCCACGCAGCTCAAGGTTTCCCGCCTGGCCAGTTCCGTGCCCAGTCCGTGCCATTGGCCTCGCTGGGCTGCCCGGGTAAATCTGCGCCGAGGATCGGCTCCGTTCACCCTGGTGCGGGGATCCCCTTCTTCTCGAGCGGTCAGTCCCCGAGGGAGCCGGGGCTGGCCGGCACGTCGATCGCGCGCTCACGCAGGGCTTCGATGGGCACGATCTCAAGCGCTCGCTCGTGCGTCGAAGCGAGAACCACGTAAGCGGCCGCGCCGTCGCGGTGCGCGCGGAGCCAGTTCACGGCGGTCACGCACCAGCGGTCGCCCGGTGTAAGCCCGGGAAACCTGAACTGCGGCATCGGGGTGATGAGATCGTTGCCGATTTGGCGCTGGTGGTTGAGGAACTCGGCGGTCACGACGGCGCAGATCGTGTGACTGCCGATGTCTTCCGGGCCGGTGTTGCAGCAGCCATCACGGTAGAACCCGGTGACTGGGTCGTCCCCGCATGGCTCTAGCTCGCCACCGAGGACATTCCGCTCGCTCATCACAGCAGTATCGCTCAACACGCCGGGGACCATGTAAGCCCCTATCGTGGGCCTGCATGGTGGTCCTGGCATCACGTGCATGGAGCGCTACGCACTGCGCGGCGGGCACGCCGGATGCCGTCGATCGGCGGGGCTTCGGGGCGGAGGTGCAGGGGGTTCGTGGCAGCGGAGGATTCTGATTCACCTGACCCGGCCGCCGTCATCGCGGCGTTCCGCCTCCAAGTTCCTGTGACGGCCTACGCGGCGGTCGGCGGCGCATGGTCCAACCGGGTGTACCGGCTAGATGCTGGGAAACGCCGTTACGCCCTCAAGGAGCTACGCAATCCCTGGGCCGACTCCCGGTGGCAACGCTGGCTCGCCGAGTCGTGGTCATTCGAGCAGCGAGCCATCGCGGCGGGCGTTGCAGCACCGCAGCCAGTCCCAAACCCAGTTGATGGCAGTTGTTTCACCTAGGTCAGCCGCCGCGATCCGCTGTTGCCTCTGGCCGCGGTCCGCGTGCACCACTGGGTGCAGGGCGATCCGGTCGGCCCAGGGCCCGTGGAGCCTGAGCTAGCGCAATGGGCTGGCCAGGTGCTGGCCAACCTGCATGGTCTGCGAATCCGGCCGCAGGACCGGACCATGTTTCCAGTGCCGAATACCGATACCGCCAGCCGTTGGACCGAGCTAACCGACGGCGCTGAGTGGAGCGGAGCGGCGTGGGCCCGTCTGCTGAGAGCGGCAGCACCGGCGGTGTCGCAAATCGCGGAGCTGGTCCGGACCGCCGGTTACCTGCCGGACCAGGAAGTGATGACCCACGGCGACATTGATCAGAAGAATCTCATCGCCAGTGCGCCTGGCCCGGTGCTGTGCGACTGGGATCTGGCAGTCCCGCTTGTGCCCCGCCGCGAGCTGGCCGACGTCGCCCTGTCGCTGGCCTGCTGGGATGACACCAGAATTGCTCGCGAAGTCGTGCGCGCATACCGCCGAGCTGGCGGTGACGACACGCC
>WNFC01029931.1_pt1 | contig 12796 bp, 15 predicted proteins | sample 5400541 | NCBI WGS metagenome assembly WNFC01 (sample SAMN13153342, study PRJNA577476) | soil metagenome | isolation source: 120 cm saprolite under Douglas fir tree site 2 hole 2 replicate 1 | place: USA:California | collected 2015-04-18
TCTTCGCTGCGAACAATGCGCTTTTCTGGATTCCCGGGAGGTACGATTGGTTCACCGTGGTGGCGGCAGGCAACTGCAGCTGTTCTCGCGTGGTTTAGCAGCAAAAAATTTGTGGGATCTACATCGAAAGGACAAGCTCCCCTGAAAGACGTGTTGATGGCACCCCCAGCGGTAATCTGGCTTTTCGTGATGCTCGTGTTTTGTCTCGCGGGTCTGTTGCGTATCACTCGCTAGGGTTCTGGCAAAAAACCAAATAATCGCAGTCGAACGTCGTTGTTATTATTTCGACACTGCCGCAAAAAGTTCCGAATGCAGTATCGCTTGAAATTTCTTGTCATCGGTGCGGAAGTGGAGCTGCAGATTGGAACTATCCGAATTCACCGTCACACTTTCCAGCGCCATTTTCTCCGTCGCGTTCGCCGTCATCTTGCGGTACAGAACGCCCGCTCTTACCAGGGAAGACAGCGTTGTGGCGGTCATTGCGCCGAACGCATCATGTTCTGTGTTCCCTGCTGGTCAAGCACACTCCAGACCATCCCGGAATCAACCGAACCAATCATGTCGGCGATTTGCTGATTGGAATCGAGGCTGGAGGCAAATCCATCGCGAGCGTCCAAGGCCCCCTTCAAGGCACCCATGTCGCCGAAAAGAAGCGTGCTGTCGTCGAGGAACGTCATTTGCATGCCGCCGGGCATCGGATATGTAAAGGCGTCACGATATTTCACCGGTTTAACTTTGTTGAGGCGCATCTTTCTGAACACGGTCTTGGTGGGAAAAAATCCCTGCGCGACACCTACGATCCGCACACCCTGCCTGCCGCTTCGATAAGAGGCGAAGGTGAGCTGTTCCACATCCTTTTCCGGATTGATGCCAACACTTTTCAGGGCCCCCTCGAATTGTTTCAGGCTCTCAGGCAGAACCTGTTCCTTGAGGACTTGCGCGGTCTCTGAATTCCGCAGGGCGCGGTAATCTACCGAAATGATCTGCTGGACGTCAGAGGGAATCACTGTGCGGGCAGAACTGCCCAACGGCGTAGCCCACGCGGCGCTTGAAAGCAATAGAAGGCAGAAACAATTCCGCACTTTTTTCATGATGACCTCTGAAGTTATAGTTAGTTGGATGCTGATGGGAATCTCCCAGTCAACTGCTTGTGAGCTCATTGTAAGCTAAATTCTGGTGCGGGGAGGCGTAACGAAAGTGCATCCAAGAGGCTAAGGCCTTAAAGCCAGCGCTCGTTTCCGTGTCTCCGCGGCAAAGACCTGATCTTTCAGCGACTCCAGGTTGATCTCCACATTGGCCAATGCGCCTTCCATCGCTGCCCGCGCAAGGGCGAATGCCGTGGTGAGATCGGATTTCATATTGGGATTGGTTATGGGCTTGAGAGTTTCAACAATCGCCGCGACTTCCCTTGCCCGTTCCGCGACGCCCAGTGGCACATTGGTTGCCTGTTTCAACGCGTCATCAATAACACCGTCCTTGCCGGCGGAATCTTTCGCCTGTTTGTAGGCTTTCATCACGGCGTTGTAGGACTCTGCATCAGCATCGATCGCAGCTTTCAAAGCTTCGAGTAATTCTGAAAGCCGAGCAATCGCCTCGCTTAGCGCACGCTCATATTGCACGTAGGCTTTCTTGCCCCTCGACATGCTTGCGACCATGGTCGCTAAACCAGCAGCCATTGCCGCACTGGCAGCGGCGGCGCTGCCTCCTCCGGGAGTGGCCGTTGGAGCGGCAAGCTGTTCCACAAACGGTTCCACGCCGGCGCGCAATCCACCAAGCGCCATCTTCCCCCCCATCACCGCCGACAGCCGGTTTTCCAGGATCAAGGAAGAATCGAAATTCTCAATCTGTAGAAACCACTCGGCCGCAGATTCGAGAGCCTTCTTTGGAATCAATCCCACGATTTCACTGCTCAACGGCGCCACGCCATAACGTGCGGCTTCCTTTTTTACGAGTTCGAAGACGCGCTGGATTGGGGTCTGCTCAAAGTCAGTCAAGTTCATCGATACCTGAGCCTGGCCGCGTACCAGAAATCCCGCCCCCTTCACGAAGCGCAATCCGCCGCTGGAGAAGCGCACCGCCTTGGCAACTTTTTTTGCGATGTCGACGTCCGGGGTATTCAAGAAAATGTTGTACGCGATAAGGAATTTTCGCGCGCCTACCACCGTGGCTCCGGCTGTGGGATGAACGCGTGCTTCCCCAAAATCCGGCTTGCGCGCTGGATTGCTGGCGATTTCCGCGCGAATGCCTTCGAATTGTCCGCGCCGTATGTTTTCCAGATTTTGCCGCTCCGGCGTAGTCGCAGCAGCTTCGTACAGGTAAACCGGAATTTGATAACGCTTCCAGATCTGCTCGCCCACATGGCGCGCCATGGTGACGCAATCTTCGAGGGTGACTCCGTCGATGGGGATGAATGGCACAACGTCCGCAGCTCCCATGCGGGGATGGGCTCCCTGATGCTGATTCAGATCGATCAACTCGGCGGCCTTGCCCACGCCACGAATGGCGGCTTCCTGGATCGGCTCCCTCTCGCCGACGAGGGTGATGACAGAGCGATTGTGATCCGCGTCCATTTCGCGGTCGAGAAGATAAACGCCGTCGACCTTCATGGCGCCGACGATGGCGTCAACTTTTGCTTTGTCCCGGCCCTCCGAGAAATTGGGGACGCATTCCACCAGGGTTGACATAACCGAGAAGAATATCCGGCGAGGTTAACGGCTGCAACTGTGGTGAAGTCCCAGGACGCTGGGATCAGTGCTTGCGGCTGGACGAGCGTCCGTAGATTTTGCCCAGTCCAATCCGCACCTGCAGAGTGTTAATGCCGCGATTGCTGGAGCTGAGGCCGGCGTTGGATATGTGCATGTAGCGGAGTTCTACGCTCCAATTGCAACGATCGCGGAGGAAATGTGTCCCCAGGGCAGCGCCCGATGTGAAGTTCACGCGCGAGGTTCCGAACGGCACGTCGTGATTGGTAAATAACGTCCCGCCACTCAGCTCAAAATAAGGGACGACGCGTCCGCGGGTAGCAAAATTCCATTTCACATTCAGTGGATTAATTCCTGCTCCGAAAGCGGTGTTGGCAGGCTGAAAGACAAGGAACATGGGAACTGCGTCAACCGCATACTCGAATCGGCCTTCGAGAAAACCGGGGCCGTGCGGGCGGGTAAGAATCCAGCCATAACGCAAGCCCGCATTCCAGACGCCGATGTTGGAAGTACCTCCCGCGACGGAGTGTCCGCCACCCGTCCAGAGTTGGATATCGTGGCCTCCATCCTCGATGCGGGTTTGAGCGCAACTCAGGGAAGCGCACAATAGGAAGAGGGTGAGGAAAACTGGTTTCATGAATTCCGCAGAAAATCGCGATCCTATCGAACCAGCGAAGGTCGCAACGATACAGCAAAGATCGAGACCTGACAAATCTTCGTTCGTGTCCTAACGTACGAATGGGACACCACTCGATTGACTTCGTTGAGTGCCTGCAACGCATTCCTACTGCTTACGCTAACGTGGAAGAGCGGCCCTTCCAGGGCCGCGTTACGAATGAAGTGAAGATGGGCTTTAGCCCCCGCGGTCCGCTCCGGGTGTCACACACAGGGCTGAAGCCCATATCAAAGGCCGTCTGACGCGGCGCTGAAGCGCCGCTCTTCCACGGTGACGCAAGCAGCAGGAAATAGGACCTCACAACCCCAGGCCACCATCGACCGCCAAAATCTGTCCGGTGATGAACTGCGGTGCCGTGGCAAAGAAAAGTACGGCTTGTGCCACGTCCGCGCTATTTCCATTCCGTCGCATCGGCGTGTCAGCAGCCATGCCTTTCATGAATGCTGCTGCCGATTTCTCTCCAAGATCGATCATTCCGGGAGCAACACAGTTAACGGAAATTTCCGGCGCCAGCGCGCCCAGGGACGTAGTCCTCCTAAAGATCCCAGATTGATAATTCTTCCCTTCCGCTCACGAAGCCATTTCAAAGCCTGCTGCGACACCACAAAAGGACCGCGAGTGTTGGAGGCAAAAATGGCGTCCCATTGCTCGAGAGTCAGTTTTTCGAATTCTACGTTCTCGTAATTGGCGGCGTTATTCACCAGGATATCCAAGCCTCCCAGTTCCTCTGCCGTCTCCTTGAGCACCGATTTAACGCTCTTCTGGTCCCTGACATCACAGTGCAACGCCACCGCGCGGACTCCGAAGCTGGTCAGATCGATAACTGTATGCTGGGCTTCACGGCCGGATTTCAGAAACGTGATGGCAACGTCCGCTCCGGCCTCCGCCAAAGTCAAGGCAATGGCGCGACCAATCCGCCGCGCTCCGCCGGTAATCAACGCAGCCCTACCCTTTAGAGGCTTATTCACTGCTTCAGACATGGTTGGGATTGTATCGGAAGGTGTGGCGCGGGCGCCCTCGCCCGCGAAAAGCTTGGTTCTAACGTATTGATGGGAACTCGCGAATCAATCCGCAGCCGCGGCTTTTGCCAAGCCTCGATGCCGGACTTCTTCAATACTCATCATCCGTTCAAAAGCATTAAACACTTTCGGATCCCACCAGCCCTTCCTAATCTCGCTTCTCATCACGCGCAGGGCTTCCTCAATAGAGAGCGCGCGTTTGTAAGGACGTTCGGTTGTCAGCGCATCATAGACATCCACAATTTGCAGCACGCGGGCCGTAAGAGGAATTTGCTCGCCCTTAAGTCCGTCCGGGTATCCCGAGCCATTCATCTTTTCGTGATGATGGCGAATGATAGGCAACACCAGTTGGAAAGACTTCAAGGGCGCGCAAATGCGCTCTCCGACCACGGGATGCCGGCGCAAGATTAATTTCTCCGAGCGAGTGAGACGAGCCGGTTTGAGCAGAATGGAATCGGGAACTGCTACCTTTCCAATGTCGTGCACGATTCCGGCACGCCGCAGCGCCTTGATCTGAGGCGCGGGTAGGCCCATGTACTCAGCCAAACGGCTGGAGTAGTCTGCGAGGCGTTCGCAATGGCCTTCGGTGTACGGATCCTTTCCTTCAATGCTGCGGGCCAGCGCAAATAATACTGACTCGGCACGCTCCAACTCATCGGTATACGCTTTCTGACGAAGTAGCGAACGCACGCGCGCCAGCAACTGCTCCCGTTCCACCGGTTTGGTTAGAAAGTCGTCGGCGCCGGCTTCGATTCCGGCGACCCGGTCTTCGATCGCGGTCAGAGCCGTGATCAGAACGATCGGAACCAGGAAAGTCTCAGGATTATTCTTGAGGCGGCGGCAAACCTCCATGCCACTCAGTCTTGGCATGTTGACATCCAGCAGAAGCAGGTCAGGCTGTGTCCGTTTAAACTCCGCTAGCGCATTTTCTCCGTCGCTGGCTGTCACGACGTTATAGCCTTCCAAAGAAAGAAGTCCTTCCAGACCGACACGACTGGATTCGTGGTCGTCCGCGATAAGGATGGTTCCGAACTTCGGCTGCTGAAGCATGAAGGGACCGCATGCCGATTGTCCCGCAACGCCGTGATAAATGTGAGATTACGCATGTAACAGTGTAGGAATTACTTGATGTGTACGAACACATACACTTACAGACTGGAAATAGCCCCGCTAATGTTGCTACACTCCCGCCATGTCGGTGTTGCGCGAGGTCGTGGTGTATTCCCGGAAGGGTTGTCACCTCTGCGAAATTGTGAAGGAAACCCTGGTTAAGCTGCAACGCCGGGGCGGTTTTATCTGGAGCGAAGTGGACGTCGATAGCGACGACGATTTGCGCCGCCAGTTCACCGACGAAGTTCCAGTCGTGTTCATTGACGGGCGTAAGGCGTTTAAGTACCGCATGGACGAGCGCGAATTCCTGCGCAAGCTGGCGAGCTAGTTACCCTCCTCTAATTTTGGAATCCTTCCATTAGAATCGCGACGTCATGTTGAGGACGCTTCTCCACGCCGGCCCGAATGGCAAGTTTCTGCATAACGTCATCCTGGATTCTTGTCGGCGCTTTGGTTCAAAGACAGCAATCGTCGATATCTCCTGCAATCGCCGCTTCGCCTACGCCGAATACGGACAGCTGGTTGAAGCGCTGGCTCGCGGATTGGTCGCATCGTCCCTGAGGCCAGGTGAAGTGGTCGCCATCTATTTGCCGAACTCCTGGGAGTTCTGCGCTGCTTACCATGCCACGACCATGGCTGGAGCCATTCCTACGCTATTGAATCCCAGCTACCGCGAACGCGAAGTCCGTTTTCAGCTGGAAAATTCTGGGGCAGCCGTCGTTATCACGGATGGGCCAAATGTAGAGGGAATGAATCTCGCGGGCCTTCCGAATCTGCGCCGTGTTTTCACCACGCGCCAGCAGGCACAGGGATCCGAGCCCTTTGCGAACTTGTTGCGATCAGTGAGTACGAATTTACCGGTGCCTGACCGATCGTCGCAGGAAACGCTCGCCGCCCTTCCCTACTCCAGCGGCACCACCGGACTTCCCAAGGGCGTGATGCTCTCGCACTTCAATCTGATCGCGAACATTTTTCAATTCATCGCGCCGCACGGTTCTCCACTTTGCGGAGACGACGTAGTGCTTTGCTTCCTTCCGCTGTACCACATCTACGGTCTGAACGTGATTCTGAATCCGGTGCTGACTTTGGGCGGGACGCTCGTCCTCGTGCCGCGCTTCAATGTGCCGCAATTGCTGTCACTGATCGTGGATGAACGGGTCACCATGATGCCGACGGTCCCGCCGGCGCTGAATGCACTGTGTCAAGCCGCTGAGCAAGGTCAATTTCCTAGTAAGCATTGTCTGCGCTGGGTGAAGTCCGGAGCCGCTCCGCTCCCTTCGGGACTTGCCCGCCGGTTCACCTCCTTAACTGATGTTCTGGTCTGCCAGGGATACGGGATGACCGAAGCATCTCCAGTTACGCATGTGGGATATCTCGAACCCGAACTCTATCGTCCCGAATCGATTGGTCAGCCGCTGGTCCAGACTGAATGTCGTGTGATGGATGAAGCGGGAAACGAAGCGGCTCGCAGCGAACCGGGGGAACTGGTCATGCGCGGGCCTCAGTTCATGCTGGGCTATTGGAAAGAACCGGAAGCGAGTGCGGAGGCATTGCGCGAGGGCTGGTATTGGTCGGGGGACATCGTCAGTCGCGACGAAAGGGATTTTTATTACGTCCTCGACCGGCGCAAGGAGATGATCAAGTACAAAGGATTTCCCGTCGCACCCGCGGAAGTGGAAGCGTTGCTGCTGGAGCATCCGGCAGTCCGAGATTGCGGCGTGGTGGCGCGCGCCGACGCCTGCACAGGAGAGATTCCGGTCGCGTTCGTGGTGCTGCGCGAAGCTTTCATCGAATGCAAGAAATTGGAAGAGGAACTCTGCGAGTTCGTGGCCCAGCGTCTGACTCCCTACAAGCAGCCGCGAGAAATTCGATTTGTAGACACGGTCCCTCGTACTGCGTCAGGAAAAATCCTGCGGCGAGAGCTGAGAAAAGTTCTGACTTAAAAAGCGGGGATGAGAAGTCTGAGTCTCTCGTCCAACCCTTGCGCCCATCACACAAAGCTGTGGTAAACTTCGTGGCCATCCATGCTTTGCGTTTTGCTTCAAGCCGCAGGTGTGCGAATCCAACGACCCTTGGAGGTCTGGTAGATGGGCCTCGCTCTTCTGGCGATTATCTGGCTGATCACCTTTGTTAGCTCTTACTTTTTCGCGGCAAAAACCTGGTGGTTGCCCCATGGTGCATCGGCGTCGGCGCATTGGATTGATCACCAATTTGCCCTGACTTACCTGCTGATGGGAATTGTTTTTGTCGCCGCCCAAGGAGCGTTGGGACTATTTGTGTGGCAATACCGCGACCGAGGCGTGGCGGCAAGAAAATCAGATTATTCCCACGGCAACATCAAGTTGGAACTGCTGTGGACGGTGCTTACCGCCGTCCTGTTCGTGGGATTGAATCTTATGGGTAGTCCGATCTGGGCGGCGGAGCGCTTCGCACCCGCCAAGCCAGGATCGATTCCCGTGGAAGTAACCGGCATGCAATTTGCCTGGTACTTTCGCTACGCGGGTGCGGACGGCAAGTTTGGCGCCACGGATCCAAAGTTGATGGATCCTTCCGCCGGCAGCGAGGCGGCCATCGGTCTCGATACTTCCGACGCTGCTGCAAAAGATGACGTTGTAACCGGCACCATGTATCTGCCGGTCAATCGCGAGGTCGACCTTACTCTCCGCGCTGTCGATGTCATCCATAGCTTCTTTGTTCCGTCCATGCGCTTCAAGCAGGACGCCGTTCCCGGACTCGCGATCCACATGCATTTCACTCCTACGGAAGTCGGCGATTACGAGATTGCCTGCGCCGAGCTTTGCGGCCTCGGCCATTACAAAATGCACGGCATGCTGAAAGTGGTGAGCCAGGCGGATTTTGATTCCTGGCTGACCGCACGAGAGGCGGAGAAACAATAAATGGTTGCCCAGGACGCTCACGCACACGCGGGACCTCAAGGCTTCATTCGCAAATATGTTTTCAGCCTGGATCACAAAGTGATCGGGCTCCAGTATTACTTCCTCGCGCTGGCGGCGGTGTTCGTTGGCATGTTTCTTTCTTTGCTGATGCGCATCCACCTGATCTGGCCGACTGCCGTTTTGCCTCTCGTAGGCGCAATCAAGCCGGAAACTTATCTCAGCCTGCTCACCATGCACGGAACCATCATGGTGTTCTTTGTGCTGACCACGGCGCCGCAGAGTGGATTCGGCAATTATTTTTTGCCCATCCAGATCGGCGCGCCCGACATGGCGTTCCCCGTCCTAAATATGCTCTCGTTTTGGACGACCTTCGTAGCCTTCGTAGTCATGCTGGCAGCGTTTTTTGTGACTGGAGGCGCACCGCTGCATGGCTGGACTGGTTATGCTCCCCTCAGTGCTCTGCCAAGCGCTGGACCAGGCGAACAATTAGGCGCGGATCTGTGGATCACCAGCATTGCAATTTTCTGCATTGCTTCGCTGATGGGCGCCTTGAATTTCATCACCACGACTTTGGATCTACGGGCCAAGGGTATGACCATGATGCGCATGCCCCTGACCTGCTGGTCATGGTTCATCACCGCGATTCTCGGATTGCTGGCCTTCGGGGTTCTGCTTTCCGCCGGCATCCTGCTGCTGCTGGATCGCAATCTCGGGACCAGCTTTTATGTTCCGTTGGTCGTGGTGAATGGCCAGATCATGGGACACAAAGGTGGCTCGCCGCTTTTGTGGCAGCATCTGTTCTGGTTCTTCGGACATCCAGAGGTGTACATCGCCATTCTGCCTGGCATGGGCGTGGCGTCGCAGTTGGTCTCGACCTTCTCGCGCAAACCCATCTTCGGTTACAAGGCGATGGCGTATGCCCTGATGTCGATCGGCATACTGGGCTTCATGGTGTGGGGCCATCACATGTTCATGAGTGGCATGAGTCCGTTCTCAGCTTTTTCATTCTCCCTCATGACCATGGCAATCGGCGTACCGTCCGCGATCAAGACCTTCAACTGGCTCGGCACGATCCACGGCGGACGTGTCCGCTTCCAAACGCCGATGCTGTTTGCTATCGGCTTCGTTTCGCTGTTTGTCTCAGGCGGTCTTAGCGGGCCATTCCTTGCACAACCGGTGCTAGACATCCCACTGCATGACACGGCATTCGTGGTCGGACACTTTCATCTCATCATGGGCGTCGCAGCAATCTTCGGCATGTTTGCCGGAACGTATTACTGGTTTCCCAAGATGTTCGGGCGCTTGATGAACGAGAGATGGGGCAGAGTTCACTTCTTTTTCACCCTGATCGGAACATACTGCATCTTCATGCCGATGCATTATCTGGGCATGGCAGGCCAGCCTCGGCGCTACTCTCAGTTCACTGAACTCGCCTATCTTCACAACTTGATCCCGCTGAACAAGTTCATCACCTATGCGGCGTTCGTGACCATTGGAGCTCAGCTCAGCTAATTTTCGTGATCAATCTGTTCTGGAGCCTGAAGAAGGGCGCCAAGGCGAGCGACAATCCCTGGGAAGCCACTACGCTGGAGTGGATCACTGCCACGCCCCCTCCACACGATAATTTTGGCGGCCGCACGCCTGTGGTGAATCACGGACCGTACGAGTACAGCGTGCCCGGAGCGCCGCGGGATTACATCATGCAGACTGATCCCGTGACCGTCTTGACGCACTAAAACAGGTATGGCGACCTTGTCTCCCACGATAACGATCAAAGATCCCAAGACCGGCCACGGCGGCGGTGTGGTGCATCCTCCTATTTCCGGCGGAGGTGATGACAGTCGCGGAGGCAATGGTTCACCCGACTATGGGCAACGCTTGCGTCGCGCCCGTTTGGGGCTATTGGTGGCGCTGGCGCCCATCATCATGCTGTTCGTTTCCTTTACCAGCGCTTACATCGTGCGCCAGGGCTTGCCCACTCTCGACGAACGCACCGGCACCTATGTTCGTGATTGGATACAGGTGAATCTTCCCACCGCGCTGCTGCTGGTGAATACTTTGTTGTTGATCGTGAGCAGTATCACCATGGAGCTTTCGCGACGGAAAATTACTCGCGAAGTGGCCCTGGCTCCAGTCAAATCGATTCCCGGGGTTTCGGTTGAAGAAGGAAGAGGCTTTCCCTGGCTGGGTAGCACGGTTGTCCTGGGCGTGGGTTTTCTCATAGGGCAATGGATGGCGTGGCGCGAACTCGCCGCCCGAGGATTCTTTCTGGCCACCAGTCCGAGTAGCTCGTTTGTTTACTTGCTGACCGGCACGCACGCTATTCACCTTGCCGGTGGAGTGTTGGCATTGTTGTATGCGGGCGTCATTTCTTTGACGAACAAGCCGGTAGAAGTTCGGCGGATCGTGGTGGATATCACCGCGTGGTACTGGCACTTCATGGCGCTGCTTTGGATTTATATCTTTGCGCTTTTAGAGTTTGCTAAGTAAAGGCGAAGGAAAGTACTCGATCGAGGAGAACGAAACCATGTCTGACGTTGCGGTGCAGCACGGGATCGCGGGCGCTTACGAACCTTCCCTGTTTGGCACCTATTCGAAAAAGATTGGGATGTGGCTGTTTCTGCTCTCCGATACTCTTACCTTCGGAGCGCTGCTGTTTGCCTACAGCTACGGACGAATCTCGACTCCTGGCTGGCCCACACCATTCGGCAAGGAGAGCATCACCAACGCAACCATCATGACGGCCTGCCTGCTCTCCAGTTCTTTGACCATGGTGCTGGGGGTGCTGGCAGCGCGGCGCGGTGACCGCAGTTGGACCCGCAACTGGATTCTGGCTACCATGTTTTTCGGCGCAGCTTTCATCGTGCTGCACGGCATGGAATGGACCAACCTTATTCACGAAGGCATGACGCCGTTCACTAATCCGTGGGCGCCGAATGTGCCGCAATTCGGTGGCACTTTCTTTACTCTTACCGGCATGCACATGTTGCACGTCACCATTGGCGTCATTTACCTGGGCGTGATTGCATTGCGGAAGAAGTTCCTGCCCATCCTTCTCGGTATCTGGCTGATCGCGTGGCTGACTATTCCGTCCAATAACGTTTTTCATTACGGAGTTCACACGCTGCTTGTCGGATGTATCGTCGCAGCAGCGATTCTGTTCCTTAAGCCCAAGGATTACGATTCTCACGATGTCGAAGTAGCCGGACTTTATTGGCACTTCGTCGATCTAGTCTGGATGTTCATCTTTCCGTTGGTGTATTTGATGTCCACCAAAGTGGTGTAGCGGTTGTTTGGCGCAACAGGAGAAGATTTCACGATGCACAACGTCGCCACAACTCATGACGAAGGCAAGGGACAATACTTCTGGGTATGGGGAGCGCTGCTCATCCTGACCGCGGTGGAAGTCATGCTGGCCTACCGCCAGGTCTTCCAGCCACTCCGCATGCTGGAAGTTTTGATGGTCCTGTCCGTCATCAAGTCCGCGCTGATCATTGGCTATTTCATGCACTTGAAATATGAGAACCCCGCCATGAAGTGGGTGCTGATGATCGCCGTGGTAACCTGTTTGTGTTTGATGTTTATCTTCTTTCCCGACGCGTTCCGGATTGTGCATTTGGGAGTGAGATGAAGCTGCGCCTGGCCATGATCATGTTGCTGGTAGTGCTCTGGGCTGGTCCCGCATTCGCACAGGGCTGCGCCATGTGCTACAGCAATGCATCCGGCACCACAAAAGAAGGACAACGCGCCATCAGTCGCGGCGTGGTGGTATTGCTGGTTCCTCCAGTCGGATTTATGACCTTGGGCGTGGGCATGGCCCTTCGCTACGGCAAGAGGCGGGACGAGGAGAAGCAAGAAGAGTACGAACAGGACTCCTCGGACGAGTAATTTGTTCGTCGTCGGTCAGTCACCTCGACTGTCCAGTCAGGTGCAGTCCCTATAACCTTCTGTGAGTTTGGGTTACGCGTTCCTCGCCACGCCCCATCAAGATTCCCACCCTGCTTTATAATAGAAAGATTCCGTAGCCCTCCCAAAGCCATCAGAGGACCGCTCCCTGTGGAGTGCTTACTCTCGGCGGGATGCGGCCACGGCGGTCCCTTACTGATGTCCACGGAAACCATTGTTGTTCGCGGGGCGCGGGTTCATAACCTCAAGAACATTGATTTTGAAATCCCGCACAATTCGATGACAGTCGTCACCGGAGTGTCCGGCTCCGGAAAGTCCTCCCTTGCCTTCGACACGATTTATGCAGAAGGCCAGCGCCGTTATGTCGAATCGCTTTCGGCCTATGCGCGCCAATTTCTAGAGCGGATCGAGAAGCCCGACGCGGACGTGATCGATGGTATTGCCCCGGCTGTCGCCATCCGTCAGAAGAACAGCACGCGAAATCCG
>WNFC01006563.1_pt1 | contig 12795 bp, 10 predicted proteins | sample 5400541 | NCBI WGS metagenome assembly WNFC01 (sample SAMN13153342, study PRJNA577476) | soil metagenome | isolation source: 120 cm saprolite under Douglas fir tree site 2 hole 2 replicate 1 | place: USA:California | collected 2015-04-18
CAAGTGCTTGCAAGACATCAGGAGGTTGCTGGCTACTCGTATCGGTGACCGGGCCGGTATCGCTGCCAGAACTGATGTAGACGACCTCTGTCTCTTGCGTTTCGACAAGCTGTCGCTGCCCATTGAAGGCAGTCAGGACGTAGTCTAACTGGTAGTAGCCAGTGGGAAAGCCGGGTAACTTGAAATAGAGTTCTGGTGTGGGCATCTGAATGTTTCCCACATAGGCGATAGGGGCTGCAACCGCTATGCCAGAGAGGTTCTTGATCTGTTCATATTGCTGGATACTGATCCCATCGCCATAGCCTGCGAGCAGATCAGATGGCACGCTTGGATCGGCGGGGATCTTTGCCTGTGGCGGCAGGACCACCAGGTCATAGGTTGGCCGCCAGTTCTGGCTGATGATCTGGTTGCCCCGTACAAGGGTGGTTTGCGTCGTCGCGCTCAGGAGGATGAGGGCACATGCTGCCAGCAGAAAACCGCTGCTTACAAGAGCACTTTTGCCAGGCTGTCGTCGTAGCAGAAGAAAGATGTAGGGCCACATGTGCTCATCCTTTCCTCTCTCACATGGAGAGTACATCCTCCATGTCAGTAGTATAGCACTGGCTACAATGCGAGGTCTTCTCTAGTATATATTAGTAGTTAGGGTTCCACCAAAAGGCTACCGACAGACCATTGCCTCTGATAAGAGTAAGGCTCCATGGTGATTGTCTTTTTGGATGCCGAAGGCATGTGTCGTTTAGAGGCATTTGTTCATTTAGCGGTCAGTGTGGCGTTGCCGAAGGAACTGACCTCGATGACTGCCTCTATCAACTTGCGACATGCGCGCAGAAGACAATAAAATGCAGCTAGCATACCTGCTCCTGTTACCAGGAGCAAGCCCCATGCCTGGCGCACTCGCTGCAGGCCTAACGTTACGGTTGAGAGAAGTAATATCCAACCGCCATTGCGCGGTACTGATCGTGCTGCATGAGCCATCGTACCCTCTCTTCTCGGGAGATCACTACTTAAGAAAACGCCTATCTATGGATTGCGGGTGGTGCTTCAGCGTCCCAAAGCGTGTCTTATGCTGTGATGATGCGGCCATCGTGTATCTGGAGCACGCGGTCGGCTGCTTCGACGATGACCACATCATGGGTCGCTACAAGCAGGCCAATCTGTAACTGGTGAGCGGTGCCGCGCAGCAGGGCTGCGATGCCACGTCCGGTTAACGAGTCGATATTGCCGGTTGGTTCATCGGCTACGACGAAGCGCGGGGAATGCACGAGAGCACGCGCCAGGGCTACGCGCTGCTGCTCACCCCCTGATAGCTCCAGGCCGCGATGATGCGCACGCGGGGCAAGTCCTACCTGCTCCAATGCCTGGCGTGCCAGCCTCTCGCGCTGGTCTCCTGCCACGTGAGCCAGTCGCAAGGGTAGCTCGACATTTTCTTGCGCCGTGAGCGAGGGGAAGAGATGGGCGTTCTGAAACATCATGCCGATGCTCTGGCGGCGCAACCGTGCCCGCTCTGCCTCACGCAGCCTGGCCATGTCCTCGCCCAGGATGAATACCTGGCCCTGGGTTGGGTTATCCAGGCCAATCAGGATATTCAGCAGGGTGGTTTTGCCGGATCCAGAGCGGCCGCGCAGGGCGACAAACTCTCCAGGCTCTATGCGCAAGTCGATGCCGCGTAATGCGCGCACCATACCGCCGCCAGGGAAATCGCGGGTCACGCCACGTGCCTCGGCAATGGCCGTTGCTACAGCTTGTTCCATGCTTAGGCCTCGCTTTCTGCTGGCTGGCTCGTGCCGTTGGACTGAGCAGTGATGGGCCAGAGTTCCACATGGTCGGCAGCGTAGCGCACCTCGGCTCGTCCATTGAACGGGTAGTATTCGATGGCCTCTTTGGGAAGCTGCAGCCTTCCGACACGGTCGATCAAGATTGACTCATGGTGGGTCTCGATTGGCAGGCCGATGATCGCACTGGCGGCAGGCATATCTTCGCTCACGGCAGCCAATGGCGCCTCACGGCGCACTGTTTCGGTGCTTGTGCGTCCATCGCGGATCGCGATCGTGCGATCCACTGCAGCGGCAATCGCTACGTCGTGCGTCACGATGATAATCGTTAACCCAAGCTGGCGATTGAGCGTGCGCAGCAGCGTAAGAATTTTGCTGGCAGCGACCGAATCTAATTCACCCGTTGGCTCATCGGCCAGCAGCACCTTTGGTTGATTTGCCAGTGCCACAGCGATAGCGACGCGCTGCTGTTCACCGCCAGAGAGCTGATCAGGCTTTTTCTTCTCCATGCCTTGCAGCCCCACCAGTTTCAATAGTTCGTAAGCCCGGTTCTTGCGCCGGGTCAGCCCGGTACCGCTCAGCATCAGCGGCTCCTCAACATTTCCTGACGCGCTCAACTCTGGCAGCAAGTTGCGTCCGCTCTGCTGCCAGACGTAACCGACCACAAAGCGCCGGTAGCTGATACGCTGCGCCTCATGCAGGTGCGAGAGGTCGTTCCCGTCCACGATGCATTTTCCGGCGCTAGGGGTATCCAACCCACCGATGATATTGAGCAGCGTAGATTTACCTGAGCCGGATGCGCCAACCAGCGCCACGATCTCTCCTGGTACAACCTCCAGGTCCAATCCTTGCAGCGCAACGACTTCCAGGTCAGCTACTTTATAGATTTTGACTAAATTATCACAAACAATGAGCGGTTCTGGCATAGTCACTCCTGATACCCTCAATCCTCATTGAGCCGTAGCGTCTGGCCGATCGATGGGCGTGACACGACATAGATCATCATGCCGAGCGCAACGACGCAGATGGCAATCAGCAGACCCAGCGCGAAAGCCAGGGATGCAGGGATCACCAGAGTGATCGCTGGCACGCTCTGCACGGCATAAAATTGAGCGGGCGAAATAGTTCCCGTTATCTGAGTGGGGAGCACACTTGAGAAGATCAATGCTGGCAATACCAGTGCCGAAAGGACGGTGCCGAAGATCAAGCCCAACAGGAGAGCCATCACATAGATGATGCCTTGTTCCCATGTCAGGACGCCTGCGACCTGCCGGGGCGCTGCTCCCAGGGCACGCAGGACGGCGAAGTTGGTTAAGCGGCTGCGCGCGCTCAGCCATGAGGCAATCAGGTTGCCCACCAGCGCCAGCAGCAGCGCCGTTACCGCGCCCAGGGCCAGGATGCCCAGGAGTGTGAGATTGAGCGGCTCATGAGAGAGCGTGTCAATGATCGCCCGGCGGTCAAAGAGCGGCTGGAGCTGCAGGTTTCCCTGGCTGAGCGCTTTACGTACGCTCGCCACTGAAGCTGCATCGTCCCTAGTACGTACCCAGACATAGTTCAAGGGCACGGCAAATTCACCGGCGCGTGTGAAGTGATGGGTATAGACATCCGCGAACGTCTGAAAATCGACCAGCACGCCTGCCATGCTACTATCGCCTGACGTCGGGATATTTTGCACCTGGGCCACGACGTTGAAGTTCACCAGGTCAGCAGAAGCAATCGGTGAAAAATTCAGCGTGAAGTGTGATCCTTGTGACAGGTGCAACGTGCTGGCCGTATTCGCATCCACGATCGCCGGCACGATTTGACTCGCTATAGCTGTATCCCGCTGGGCCGATAGTTGTGCCATCAGCGAGTTAAGCGATTGGGATGAATACTGCTGGCTCCAGAGAGCGGTGCTCGCAAAGGTATCGGCATCGACGGCTTTGAAATCAATGGGGATGTTCAAGGTCGCCCCGCCTGCTGTCGCCGATCTGGTGAGGCCCAGGGTGGCAGAGGTGACGCCAGGCAGGTGACGATAGGTAGCTGTCATGCTGCCCAGCTGTTGGGGGGTATACAGATTGAGAGGGATAGGGCCGCTGAAATCAGCTCCTGCCTGGTAGGCGGCCACGTCGAGAGTGCGCTGCGATTGGGTAGCGGTGAAGATCAGGGTGAAGATGGCAAAGGCGCTGGTCAGCGCGAGCAGCAGGGTCATGCGCATCGATTGACGGGGAGCACGGGCCATCTGTGCCAGGGCTATCAAAGGAGCAGCGCCCCGCCTGTGCATGGCAATCCAGGCCCCTGCCTGTAAGAGCAAGGGAAAGAAGCGCAACAAGAGCAGCAGGAATGCCAGCAGCAAGCAGAGTGCTTCCACCAGGGTGAGTGGTGACAGGAGCAGTAAATGCAGGCGGGCATCAAGCACGCCGGAGTTGGTCAGGTAGACGGCAGCGCCGTAGCTGAGCAGGGCGAGCAGGGCAACAGCCAGATCCAGGTTCAGGCGTTGCCAGCGCGGGCGATGGGTGGAGCGAGCAGCCTCGCGACGCAGCGCGAGCACATCACGACGCGATGCACCAAGAACGGCGAGGATGATGGCAGCGATGGTAACCAGCACAGCCGCCAGCGCATACTGGCCCAAGCTGAATGCGACCGGCAGTGGATTGCCGCTCAGAAGGTTGAGTGCTCCTTGATCGGTGGAGGAGAGCGTGTTCTGTGCGAGCAGGCGCGTCATGACGATTGCCAGCAGAGGTCCGGCTAGCAGCGCGATCAGGCCCAGACCGATGCCCTGGGTGACCAGCGACCCGAGTATCTGGCGGCGACTGGCGCCACGGCTGCGCAGCACAGCGATGGCATCCGACTGGCGATCCACGAGGAGTCCTGCCATCATCGTGACAAAGTAGAGCACTAAGCCAAAGACCAGCAGCAGCAGGCTGATGACGGGAAACTGCGCCACGGAGAGACGGCTGCGAAACTGCTGCAGGGCGTCGGAGGGCTGGAACGTCGTCGTCTGCTGGATAAACGGTGGTTGATTGAGGTCAGAGTTGCTCGTATCGTCGACGGTCACCGTTTGGATGTTGTTGATGATGGTGTCCAGGTCATCGACACTGATACGATTAGTATCAAGATGGTAGTACCAGATCAGATTGTCTACTACCTGGTAAGTCGCGGTTGGTACTCCGCTCGCGGGATTGACGACGCCAACTTGAGCCAGTGTAGCGAGAATCGTTTCATTGGAGGCAAGACCTTCATAGAGGAAAAAATTGTTGTCCTTTGAGCTGCCTAGAAAGTCATGTCCATGCCAGAATGGATCGTCTGGCTTCACGAGGGTGAAGATACCAACGACGTGTAACAGCAGGGTGCGAGTTTGCTGCTTATTCAAATAAGCATAAGTAATGCTTACCGGCAGCACAGAGCCAACACTCAAACGAAGATCAGTAGCTATTTCTGGTCGTATGGCGATCTCGATCTCGGTGCTCCTGGCCAGGGGGAGGCGTCCCTGCACGACATGGACATGCGAGGCGGCCAGATCCATCGAGGAACCGATAAGTCCCATGTTATCGCCCGTCGGTTTGAGTGAACTGACTCCGCCGGGAGCAGTATTGACCGCCAGAATGGGAAAGAATTGGGTCTCGATAGAAAATTGTGAGGAACCAAGATAAGGCCCCAGATTGTTTTGGAACTCTCGATTGAGGGATGTGGTGGCCTTGTCGATGTAAGGCAAAGCTATCTGCCCGGAAATGCTGTGAACGACGATGTCTGCGTTCTGGGAGTATGAGTTGAGGACGTCCCGCAGCCCTGCCGTCATCGCGATCTTTGAGTAAAGCGGCACCGTACAGACGAGTATAACTGCGGCTAAGATGCCCACCCCCGTTACCAGGAGCAAGCCCCATGCCTGGCGCACACGCTGGAGGGCTAACGTGACGGTAGGCGGTACGAATATCAAGCCGCCATGACGCTGCACCACGTAGTTTGAGCGAGCCATCACAACCTCCTTTTGAGCAGATTGATATCCTCACAGGTCAAGGCGAATATTGCTAGTAGTCAGAAAGTATACGACTTTATAGGCTCTTTTCTCACAAGTTATTTGCTCGCTTATCCCCCGACCTTCTCTCCTGTCTATTCTCTAGCTTCTCTGGCTACTTCACAGAAATTCAATGAAAAGATATGCGGTCCGAAAAACGAATTTTTATAGGTTAATCAACAGCTGCAATTCGGTTGTTCTCACGGCGCTAATTGTGAAGCCTGGTTTGCCCTGGAGACAGGATAATTTAAAAGTCGTCAGAAAGCCGGGAGTCAAAGGCGGTAGCTCCTCCTGGCAAGGTAAACCGTACCTGCTTAACCCACTACACTATCTTGAGCCAGACATCGCCAAAGGCATTGTCGCGTGTGACATGCAGGTCCCAGCAGCCAGCCACGGGAAAGGTAAAAACGGTGCCCCATTCATCACCCGGGCGGTTCCAGTTTGAGCCGAGATGCCTGGTTGGTCCCTGTGAAGGCGGGACTTTCATGCCATGCGGACCCAAAGCCACGATGTCAAAAAAGCCGGAGCCCGTTATTCTCCAGACGATCTTCACCATTGTGTTCGCCCGAGGGGGGACGCCTGAGGTCGACATAATAAGACCCCATAATTCAGCATTGGTGGCTGTGCCCTGCACTTCTGGGATTCTCAATGAAGAATGGTCGATCGGCGATGCCGGCTGGCAGTTTTTCAGACCGGGCGTGGTCGGGCCTGTGATCGTCGGCGAGAGTACCGGTGTGAGGTTTTGCGCGGTCGGGCTTGTGACCGCCGGCGAGAGTACCGGTGTGAGGTTTTGCGCGGCAGGCGGTGAAGATGTGGGCGAGCTTGTGGAGCATGCTGTCAACAGAGTGACAAGCAGGAAAAGGCAGAAAGAGCAGCAGCTAACACTATGGTTCTTGCCGGATGACATAGCTGATTCCTCCCTGGCAGTCCATCGCGAATGACGTAGAGTACAGATTATCGATTTCGGTGCCTTGCTTTGATTATACATTCTCTTCCTGAAAATAGACCTGAAACAACGGTGCATTTCCTGATCTCACCAACGCATAAAGGGAGGAGCTCCACTCCTTCCTCTTGTTTCGCGCGGACGGGTGGGGAAAAGCGGACTTTTAAATACCCTGTCTTGGAGAGCGGTCACGACATTTTTCCCCTGCAGAATCCCCGCTAGCAGCGAGGAAAATATGAGGCTTCAGCGGTATTTCTCTAGAGAAGCCGCCTTTGATGCAGTGTTTGAGTTGCGGATGAGTCAGAAATGAAGCAATTTGCTTTTTAGGCAAGTGACCGCTCCCGACTTCCGAGAAGATCTCTCTCGAATACTACTTGTCGTACATCTATTACACGTATTCCCTTCCGCTTAGCGGGGATTCTGTGGGGAAAATGTCGTGACCCCATCCCTTGTCCAATTCCGTTGCCTGCTGATCTTCCTCTATCGGCGCTCTTATGGACGCCCTGGGTAGGAGCCGCTTGGGACCCACATTGGCTGAAGATAGGTACTGGTCGAGGGGCAATTCGCTGGGCAGGAGCAGTGAGTGAGCATCGATGCGTGCGATGGACGATCAGCCAGCAGGAGCTACAACGCTGGGACCCCGAAGCCGCAGCCTTCACGATCGATTTTCCAGAATGTGCCGAGGATATGTCGCACACGCTTGCACACCTCGCCCTGTTCCGCCTGGCGAGAACGCGACTGAACTTCTCCACTCGCTCTTGACAGGCATGCTCATACCGCCGAAGCGGAAATGGCACGTCTGCTTCGTGCGGTGGTGCGAAACGTCATCGACATTACGGGCGACCGCGATTGCTTCAGGCGACCCTTGGAATCGCCCGGCCGCTGGCAACTGCGATGAGTCACTCTCTCACGCCTCCACCCGGCGCAACTGTTCCAGGTGCACACGCCTATCGGCCAGGGCCGCCAGTTCGGGGTCATGCGTGACCATGACCAGGGTCTGATTACCGCTGCGCTGCAATGCACGCAGGACCGCCAGCACCTCCAGGCCGGTCGCCGGGTCCAGGTTGCCTGTTGGCTCATCTGCCAGCACCACCTTTGGGTGATTGATGAGGGCACGCGCAATCGCCACGCGCTGCTGCTCTCCACCGGAGAGCCGCGCGGGTGGATGGCCCAGCCGATCTCCCAGTCCCACGCTCTCCAGCAGTTCCCCCGCTCGCTGCCTCAGATCGAAGCCCAGTTTCCGGCGATAGGGCAGCAGCGGAACCATCACGTTCTCTAACGCCGTCAGATTGGGCAGCAGGTAATAGAGCTGGAACACGAACCCGACCTGTTGTCGCCTGAAATCCGCCGCCTCTAGCCCGCGCAGGCGATGCACAGCCATCTCTTCCAGCCAGATCTCCCCGCTGTCCGGGCTATCCAACGCGCCCAGCAGCGAGAGCAGGGTGGTCTTGCCAGACCCCGATGGCCCGGTAATCGCGATAAACTCACCTCTTTGCACCGCTAAATGCACATCCTCCAGCACCCGCAGCCTGCCGTTCGGGAGCGCATATGTCTTGGTCAGGTGCTCGACCCGCAAAATCGTCTCGCGGCTCTTTTCAACCTCTTCTCCGGCCTGCTCCGTTTCACGCTGTTCTTCCATGGTTTCTTTCCTACTACCTTGTTCTCGGTGAGCGTCCTCTCTTTAGAGAAGTAAATCCCAGCTCTTAATCGGCTGAAATATGCTTGCCAGCGCCAACAATCGCTGCACGGGTAGCTTGCTGGTGATCTGGCATACCATGCCATGTTGATACCACTGCAGCGCATTATTGCCTGCATCATCCCGGAACAATTGCCCTTCCATCGTGCCAATGCGCACCGGTTTCGCTATCGATGATGAAAATGGTCCATAGGAGGGCTGCTCGTATAGTAACACATCTTGTCCCGCTATCCGGTAGTCCGCCACAAACGTCACCAGGACATTTGGATCGCTCTGATCGGTAATCACCCCATACGCTGCTCCCTGCGTATCACTGGGAAGCGCCGCCGGCAGCAGTGGCAGTGGCTTCAGACCTGCATGCGGACGCGCCAGCGTGGCCATAGATACGACGTTGATCTGATCCAGTGAGGTCGAGGCGTACCATGCTCGCGTCGCACCTCCCCAGACTGCCTGCAGCCCCCCCGCGCTCATCACCCCCACGACCAGCGCCACAACCAGCAGGGTAGCAACGAGTACAGCTAATCGTAGGTGATGCACGGGTCTACGCCGCGCCCTGGCATACTTGACCCGTAAATGTGCTGGTAAGCGTTGATGGTGTATCTCGGCTGCCCTGCGTATCTCTTGCAGGGGTGCAAGCGCTGTCACCAGGCACGTCGCAAGCTGGAGCAGCTCGTCATCGCCGGCAGATGAAACACTCTTTCCCGAGGCTATCGTGTCCAGCTTCTCTAGCCACGCCTCTGTATCTCGTTCACGATGATCCTCCATCACGCCCTCCTTCCCCATCGAGTGCAGCACGCAGCCGCCGCAGCGCCCGGTAGAGCAGCGAGCCAACCGTTCCCTCCGGTATCTGAAGCACACGTGCAATTTCCCGGTTATGCAGGCCCGCGACAAACTTCAATCCTATCGCCACGCGCTCGCGCTCGGTCAGTTGCTCGAGATGCGCAAGCAGATACCTCTGCTCCTCGCTCGCTATCGCCGCCGCCTCTAAAGACTCCGCCTGTGGGTGCTCTTCCGTAATCAACTGTTCTAGTGAGACGGTTGGCTTGCAGCGCCGGAAGTAATCCGTGGTACAGTTGCGAGCTACGCGAAAGAGCCAGGGACCGGCGGTATCGGGCGCTTGCATATCTGCCAGGTGCACGAGTGCCTTCTCGAATACCAGCGAAGCCAGGTCTTCCGCGACCTCCGGTTTGCCGACGAGAAAGCACAAAAAGACCAGGATGCGCGGATAATATTGCCGGTAGAGCGCATCAAAATCCGTATAGTGATCTCCTGCGATTGACTCGCTCCACTCTTTCTGCCTCACAAACGACGACCATGCAGCGGAGATAGCTATTCTTCTCATATCCATAAGCTACTCCCCCTACCTCTACTCGGCCCGCAGTACGTCAACGACCTGTACCCGGTTCATCGCGCGCAAAGCCGGGAGAGCTGCCAGAGCTGAGATGCACATCATGAGGAGCACTGCGCCGAGCGCTACTAATGGTGCCGGTACAAGATGCTGCACCGAGTGCTGCACGCTCAATATCCACTGGGCAGCCAGCACTCCCGGGAGCGTGCTCAGGATCGCCAGGATCAACCCCTCCTGCACAAACAGCCGCCGCACCATCCCTGGCCGCCAGCCTACTGCCTGCAACAGTCCGATCTCCTGCTGCCTTTCCCGCACCTGGAGCAGCAGCAGATCAGCCACGCTCAGGAACGAGAGCAGCACCGCCAGCACACACCCGGCGATCTGTGGAACCGCCGTCTGCAGCAGCACGAAATCCCCCAACAGCGTGCCCGTCAAGGTCTGGCGCAGCGCGAGTATGCCACTAAACATCACGACCAGCAGGATGGCCGAAAGGAAAAGGCTCACGACCGTAATCAAGGTGCGTGGGCGCGAGCGTGCCAGGTTGCGTAAGACCAGCGCCCCGGTGGATGGCATAAACGACCAGAGAGGCAAGCTCAAAAATCGGCCCCTGGCAGGAGCAATAGAGGTGCCTGCCCGCAAGATCTCCGCCGGCTGGATACGCCAGATTTGCCAGAGCGGGTACAGCGAGCTCAGCAGCGCCATCACCAGCATCGCCGGTAAGGTCCATGCCACAATCGGCCAGATAGGGGTGGCATCCAGCACTGCCGCAACCAGCAGCGCGAGCGCCAGGCCCACGATACCCCCGCCAAGTCCCAAAATCAGTGCCTGCCCCAGGAAAAGCCGCGCGGGCTGCCAGGGTGGCCAGCCAAGCGCACTGAGCACCGCGAACTCCCTCCGTTGAGCCGTCGCCATTGCGCTGAAAGCCACCACGAGGTAGCCCAGGCATACCGCCAGCACCGCTCCTAACAGCAGCAGCCGCGTCGCCCCTAATTGCGCTAAATAGAGGATGGACACGCCAATGGCAATCCAGCGTTCTTCCACCCAGCCTACCGGATCAATGCTATGCGTCGCGCCGAACTGTCCTTGTTTGACCCCCGGCACATAGACCAGCGTCGGCCTGGGCGATGAGCCGAGCGTCACCAGTACACGCAGGTGCGTACGCTGCTCGATCAACGCCGCGACCTGCTGAATGCGCTTCCAGCTCGCCGGATTGGCCGCATCTACTCCGCTCACACGTACACGAATAGCGCTGATGATATGATCCCCTCGCAGGCGCACAGCTGCACTCAGGGTAGTGAGCGCCAGTGGCGGCTGGAGCATAAAACCGGCAGGATTGGTTGTCGGCAGCAGGTTCGCAGGCATCACAGGATTCCCCTGGGCATCGTAGCGCAAGACAGCAGGTGGCGAGGTATAGGTATTCTCCGGCAGCCAGTTCAGTGGATTGCTAAACTGCGCCTCCAGCGCATCTCCGGCGAATTTACCAACGGATTTAAAGAAGTAGAAAGCGGTGGGAAAAGGATATGGTTTCGTTGGCTTAGCACGCGCTGCTACGTGCAGGGCATGGAGCGCCCGGAACGCTACTTCAGGTCCGTGGATGCCAGCCGGAACAAGGGTATAAGCAGAGTCTGACTGCCCGTCAGGCGAAGCAGTTGATTGGTAAGTAAGAGCTGAAGGAGCATACAGAAACTTCAATGAGGTGATACCAGGATCAATACCGAAAAAGGGAGTATAAGGCTGCCAGCTATGACCATCCCAGATGAGGGTATTTACAGAAAAACGCTGGGGGTCATTTTGCACCAGCGGAACTACCCCATCAAAAATCGTCTGCTGGTTGGGCAGGTGTGCCAGGTATGCGGTACCACCCTCAAGCACCGCTTGTGGATCTACCGTTAGAGGTGCCATGCGCGTCAAGGTGCCCTTGAGTGTGATCTGCCCTGGAAGCTGTGTTTGAAAAAGCACGGGTATATCATAGTTCGGAACTTTACTACACTGCGATGGGTCTGAATGCTCATTTGGGCAGTCCAGCGCATGACCCAATTGCGGGTTGATATCAACTTGCACTTTATCCTGGGATGTGAGCATGCGTCCGCTGGTAATGCTCTTATCGAGGTGTACAAGCTGATTTTCTGCTGCCGGGTCGATAGCTGCCAGCAGGAATGTTCCTGTATCTACCGTAGTGAATGCCGAATAGGAAAGAAATGATGGGATGCAAAATATAGAGATACCTTTCTTACCCAGTGCAACGACCGTAGCAGCAGGCAGGGTATCCGTATCACAGGAAGTTACATAATAGTATGAACTCTCTTGTCGTTCCACTATCTGGTGTTTACCATTAAACGCCGTCAGCGCCCAATCGAGTCGATAATAGCCAGGTGTAAGAAATTGAGTAGAGAATTGGATCTGCGGCACAGGCATCTGCACATAGCCCACAAAAGCGATCGGTGCAGCGACCTCCACTCCTGGCAGATTCTTGATCTGCTGGTACTGCGCTATGCTAATGCCGCCATCGTAGCCTTCCAACAGATCGCCGGGGATAGTCTCCTTCGAGGGAATTTGTGCATTTGGGGGCAGGACATCCAGGTCGTAGCTAGAACGCCAGCTCTGGCTGATAATCTGGTTGGCCTGCACCACCGTGGTCTGCGTTGTTGCGCTCAAGAGAATCAGGGCACAGGCGGCCAGCAGAAAGCCGCTGCTCGCCAGGGCACTTTTGCCGGGCTGTCGCCTTAGCAGGAGAAATACATATCGCCACATCTGCTCAACCTCTCGATGGAGATGCGATGTAAAGTCTTCTACATTACATACGCAAAGAGAAGGAAAAGTATTGCAGACAGCAGCGCCGTATCATAGTGGTCGCCCAATAGGCGTCAAGTTAACGAAAAGCCCATCAATGTCCGTAGGGGCTAACAATGACATTTCCAACTCCCGGCGCCCTCTTCACCGGCCTTGTGAAATTCCCAATCTCGACCCCGGGCGCTTCACGCTTGATTACCTCAATCATCCTGCGCATCCCCAAAGGCTTACCCATCGAGTCCAGCGCGGGCA
>WNFC01006566.1_pt1 | contig 12793 bp, 14 predicted proteins | sample 5400541 | NCBI WGS metagenome assembly WNFC01 (sample SAMN13153342, study PRJNA577476) | soil metagenome | isolation source: 120 cm saprolite under Douglas fir tree site 2 hole 2 replicate 1 | place: USA:California | collected 2015-04-18
TGATGAAGCGCAAGGGGATGTCTTTGAAAGCTGCTCTAGGACAGATTATCCGTGTCCGGCCGCAAATCTCACCGAATGCTGGGTTTCTGCGGCAGCTGAAAGAGACGGAGGTGGAGTTGTATGGAAGCAGCTCGCTGGAGGTGGATGAACTACCGAAACGAGAAAAAGATCGCTTGGCTTTATTCGAGGAACTGAAAGAGCAACCTTAGAACCTTCCTGATTCTCAAACACCACTCCTCATTTATCGTATCGTGAGGTGGAGGTGGAGAGCTGGTGTTGGACTGCCGAGCTGCCCCCCTGCCTACTTGGCCTCAGACCTCCGTTCGGAATATCTGCGCGTCTTTGGGAGGTGAGCGTGTTCCTATCTTACTCTGCCAAGTGGAATGAACACCAACGTACAACAACAGCAACAGATGCTAATTACTTTACCATATACCTTCACAAATCCACTTCCCGTTTGTGTACCTTTCCATACTTTGTGACGTGATTCTAAGTTATGCTGCATGTATACATATTTGTATGTATTTCCTCTCTTGTTCGTGGTTACTCACTGATATCATCACATCACAGAACTATCGTCGTCGACCTTGTTTGCTGTCTGATGACACCTATTTTTGGTATCCGTGACACTACGTGCATGAACTCCGGGCCCAACGGGGTCTTGTGCGTGCACCTTTATTTCCCTGTCCATCTATGGGAACATTTCAATATTCTGTACGGTAGGACTGTTGGTTTCCTCTTGGAGGCTGGCCTGGCCTGTCGCGCTGTATGCATTTCCAAGTATGGATAATGAAAAAAATATTAAAGTATTGTTAGCGGTTATTCACAGTTATCAGATGCCAAAAACCGAGGCATTACAACGTTTGTCAACCACCCGCTCATCACTCAGCCTACCATCACGGCGTTGCTCATAGAAAAAGATCCGGAATTAACGTACGGTCTGTTAGGCGTGCCAAAGCCCGGACCACTCATCGTATGCTCGAAACTCGCATGCCAAACTTGGCTGTCTGATTGTGTGACTGGCCAATCGTGTGGTAACCGACTGTTGTTATTTGAATCGTTGCTGCCAAGATGGGATCAGCTATTTCATTGTGATACACGATACAACTGTAGTGAAATACATTCGCACAATAGTATGCCGCTTCGCGTTCATACGGAACAAAATTAAACTTATTTGCCTCCAGAAACAGGTGTGGGAATCTGTGGCGCTCTGGCCTGGGCACAAACTTGTGACGTGAACCGTGAAGCGAAAATGATCCGCCGAGACAGGCACCGTCGCAGCCTGCCTCCCGTCCTGTCCCACTCCTCGTCGGCCGACTCCTCCAAACCTGTGAATGGGACTAATCAGCAATAGGTTCTAATACTATCAGGGCATCAATCACAGCGCTGGGCCACTGGTCCTTGGATTATGCCTCATGCACGGCAGAACTTTATCCGAGTGCGCCTCTTTCCGGGTTTTTGAACACAAGGATCCCTCGTTCCTCGTGTCTTGCGGTGAAGTCGACTGTATGTTAGTCCAATGTGGCACATACGGTCGGGGTTGTAAGAGCCATTATCTACTACCAAAGAAAGGCCGGTGCAGCGCAGCTAATATCATCATTCAAGTGCGCAGAAAGAACCGTAGTCACGGAGGTTGAGACTCGGACTCCGAACAGAGTCCCCAAGGCGCTAATCTTCAAATTTCGTCCTGGCTCCCGACCTCGACTCGACTGCTTCACTGCGGTGTCACCCGATTGCCTGTCCCATTCACCAGCCATTCACCTAACCCTTTCGGGCGCCACTTGATCACGAGAAGGAATGGACGCCGTGGCAATAATCACGAGTTCCGGTTTGGGGATGAGCCCGCCTTCAGACGGGACCGCAACTTGTATGGCTTTCTCGCCGACTAGCGTCCTTTTCAGTCCTACAACCGTACGGGTGTTTTTCGCCGATGGAATATATGTCCGACTGAGCCCTCTCATGCTTGTTCCGGTTCCAGTACACTGGACCTGGTCGGTCTATATTGGGCTACCTTGGGCAGTTGTCTTACTCCTCCCTCTGTGTTTGCCCCAGGATGGCATGTCTCAGGGCTCAGCGCTGGACACTGTTAGACACTGTTGCTGTGCCAACTCCGTGGATGCGGCTGTAATGTTGGGATTTGCCACTACAATTCTAGTCCTACGTTCCGGATGAAATCATACATATTCTGAATGTGCTCTTGCCGCCATACGGAGGCTGCGCTGAAACCACTGGCGAGTCGTCACAGCGGGAGTATTTGAACTCCACGGCTCGAGGTTCCTCTGCATCAGAATCTGCCCACCCAATCCTACTCTTATATATAAAAATCCCATATACGCAAGGTGCGCATCATCGACCCCCCATATATTCTCAGCTCTAAACGTGGCTTTTTGTAGATGACCCCAGACTTCTTCACTGATGGCTACATTGCCTACACGTTCACGCCCCTAGGTGCAGAGATCTGTCTAGCCAATCTGTTCAAAATAGATCCACAAACGGTTCAGAGATTCCTTCATCAAAGCGCATTCTTCGTTTGGAACCAGCCTCTGCTCCCACATTTGACTTCGTCCCCGCTTAATTTTAACGGACATCGTGCTTGGCTTCTCGACTACAGTATTCGACCTGGTGGTACTGTTGTTCCTCAGCAACTTTGGTTCCCTCAGGGTCAGGGAGATTGGCGCCGCTACGTCGAGCAAGCGCCATTACAGATGCCCTTGTTCTTCATGCAGGAAGATGGGACCCTAGGCGTACCTATCACGAACGCCGCTGCAGGACAGATGTTTCTGCGTGGAGCACGTCACCCGGCGCCGTTTGGCGAGAAGACCACAACCAAGATCCGCATCGGTGTATGTACCCGCCTCTTGCACACGCGCGCCCATCACTTACCGTTCATATCGTAGTGGCCAGGCTATGCGATCTCTGAACAGCAGGTCCAACTAAGAGATCAGACTCCCGCAAAGAACCCCGTGACCCTTGAGAGGTTTGTCAAGCATGTAGCGAGCCGCGTGCGCCAATTCTTAGCTGTGAGTATTTATCCCGATGGTGGCTGTGAACTCGGAAATTCAACTGTATTTATCTAGGACTGCGAACGCGCCCGTCTCCACATCCACGACCCGCAATGGAAGTGGCGGGTAGCACATGACAACATCACCTTCAACGAAGTGATTCTGATTGGCATCGTCCAAGTGTCGGCGGGAAGCTGGATGCCAATTCTCCAGTTGATGAGTCGAATCGTCATGTGATCGGATCAGACTACAGTTGACAGAGGCCGTGCTCCCTCTATCACTTTGGCGTTTAGACAGGGTACTTCTAGTACCTTACATACCTAACATACCGTACCTATTCCTTGATAATTGATAGAGCAGCTTGTCATAGAACTCATCCAGTAGACGAGAATACGATACGGGAAATTTAATTGTATGTCGGAAGAGTTCTTGGCAGAGCTGAGGGTTATCGTCGGATATTATGCGTCCCCCGTCTTTTGATTTTGATCACACGGTGTCACCTTTGACATTGACAGTTGGGACTAGCGTTATCTTTGCCAGATGTAAACTCGCACACACAATGTCATGTGAAGAATGAATGGCCGCGTGTGTTAGAGGCAATGCTATGACCTCACCAGCGCTGTATGTCCTAATATACAAAGGGGGCAGTGCATGCACGTGGAGACAATGTAACGTATGGGGGGTATATAATTACTACCAGAGCTCAAGATCAAATCTCTCAAGCATGGCAACGGCGTCCTCTACGTCTTTCTGGGACTTTTTTCGCATGTAAAAGATCGGACAGTCCTTGCTCGTGCACAGGACGTCCTGGAAACCTGGCGTCATCATACGGTTTCCCTGATCTGCCTTAATTCGTCTTACCTGATGAAGAGATCCCTGGCACCGTTGACATTGCGTCCATAGTCTTGCGAACTTTACCTGAGTTTCCGATGTTGTAGTTACCTGCGATGCATCAGTCGGCGGATAATAGGCCCAAAAAGGGGGGCGTACTTGTTTTTGGTATAACTCATTGATCCTTGGTCGGCAATTATCGCAAACGGCCCCATCTGTCAGGAGACGAGGATGAATTAGTGTTGTATGGGCGGCGTAAGCGGTACGCACTGCTGACGCTGTTGTTTGCTCGGAGAGGCGTTTTACAGCCTAAACATGTAACTGTCTTCACAGCAAATTTCATGAGTCCGCCAACTGTTGGTGTCGCAATCTGAATTGTCCTTGTGTGCCCTCCTGAGACTATTATAGAAACTCAGCAGTTGATACATCAAGAGGAATTACAAATCCGGCGCACGTAGAGAGGCAGCTTTCTCGCCCAAAATCGGCTCAAAGATGCGCATTAGCGGCTTCGAGAGCTGGTTCTCCAAATAGTATTTCGTATCGATGGGAATATTATTCTCCAAGACATAAATCGGGTCCTCGGACTTCTCATAGGCAGCGGCTCCTACAACCAAGTAAGACCGGAGGCTGCAGGGAATATCTTTGAGGCATTACCTTTGATCCCCTTAACTATCACGTATGCCACTCGATCACCGAGGGCCGGCGCAGAGCCTCGGGGCCCAAATCAGGACTTTGTTGATGGAACTTTAATTTGCACGTACCTGCGTCTCGCTGTTTCATTCTTCCAGCGAGCTCTACATGTGCTTGTTTGCCCGTGTAATCTCCATGTCGAATTAGCCGACAGTATCGCTCGATTTTACGATGTTTGTGCCTACCGGTTTTCGCCAGCGCTTTCGTGATCACCAACTGCGACATGTCTACTTTGTTTTGCAAGAGATCAGATATCATTTGCTTGGTGTAGCTGGCAAGTATAGTTAACCAGGTTGGAAGGGATCATTCCACCCCAACAGAACGCACTCTTCGGCACCCTTCACATCCCGATCGATCAACATCTTGTGAAGACACGTCTCAATGACCGTCGATACAAGCCGGCAGTTGTCTCGGCGGACTGTCTGAACCATTCCATCAGTTCCCGGCGTTCGCAGCACGTCGGTGGCAACCCACCTCGATGCCTTTTGAGTCCATTTTGTCATACTTTTCTGGTTTGGTCCAGTACAGTCCGGCATAACGTTTTTTGTTGATGAGTAGGTAGGGATAGTAAACCTTTTCGAACTCCAGTTTGATGGGCTTAACAAACTTCTTGGTTACGAACTCCGCAGCCTCGCTTCCTAAAAGTGGACGTGAGACCAATTTGGATGTATGAAAACACCGTGCTTTGTACCAATTCTCATCACGTTGTCCAGGTCGGTTGGCCCAAATCTAACCATAACTGAATCCGTATCACCGTATATGACCTCCGCATTATGTGTATGGCCGTTAGCGACACAGTACTCGGCCTCGACTTCCTGTACAGATCAAAGAAATGGCATGAGGAATTTCTCCATCCATGTTCGAGGGTACGCACCGCTTTCGTCTTCTCGATCATCTGTCGACCGTATGCTGTCACACTCGATGAAATGGCTAGACAAGGGAGTTTTCCAATCGTTGCTCCGGTAAAACCATAAACTGAGTTTGCGCTGATCTGCAGGGGCATGAATAAACTGCAACACAAGTCGCGTCAAACAAGCAAACGTACCTTCAGGGCAAGCTGGCGGCCATCCAACACCGCACGCTTGAAAGGGTCTGTTTCCTTCTTCAAATCAGCCTTCGCGCGCTTACGCGCACTGATCAAGTCTTCCAATATTGTTGGAAGAAGACCTTTTCGTCGGGACGGCTTCACGAACCAATCTTTGAAAGTTTTCTTAGACGATGCTAAGAGCGACGGACGTCATATGGCGTACCGTTGTTAGGTGTCTGGATGTAATCGACATCCTTTTCTAGGTTTAGTCGATCTATGGTGGTCTTATCCAGAAGCGTCGTGTAGCACAAGTTATGCGCCATCATGATTGATAGATAGAGGGAGCTCAAGTCCAATGTGGCATGGGAACGTCATAATATCCTTTCTTAGGCTCGATGACTGTAGCTCCTTCGTACTGTTCATCGGTCCCTAGGAGGGGTTTGGAGAGGAAGGGGAGAAATTACAGGACATCCATACCTTCGCTTTTCATGGTAGGAATGACATAACCGTCGTCATTGGCTTTCCGGAAGAGTTGGGACTACACTTTGATTGATTGGCCGCGGGATAGAAGGTAGTTGAAGGGTACGCCAGTGAGGTGAGCCATTTCAGTGTAGTTGATAAAACACATGAGCTTATCCATCAAACACTGGGGAAGGTAGGCATCCTGGTAACATGCAACTGTAGTCAGAACAACCGCGGCCACATCAGCAATATACCATGGGGGATCATCGAACAGTCATCTAGTCATCGCTCGATGAATACAAGGACGCTGGACGTAGGTGATAGTCGGTCCAGCAATGAAGTTTCGAGTCAGCACCAGCGTTTGTCGTGTACGATCTGCGCCTTCGATATTGGACAAGGCAAACCCGATCGTACTTTGCCGTGAAATGCGAATACTCTGGTTGGGTCTTACACAGCACAAGAGGAACGAACCAAGAACCGCAAGAACCTCTCCAGTGAGGATAACCGAAAAGCCAGCGAGCGATGATGACGACTGATACCCAACCTGATCTTGAGAGTTAACCGTGGTTGAGACAGAACCAACGAATGACGACAACGCACGTGTGAAAGCTGCTGGAACCGATGACGAAGATGCGCCGCACGCTTGCTGGAGAAGGGGAGAGCAAGACGCCCGATGGCAACGGCAATTGAGAGTGATGACAAAAGGAATAGTCGAAGGGCTGATACGAGAAAGACAACGTTGGAAGCAAGAGAGGACCAGGTCTGGCCTTAGTAGCCGTATGGCAGTCCCTATGTGCCATCAAGCCACTGTTTGAGTCAATTGTCCACTCCCAGGGCCCGTGAATTCCGAGAACTGAAGGTTTCATGCGGAAGGGAGAGGCAGATCCGCATCAACGTGGTCAATTGGAGCGAAGTGAAAAGCGCCAGCCCCACAAAAAGTAGCTCGCCCTTGCTGACATTCTAGAACCCCACGAGTGATACCCATCGCAACGTGAAATATGCCTTGCCTACTCTTTGTAGGAAGTACCGAAGTGTGTAGCCGGAGAAGATGAAGACATCGTCCTCGACTTTCTGGGAAGCGCCGCTGGCTGGCTTCTTTCGTTGTGCTTACGGGAAATTAGACAATCATCAAGTTAGGGCCAAGTCAATCACCAGCTCAGACCTGGGGACGGCGCCGATGCAACCTCAATATCCAGAGCAGCACGTGTGTAGGCTCTGCCAATGTTCCATGACTAGGTCTGGCAAAACCGCCACGAATGCTACAAACACTTCTTTGTAGGCTTTACTATATTCAAGTCTGCTGGATAGCGTGGTCGTGATGAAGCCTTCGGAGTCCTCTTGCTAGAAACTTGTGGTACAGAAAATGAGTCCGAAAGGCTGTCCGACTTGTGTCCACCACTGTCAATTTGGTCATGGATTCGACCTGCTGCCAGTAGCGCCCCGACGACGAATGGTAAAGAGGCGTATACTGCAAGCTGAAATGAGTTCCAAAATAGATAAAAAACATGGAGCAGGCGTGTTCGGTAGAGAAAACCGATCAGCATCATAACTCAACGCGCCATGATATCAGCGAGAATAAGTTCTCGTGCCCTTTTATCCTTGGGGGTGAAAGAACACGGAAACTGATTCGGAAAACTAGAAGGACGTCAACCTCGCTGAGCCTCTGAGAAAGTATCACAGATACCTTGTGATAGCACCGCCCGTATATGGGTAATCAGAAAGCTTATCCCCACCATCTCTCCCCCTCTTGATGTTGAAAACCGAGAACAAAGACGCGATTACAACAAACAACGTTGCGTCGACAAAGTGCCTGCCAGGGCAAATCCGTTTTCCAAACCCAAACGCCGATATCAAGGTAGGATCATCGCGCAAACTTCCGTCTGGATCGAGAAATCGTTCCGGTTTGAAAATATCTGGTTCTGAATAGGTGGCAGGATCATGCAAGATTTCCCTGAAAAGAGATGAGGCCACTCGGGGTGCAGAGAGAATATAACCAACCACGTATTTCCGATCACCACCGCGCCTGGGGAATTGGTACGAAAGTAAATATCGAGCAGATCCATCTCAACATCAGGACTCACCCTTGGGTATGAAGAAGCCCGCATATACGTCATCTTCTGTGACTGCATGTGGGACAGCTACCAGTGAGGATGCCGTAGTCACGACCTTCTTCATATTCTTTAGATGCGTAGCAGTTAGGGAAACTAACCAAGAGGAGCGACAGGACGCCATCTCAAAGTCTCCTTGCACACTGCGTCAACAAATGGTAACCTTGGACGGTCCTCAAAAGTCGGAAGCCGGTCTCGTCCTACAACACAATCAAGTTCCTCCTGTGCCTTCTTCTGTATGTCAGGGTAAAGTAACATTGCCACGAAAAAGGACTTTATAGCCAAAGCGATCTGTAAATGATGTTAAGGCTCCAACACATCAACAGGTCCAAATGTACTTGACATCGACTCACGGTGTCGGTTCCGGCTTTTGAGAAGTATTTCAACCAGATCTAAACACCATAGTGGGCACTTACCTGAATACATCGAGGCCAGTGCACCAGCAATCGTTTCCTCTGCCTTATCAAGGTCGGGTCCATTTAGCTTCAGTTCGTCCAACTCCTGAAGATTCTCGAGTGGCTTGTAGCTAAGCCATGGCACCCACTCAGGGATGTGGCGTACTGGAGTATGTGCTAAGTCTATCGCGCTGAAGAAAAAGCGAAATCACACACAGAGAGGAATGTAATTGATGAGCAAAGCACCCGGAAGGATCTTTTCAGTGGCAAACTTATTCCTCCTTCTGGCGACGTCAATCATGCTATCATCGCACCCACGGACTTGATATCCATATGTCATGGCGAGGATCAACTTCCCTTGAAGGCTGGGCGTTTGCAGAATAATTTAGGAACACGATGAGCCATGATGCAAGTCAAAGAGAAACATCACGGACAGGTCAATATGATCCTCCCACTGGTGAGGGTTTTCCAGCAGCCGGGAAAGGAATACGTGTGTCCTCGCCTGTATCATCGGGCGATATGAGGCTATCGCGCCCGGACGAAGGCCACGGTCAAGCACCCTGCGTCCTTGACGCCAACGGTCGTCGCTTCTCGCAGCTTGCATAACCCAGTTCCAACCAATCCTGATTGTAGTTGAGCCGAAATCCCCGCCTGAAAGATTCCAGAACACACATTTCGTAGAATGGTATCACAGGACGATCCGAATAAATTGCCGAGCGCTTTCGAGGAGATCTCTGGCGGCTTTTGCGGTGTTCAATACGACGATAACCTGCCCAAAAATATGGAAAGCCAATATATTCCCTGCCATTTTTGTCAGAAAGGAACCTCTGTAGGCAAAAGAGGCGGTGGTACCATGTATTTTCGAAAAAATTGAGTAGGCAAGCCACGAAAATTGCTTCGGGATATCGAGAAGGTTGCCAATGATTGGTAAGGGTCGTGGACCAGGGGGATAAGGTCGTCTTCGCCTTCCATAATCGCGGATAACTTGGATAGAGGCGAGGAACAATAGAACGGCGAAAAGATCGACGGCGGCATATGACGAGTAGGGCATGCTCTCGCCGACGGTGAACGCTAAGTCACCAGAGCGAGCAGAGACGCTGTCGGAAGGTCGTTCGTAAAGTGACATCTCGACATTTGACGCCCTGCAATGTTAGCTTCACTTTGTGATGTTGGCTCCACTGTGTGTGATCCGAAGATGCACTGCAGGAAAAACCTCCCGCGCTAACTGTCAATAATTTGCTCTAGCGAGCGATAATGCCGACATAATCACATCATTTCAGGGACATTGCATGTGTTCCACGTGACCCTGTGCACTTGTTACGTTGCAGTCGTTACAGTCATCCGAGTCTTGCATCGCTTGGTACAGTATCAGTGCAGGGGAGTAAAACCAAAGCCCAACACCAGAAATGCCGCCTTCCGAGCCGCCGAATCAGCTGCTAGCCTGCTACCCTTCCGATCGCCGCTAGTACAGCGGTACCGTTACGCCTCCGACTGGTCGTAGTGCGGCACATGCCAGTGACCACTTTTCCATCGACTACATTCTTATGCCGACTTAAAAAAAAAGTATTCTGGACTCCTGCCCTGCTAGCAGGCAAGCTAATATGGTCGTGTAAAGCAATGTGTTAAAAACTGTCATTTCACGAAGACAGCTCGGAAGTTCGCTTCCTGCTTCCAATAAAGCTCGGACCTGAGTTTCGTCCACGAGATTAACACCGTAGAATATTCCGGAAGTAGCTCCTTGGATCAGAGGACCATCCAACATAAAGAAAAGGTTAAAGTGGTCTGCCATCCGGGGGCTGTGCGTATGGGATCACCAAGGGAAGGTGAAAAGCAGAATAGATGAGAAGAAACTTGAAGGCGCTGTGGTCATGCATTAGACGTATGCCCATTGGCAGTAGCGTGCTGGCGGGGGTTCTCTAATTTCAAGCTACATGTAGGACTCAACGTACAGATAAACCACGTAGCGGACGCCCTCGATAGAAGTCGAGAGAAACATCGTGAATCAACGCGCCATGGTATAAGCATGAATAATGAATAAGCTCTTGTGCTCCTTTATCTCTGGGAATGAATGAACACGGAAACGGATGTTTCGGATAGCTAGAACAATCGCCATCAGCGCGTCCGAGTTTTTGCGAAATAATTGGACGATTACTTTGCGAGAGCACCCGTATACGTGTAAGCGGAGAGTTTATCCCATCCGTTTCTCCCTCTCTCAATGTTGAAAACCGAGAATAAAGACGCGATTGAAATGAACAACGTCGCGTCGTCAAAGTGCCTTCCAGGGCAGATCCGTTTTCCAAACCCAAACACTGATAGTCTGTCGATATGCGCCCCATGCTGCGCCGCAACTTGAAGCTTCCAATCATGGGGTCACTACGGCCCTCTTCTAAATCCGGTGTGTACACTGGCACACCCGAAATTTTACAGAGAGCACGTTGTGCGGCGGCCACCTCCTGTTCCGAGGTTATCGAGTTTGTCAGTACCTTGCGGCGCCTCGAGGCATCAAGTTTCTGAGAACGCGCTCGTAGCGTAGTGGAGACTTTTTGACAGCTCATTTCCGGCCCAGCAGAGGGCGGTGGACTCGAACTCGGAGGCGGCTTCCGCTTCCGGCTTCTGACGATGATCGCAACGGGGAGAAAAAAAAAGTGCGTCAATCCGCCCGGAACGGATCGCAAAACGTCGCCCGGACGAGTTTGGTAAAAATAGGGTTGGATCGGACGTGTCCTGGCAGCGTTCTGGCGGCGTGGGCAAGATGCACACGTATATGGCAACTAACCAGCAGCTGGAGAAGCACCGAATTGTGAGAACCGCCGCTCCTCGTGCCCCGAGAAGCAAGTGCCACACTACGATAGCGATCGCGATGTCTTGTTGCTCGAAACCTCGGCAGAACTGGTGGCTACTGCTGTAACGCACGGCCTCAGTTCGAATGCTGACTAGGAATGACCAAGGCCAGGCAGGGATGCACGGCATGGTCACCTCCGGCGATGGCCAAGAAGCTCCCAAGACCATATATCCCTTTCTAACCTGTGAAGGAAAGTTCTTGAGGCAACTGATTCCGTTTCTTCAACCAACAAACTTCAGTTCTTCCCGTTCATTGTCCAAGAAAGTAAAACCATCATGATAACGTGGGGCCGCACTAACCTACTACGGTACTGTCTTGGCACCACGAGCCCCCAAGTACGTTCTTCGGACCGGCCGGACCCAAGCAATGAAAGCACATCGCCACTGGTACAGAGAGCAAAGGGAATACCAATCACGAGCGCAGCACCAGCCTGAATTAATACCGGACTTGATTGATGTAGCATCCACTACTGAAACGCGTGACACGAACTTGAAGAGAAAACGAATAACTGATGAGACGGACAGGGTAGCGTGATCCTGGGAGCACAGGTGGGGGGAGGTGCAAACATGTCTGCTTGCACAGGGATTGCAACGCCTGGAGGCGCAATCCTGGGAACAGAGGTAGGGGGAGGAACAGTCGCACGTGCTTGCACAGGGATCATGGGACCCAGAAGTGTGATCCCGGGAGTGACGGTGGGGGGGGGCCACGTTCGCAGTGGAAGGGGCATCAGGTTTCACATGCTTCCCCAATCGCTCTCCTCTGGTGTATGGGTCATTGTGAATATGATGGTGCTTGCCCTTGACAATGCCAATACTCCATGCTGTGAGACTGCTCTCCTTGGCAGGATGTGGGTGGTTAGACAACTTCTTGGTGACGCCCACATCAGGAAAACTTGAAAATACTTTTTTTTACTTTTTTCACTTTTTTGTAAAAAAGTAAAAAAAGTAAAAAAAAGTAAAAAAAAGTATTTTCAAGTTTTCCTGATGCATTTGATTAGTGGTCTCCATCCATGACTTGTGATTCCGGGCGATGACATCCGGATTTGGTAAGGGAGCATTACCCTGCATTGCTGTGATTGCAGCTGACAAGCTGTACTTAGCTGAGCAAGCAGCTTCAATCACTGCTGTAGATTGCGCTGCTGTAGATTCAGCAAATTGCACAGCCTGCATGGCTGCCAGGGTATGATTCAGCATGCTGATGTCCTGAGTGAGTGCCTGTAAAGTGCCCTTAGGCCTGTGAGCGTGAACACATTGGGGACAGCTTTGAGACTTGGTTCCCTCAGGGGACAATCCAGGGGATGATCCAGAATTAATTTCCTGAGGGGATAGCTCAGGAAAGTGACAGAGGATGGCTGCAATGTGCCTGCAGAACCATATCCTTGGGAAGTCTTCATATTCACAGGTCGATTGGTGGAGATCCACTGCGTGATACAAGCC
>WNFC01007194.1_pt2 | contig 12792 bp, 11 predicted proteins | sample 5400541 | NCBI WGS metagenome assembly WNFC01 (sample SAMN13153342, study PRJNA577476) | soil metagenome | isolation source: 120 cm saprolite under Douglas fir tree site 2 hole 2 replicate 1 | place: USA:California | collected 2015-04-18
TGCTCACCCTCGGCAATACCGAAGTCGAGCGACCAGCCTTCAGGCGAGCGGACCCGACCGACGGTATCGGTGCGCATGACGCGCCAGCCTGGCAGCGCCCGGTAGCGATCGAGGACGGCGCGATCGAACCAGAGCTGGGCCTGGCCGAGGTCCCCGCCGAGGACGCGCAGATAGAGCGCCGCGCGCTGCGGATCGACTTTGTCGGATGTACCAGACATAGTCATAAGGTGAAGTCAACAATAGGGTTGGCCTGGCGCGGCTGTCAACAACTCGGCCCTACGTTCGCTCACGCAGCTTGAAGCGCTGCGTTTTGCCTGTGCCTGTCTTGGGCAGCTCGACAACGAACTCGACCCAGCGCGGGCGCTTGTACTCGGCCAGCTTGCCGCGGACGAAGTCCTGCAGTTCTTTGGCCAATTCTGGTGAGCCAGTATGGCCCGGTGCCAGCACCACGTACGCCAATGGTTTGGTAAGTCTGTCCTGGTCCTCTTTGCCGACCACGCCCGCCTCGAGCACCGCCTCATGCTCGACCAGCGCGTTTTCGACTTCGACCGGACTGACCCAGATGCCGCCGACCTTGAGCATGTCGTCGCCGCGGCCGGCGTACCACAGAAAGCCGTCCTCGTCTTCGGAGTACTTGTCGCCAGTACGGATCCACTGGCCTTCGATGGTGTTGCGAGACTTGTCGTGCTTGTTCCAGTAGCGCGCGCACGTGGAGTCGCCCTGAACGAGCAGGTTGCCGATCTCGCCGACCGGCACCGGTTGACCGTCATCGTCGAGGATCCGCGTCTGGTAGCCCGCTACGGGTTTGCCCGACGAGCCGGGCCGGATCGCCCGCGGTTGGTTGGAGATGAAGATGTGCAGGATCTCGGTCGAACCGATCCCGTCCAGAATCTGTACCCCGTAGCGTTTCTCAAAACGCTCGAAGATGGCCGGGGGCAGCGCTTCGCCTGCCGAAATGCCCCAGCGCACTGATGAGAAGTCGCCCTCGCCGTCGTGGGCCAGGATCTGGGCGTAGTTGGTCGGCACCGAGAAGAACAGCGTCGGACGATGCGTCTTGACGATGTCGAGCACGTTGGCCGGCGTCGGTGGACCAGCAAACAGCACCGTCGAGCCGCCCACGCCGAACGGGAAGTACAGGCCGTTGCCCAGGCCGTAGGCAAAGAAGAGCTTGGCCACGCTGAAGCAGCGGTCGCGCTCGGTGATGTCCAGCACGCCGCGGGCGTACAGGTCGGTGCACACCACCATGTCGCGGTGCAGGTGGACGCAGCCCTTGGGGAACCCGGTGCTGCCAGACGAGTACAGCCAGAAGGCCGCGTCGTCCTTGCTGGTCGGCTCGGCCTCCAACTCGGGTGATGCCGCGGCGAGCAGGTCGGCGAACGCGTGCATCTCGGCGGCAGGCTTGCCGACCACAACCACGTCGCGCAAGTAGCGCAGGCGCTCACGCGGAATTGCCTGGAGCTGCGGCAGCAGCGCCTCGCTGATGACGATGACGCGGGCGCGCGAGTCGTTCAGGATGTACTCGTAGTTGTCGGGCTTGAACAGCGTGCTGGTCGGAATCGGGACGGCGCCGATCTTGATCGCGCCGAAAAAGCTGTAAACGTACTCCGGGCAATCGAGCTGCAGCAGCAGCACTCGCTCCTCGATACGCACCCCAAGCGCATCGCGCAAGGCGTTGCCGAACCGATTGACGCCGTCGAGCACCTGGCGATAGGTGATCCGCGCCTCGCCCGGATACACCTCGATCGCGACCCGCTCGCCGCGCCCTTCGGCCACATTGCGATCGACGAAATAGGTGGCCACGTTGAACTGATCCGGAATCGACGTCGGCGCAAGCGCGGCTGGATTGACGCCCGTGATTGCCATCCTCGGCGTACCTCCCCAAGTGGGCATTAATCTACTGCGCCGCGTGCCATAATTGCCCGAACCAGCACCATGATCGATCTGAACGGCGTGCGCCTGCGGAATCGCGTGGTCACGTCGTCCAGCTTGCTGGGCTATGGCGCGCCGCGCGGACGATTCGCGCTCTATGGTTTGAGCCCGATCGCCCAGTGGGTCCCTCTGGAGAAATTCGGCGCGGTCACCACGCGCACGGTGACGCTCGAACCGCGCGACGGCCACTTCACGCTGCGCGAGGACTGGCGGCTGCACGAGCTGCCTGGTCTGCTGAAGCGCTATGCGCAGGCGTTGCGTCGCGTCGACGCTGGTTGGCTGAATGCGTTTGGCTGGTGCAATATCGGCGTCGAGGCCTACTTCCGCGACTATTTTCCGAAGACAGCCAGGCTGAATCGGATCGTCTCGCTGGGCGGCTTCTCCGCCGACGAGTTTTGCCAACTCGTGGACGTGGTCAACACCCACGCCGCGCCCGGCCAGATTGCCGCGGTCGAGTTCAACGTCTCGTGCCACAACGTCAATTTCCCGTTCGAGACCATCCTCGAAAACGTCCTGGCTCAAGCCGTCAGACGCAGTCGCCACCCGGTCTTGCTGAAGTTGTCGCCGGATTACGACTACGTCGCTCACGCCAGGTTGGCCGAACGCTACGGCGTCGCCGGGCTGGTGGCCATGAATACGCTCAAAGGGCTGCGGCTCGATCCCCAGACGGGTGAACCGCTGCTCAAGAACCGCTTCGGCGGCTTGTCGGGTCGGGCGATCAAGCCGGTCGGGCTGCGCGTGGTGGCCGAGCTACGCGACGCCGGCATCCAGCTGCCGATTATCGCCAGCGCCGGGGTGCGCTCGTTCGACGACTGCCGCGAATACTTCTGGGCTGGCGCTGATGCGGTCAGTCTGGGCAGCGAGGTCTGGCTGGCGCCCTACTGGGGCTACGCGCTTGGTCCGCTGCGCGGCGTGCTGATTCAGCGACTCATCCGGCGCGTGGAGGCGTATGAGCGAGACGAACGAGGCGCTTGGGCGCGACATCGTCGCAGCGGCAGTGTTGCGGGGCAGTTTTCGCCTGCGCTCGGGCGCACAGAGCAGCTACTACATCGATAAGTACCTGTTCACGACGCGGCCCGACCTGTTGCGCCGCATCGCGGATCAATTGGCGGTGCGATTGCCCGCCGGGGTGGAGCGCGTGGCTGGGCCGGTGCTCGGCGCAATCCCGCTGGTGACCGCGCTGTCGCTGGCAACCGAGCTGCCGATGCTGATCGTGCGCGTCGAAAAACCCAAGGAGTACGGCACCGCCAAGCAGATCGAAGGCGAGTTCCTGGCGGGCGAAAAGGTGGTGATTGTCGAGGATGTCGTGACGACCGGTGGCGCCGCACTGGGCACAGTCGAGACGCTGCGCAAGGCAGGTCTGGAAGTCCTTGCCGCACTGGGTGTCGTCGACCGCGAGCAAGGCGGCGCCGCGGCATTTGCCGCGGCGGGCGTGCCCTACCAGGCGCTCTTCAGGAAGTCCGAGCTGGGGTTGTAGCGAGCGATCAGCGATCAGCTAGCCGTCGTAGCTCCTGACTGCTGACAGCTAACAGCTAACTGCGCGCTTCGGGAACCGTCAGCACCTGGCCGACGTAGACGCGGTTGCGGTTGACGACGGCGTTGGTGGCCAGCAGGTCATCGACGTTGACGCCGAGCTTGCGGGCAATGGTGATCGCCGAGTCGCCGGGCTTGACCGTGTAGGTCGTGGCCACCTCGGCGTCGGGCGCATCAGCAACCTGCTGCGGCAGGTGGTTGGCGATGGGGGCTGGCGCGGCGGGCGATTCGACCACGTCGGGCTTCGGCGCCGCGGTGGGAATGATCAGCGATTGGCCGACGAAGACCAGGCTCGGATTGGCGATCTTGTTGGCGCCCAGGATGGCCGGGATGGTCGTACCGAAGCGCGCGCTCAGTCGGGTGAGGTTGTCTCCGGTTTGCACAACGTAGATGGTTGGCTCGGCGGATGTCGTTGGCCGCAGATCGTCTGCACTGTGAGCCGGTGCGGCCTGGAGCTCGGTAGGCCGCGGGGTGATCGCCAGTGCATGCGGCATCGGGCTGGACGCTGGCATGTTCGCCACGGGCGCGGGCATGTCCTCGACGACGGGGGCCGGTGTTTCGGCGACGGTGCTGGGCGCGTCGTCAGCTGCGGCGGGTGTTTCGTCGCCAACGGGGCTGGCCATGTCCTCGGCTACGGGGCTCTGCGCCTCCGCGGCTGCGGCGGGTGTTTCGTCGGCAACGGGGCTGGCAATGTCCTCGACTGGTTCGATCGGAACGGTGATCAAGCCCGTCTTCGCCCCACCAATCGGCGCGGTTTCGGGAAAGGCGAGCACTTCGTCCCTGGTCGCCGAGCGCACCGGCCGGAGCGGATTGAGCTGCTGCTCGAGCTGCAAATCACCGGCCGCGATGCTGTGGCGCGTGTTCTGGGCGATGAAGTACGCCGCGCGGCTGCCGTCGTCCGCGGCCGTGATCAAAAAGACGCCTTCGTCGCGCGTCAAGCCAGGCTGAGTGGCCGGCAACGTCGACGCGGAGGAAGACTGAGCGAGGGCCGGCGAAACGCCAAGGGCCAGGGACAACGCGAGAGCAATTCTTACCAGCAGCACGACGATGTATAACGGCATCCGCCGACCCAGCGGGACGGTTTCGATTGCAGATTCGCCACAACCGGCGCGTTAGTCGGGGTGCGCCTCCATAAAGGCCTTGAGCGCCGCGCGAAAAACGTCGCCGCGGGCAGCGGTGCGAATGGCGACGGCTTCGAGCTGGAGCTGGTCGCGCATGTTGATGGTGTCGAGAAGACGCCGTGATTGCCGCAGGGCGTACGACGGCACCGCCGCCAGACCGCCGGCGAAGGCGATGGCCCGATCGACGAGCAGATCGTCGCCGACCACGTCGCTGACGAGCCCCCAGGCGAGTGCCTCGGCCGCATCAAGGCGCCGGTTGGTCAGCAGCAGCTCGAGCGTGCGGGCCGCGCCGATCGTTCGTTCCAAAAAAGCCGACGAGCCACCATCGGGGGTCAGCCCGAGACGGAAGTACGCGGCGGTAAATGTCGCCCGCTGGCCAGCGATTCGATAATCCGCGGCCAGCGCCAGACCGAGCCCCCCGCCAGCAACCGAGCCATTGATGGCGGCGATGACCGGCACAGGCATATCCAGGATCGTCGAAATCGCCAGGTGGTGCACCGCGACCAGGTCGGCGACTGCCAGCGCCGGATCGTGGGCAGTGCCCAGCCACTTGAGGTCGGCGCCCGGACAGAATGCCGAGCCTGTCGCCGTCAGCACCACTGGCCGACCGCTCGTGCCCGCCTGTTGCAACTGCTCGACCAGGCTCTCCAGGAATGCCGGAATAAGCGCGTTGTGCCCGTCTGGGCGGTTGAGGCAAATGACGGTAACACCGTCGCGGGACTCAGTGGAGATCACTGGCGGCGAACTCGGTAGGCCCGCTGCGCGGCAGGCGCAGAGTGACGACTGTGCCGACACCGGGCTGGCTGTCAATTTCGATTGTGCCGCCGTGCTGCGCGACGATCTGATGGGCCACGGCCAGCCCCAATCCGCTGCCGCTCGTTTCCCCGTCGACATTGGAGCCGCGGTAAAAGCGATCGAAGACGCGGCCCAGATCGTCGGCCGGGATCCCCCGGCCGTGATCTCGCACGCGCAGCAGGGCGTGGTCTGCGCCGTCGCGTTGGACTACCGCCACCTCAACTTCGACCTCCGCCCCCTGCGGACTGTACTTGACCGCGTTGTCGAGCAGGTTGGCCAGCACTCGAGAGAGACGTGATTCATCCCACCAACCGACCAGCTCAGCGGAGCTCGACTCGAGCCTGATGTGTCTGCCGGCGGCCTGCTGCTCGCCAACCAGTCGTCGCGCCAGGCCGACCAGGTCCGTCCGCTGCAGGTCGAGCTGGAGGGCCCGGCCCATCTGCAGGCGCGCCACGTCGACCAGTTCTTGAATGATCGTTTTCATCGTGCTCGTGGCCACGACGATGCGCTCGCTCCACTGGCTCATCTGCTCGGCTACGTCGACGGGCTGGAGATTCGACGACTCGCCTTGAATCATCTCGGCGTAGAGACGAATCCGAGCCAGTGGTCCGGCCAGGTCGTGCGTCACCCCGGCGAGGACTTCGTCGCGCAGGTTGATCGCCGCCTCAGCTTGCAGGCGCGCGGCGCGCGTGCGCTCGTGCAGGCGTGCCGCCTCGAGCGCCGGCCCAATCTGCGCCGCCAGGAGCATCAGCGTCTGCGCATCTTCATCAGTCCAGTGCCGCGGGACATAGGTGCGCACCGACATCGCGCCGGTCCACCGATCGGACACCTGCAGCGGTACAGCCATCGCCGACCGGACGCCATTGGCCGCGGCCCACTTGCCCGCGTGCGGCCAGTGCACGTAATCGTCCACCCGAACGAGCTGACCACGCAGCAAGGCCTGGCCGGCGGCGCCCGCGCCGATCGGAATCGCTGGCTCGGGCAGAGCCTCGCGCGCATCCGATGAGTAGATCGGTTCGAGGAGCTGTGTCGACTCGTCCAGGCTGTAGACGCCAACGGCGCCGGCTTCGAGCAGCTCGCGAGCTCGGTTGACGACCAATCGGGCGAGCTCGACCGGCTCGAGGACGCCGCCGATCGCCACCGCGATATCGTGCAGCGCGGTGAAGACTCGTACGCGGCTGGTGTCCGAGCTCATAAACCTAGTGTCGCTTTTTGGCGACGGCATCGTCTCGGCCGCCCCGCCTGGCTGGGCGACGGCGTCGATCATCGTTCACGTGGTGCGCGTCGGACGCTAGCGATGGAGGCGGACACGCAAGCCGCGGCGCAGGCGCTGCAGCAAGGTGCGGCGACGTGGGCGATCGAGGCGATACACCTGGAAGCGGCGGATTTCCTCGAATCGTACCGATGCTTCGCTGGTCTTGAGGCCGGGGGTCAGGCTCATGGATCGAAATTAGGCTTTTGACCCCCGCAAATCAGTACGCGCCGTCACACCTTCAGTGTGATTCGATTCACACCTGCCTAGGCATCGAGGCGATACAGGTCGTAGCGGTCCATCAGCGCGATGAGCTTGTCCGCGTACGCCGGATCGGTGCTGTAACCCGCCGCGTACAACTGCTGCGCGAATTGTTTTGGATCGTTGGCAACCCGCATCGCCACCGCGTAGCGGCCCGTCAACAATAGTCGGTCATGGTCTGTCATCGAGTCCGTAAGGCTCTTGTACGCGCGGAACGGGCTGATGGTGTCGTAAGTCTCGCCAGACGCATCGTATTCGGAGGTCGGCAGCCAGATCAGGCCGTCGTTGCCCAGGCTACTGGTGGCTTTGATCCCGAAGTAGTTGTTCGCCGTTTGGGCCAGCTGCGAACGACCCCAATCCGACTCGAGGATGGCTTGTGCAACCGTCACGCTGGCGGGTACGCCCGTTTGGAAGGCGGCGTCGCGCGCGGCCGCGGTGGTGACCTCGAGGAACGCCTGCTGCTGATTGGTGGCGGAGAGAGTGCGCTGGCCGAGCGTCCCATAGGCCGGGGGTGACTGGACGCGCGCCTGCGGCGAGTACGCCGGTCCGGTATCGCCGACGTCAACCCAGCCCTGTGCCAGAACCGTGAAGTCCGGGCGATAGACGCGCACCTCGACGCGGTCCTGAACGGGTCCGTCGATCTGCTGCAGCGCGGTGAAACTGTCGACGGTCAGAATGATCTGGGCACCGTCAGCCGCGGCATTCAACAGGCTTGTTGGCCTGGCGGACACGAGCCAATCGGTGCCTGGCGCAGATGGCAGAACGTCGCTCGGGTCGACCCAGCCACTCGCACCCTGATTGCCGTTGTCGTCGTAGGCGTCGACTTGCAGGCGTGCCGCGCCGCCGCCGAGGACGCGTAGAAACGCAAAACGCGCAAGTCTCGAGGTGGCGGCGCCCCGCGGCGCGTCGGCGGTGTACAGCGCGGCAGCGGGATTGGTGACCTGGACCCAGGTGGGGAGGCGGCGCATCGGGACAGTGACGGCGTCCACGCCGCCTGCGCCGACGTCAAACAGGGTTCTGGCGTGTGCGGCGGGTGCGGCGACCAACGCGCAAAGGGCGAGGTGGAGAGTGAAGGCTGAGATGAATTGGCGCACGGGCGGGCCGACTATACGTGGGCGCCGCGGGCGAACCCAACAAAATCGGGACCCTGGAGGGTGCTACGACGCTTCCCTGCAGGGGGCCGAACTGCACCCCGACACCGGCGTGGGGCGCTACTTCCTGGCTTGCTGAATCAGCGCGTCGAAGTCGTCGCCGAGGCCCAGCACGATGCTGGTGATGTTGCTTTTGGCATCGCGAAGGTAGATCACCACGAAATCGCCGCTGCCCAGGGCTTGGCCAAGCGTGGGGCTGCTAAAGCGCTCGACCACGAACTTGAAGTTGCCTTCGGGGCCCGCGGCGCGTGGGCGTGTGTCGGTTGGGAACAGCTTGCGCGACTCCTTGACCGCCGCGTCGAACGACAGTGCCGCCGCGGGCTGTAGCGCGACGAGCGCGGCGCGCGGCGGATCAGGCGTGAATGCCACCCGGATTTCACGACCCGCCTGACGGAACACGACCAGCTTGCCGGGGGTTTCGCCAGTCGGCGGTCCGAAGGCCTTGCCGAGATTGTCCCGCGTGTTGCCAATACCCCCGGCGAGCGATGGCTCGCCGACGAATGGTGTGGGCACCGCCGTGGCGGTCGGCTCCAGCGCCTGGGCCGTCGCGCTCGCCGCGACGGCCGCTGTTGCCTCCGCGGTCGCTGTCGCCGCGGCGACGGCGATGGTCTCGGCGGCCTGGTCAGGCGGCTCGGCAATCACCCACAGCCGCTGCGAGTAGTCGTGGGTGAACGGGTTCCAGATCCCGGCGCAGGTCATCAAGGTGAGCCGCGTTTCGTCGGCCGGCTGGATCGGCGCTTTATCGTCGTTGGTCGATTCGAAGGTGCGGCTGACCACGAACGAGTAGGGCAGACCGCGCGAGACAGCAGTGATCTCGTCGCCAGGTTTGAGCTCGTCGAGGTGCGCGAAGACGTTGCCCGCGGCGCCCGACAGATGACCGATCAGCACGGTGTTGCCCTGGGTGATATTGGCTGACCCCTTGATCTGGCCCACGGCGAAGGGCGGCGCCTCCCAGGCAGTCTGAATCACGCCGCTTTTCAACTTCAGGCGCGGGATATCGACGGACATGACCGGGCCGGGCCGCGGACTGGGCGCCAACGTGGACGGTTTGTCGACCGCGCCAATCGGGTCGCCGTTGTCGAGCAGCACCTTGACCGACGGCGCCTGAGTGCCCTCGCCGATGGCCGTCACGTGCAGCTCGAAGGACGCGGTCGCGCCTCCGCTCAGCGGCGGAAAGCTGAAGGTGCGCAGCCCGGCAGCGTCGGTGCGATCCTCGGACACGGCCGGCCCGGTGCCGATAATGGCGTAGGCTTCGAACCACTTCGCTGGAACACCCACCAAAATGCGGCCGCTGCGGCTGCTAGCGTGATTGGCGACGCTGATCGCCAGTCGAGCGTGCGCGCCGGGCTCCGGTGGGTCAATGAATCGGAATTCGGTCGACTCGAGCGATAGGTCGCTCGCAGCGGCGGTCGGCGGCGGTGGGCTGCTGCTGACCATGAGCGGTAGGCTCGCCGCGGGGACGCGAGGTGTCGGCAGCGGCTCGATGATCGCGACCCACGGCTCGGGTGTCGCTGGGGGCACCCAGATGGGCGTGGGCTCGGCGATTTGCTCGGCGAGCGCGGCGGCTTCGGGCGACTCACTCCAGGTGCGCGCCGTCGACCACGTGTCGTAGTAGTCGGCGCCTGTGCCAATGACGATCGTGGCGCCGAAGACGATCAGCCCGACGCCGACCAGCCGGCGTCGCCAGTCAGGCCGGCTTCTTACGTCGGAGGAGGAAGGATCCGCCACCGATTGCCGCCAGTCCGCCTGCCAGTACAGGGACGGCAAGCTCCAACGGGAAGCCGCCGGCGCGTGGTGCAACCGTCGTGGTCGTGGTCGTGGTACTCGGCTGGGTACCTGGCACTGGTGTCAGGAAGCGAAACGGCGTGGGGGTGGGGAGCTGCTGGCCGACCACCTGCGGCATGGCATACGCCTCGGGGCCGGCTGCCATTGCCACGGCAACCTGCACAACCAGGATCGTAGTCAGGGCCAGTGCCGCGAACACCGCCGCTCGGCTGGCTATCACAGTCTTGGTGGGCATAAGTCCTCCGAAGTCAAAGGCCTTCGTATGCTCATTCTGCCACGGTCTGCGCGGCCCGTCCCGCTGACAAGGGCGTTGACCAGTGTGGCTTGGGCGATGTAGCGCAACTGTGAGGCACTGAGAACGACTCCCCCGGAGGGGTCCCTGCTGAGGCTCGAAGCGTACTTACGAAGCGACGACTACTGACTTTTGTTCGGTGTAGTAGTCAAGCACTTCGGTGCCGTGCTCTTTGCCATAGCCGCTGTGTTTGGTGCCGCCGAAGGGCAGCTCGTCATGCGCGATCTGGACGGCATTTACCCAGGTGTAGCCGGCTTCGAGCTCATCGATCGCCCGTTGGGCTTTGGCCATGTCGCGTGTAAAGATGCTCGACCCAAGGCCAAATTCAGATGCGTTGGCTTTTTCGAGTGCTTCGTCGAGATCTTTGACGCGCATGATCGGCAGCAGTGGACCAAAGGTTTCTTCGGTCCACACGCGCGCGCCTTCGGGCACATCCACGACGACCGTTGGCTCGAAAAAATAACCCTTACCAAACTCTTCGCCAGACGGGCGCTTGCCGCCCGCGACCACCTTGCCGCCGCGCTCGACCGCGTCGGCCAGCTGCGATTCGATCTCGGCGCGCTGTTTTTCGGTGTGGAGCGGGCCCATTTGCGCCCCCGGGTCGGTGCCGCGGCCGAGCTTCAAGCGTTTCGCCCGAGCAGAGATCTTGTCGATGAACTCGTCCGCAACGCTGTCAAACACGAACACGCGCTTGACCGCCAGGCACGCCTGACCCGCGTTGAAGAAGCGGCCGATGGCAACGGTGCGTGCCGCCAGGTCCAGGTCGGCGTCGTCACACACGATCGCGGCGTCTGAGCCGCCAAGCTCCAGGGTGACGTGCTTCAACTCGTCGGCGGCGCGCCGGGCGACGTCCCGGCCGGTGCCCGTCTCACCCGTAAAGCCAATCTTGCGCACGAGCGGGTTGCGAATGATCTCATCGCCGACCACGGCGCCCGGACCCGTGACGATGTTGAGTACGCCCGCGGGCAGCCCGCCCTCGGTCATCAGCTCGGCCAGCCGCAGGGTGGCCAGTGGCGTCGTACTGGCCGGCTTGACGACGACCGTGTTGCCGACGGCCATCGCCGGCGCGATCTTGTTGACCATCAGCGTCAGCGGAAAATTCCACGGAATGATCGCGCCGACCACGCCGATTGCCTTGCGCACGACCAGGCCCATCGCGTGCTGGGATGGCAAAGGCACGTGCTTGCCCGACATCGCGCCGCCAGCCACGAGCCCGGCATAGATCTCGATGTTTTCGGCAAAGCGTTCGGCCTCGATCTTTGAATCGCGGATCGGCTTGCCCTGCTCGCTGGTCAGCAGCTGGGCGACCTCGTCGAGGTGTTCCCGCACGTGGGCGACCGCGTGCATCAAAATCTGCGCGCGTCTACTGCTCGGCGTCTTGCTCCAGGCAGGAAACGCGGCCGCGGCGGCATCGATGGCGCGGCGCGTGTCGGCCGCGTCGCCCTTCGGCACGCGATCGACTACTTCACGCGTAGCGGGATTGCGGACTTCGGTCGTCGCGCCACTGGCCGCACTCACGCGCTCGCCGTTGATGAACATCTGGGCCAAGGAGACTCCCTCGAAAGGTACTGATGATACCGTGGGGGCATGCCCGAGACGGCCGCTGCTCAGTCATTTGTCAGCGTCTCACGCGAGCCCGACGGGGTCGCGCTCATTCACCTGCATCGACCACCCGCGAACTCATACAACCGCGCCTTCCTCGACGAGCTGAATGCCGCGATCGACGAGGTCCGCTGGGACGGCGATCTGCAGGGCGCGGTGCTGGTCAGCGACCTGGCGCCACGCTTCTTCTCGGCTGGCGCCGACATCACCAATTTCGCCAACAGCACCCAGGCACAACGGGTCATGACCGTGCTGCACGCGCAGGAGATCCTGCTCAAGATCGAGCGCACGCCGAAGGTGTTCGTCGCGGCGATCAGCGGCCACGCGCTCGGCGGCGGGCTGGAAATCGCGCTGGCGTGCGACTTCCGTTTCGCGGCCGAAGGCGAGTTCCGCATCGGGCTGCCCGAGGTAACCCTCGGGCTGCTGCCGGGCAACGGCGGTACGCAACGTCTCACGCGGCTGGTGGGACGCACCCGCGCGCTGGACATGATGATCACCAACCAGCAGGTCAACTCACGTCTCACGCGGCTGGTGGGACGCACCCGCGCGCTGGACATGATGATCACCAACCAGCAGGTCAACTCGGCACGCGCGCTGGAGATTGGGCTGGTCGAGCGCGTCTTCGCCGCCGACCGGGTGGTCCAGGAGGCGGTAGACTACGTGGCCAAACTGGCCAAGGGCGCGACCCTGGCCATCGGCAATATCAAAGTCGCGACCCGGCTCGGCGCGGATTTGCCACTCGAAGGCGCCCTCGCCTTGGAGCGTGAAGCAGTCTGGCGGCTGTTCATGAGCGAAGACGCCGCCGAAGGCCTGGCTGCGTTTGGCGAAAAACGCGCCCCGAACTGGAAGGGCCGTTAGTGGGCGGGCGGTAAGATAGCGCCCGCACAAGGCGTTCGGCTCTGCCACGGGGAAAGGCGGACGAAAGGGGGCTTTATGATCAGTCGACGGCAATTCGTACGGATCATCGCCATCGCCGGGGCGACGGCGCTCACGGCTGCATGCGGGCCGGCGGCGCCGCCGGCCGCCGCGCCGACAAGTGCTCCCCCGCCCCCAGCGCCAAAGCCGACCGCT
>WNFC01007658.1_pt1 | contig 12792 bp, 6 predicted proteins | sample 5400541 | NCBI WGS metagenome assembly WNFC01 (sample SAMN13153342, study PRJNA577476) | soil metagenome | isolation source: 120 cm saprolite under Douglas fir tree site 2 hole 2 replicate 1 | place: USA:California | collected 2015-04-18
GAGATGATTAATTCCACCGCGGTGGGCGGCGGCGTCGCCGAGATACTCACCCGTCTGGTCCCGCTGGCCGAAGAGCTGGATCTGAAAATCGGATGGGACGTGATGACTGGGGGCGAAGATTTTTTCGAAGTCACGAAGGGCTTTCACAATGCGCTGCACGGCGCTCCGTATCATCCAGGTCCCCAGGATTTCGAAATTTTCCTGGCCTACAACGAGCGCAACCGCACGCGTCTTCCTCTCGACGCGGAGTTCATGGTGATCCACGACCCGCAGCCGGCCGCGCTGATTGCCGGCCGCGCCAAGAACGGCAACCATTGGCTTTGGCGCTGCCACATCGATCTGTCGCATCCCAATCGCGGTGTGTGGGACTTTTTGGAGACCTTTGTCGCGCGTTACGACGCTTCGATGTTTTCTTCGCCCGAATTTGCGCGCCAACTCCCTATCCCCCAGTATCTTTTCTATCCCGCCATCGACCCGCTATCCGAAAAGAACTGCGACTTGGACGCCGACTTCGTGGCCAGGGTTCTGGAGCACTACAACATCGATCCGCACCGCCCCATCCTTACGCAAATCTCGCGCTTTGACCGCCTGAAGGATCCCGTTGGTGTGATTCGCGCCTATCGCATCGTTAAGCGGTATTTTGATTGCCAGCTTGTTCTCGCGGGCGGAAGCGCCTCCGACGATCCCGAAGGTGCCTTCGTCCTGAAAGAGGTTCTCCGCGAGGCCGATGGCGACCCAGATATCAAGGTCCTGGAACTTCCCGCCTGGGCCCCGCTTGAAGTCAACGCTCTGCAGCGGGCATCGACGATCGTGATGCAGAAGAGCTTACGAGAGGGGTTCGGCCTCACCGTCTCCGAAGCGCTTTGGAAGAAGAAACCGGTGGTGGCCTCCGCCGTGGGCGGCATTCCGGTCCAAATCATCCACAAGCACACGGGACTGCTGGCGCATTCCATCGAGGGAACCGCGTATCAAATCCGCTACCTGCTTTCGCATCCGGAGATAGCGGCGAAGCTGGGCGAACGAGGCTACCAACACGTCAAGGAAAATTTTCTCATCACGCAAAAACTAAAGCGCTACCTCACACTCTTCCTTGCCCTCACGCGCTGTGTCTGAACGCATGACCGCATAGATGTTTCCGGCAATTCTCACGCAACTTTCTTACCGGCGGCGCGTTCCAGAAGTTCGTGGATGAGAGTCTGGTAGGGTTTCGACTGCTTGGCGGCCAAGCGGCGGAGTTGGCTGAGAAGGCGGGGGGCAATGCGGATGGCAATCAACTGCTTGGCGTTGCCGGTTACCGGGCGTCCCACGCGCCGGGCGCGGCGCAACTGTTCGTTAGTGGCCTCGGGAATGTCGGAAAGGTTCAGCGCGCTATCCGGCATATGCGTGGCGCTCTTTGCGCGTTGCTTGGCGCGCGCTGATGATGCGTATCGTTTCTTTTTCATTCTTAAGCCTCCGGATCGTATAAACCACGAAGAGAATCCGTCCCGAGATGGAGAAACCCAGCCGTATCGAGCGTGCCTCGGAGGGCGAGTGCTCGAAATCATCCCAGTCTAGTCCCTCGGGATCGCTGAAGACCGTGGCAGCTTCCTCGAAAGAAACACTATGCTTCTTTATGTTGCCAAGGGCCTTGTGGGCGTCCCAGGAGAACACATTACTGTATATACGTTAATTAGCGGGTGGCGTCAAGGGGCGAAGACTAATGGGGAGAAGGAGAACTCGCGGAGGTGCGCGGAGAAGACAAAGACCGGACGTGGAGGGAGGCGCCGAGGGCCAGCCAGATGGCGAGGGCGAGCCACTCGGCTTGCGAGAAGTGGCCGGGGAAGGCTGGGACGAGTTTCATGATGAGGAGGAGGGCGGCGACTAGGATGCCGAGCGCGGTGAGAGCGCGGGAGCGGAGGCTGCGCTCGACAAGGAAGAAAGAGACGCAGGTGGCGAGCCAGCCGAAGGCCGAGGCCATGGAGCCGACTTCGGTGACGGGGACGAGGAGGGCGTCGCCGAGGAGCAGGCCTGCGATGGTGGCGGCAGCGATGCCCAGGATGGCGACCGAAGGTGTCTGGAATTTTTCGTGGATGCGGCCGAAGACGGCGGGGATGGTTTGGCGGCGGCCGTAGGCGAAGAGCAGGCGGCTGGAAGCGACGAAATTTCCGTTGAAGCACTGGAAAAGGCCGAAGAAGGCGGCGACGAGAATCAGCAGGACGGGCCAGCGTGCGCCGAGCGCCTGCTCGAAAGCGATGGCGGTGGCGAAACGTTTGCCGATGAGGCTTTGCCACGGCGCGATGTAGCCGACGGCGACGACACTCAGCGCGTAAAACGAAGCGCCGACCAGCAGAGCCATGGCAATCGCGCGCATGTAACCGGCGCGCTTAAATTCTGGATTGGCCTCTTCGGCACATTTGGGCGCGGATTCGAAGCCGGTGAGGAAGTACGGAACGATTTGCAGCGTGAGCACGATGGAGACGAACGGGCTGGCGCGGAAGAGCGGCTGAAAATTCGCGGGGGCGCCACGCCAGGCGCTGATGCCGAGGAGCGCGAGAAAGATGAGGAGCACCGTCGCCGCGGTCCAGTTCTGGAAGTTGGCGCTAAGGCGGATGCCGCGATAGTTCAGCGCGGCGAGAAACGCGGTCATGGCTACGCCGAGCAGCAAGCGCGGAAGAAAAACGGGCTGGCCGGCGACGGTGTAGAGCTCGAATGAATTGAGCGACGGAAAAATGTACGCGGCGACTTTGCCGATGGCCACGGCTTCCCACGGACAAACGATGAAGTAGGCCAGCAGCATCACCCAGCCGGTGAAAAAACTGACGATGGGCGGGAAAACTTGCGCGGTGTAGGCCGCTTCACTGGCGGCGTCGGGCAAGCGCTGCACCCACTGGCCGTAGACGTAGCCGACCGGAAGCAGCAGGATTCCGCCGAGCGCGAACCCGAGCGCGGCGCCAAGCGGGCCGCCGCGGCCGAGCCAGTCGTCCATGAGCAGGAGCCAGCCGACGCCGACCATGGTGCCGAAGGCGAGGGTGAAATAGTCGGTGACGCGGAGCTTGCGGGCTAGAGTGGGCATTTGTCGGCTGGCGCTGCTTGTCGTTCTTACACCGTAAAAGCGGCGGCAAGTCCGCCGCACTCCAAAGGCTTCGGCGGCGCGATTTTACATGGATTGGTCTAGCGTCGAAAGCGGCCGGCCTTTTTTTGCTTTGGGGACAACCCGGCGGGGAGCGGCGCCATCCGTTCAGGCATCGGTCCTTGGTGCAGAGGAACGATGGACGCAAGCTGGATCACGGGGAGAATGATTGTGGTGTCGCTGGTCGTGGGGGCGACACTGCTCGCGCCGAGCGAACCCGCGGCGCAAGTCACGCTGGATCACGATGCGGCCAGCGGAGCGCGGGCCTCCCTCATTGGCGAGATTGCGTTTGTCGGATTGCGCCGCATTTCTCCGGAAGCGCTCACGAGCAAAATTAATTCGCGTCGCGGAAGCGCGTTTGATGAGCGAATCGTTGAACGCGATGTGCGGGCACTGGCTCGCCTCGGATGGTTCGAAGACGTGCGGGCCGATATCGCGAGGGCGGTCGAGTCCTCGAACTATTTCGGTGCCTCGCCACAGCAACTGCGACTCACATTTTATTTGCCGGAACTGCCCTTTCTTACTGGCTTGGAGTTTGCGGGTTCGCGGCTGCTTTCGCGGCAACAGATCGATAAGGTGTTGGCGGAGAAAAAACTGACTCTCAAATTCGGCCAGCCGGAAAATGTGGTCTCGCTGCATCGCGTTGGCCGGGAGATCGAACTCGCCCTGGCGGATTTGGGGCATCCGGATGCGTGGGTGGAGCTACATAGAGAGGAGTCCACGAAGGCAACGGTCCGCGTGCGATTCAAAATTCATGATGGACCGCATGTTCCCGTGGGGCGAGTGGTTTTCGCAGGCGACCCGGAAATAGCCTCCAAGGTTTTGCGACGGCAGATGCGGAGAGTCAATCCAGGCGCTTGGTTCGCAAGTCTGCGAGGCAGAGATTCGTTCACGCGAGAGGGATTTGAGGAGGATCGCGCGCGGCTGCTTGCTTATTACCAGAACCACGGCTACGCCGAAGCGCGAATTGGCGCGGCCAAAACCTTGAAATACCAAGACGGTGCGTTGCCGTGGTTTCCGTGGCGGCACAACGTCGAGAAAAAGAAATTGGCGGTCACGATCCCGGTAGAAGCGGGGCGCTCCTATCGAACGGGTTCCGCTGACTTAAGCGCGGCTCTCGAGCAGGCGATTGGCATTGGCGGCGATGCGCAAAGGGCGCGATTGCGCTCACAGACAAGCTGGGAATACTCAGCACAGGGCGTGTAGAATTTGCGGCGTGCGTTGGAAACGCGAGTACGAGCAAAGGCAAAGAGGGAGGGCACGGACGCGTTCCGCAACGTTGAAGCGATTCGGACGATGGATACAGAAACACGCTCGGTTCGAATCCGGTTTGATTTAAGTTCTGTGCCGCCGTACACCGTTCGGCGATTGGAATTCCACGGGATGCAACGTTTTCCGGACCGTTATTTTCGGCGCCGCATTGGGGTGAAGGAAGGGGCTCCGCTCGATCAGCGGGCCTTGGAAGCGGGATTGGCGCGATTGGCGCGCACCGGATATTTCAAGTCGATCAAGAAGGAAGACATTAACATCGAACCGGATGACGTCGCACGCAGCGTGGACATTACCATTCGTGTGGAAGAGCTGGGTCAGCAACGCGTTTCGATGGTCGGCGGCCGCGGGCAGTTTGGCAGCACGCTAGGAATCGCCTATGCACTTTTCAATCTGTTGGATCGCGAGGAGCTGCTTACGTCAAAGCTCGAGGGAGGACCAGAGAGTCTGGAACTGGCGATGGGTTTGGCGAAGGAGGGCTTTCTTGGCTCTCGCGGATCGTTGGCGCTTTCGGTATTCAATACGTTTGTACGACCGCGGCTTTCCGGAACTGTGAAAGGTCCCTTCTTTCGGCAGCGAAGCGAAGGCGTGAGCGCAGACTACAGCTACGCGCTAACAACCCAAGATGTGCTGACTGCGAGCTATGGGCTTTCGTATTCGGACACCAGTTATTCGCGGGCGGCGACTACGGGACTGAGCGGCTTGATCGCCGGAGACGTTCACGCGAAATCATCCAGCCGTTCCGCTGGCTTCGGATGGACGCGCAACACCGGGAACGAGCAGATTGTGCTGGCCGATTCGGTTTCGGGCGGATGGCTCGGAGGAAGCGAGAACCTGGTGCGTGCCAAGGCGGAGTACGGGCGCATCGTTCGTGATCCGATTTTCAAATCACAAAATGCCTGGGCGTTTCGCACGACGCTCAGCGGAGTAGGAAGCTATTCCGGCGATATGCCACTCTCGGCGCGATGGTACAGCGGAGACGAGTTTGTGCGCGGCTTGCGGGACGGGGAACTTGGCCCGCAGGCCCTGATTTTGTCGGCGACCTCCGCAGGAACGGTGCGCTATTCGACAGCGCCGGCTGGCGCAAACCTGGTCGGCGCGGGAAACGCGGAGTACCGCGTGCGCCTTGGCGGCGGAACGGAAGCAGCCGGCTTTTTCGATTTAGGTTCCGGATTGCTGCAGCGAAATTGGCTCGGAAAATGGAGGCCCGCGGCGATCGATTCGACGAACGGGATCGTGCACGGCTCGACAGGAATGGAACTGCGCTGGACGCTGCCGGGGGTTGGCGTTCCGGTGAGAACCTACTACGCGTGGAACGTGCTGCGGCTGAATCGTTCGGTATTGCTGCCGGACGGCTCGCTACTTCACCTGCGCAACCGCTTGGCTGCGTTCGGCTGGGGACTGGGCTCGCTGTTCTGACGCGCCGCCGTGTAATACACTGCGGGCCTTATGAAAAATCGCAAGCTGATCAAAGAAGCGATGCGTTTGACGTCGCCGTATTGCGTGACAAACGGCGAAAAATTCAGGCTGAAGGATTTTGATCCTGGCGACACGAACGGAATGAAATCGAAGAAGCACGCGGAGAGCTTGCTGCGGCAAAGCAGCGAGATGCTCACACAGATGCAAGAGAAGCTGTACGCGCAGGATCGGTGGGCGCTGCTGCTGATTTTTCAGGGCATGGATGCCGCAGGAAAAGACGGCGCGATCAAACACGTGATGTCCGGCGTGAATCCGCAGGGCTGCGACGTGCATGCGTTCAAGGCGCCGAGCAACGAGGAATTGGATCACGATTATCTCTGGCGCTGCCACAAGGTGGCGCCCTCGCGCGGGAAAATCGGAATTTTCAATCGCTCGTATTATGAAGAAGTGCTGGTGGTGCGCGTGCATCCCAGCCTTTTGCGGGCGGAGAAGCTGCCGGACCCGCTGGTGACCAAGCACATCTGGGAAGAACGCTGTCAGGACATCAATGCGTTCGAGCATTACCTGACGCGCAATGGCGTGGTGATCCGGAAATTTTTCTTGCACATCTCGCAAGAGGAGCAGAAGAAGCGATTTTTGGAGCGGCTCGACGATTCCAAGAAAAACTGGAAATTTTCCATGGCGGACATCAAGGAGCGCCAATTCTGGAAGGACTACAAGGAAGCGTACGAAGAGATGGTGCAAAGGACGGCGACGAAGCATGCGCCGTGGTACGTCATGCCGGCGGACAATAAATGGTTTGCGCGACTGGCGGTGGCGTCAGCGATTGTCGAGGCGCTGGATGGATTGGATTTGAAGTTTCCGGATGTGGACAAGGCCAAGAAGAAGGAGCTGGAGGAGATCCGGGAGGCGTTGCTGAAGGGGAAGGATTGAGGGCGCTTAGTTTGTGGGTTTGTACTGGTAGCGCAGAGTTGATGGCATGTGGTCGGAGCGCTGCCTGATGTTGAACTCCAGTTGGTAGCGCAGGTGTTCGGCGTCGGCGGGATACTCCTGGCCTTCGGGATAGGGGTAGGGAAGCAGGGCGTGGCGCGGCAGCGGCTCCACGGTGAAGGCGTGCGCGGCGTAGAAATCCAGGTCCTTCTCGAAACCGTTGGCGTAGAAGAAATAGTCGCGCACCCAGCCGGAAGGAAGCGCGGGCAATTTGCGCGGATCGAAATCGAGTTTCAGGCCTTCCCCGGAACTAAAAACCACGAAGCGATCGTCGGGTTTTTCCTTTTTCAATAATGGAAGCACGTCGCCGTAACGTGTGTAATTGCCGGCAGCGCGCGTGTAGGGGCCGGTTTTGCTGCGGTGCGTGTAGGAGTAGGTGGTGTCGCTCGCGGGCGTCAGACGAATCTCGCGGGGATAGCCGAGAAAATCGAGGGAAGCGTTTGCCAAAGGCACTTCCGTGACGCGCACGTCTTGCGCGTCCGGAGTTTGGTCGATGCGAATCGCGTCCCAATAAATTTTCAAATTGTTGACGATGCGAATGCGGCGCGTACCGGGCGGCAGCTTGCCGGTCAGGTCGGTGACCATCGTGCGCTCGAGGCCGGCGGGGAAGCCCATATCGTCGACAACGCGCACCCACTTGCCTTCGGCATTCAGCGCTTCGACGTAGGGCGCGATGACTTTAATGCCGGCTTGATCGGCGGCGTACATGGAAGTGGCGGTGAAGTAGTCGGTGTAGCCGTCGATGATCAAGCGCAGCGGTTTCGCGGGGTCCCAGGTGCCGAGATCGAGTTCGAGCCAATGGAGCTTGGCAAAGCCGGCGAAAGGGAGACCTTCTAAGCTGGTGACGTATTTGCGGTCGCGCTGAGCGATCAGGGCGAGCACGTCGTTTCCGCGGTCGTCCCAAGCGCCAGCGGGCGCGTGAGCGTTGCGGCTCGCGATCACGCGAAATTCAGGGAACGGCGGCGCGCTGACGAAGCGTTCGTTGGGGTAGACGTCATACGCGGCAGGATGATCGATGGCGACCAGCCGGACTTGATCGAGATACACGGTTTCTTCCATCGGCTCCATGAATCGGAAACTGAGCAGACCGTTGCGCGGGCGAACGCTGCTGGCACTGACCTTCAAGTATTCGTCGGGATCGGGGACGTCACGTTCTCCGGGCGCGACCCAATGTCCCACCACGCCGGGGCCGATCATGTCCGCGATAAATTCGTATTCGCGGCCATTCCATGAAAACAAAACCGGGCAAGAACTGCCGCGGCGATCGAGCTCGCTGATGCTTTGCTCTTTTTTCGCGGCGAGATTGATTTCGTCCTGGGGAACGCCAGTGGGCCAAAGCAGGCGGACGACTTCGGCGTTGCGCTCGGTGCCGAGTCCGACGAGGAGCGTGGGGGAATTTTGCCCGAGATAGCCGGAAGCGCCTTGCACTTCCCATTTTTCATAGAGCGGCCCGGCGTAAATTTCGACCTTGGTGCCGATCGCGCTTTTGTTGTCATTGAGAGCTTTCAGATCGATGTGCATCCAACTGTGTTGATTGCCGCCTTCATTGCGAAGGAGGATCGGGGCGCCGCCTAATTGGGTGACGACGAGGTCGGCGCTACCATTTGCTGTGATATCGGCGACGGCGATGGCGCGCGGCTGCGCGAGTTTTACGGCGTCAAGAAGGACGTCGCGCGTGACGTCCTTCCATCCGCTTGCGCCGAGATTGCGCAACAGACGAAGTTCGCCACCGCTAGTGGACTCACCGGCAGCGACGAGGTCGAGCCAGCCGTCATTGTCATAATCGAGCGCAGCGAGCCCCCAGCCGCGCTGCCAGGCAAGATCGGGCAGCGGCACACGTTCGAGGCGCTTGCCTTCGACATTCCGCCAGAGGCTGATGCCGGGCACGCCCACGTGGGTGAAGGCGAGATCCATCCAGCCGTCTTTGTCGAAATCGAACGCGACGACGCCGACCGCGGGTGGAAGTTTTTCTTTTATGAAATCGATGCCGGGCAGCGGAGAGAATTTCCCTTCGCGAGGATTTAAGTAGATCGCTGCGCCTTGGTTGCCGCCGGCAAAAACAAAATCGATGGCGCGATCGTTGTTGAAGTCGGAGGTGACCAGGCCGGCGCCGGTGGCTTCGATGCCGAGTCCGGTTTCCGCGGAAATGTCGGTGAAGGTGCTGTTGCCGTTGTTGCGCCAGAGGACGTTGCGGGGCTTTGCGCCGGGCGAGAGCGCATCCGGCGACATGGTGACGTACAGATCGAGATCGCCATCGTGGTCGTAGTCGACGAACGTCAGGCCAACGCAGCCTCTTTCGCGGCGGATTCCCACGGCTTGGGTCACGTCTTCGAATTTGCCGTCGCCCTTGTTGCGCAGCAGGTGCACGACATCGCTCAAGCAGACCGCGAGGTCGGTGTGGCCATCGTTATCAAAATCGCCAGCGGCGCAGCCGAGGCCGGCGCCTTTCAGCGCGATTCCAGACTTCTCGGTCACGTCTTCGAAGTGCCCGTCGCCCAGATTATGCAGCAATCGGCTGGAGCCATCGGAGTCAGCGCTGACGAGGAACAGATCGGGTTTGCCGTCGCCGTCATAATCGAAGAAGCATGCGCCCGTGCTTGGCCCTGGAAGCTTCGACTGCGCGGCCAGGAGCGGCTGCTCTCGAAAGCGGACGGGGATTGCTGCTGGCGCGGAGAGCACGCCGCTGCGGCCGAGCTCCGCGAGCGAGAAGCGGCCTTGATCACCATAACCCGCGCCGAAGGGCGCGCCGAGATGTTCCGTGGTGATTTTCTGGAAGCGCGCGAGGTGCTGGCGCGCCGAATCGGCGTCGCCTTTGCGTTGGTAGGCGCGGGCAATGCCGAACTCGGACGAGGCGTGATACGGAAACGCGGCCAGCGCCTTCTGAAACTCAGCAATCGCTTCGTCGTACTGCTGGAGCTGGGTATGCAGGTAGCCGAGGAAATAGTGGGCGTCGGCCTCCGGTGAAAGCTGCGCGACGTGCTGGAAGGCGTCCATGCCTTTTTCGGTTTCGCCGGTGTCTTTGTAGACGAGGCCGAGGTTGTACCAGGCGTACGCGTCTTTGGGCAGGAGGCGAGTCGCTTCTTCCAACGCGACACGCGCTTTCTCGAGATTTTGCTGGCTGAGCAGGGAGATGCCGAGGTTCAAGCGCGCCATCGCGAATTTGGGGTCGGCAGCGAGGGCCTTCTCGAAATATTTTTGCGCTTCGGCAAATTTCTGCTGATTCATGTAGGCGACGCCGAGGGTATTGAGACGGAAGGCTTCGCCTTGGCTCGCTTGCGCCGTGGCGTGCGGAGTCGGCGAGGGTTTTCCTTGCGGGGAAGCGGCTAGCGAGCGGAGCAAGGGCAAGGCAGCAGCGCCGCAAAGCAGCAAGCAGAGGATGACAAACCAGACTCCACGGCGATGGGAACGTTTCATGCGGCTTTTTTCCGATACGAGCGAATTGCGGAGCGGCACGGCCCGCCGCGCCAAAGACGTCTTCGATTTTGTAGCGTGCACCGCGTAGCGTCAACCGTTTTCGTGCTGCGCGTTTTTGGTGCTGTCGTCGTGCCGCAAATCCGCTTTTCATGTGGGGAGCAACTTGACGCGCCTGCGAGGGCCTCTTACCCTCGCAAGGCCCATATGACATCCCTGCACTATTCGACGATCGCCGAGATTCGTGAATGCATTCGCGCGAAGAAAATTTCTCCCGTAGAAGTTGTGGCGGCGCACTTGGAGAGGGCCGCCGCATTGCAGCCGAAGTTGAACGCCTTTGCGCACATCGATGAACAGGCTGCGCGGGAACAAGCGCGGCGCGCCGCACAGGCGGTGCGGCGTGGCGATGAACTTGGCTCGCTTCATGGTGTTCCAGTCAGCCTGAAGAGCTGCATCGATGTGGCCGGATGGCCGTGTCCCGCGGGCTCGCTGCTGAGAAAAAGCTATGTGGCTTCGCAAGATGCGGTTCTGACGGCGCGACTGAAAGCAGCGGGGGCGATCGTACTCGGCAACACCAACACGCCGGAATTTTTGATGGCGTATGAGACGGACAATCTGGTCAGCGGAAAGACAAGCAATCCCTGGGATTTGTCGCGCAGCGCGGGTGGCTCGAGCGGGGGCGAAGCGGCGGCGATTGCGGCGGGATGCTCGATGGGAGGAGTGGGCAGCGATGGCGGCGGGTCGATTCGCGTTCCGGCGCATTTCTGCGGCATTTGCGGACTGAAGCCCACGCCGGGGCGCATCCCCGCGACAGGGCATTTTCCTGCGGGCGTCGGAGCGTTCTCCTGGATCGGGGTCGTGGGGCCGATGGCGCGGACGATAGCCGATGTGCGCTCACTCTTCGAGGTGATGGTGGGTCCAGATCCCGGGGACGCGTTATCGGCGGCGGTGCCCATTCGGGCGCTCGGCGATCGGCAACGGAAAGGGCTACGCGTCGGAATCTTAGAGAGCGAAGCGTTAGGAACAGCGGACGAGGAAACACATGCTGCCGTGAAAAAAGCGGCAAACAATTTGGCGGCGCAAGGATTTGTGGTCGAGCCGCTGCGATTAAGAGGCCTGGAACGCGCGATCGAATTGTGGTGGTTTTTCTTCGGCCCCGTGATTGCGCATCTATTTCGGCCGAGCGTTGCGGGGCAGGAACATCAACTCAGCCCGATTTTTCGCGAGTACCTGGAGTGCGCGGAGGCGGAGCCTGCGGTAACGCTCGATGCGTTCCTGGCGGCGTGCGCGGAACGCGATGTGCTGCGCGCGGAAATCCTCCGCCAGATGAGCGACGTGCCGATCCTGCTTTCGCCGGTTTCGTCGACGACGGCATTTCTTCACGGGGAGGGAACCTGGCGGTCCGGCGCGAAGCATGGTTATCGCGACACCATGCGCTTTTCCCAATGGCTCAATTTGACCGGCTTGCCGGGCGCATCGGTGCCCGTTAGCGTTTCGACGAGAGGCTTGCCCATTGGAGTGCAGGTGATTGGGCGGCTGTATGAAGAAGAGCTTGTGCTCGCGGTTGCGGAGCAGATCGAAACGGCACGCGGGGCATGGCAAGCTCCGCCGATGTAGAGCACACCAAAAATGGCTGTGTCACAGATTCTACTGAGGAGGCTCGGCCAGTTCGGGATTGGCGAGTCGCGCCAGCACTTGACCCCGCAAGAAGTGCACCTCTTGATTGTCAGGCGCAAGGCGCACCGCGGAATCGATGGCTTTCAGTGCTTCGCGGTAATTCTGCTGTTGCGAATAAATCTTGGCGGCACCGAAAAGTGCAGCCGGCATTCGCGGGTTGCGCTTCAGCGCCTCGCGAAAAAACTTGGCAGCTTCCTCGTTGTTTCCCGCGCGCAGATAGAATTCGCCGAGCTGCTCGTAAGTATCCGGCAGATCCGGCTCGACGTCGAGATCCTTGCGGAATTCGGCTTCCGCCGCTTCGTTGTTGTCGAGCCGCAGGTACGCCACCCCTAGGCTGAAATGCAGGTACGGCAGGTTGGGATTTGCGCTCGCCGCGCGCTGGAGCTCGGGAATGGCTTTCTCCGGCTCTTCGCGATTCAAATAGGCCTTGCCGAGAATCAGGTGGAACTCCGGAGCTTCGCCGCCAATTTTCACCAGACGGTTGAGGGCCTGCTCGTCCAAATCTTTGCGCCCGGCCTTGTGCGCCGCGATTCCGAGAACGTAGAGGTACATGAAGTTATTCGACTGCTGAGGCCACAGCGGCTCGAGCACCGAAACCGTCTCGCTGTAGTGCTCGGTGAACAGATGGCACAGTCCCAGGAGATAGCGCGCCTGCTGAGAGTCGGGCTGGTCGTGAAGCACCGAGTCGAATGGCGCGATCGCGCCGGCATAGTCGCCTTGGCGATATTTGACCAGGCCGATGTTCAGCCGAATGCCGGCCATTTTGGGCTCGAGCCTCTCGGCCTTTTGCAGCAGCGCCAAGGCTTGATCCCACTGTTTGCGCCGCATGGCGATCACCCCAAGATTCGCGTAGGCGCCTCCGGCGCGCGGGTCGGCGGCCGTGACCTTGCGAAACGCCGCTTCCGCGGAATCCAAGT
>WNFC01007249.1_pt1 | contig 12791 bp, 12 predicted proteins | sample 5400541 | NCBI WGS metagenome assembly WNFC01 (sample SAMN13153342, study PRJNA577476) | soil metagenome | isolation source: 120 cm saprolite under Douglas fir tree site 2 hole 2 replicate 1 | place: USA:California | collected 2015-04-18
CGCAGGAGCCCCCGCTCCGGGTCGAGGGTCACGGTGAAGCGCGAGAGGAACGTGTTGCCGAGGATGCCGTCCATGGATGGGCCGACCGCATGCACCACCGCGATAACATCCTGGGCCTCCACGTCGCCCACGCGGAGCGACGGGATCGTGACGAGGTGGCCGCTCGTGAGTCCCGAGAGGGTCTGCAGCGGAACCGGCTTGGAGTGGCGGTCCGGTTGTATCTCGAGGGCGCTGGCGAGGTCAGGCGAGATCACACAGGTCGTCGCCCCGGTGTCGACGAGGAACTGCGCCGTCCTGGAATTGTTGAGGCGGACCTGTGCGAACCAGCTACCTCCGACCCGGCGGAGCGTGACCGCCGTATCGTCCGAGGTGGCCCTCCGGGTTGCAGGCTCACGCAGGAGCGGTGCGAGCGAATGAAGGCCCTCCCGCGCGGCCAGCGCGACATCGCGAGGAGGGTTCAGGCGCAGCGCTGTCTCGAAGGCCGTCGAGGCTTCCCGCCAGCGGGACAGGCGCATCAAGGCGATACCTCGGTGATAGTGAAGCAGCGGCTCGTCCGGCGCCTGGACCAGCGCCTGGCTGAAGAGGCGCTCGGCGGTGGCGAAGTCGCCCTTGGTATAGGCGGCCTTGCCCGCCTCGTTGAGGTCCGGCACCGTGGCGGCGACGCTGCCCAGCAGGATCAGTCCGAGCAGCGGGAGGAGGAGCGCGGGCCGCCTGATCATTGCAGATCGGCCTTACGCTCGACCCAGCTGATGCCTTCCGGAAGGCGGAACTTCGTCACCGTGTCCACGCTCTCGCTGACGCCGCTGAACCAGTCGTCCTGGCTCCACAGGACACCGTACGGCATGAGGATCCGCGTCAGCACCGTTCGCGCACCGTTCAGGCGGGCTGCGCCGAGGGGACGCGCGCTGAGCCCGGCTTTGTCCGAGAGGTAGAACGTGGAGCGCACGTCGCCCGACGGGACGGCTCCTCGAGAGCGCACGGCCAGGGTGTACACGCCGGGCTTTACGCCCCTCAGGTAGAAGATCTCCGAGGGTGTTCCGTCGCCTGGCTTCGCGAGCGCGGCTAGCCTCACTGTCTGCATGGGCGCATCGAGGCGATCCGCCTGGGCCCGCCAGGTCGCGCTGACCTCCACGTCGGAGCTCTCCATGCCCCGCGGCCACTGCACGACGAGCACCCCGGTCGGCGTGACGGCTCCGGCGCTGTGGACCGTCACGGTCTGGCTCCGCTGGGGCGGGCTCCCGCTCGCGGGCGTCTCGACCCACAGCCGCAGCAGTGGCTCGGAGACCATCAGAACCTGGCGGAATCGTCCTTCTCGTGCGGTTACCGGAACGCGTCGATCGTTCGCGACGATCCACACAGTGCCGATGGTCTTGTCGTCCACCTGGCCCTCGACGAGGACGACCGGCGGGTCCTCCGGTCCGAGCGTGAGCCCGTCGGCCGGAGTCGACAGGACGATGGCGTTGGTCGGCGTTGGCATCACGTACTGGACCGTGATCACGTCCTCGGCCTCGAGTCCCGCGGGGCCGGTTGCGACGGCCCGGAGGTTGTTGGAGCCAGGTTGGAGGGGGACCGAGACTTCGAAGGCGCGCTGGGTGGGGCTCACCATGATGGGCTCCCCGTTGACGTAGAGGACGACCCGCTCGGCTGCGCCGCCGAGAAGCCGTCCCGAGATCGTCTGGGTGGGCCGATCGGTCACGCGCTCCCTCGGTCCTTCGAGTCGTACCAGGACATGCCCTAGCCCCAGGCCGAGCGGTGACGCAGGTCTGGCCTCACCCGCCGGCGTCCTGGGCGGGTCCGCGGGGACGGACTCGACGGGGCGCCTGCTGACCGCCGGCGGGCTGGTCGTTTCGAGAGGAGGCATGGAAGACAGGGGAGTGGGCGCAGGCTCTTCGCGCGCGGGCGGTGGCTCGGCGGCGAGGCGCGAGGGCGTCGCCGCGATCGCGAACCCGCGAGTCATTGGAACCGGAGTCAACGCCCGCGCGGGCGCCGCAGCCTGCGCGGTGACAAGAGCCGATGGTGGGGGCACAGCCTGCGCTGCGGCAGGAGCCGATATTGGCGGCGGCTCGGGCCACCCGGCGTCCAGAGGGTTGTCGATATCGGAAGCGGAGAGCAGCGCGACCGGCCCGCCGGCCAAGGTCGCTGGCTCGGGTGCGGCAGCCCGGGTCTCGGCGGCCTGGGATGGCGTCCGCGCGCTTGCCTCTTCCGGGACAAGTGTGGGACGTCTCGTACCACGGTCCGGCTTGACCTCGGGACCTTGCGGACTGGCCGGCACAGAGGGGACGAGGTCGGTCATGCTGATGAGAGATGTCGCGGCACCCAGAGACCATGGCGGGGCTTGCGTGGCCCGGACGAGACCGAAGATCAGGGCGCCATGGAGGAGCACGGAGCAAATGAACGCAAAGCAGATCCCGTTATCCGGAAGACGTCTGAGCCCGTGGCTCCGATTGAAGGGCGAGTATCGCCGAGACCGGCGCGACCATCCACCCCGTGATTCCGCGATGTGCCACGGCTCGCTCATGTCGAGAACCTGACGTGGAAAGGCGCCGCTACTGGCCGACTGGCCGTATTGTCAGGCCCTCCACAGGCGTCAGGACGTCCACGGAGCTGAGCGGTGTGGCCATGATGTCGTCCGCCGGATCCTTCCGCCGCTCCCAGGGACCGGTTGAAGGAACGCTCTGCGCCTCCCGCTCTTCGCGTCGAAAGGCGGGTACGGAGCGCTGCTGCACCAGGGCGGGTTGCGGTCCGGGAACGGTGGCCACGCCTGCGGAGGCGGGCACCGTGATGATCGGGCTCGTGGTCACGGTCGGCGATGGCGTGGAGATTTCCGGGTTGCCTCCCGGGCGCCGCGCATCCCGCACATCCCGCGCTTCCTCGACCTTCGTGCCAAGCCGCTCGATCGCCCGCTGCAAGACCCCGAAGCGCGCTGCCGACGCTTCGACTGCGGCGGCCGCATCATGCGGGCCGGATCCGGTGAGGCTCGCCAGCGAGGCGCCGACCTGGTTCAGCAGTTCCTCGCCGGTCCGCTTGTCGGCGTAGATTCTCCCGGCCTCGACCCGGACCGAAACCTTGGTCATGCCGGCGGTGACGCGTTCGAGCGTCGCGTACACGGTGACGGCTTCGTAGGTTCCGGTGAGCTGCCACCGGTTGCCGGACTTCTCGGTCTGCTCCACTCGCACGGCCATGCGGGCCAGCGCGTCCACCGTGGCGCCCCAGGTCGTGGACAGATCCGCGGGGATCGTCCGCTCAACGCTCCGGTCCCCCAGCGCCGCGAGTGAGCCCACGACCGGTCCCATCGCGGCCAGCCCGGCTGCGACACAACCGCCACTACCCACGAGCACGGGAAACAGCAGCAGCGCGAGAAAGCGATGCCTCACCGAACGAGTCTCAACTTTTGCGCCAGCGCCGCTCTCGGCACCGGATCTAAGGTGGCCATCTGTCCCAGTTGGTCACACCGGAAGTAACCGAATACGATGCGCCAGTTCGGGTGTGACGTGCTGCAGTAGGCCGCAGCCTGCGGATCCATGTTTGGTGAGACGATGCAGCCATTGCCCTGGTCGAAGATCTGTGTGACCACGAACTTGCTGTAAGTCAGAATCTGCCGCTGGCCGGTCATGGCTCCAGGAGGGCAGTTCGACTGAACCACCATGACACCCGCTTCCCACCCACCGTTCGAGGCCTGATAGGCCACACTCCCGTCCGCTTTTAGGACGTTGCCGCCCGGCAGCGGTGTGACGCGGCTCGCGAGGAAGGTGTCGCGAAGCGTTTTGAACACGTTGTTGTCCATGCCGTTCTGGAGGGTGGTATTTTGGCCAGTCCCCAAGGTGACGTCGCAGGTAGGATTAGCACTCCCGGCGTTCTGAATCTCTGGGTTCAGGACCGGGGGGGTGGGGTTGTTGCCGTCGAGGCTCGCCCACGCTGCGGTATTGCATGTCTGGGGAGCATTCGGCTGATTGCAGGTATTTTGGGATCCCCCGCCGGAGGAGGATATCCAGGTGATTCCGGTGCCGCAGCCGTTGCTATTGTTGAAGGCTCCTGTGCCAGCGTCCTGGAAGGCGCACGGTGCAACGGCGATAGGGAGGATAGGGGTCCCGCAGCCCGGAATGGCCGGCGGGTTGGCGATCGCCACCGCCTGGGCCGCCGTTGCGAGGTTGTTGATACCAATCAGCCTCAGGAACGACATGGGAATGGTTGTGGAGTACTGGCAGCGCACCGCATTCACCTTGCTGCCATCGAGGGAAGGGGTGAAGGCGCCGGCGTTCCAGATCCCGAGAACGATGTTGCCGTTCGGGTCGTTGGCGGTGTTCAGGTTGAGGTTGATTGTCCCCACCTTGAACTGGTTGGCAGCAGCATAGGACTGGGCGAAGTTCCGGACGGTCGGAAATACGGACGAGTCGAAGCCGAGCTTGCCCGCTCCCGCGAGCGAGGCCGCGTCCATGGCCCGCTGGAGTTCGTCGTCTACGGTGCCGTAGTAGGCCAGGTCCATGGCCAAGCCACCGAAGATGATCATGAGCGGCACGGCGAGAATCGTGGTGAAGAGGAGAATGCTGCCTCGCTGGTCGCGAAGCCAACTGAATTTCATCGCGTGCCTCCCGTGCATGTCGTCAACGGCGGAATTCGACTGTCTGGATGTCTTGCCAGGGGATGTCGATGCGGCCCCCCGACATCGTGCCGCGCAGCAGCATACCGCCGAGATTCACGTAGTCGGCCTCCACGCGGGTTCCATCTGTCAGGAGGACGATGGCGGTGGAGCGGACGTGGGTGTTGGCGATGTACGGGGGCAGCGAGCTATCCTGAACAGGTTGCCGCGCGAAGGCCAACGTGGCGATGCTCGCGACCGCGATCTGGGTAGCCACGCCGCCCCGATAGACCGTGATCTCCTGGGCCTGCCGGTGGCCCTGGATGGTGTCGGGCGCTTGACTGCCGAAGAGGCGGTTGAGGGTGATGAGAGACGGATCCGCGGTCTGACGGCCGAGAAGGCCCAGCCCGAGGTTGGCCATACCGCTGACCTGGCCAACCGAGCCCCCTCCGCCGCTCGTGCCTTCTTGGCTCCTCGAGACGATGGTGTAAAACACCTCGAGCGAGGGTTGGGCGATCTGCCACGATTGGCCGTTCCAGGTGCGTACCGTGGCGGTAACGTCCTGTGCGGCGGCGCTGCCCGCCGACATGGCGAGGGCGGCCGCGAGGAGCAACGAAAGGGTCGTCTTGAGATTCATCCTTATCTCCCTGGTCAATAGCTCAACGCTTTGAGGAGCTTCATCAGGCCTAGCAACGAAGGGGCCAGGGTCACGAGGAAGAACGCCGGCATCAGGAAGAACACGGTCGGAAAGAGCATCTTGAGCGGCGCCATGTGGGCCTGTTCCTCGGCGCGGTGCCGGCGCTGGACGCGAGCGGCGTCGGCATGAATCCGCAGGGTCTTTCCCAGTGGGGTGCCGAGCTTCTCGGTCTGGATGAACGCGCCCACGATCGATCTCAGCTCCTCGATGCCCGTCCGCTCCGCGAGGCCTCGCAGCGCCTCCTGTCGTGGCCTGCCGGCGCGCACTTCCAGGTGCATGCGGAGGAGCTCCTTGTGGAGCGGGCTCTCCTGCTTCATGGGCTGATCGGCGATCCGGGCCACGGCGGCATCGAAGCCCAGTCCCGCCTCGACACACACCATGAGCAGGTCGAGGACGTCCGGGAGAGCGTGGACGATCTCTCGGCGGCGTACCTTGATGCGGTTGTGGAGCCAGAAGTCCGGAAGGAAGAAGCCGATCACGCCCAGGATCAGAGAGATCGCCACCAGTCGCGGGAACGGTACGGCCTTGAGGGCCACGAGGCTGTAGAGGAAGTAGAACGAGCCCAGCCCTCCTCCGAGGGCGACCTTGGCGCCGAGGAAGAGCAGGACCGCCCGGGGCTCGTAGAAGCCAGCCCAGATGAGCCGGCGACGGTACTTTGTCGGAGCGGCGTCCTCGGAGCCGCCGACCGCCCGCCCGATCTTCTCGATGGTGTGCTCCCACCCGGACCGGGGTTCGTCGGTCCAGCGCAGGATGGACGTCGGACCCGCCGGCGCCGCCGCTCCCGCCCCGCCGAAGCGCTCGCGCTGGAGGGCTGGCCAGAAGCGCATCAGGGTCATGCCGGCAAGCAGGGTCACGCCCGCGACGAGCAGGAAGGAGAGGATGGCGACGGTGAGGGTGCTCATGGCTATCTCACACCTTGATCTGGGCGATACGCCAGATCGTGAAGAAGCCGATCGCCTCCAGCACAAGACCGGCCCCGATCAAGACCGGCCCGATCGGGTCGGCCAGCATCGTGTCGAAGTACCCGGGGTTCAGGAGCTGGAACATCATGCCGAAGATGACGGGACTCAGCCCCACGCAGACGGCGGACCACTTGTGCTGCGATGAGAGGACCCGGGCGTAGCTGAGGATCTTGAACCGCTCCCGGATGACCTCGGCCAAGCGGTCCAGGATCTCGGCCAGGTTCCCGCCCGCGCTGCGCTGGATCCTGATGGCGGTGCAGAAGAAGCGCACGTCCTCGGTGGGCATCCGGGTCTCCAGCCCGAAGAGTGCTTCGCTAGGCTCGGTCCCGAGCCGAATCTCGTCGTCCACCTGTCTGAACTCCATGCCGGTGGGATCCGGCATCTCCTCGCCGACAAGTTTGATCGCGCCGCTCAGGGCGTTCCCGGCCCGGATGGCGCGGGTGATCATGTCGAGGGCATCCGGGAACTGGGTTTGAAAGCGCGTGATGCGGCGTGCGCGCTTGTAGAGCAGATAGACGGCGGGGATGGAGCCCGTCGCCACCGCGGTGAGGATGCCCCAGAAGAGGCCCCCGGTCCGGAGCCAGGCGGCGGCGCCACCGACTGCGGCGCAGGCGGCAGTCACGAGCGTGAGATCGCCGGCCGTGGCCTTGTAACCGGCTTCCGTGGCGAGCCGTGCCAGGCGCTGCGGAAGGCCGGTGTCGCGGAGGACCCCTGCCAGCCCTCGCATGGCATCTGGTTCAGGGCGGAGGATGTCGGTCTGCGAGCGCGGTGCTCCCGCATGCTTCAGCCGCTCGCGGACCGTCCGCTGGGCCTGGGAGACCCACCAAATTCCGACGACGAGGATCACGAAGAACGAGAAGACGAGTAGGGCTACGGCCAGAGGCATCACCGCACCGCCTGTCGCTTGGAGGGATCGAAGACATCCGGGTCGAGCTGAATGCCCGCACGGGCGAGCCGGTCCGTGAAATGAGGCCGCACGCCGCTCGCGCGGTGAAACCCGAGCACCCGGCCGTCCGCGTCGATCCCCTGCTGCTCGAAGAGAAAGATATCCTGGGTCGTCACGACGTCCTCTTCCATCCCGACGACCTCGGTCACCCGGACGACCCGGCGCGTGCCGTCGGAAAGACGTGAGAGGTGCACGACGAGGTCGAGCGCCCCGGCGATGTAGTCCCGCAAGGCCCGCACGGGGAGGGAGATGCCCGACATGAGGACCATGGTCTCGAGCCGCGAGAGGGCATCGCGCGCGGAATTGGCGTGGACCGTCGAGAGAGAGCCATCGTGGCCCGTGTTCATGGCCTGGAGCATGTCCAGCACCTCGGCACCGCGCACCTCGCCGACCACGATGCGGTCGGGTCTCATGCGGAGGGCGTTGCGCAGGAGGTCCCGCTGCGTCACGGAGCCCTGCCCCTCGATGTTGGGCGGCCGCGTCTCGAGCCGTACCACGTGGTCCTGCTGCAGCTGCAGCTCGGCCGAGTCCTCGATCGTCACGATGCGCTCGGTATTGGGAACGGCGTTGGAGAGGACGTTCAGGAGTGTGGTCTTGCCGGCGCCGGTGCCGCCGGACACGAGGATGTTCAACCGGGCCTGCACCGCCGCGCGGAGGATTTCGGCCAGGGCCGGGGTGACCGTGCCGAACTCGACGAGGTTGTTCATGCGGTACGGATCGGCGGCGAAGCGCCGGATCGACAGCACGGGCCCGTCCAGGGCGAGGGGCGGGATGATGGCGTTGACTCGGGAACCGTCGGCGAGACGGGCGTCCACCATGGGCGAGGACTCGTCGATGCGGCGACCGATGGTCGAGACGATCCGCTCGATCACGTGGAGCAGATGGGTGTCGTCGCGGAAGATCACGTGCGTGCGCTCGAGCCGGCCGCGGCGCTCGATGTAAACAGTCTTCGCGCCGTTCACGAGGATGTCCGAGACGGTGGGGTCCTGCATCAGCGGCTCGAGCGGGCCGAGGCCGAAGGTCTCGTGCTCCACTTCGACGACGATCTGCTCGCGCTCCTGGCGGCTCAGGGGAGTGTCGTCGGCGACCAGCATGTCCTCGACGATCCGGCGGATCTGCTGCTGGACCGTCTCGAGCGGAAGGAGATCGATCTTCGCCAGATCGAGGCGCTCGATGAGCTGGCGGTGGATCCGCGTCTTGAGCTCGTAGTACGCCTCCCGGCCGCGGGGCTGCGGATCGTGACCGTTGCCGGTGACCGGAACGTCACGGAGAGCAACGACCTCGCGGACGGGAGCGCGTTTCTGAAAGAGTGGCATCTATCCGTCTCCTGGAATGGCCTTGGTGTTCCACATAAGGCGCGTCAGAGCCGCCGAGCGCCCGGCGGCGGGCCGCGCCGCGCCGGGCCTGGGAAAAAGACCTCCGGCGAGCTCCCGGAGGTTCCGGGCGATCTTCGAGCGAGGCGAGGCGCTGACGACCGGCTCGCCGTTGTTGATCGCGGAGACGACGGTGGGATAGTCGCTCGGTGTGCGCCAGTGGATGGGCACGCCGAGCGTTTCATGAGCATGCTTGAGGGTGACATCTTCCCCGGTCCCCTCACGCATGATCACGGCCTTCACGCGCTGGAGGTTCAGGCCGAGGTGGCGGAACGCCGCGAGCCCGGCCGCGCCGGAGCGCAACGCGGAAACAGTCAGACTGGTGAGGAAGAGGATGGTATCCGAGGCCTCGAGCGCCGTGATGGTCCCCGGGTCGAGATCGTGCCGGAGATCCAGTATGACGTGGTCGTAGTGAGAGCGGATGATCTCGAGCATGACCTTGACCTGCTCGGCGACGAGCTGACCGCGCTCGACGCGGGTCGGGCCCGGGAGGACCACGAGACCGCTGGCGTGGCGGACGACCAGGCCCTGCAGGAAGGACGCGTCCAGGCGGTCGGGGTTCTCGAGAGCGTCCACCACGGAGTAGGTGGGCCTGAGGTTCAGAAAGGTGGCGACGTCCGACTGCCGGGTATCGAGATCGATGAGGATGGTCCGGCCGGGTGCGCGTTCGGCCAGGCAGACGGCGAGATTCGTGGCGACGGTGGTCACCCCAAGGCCCCCCTTGGTCGAGAAGACCGACGTGATCCGACCGGGCCGCGCGGCGGGCAGGGTAGGGCGCCGGATCCGAAGGAGTTTCTCGAGAGCGGAGGCGAGATCTCCCTCCTGGACAGGCCGGCGGAGGAATTCGACCGCACCGGCCCGGATGACCTCGATGACGAAGTCCGCGGAAACGCTCGAGCCGGTCACGAAGACCGCCGCTTCCGGGAAGGTGCGCGCGAGCGCCTCGACCATCCTGGCGGGGGGGCCATCCGGTCCTCCCGTGCGGTCCTCGGGGAGGTCGGCGATGACCAGATCCGGGCGCCGCGAGGGGCCTTCCTGCATCGCCTGCGAGAGCCGCTTGAACTCGCCCACCACGAGCGTGGCCGAGCTGCTCGCGAGCAAGCCTTTCAGCGGCGAGCCGGGATCGGCGACGATGATGGTCCGAAACGTCGGAGTCATGCTGTGCTCCCGCTAGTTCGCCGGCATGCTGCTCTGGCCGAAGGGCCGCGGCATGATCTCACCGACGCCCGGGATGCCCGGTACCAGGGTGAAGTCCTTCTTCTCCTCGGGCCTGAGGTCCATGAGACGGCGCGGATCGGGTCCGGATCCGGGCGGGTCGGACTTGACCAGCTTGACGGTCACGAGAAAGAGGAGCTCCGTCTCGTTGTTCTGGAACCTCGTGCTTCGGAACAGCGCGCCCAGGATCGGGATATCACCGAGCACGGGAATCTTCGCGACCGCTTGACGGACTTCGTTATTGATGAGGCCGGCGATGGCGAATGACTCCCCATCCTTCACGTTCACCGTGGTCGCCGCTTCGTTCTTCCTGATCACCGGAATATTGAACCCGTTGGATTGCAGGCCCTGGCTGAAGTCCAGGCTCGAGACCTCCGGCCTGACCCGGAGGTTGATCGTATCGCCGTCCACGACCACCGGGAGAAACACCAAGCCGACGCCGAACTCCTTGAACTCGATGCTGATCGTGTTGTTCTGTTGAGCGACCGGGAACGGGAACTCGCCTCCGGAGAGGAACTTGGCCTCCTTGCCGCTCTGGGTGACCAGGTTGGGCTTGGCGAGGGTGCGGAGCACGTTGCGATCGCTCATCGCTCGCACCACACCGGCAAGGTCGCGCCGGCCCGACGAGAGGAAGAAGCTGCTGCCGGAGAACTGGAAGTCCGGCGAGCTCTGACCGAAGACCCCGTTGGCGACCACCGGCCCGAGGGTGCCGATGGGCAAGGAGAACGGATTTCCCGGGAAGGCGGCGCCCTGGAAGGCGGAGCCGAGGGCGCGCGCGCTGAATCCCAGCTCCCTGAGCGCCGCGCGGGCGACCTCGGCCACGTGAACCTGGAGCAGCACCTGCTGGGGCCTGACGTCGGTCAGGCTCAGCAGGCTGATCACCTTGCCCTTGGGAGCAAAGACCCCGGCGACCTCGATCGCCCCGGCGGTCGTTCGCTCGCTCGAGACGTTGCCGTCGAGGATGAGTGCGTCCTGGGCTGCGTGGACCTGGATGTCATCGCGCGGCGCGACCTGCTTGAGCCTCTCGCGCAGCAGGGCCAGGTCAGTCTGGACCAGAACGTCGAAGAAGATCGTCTTGCTCGGGTAGAAGACCACGAGCGAGGTGGTGCCGACCGCCTTGCCGTTGATGAGGATCTGGCTCGGCGTGACCACGAACACGTCGGCGATGGCCGGGTTCGTGACCGAGACCCGCGCGAACGGCTCCTGGAGGTTGAGCACCTGGGACTTCCCGATGGTCACCTCGAGCCGGAGCAATGCGGGGTCTGCGGCGGAGGCGATGGTATGGCCCAGGCCCAGAAGCGCCAGCCCGAGCGCCATGAGGAGACAGCCGCGCGTCGCCCGGCGGAATCGTCGAGGCATTGCGTTTGGACTCACTTCTTGACTTCCGTGTCCGGCTGCACCTGACCCAGCTCGAGCCAGCGCTCGTCCGGCCCCCGCGTGAAGAGCTGCTGGGCCATCTTCTCGCCTCGCTGGACGAGTACGGCGTGAGGAGGCGGGAGCGTGGTGCTGGTGCTCGCCGCCGCGATGGAGGAGGGGTGAACGATCAGGTTGAAGGACTGAATCGCCTTGCCGGAGAAAATCATCAGGGAGGTGACGCCCGATGCCTTGCCGACGATCAACAGCTGGGCCGGGCTGATCACCTGAACGTCGGCGATGGCGGGATTTGCCACGGCGACCTTGCGGGCTGGCTCGGCCAGGGTCAGGAGAAGGGAGCCGTCCACCGCGATGTAGACGGGAGCCGGTGCCTGGGCGCGTGCGGGCTCGGTCAGCACGGCGGGAGCCACGGCAACCACCACCAAGAGCGCGATGAGAGGGAAGCGCAGGTGCATTGACCGACCTCCTGAGGTTTTCATTGCTTCAGGCCCGGCTGCTCGGCCCAGGAATTCTCGCGGTCGCGCACAAAGGTTTGCTCGCTCACCTTCGTCCCGCGGATCACGGCCACCGGGTACTTGTCCAGCGCCGGAAGCGGCAGAGGAGCGCTGCGCGCGAGGACAGTCGGCTTTGCCTCCGGGTTGGATGCCGGGGCGATGTCGCTGAGGAGCGAGGTAGGGGTCGCGCCGGGCGTGCGGACAAACAGAGTGTCGCGCAGATTGCGCTGGACGAGCATCAGACGACCCTCCGACTGAGCCACAGCCAGTCGCTCCACCTGCTGCGGCGTGAGGGCGAGCGTGACGGTCGTGTTGGTGACCGGCTTGTTGTCCTTCATCTCGACGGTCTGGCCGGCAGCCAGGACCGTCACGTCCTGGAGGATCACCTTGGCGATCTTCTCGTTCGACCCGGCTTTCGGCATGCTCACGAGGACGTCCACCCGGCTATTGGGCAGAACGAACCCGCTTTCGCGCATGGCGTCGTCGACCCTGATCGTCACCCCTCGCTGACCTTCCGGGATCAGCATCGGCATGATGCCGCCCCGGCCCGCGAGCTGAGCTCCGACTGGTCGCTCCGCGCGAGCGCTGCCTGGCTGACGACCCGGTAGACGAGGAAGCTCGCCAGGAAGCCGATGATGGAAGCACAGATGAGAATCAGGAAGAATCGCCGCCGCATGGTGGATTCCTACCTTCCTATTCGCGCCGCATGATGGTGGTCTCGGTCATGACCAGGGGGTCACTCGGAGTCCCAAGCACTGGGAGGAACAGCGGCACGACGGTGACAAAGTTTAGCGTGACAGAGGCCGTGACCTGAGAATCGGGTATGCACCCGCTCAGCCCGGGCGGGGGCGTGGCAGGCGGCGTGCAGGTGACGCCGCGGCTGGCCGCGGGATAGAGGTTCGCCGCCTTCAGGATGTCGTCGATCCTCGCGAGGGCCGCGCTGTCGTCGAAGATGGGAGCGTTGGGGTTGGATCCGAGCGCCGGTGTAACCACGCCGACGCGAGCCCCTTCCCGCGCCGCATTGGTGGCGATGTTGACGGCGAGCCACGCCCGGCTCAGCTCCAGCCCGCCGAGGAAGATGATGAGAAGCGTGGGCAGGACGACGATGAACTCCAGTGTCGACGTGCCGCGCTGATTTCCCAATCGCCAGATCC
>WNFC01007820.1_pt1 | contig 12791 bp, 9 predicted proteins | sample 5400541 | NCBI WGS metagenome assembly WNFC01 (sample SAMN13153342, study PRJNA577476) | soil metagenome | isolation source: 120 cm saprolite under Douglas fir tree site 2 hole 2 replicate 1 | place: USA:California | collected 2015-04-18
AAATGTGGCTGTAACAGAGATGTCAGAACAGCTTATTTTGCCAGATGATGAGAAAACACGTGAGGAATTGCGTGCTTTGCTTGAAGGGTGGTTAGTGGAACGGGATGGTATGTTAGTGCCTCCTCGGCAGGAGGTGGTGTGCGCGATTATCTGGTGGAAGAAGTAATAAGCATAACTTAGACAGCGCTACCAAAGAGGGCAATCATGAACCTTTCGTCATTGCCCTCTGCTTTTGCCGATCTTTGTTAGACGATAGCTTTATCTAATTTTTCAAAGAACGATTTAAGCGAGTTTTTGGTGATGCCCTGACCTATAGGATTGTTCGCCATGGCGATGGGGCCTGCAAGATCAGCCTTAGCGTCGTAGGTGAGTAATGCGCCATCATGCTCATCCTGAATATGTATCTGGCTCACGGCATTAATTGAGCTACCTGCGCCCTGCTGGTTTACTTGCAGAATGAGGACATTTGGTTCCTGGCGCTGGGAGATATTAATGACAGCGCGGTAAGGTCCCCTCAGTCCTGGTAAGGGAGTGGTAATGCTCGCTCTCAGGCTATTGGTATCCAGATATTCAACCGAGTTACAGCCCGGAATGCATGACTGTAGGACTGCCGGGTTGAGGATAGCGTTAAAGACTTGCCAACTATTGGCTTTGAACTTATGACTTCCGTTAAGTTTCATTGAACCTTCCTACATATGGAATATATAAGGGTACTTCCCCCGAAGTGTATTGTAGCGGTTACGTTGTACACTTTCAAGAATAAAGCAAGTTACTACCAAATATTCCTATCTGTAACAATTCGGAGTTAAGAATCCGAAAGAGTATCCTTGTTTCCTGGCCTAAATGTGCTATGGTTCACTTGAACGGGGCGCATGGCGTGTTATACTGCAATAAATTATTTCATCGTGTATCACAATGAAAGCGTAATGTAGATATTTTCAACGAGGAGTGTATGATGGCATGGCATAGTGAGCCTGATGAACAGGTTCAACAAGATTGGCATTCTCGTTCTGCGAAGAAAAGAGAAGAACTAGCACTTTCGATAGAAGAAACACTTGCGGATACTGCTCTCATAGAAGATCCTTTTTCCGATGAAATGGATGAATCTTTTCAAGGAAGCAACAGCTCAATGATAATACTTCCTAGATTGAGTCTTCGATCCAAACCTATGCCTGTGGTGCGTGTCGAGCCTAAAGAAGTTACCAATGTTACGTTCTGCGCGACTACAGACTCCGTCGAAGTTCCACAAACTGCACAGAAGACGCGTCGTCTGGCTGGACGAACAACGAAGGTACATTTGCAGGCTGTTCCCAAATCGGAGAAGAAGTCAGGTGGCAAAATATCGATTGAGACAGAAAAAAATGTATTTAGTTCCGATGGTGACGAGCAAATAAGTAGAAAAAACAACTCGAAGCGAAATTCCTCGTCTGAAAGAGGCGCTTTAGCTAAGGGAAAGATGGGAGTTGTAGTACAAGAATCCCTGGCAGGCAATGATGTCCTGAAGCAAGGTCAGCGAGAAGTGGCGGTAAATAATGCTCGCATTTCGCCGTCAAGTGTTGTTATTGTCACGCTGGTTGAGGATCCAGGCCCTGTGGTTGTAAAGTATATCACCCTACGACCTCAGACTGGATTTACCGTACATTTTAGTGCCCCGGCCGAGGCAGAGGCTCGATTTAACTATATGATTCTTATGGAAGGACTGTTTTAAAGCTCTCCCTCCACCTCTTTTCGAAGCCTGTTGAAAAACTCTTGCATGTAGAGAAAACGTTCACGCGCCATGTCTTGACCGGCTTTGGTTGTCATACGTTCAGGTAGATCTGCAAAAAGTAGCTGAAACTCGATACTGGGAGAGTAGTCGGGTCTGCGTCTCAAATGGCGTATCACATGTGGGACAATCGGTTCCACGATATCGTCAGGTATGGGAGCATACACTTTCTGGTTGTAGCGGCCTGTGATGCAGTAAAGACGACCAATGCCAATCGCCCCCAGACAATCGATTTTATCTGCATCGTAAAGTATGCGTCCTTCAAGCGTTTGTGGGGTAACTCCTCCTGTCATACGGTGTTCTCTGATAGCCTGCTGTACCGCTGGAATGGAATCTTGGGGGAAAGGTGTGTCTTTGAGCAACTGTGCTGCCAATTCTGCTCCTATCGAGGCGTGATCGCCACCATGACGGCGTTCACGTTCCTGACCAATATCGTGAAGAGCAACAGCAGCCCAAATAGTGGAAAGGTCACCACCTTCACTGGCCTGTATTTTATCTGCGAGAGCTATGACACGCACTAAATGGTCGTAGTCATGTGCAGCATCTTCACTTCCTTCGTCTGCCATGAACTGCCTGGCAAGTTCAAGAAGCCACATTCTATTGGATTGCACTATATCTCGTCCCTACACTCAGGGCTGTTGAATAGTCCTTTTTCCCCGCCCTTTGCACTTCCACTCGTAGCTCTACTTTGAAACAGCCCTGTCTTTACACGTTCTCTAACGCAGGTAGTGTGAAAATAAATCGGCTGCCTTCACCGGGGATTCCACTGCTCTCTACACGTATAGACCCGCCTTGTAACCTGAGCAACTGGGCGACGATGTAAAGACCAAGTCCAATGCCTCTAGTATTGCTCCGTTCGATGTTAGGAGCACGGTAGAAACGTTCAAAAAGACGTGGTTGAGCATCTTTAGGAACACCAATACCATTATCTTCGACACAGACTTCGATAGTCGCTTTGTCTTCATTGTTTGAATCGCAGCGTAAGCAAACCTTGATCGGCCCACCAAGCGGACTGTATTTTATCGCATTTTCTACGAGGTTAGCGATAATTTGCTGCAGGCGTGCGCTATCGCCCATGACAAGATAAGGCCTTTCGATTGGCTCGATAATGCAGCTAATGGTATGTTCCTTTGAGATCGTACTATGACGTAAGACTACTTGCTGAGCTATAGCAGAAATGTCAACTTCCTCAAAGTTAAGTGTGAGTTCACCGCGATTTAGGCGTGACACCTCAAGGAATGTAGAAACAATATTGGTTAATTGATGGGTCTGATCCTCAATAACGGAAAGGTTATCAATGAGTTGAGGCAATTTTGTAATACCGGCCTCTAGCGCCTGATCAGTGATACGTCTAAGTATGCGTGATATTAACTGACTCTGTGCTAGAATAACCGTTAGCGGAGTGCGAAACTCATGAGCAGTAATTGCAAGAAATTCGTCTTTGAGGGCGTTAGCTTCGCGCATAACTGCTTCGCTTGCTCGTGCGTTAATGGCTTCTTGTTGCCAGAGAGCCTGCTCAACTGCTAACCCTGCCATCTGGGCAATTCCTTCAGTAACCGCTATATCCCACAAAGTAAATTCGTTTTTCTGTGACTGTAGTTGCTCTACAGGCTGGAGTGCCGGATCATGCCTGGGATACGTGGAACGATCTAACGAAATAATCCCATGCAGCCGGTAGTTATGCATAATTGGCGCTGCAAGTATCATCAAGTGATCGAAAGGATTGGGTTGATGGGGGCACTGCTCAGCGTTAATAAGAGTTGCATGCCCTTCTAAGAGTTGTTCTTGAAAGCTATGATTTTGGTCAGATAAGGAATGAAGCCAGACTTTTTGATCGCTAAACCATTGCTGCTCAGTTTCACCTGAAAAACCAATAGAGAACAGTGGTGTAAACTGTTGTAGTTCCTCATCATAAAGCTGAACAACTCCACGTTCACAGTTTAGCGTAACGAGCGCTCTTTCGAGTACACTATGTAGGATGTCTTTAATTTCAGTAATCCCTGAAACAGCCTCTGCAACGTGCAGTAATGTATCGAGAGCCTGGCGAATTCGTTGTTCAACGCGAATTTGTTCAGTGATATCACGAAAAGCACTTACTACGCCAATTTGTTTCTCAAAAGCGTCGAATAACGGCGCAATATTAATCTCTAAGATGCGCTCGCTTCCATCTGCTCGTGTGGTAACGAATCGTTCACCTCGGATTCGTTCACCTCTTAGCGCACGAGTAAGGGGAAATTCATCTCCAGTGATTAGTTGTCCATGGATCGTATAGGCTGGATGACGTTTTAGTACTTCATCTAGCCGGTCTTTGGCATACCTATCCTTGCCGAGAAAAGAGGCAGCAGAGTTATTGCGTAATAATATCCGGCCATCTAAATCGAGTACGCTAATTCCCTCGTTCATGGCGTGGAATATGGCATCAAGAGTATTGGCTCGCTCGGTTGCCAATTTAGCGGCCTGGTGAGCATCATGTAGAAGACGAGCTTTATCGACAGCGAGCGCACATTGTGTAGCTATATCTTGAGCAAAGGCAAATTGACCTTTCGATGGATAAAAATCAGGTGCATGATAGGTAACGAAAGCCAGGCCCACACAACGCGAAGTAGTAACCTGGGTACTTGATTGGTTTGTTAGCCTGGTATTTGGCGTAGTACCTACCATTAAAGGTACAAGCATTGCATTGTCCAAACCTAACTTACGGAACCAGATAATTTCCTCTCCTTCGGCTTGCGCTAACGTGACGAAAAGTGGAGTTCCAAGCTGGGCTGCGTGACAGCAATTGGGAAGATGAGACAGTGATGCGGTGATTTGTGTACTTGGGAAGTCTTCTTGCTGCACGCTAGAAATTGCTAACTGTAACGTTTCGTTGTCTAAAAGAGCGATCGAGCCTCCATCTGCGTTTAACCTGCGAATCAGGTGATTGTTAGCGATTTCCAGTACGGTTGGTAGGTCTTCTCCTGAGTTGACCGCGATTGCTACTTGATAAATAGCTCGAGCTCGATCGATCAATTGTTCTGCACGCCGCTTTTCGGCCTGAGCTTGTTGATAAAGTCGAGCATTATCGATAGCCACTGCTGCTTGTTGGCCGATTGCGCGCGCGAGTTGTAGTTGTTCTGGTGAAAATGCACGTGTTTTGCCAGGTTCGTCCAACGTAAGTATACCGACAGGCCGACCTTCGCGTACAAGGGCAATAAGCAGGATAGAACGCACAAGAAATGTCTCTCCCATAGCATGCATGCCTGGTTCTGTAGATAAATCTTCGAGGAAGAGCACCCCATTTTCGTTGAAAAGACGATGGACCATGGGATCAGATAAAGGCAGCGAACTATGGTACCAGATATGATCAGCCGCTATAATTACATGGCTATTCAATTGTTGAGAGGAAAGATGGTAAGTGGCCGGGCGTAATATATTTCGCGTATCTTCAAGTAACCAGACGGTGCAACGTTCGACTTCGCATACTTCAGTTGTTCTCTTAACAAGTACCTGTAAGATGCGTTCGAGATCTAGTGAAGATGCCATTAGTTCTGCGAGCTCGCGTAGAATTTCGCTTTCGCGCAGTGCCGCAAGCAATTGCTGATGTTCCTGGATATTGGAGGATGCAGGTTGATCAACTGACATATTCTAGACCTCTTGCATTGCACTCATCAAAAGGAATTATGTAATTCCTTCGAGTCAGATGCAATGGCTGATGATTACGTAGTGTGATGCAAAAACCTTTGCCTTCAGATAAGAAAGGGGATGAGTTACTACCACAGTCGTAAAAAGAGACAACTCCGGTTGTCGCGCTAGCCATTAACTATTATTATGTATACTTGATCTGGATACTCACTTCGTGGAAGTGTATCAGATGAGCCTTTCATTCGTCAAGCGCGATAAGACATTTGGGCAGGTTTTTTAATGCCTTATCGATAGTACGAAAAATCAGGGCAAATTTGCGCCACACTGATTGCAAAAGTGTTTGCCGGGACGAACTGGTGCTCCACACTGGTCGCAGAATAACGTTTTGCTGTTCTGCTCAGTTAGTACATCATCTACAGCGTGGACTTGGGGTGCGGAGGATTGTGGTGTTGCTTGCTTAGGAACTGAAGCAGGTGAAGTTGGAGCACCTGGATATCCTTGACCTTGCGGGTTAGCGCTTTGTGATGAAGATTGAGAAGCTGCAGTCGACTGTACCCCTTGAGTAGTCTGAATTGTATCTTGTATTGTCTTTACGGCCTTGACTGCAGCTCCACCAATGGCCCCTGCAATTTTTAGTCCTTTGGCAATATCTTCCATATTGCTTTTCATTCGGTGTGTAGGAGGAAGCAATGTTGAATCTGAAACTTTTTCGAAGAATTTGTTACCGATTTGGATGCCATCAGGAGTGAGTTGTCCTTTTTCTTGGGTGCCATCATCGAAGTTGAAAGAGATGTTATTTCCCAAATAGGTATAACTGCCCTTTCGATGGGTTTCTGGAGCATTTACATCAACTTGTTGTCCACTTAAAAGCGATTTGGCTGCATGGCTTACCCGGCTGCGGTCTTGAACGGCAAAGATAAACTGTCTATTTGCTTGTAAAGTAAGTCGATCAATACGAGAGGTAAAGTAGTCGAGGCCAATTCCAGAACGGTGAAGACATTCATATTGGCCAGTCATTGATTTCATCACTGGAATTCCTTAAAAATTGCTCTGCTTGCTATTGGTTGCTTCGTTTTGACACTTGTAGCACTATACATTATATACGTTCAATGCTGTGAAATGTTTCGCAGATCTTCCTGTTTTTGAACAGTTGCGTTCGTATCTTGCAAGCCCTTATCATCAGTCGGAGTCGGTGTTGGATTTGTCAATTCATGAACCATGACAGCCATATTATCGGGTAAGGCCCGTTTCCCCTGCGCATAGAACGCGTTGACTTCGGCACCTCCCAATACGATGACAGCAAAAAAGTAGAAGAAGAAGACAAAAATAATGGCAAAGCCTACCGTGCCTGTATAGCCACTTAAGAAGTGTGTCGCATAGAATGGAAAGAGTTGTAGATAGGCTTGAACAGCAACTGCTGCCAGGAGCGCTCCAAACCAACTGTCACGGAAACTGATATGTTGATTGGGCACGACTAAAAACATCATTTCGATTAAGATCCAGCTGGCCAGCAACCCGCAAAATATCGTCAAGAGGACAAAACCGAAACCGCCGCTTGCAATCTGACCCAGGGGAGTTGTTTGCACAAATGCATCTACTACAGTAGGAATAGTGTCCGCGAAAATCATAAATGGAGCGAGAACGACGAAGACCAGAAGCATACCCAGGGCCATGATATACTGCTGGATAATGCCGCGAGTGCGGATTTGATAAATGATATCAAATTGTCCCTCCATCGCCACAAAGAGGCCTGAGCCACCAATGATAGCCATAACGATGGCGATGATTCCCAGCACACCAGCATCCTGGTTCAGTGTATTCAGGGCCAGCCCAACAATTTCTTGTGATGGTATTGGTGGCGGGAATATACTTTGAATGTGGTGAATAAGCTGTTCCTGGATAGCGGGATTCAGGCCCCCGTAGATGAATCCGGCTAGTGCAATCATGGCAATAATGATAGGGATAATAGCTACCATGAGGTTAAATGCGAGGCCTGATGCTAAGCTCAACACCCAATCGTTATTAAATTTCGTAATAAATGCCAGTAGCGATTTGAAACCCTTTGCGCCAGTCCTTACGACTCCTGGAGTGGTTGATGATGCCTTCTCGTCGGTTGCCATTGCATTGCTCCTCATCGGCCTTTCGTGAAAAAGTTCGAAGGTGTATGTACTATACTATAGTATATCAAAGAGATGGTCAATGCAGGCTGATTGAGGTTTTGTAAAAATCCAGAAAGACGGCATATATTAACAGGGTTGAAAAGCAGGCATGAGTTCACGACCACCACCTAAACAGCAAAGCCTTGCTGCGTTGCTATGGGAAGTACTACGGCTTGGGGCACAGACACTGTGGGGCACCCTGGCGAGTCCGGTACGCCCTCTATTCGAGCGCCAGCAGGCACTGGCAGTATTGGGCTTGCCACCAAATGCTTCTCGCCAGCAAATTAAACGTCGCTATCGCGCACTGGCAAAAAAGCATCATCCCGACCGCGGAGGAGACCAACGGGAGATGAAGCGTATTATTGCTGCTTATGAATTGTTGATGAAAGATCAAACGTAAGACTGCCTTCGCCCTCGTTATCCCTTCCTTACTTTAGCAGTGACTCCATTGAGTAATTCCTAGAACTAATGACCGAATTTCCTATTGACTTTCAGAATAGAACACTGTATGCTGAGAAGCAATAAAGCTAATGTAAGAGAGGAATACAGGCACATGGCTCGTTCCGCCAAAATTTCGTTGCCAATTCAAGATGAGTTAGAGTCACATGAACAACTTTCCCTTTTTGCGGCTAAGAGAGCAGGGGAGATAGTAGATAGTGTTCCGTCCAAATTGGAGAAGAAACCAGCAACACGATTAAAGAAGCAAGCAAGTTATTCAGCAGCAGATATTCAAGTGTTGGAAGGCATAGCAGCAATACGCCATCGTCCTGGAATGTATATAGGTTCTACATCTGCCTCCGGCTTACTCCATTTGCTTTGGGAAGCGCTTGATAACGCTGTTGATGAGGCAGTGGCTGGTTATGGCAATCAAATATGGGTGGGTCTCGAACGTGATGGCTGGATGACTGTGCGTGATGAGGCGCGTGGTATGCCGTTCGATCCCATGTTGTACCAGGGAGATTATTCACCAGCAGCTACGATCATTTTAACGATTCCGCATTCTGGTGGCAAATTTGAAGAAGGAGTCTATAAAACCGCGGGTGGGCTACACGGCGTTGGGGCAACAGTGATAAACGCTTTGTCCGAAAAGTTGGAATTGACGATCTGGAAGGGTGGCAAGCAGTTCACCCAGGTGTTTAGTCGCGGTGCTGCTATGCCTCATCATATAAAAGCCTGTGATCCCAAACTACATGGTACGCAATTGCGCTGGCTGTACGATCGGACCATCTTTGACGAAGACGCCTATTACTCTTTGGAAGCAATTGAAAGTCGCCTGAAAGCCTCCGCATACCTCAACTGTGGAGTATCGTTTCACCTGGAAGCCTGGGATGATGCGATTGAAGATCAGATGAAACGCACATATTACTCGCGTGACGGATTGCCCGATTTTGTGCGCGATCTGGCAACGAATACAAGTGCCCCATTATTTAAGCACGTCATCGGGATTGCAAAAGAGAAAGATGGTGTGCAAGTTGAGGTCGCGTTACAACCAACCACAGGCTACAAGATTACCATGTATAGCTACGCAAATGCTGTTAGAACGCGCGATGGTGGCGTGCATGAAACCGGCTTCAAGGCAGCGCTTACCAAGGTTGTGAATGATTACGCTCTGAAATGGGGTAGTATTAAAAGCCGGGAGAAAGAAGGTTTCAAACCTGAGGTTATCCAGCAAGGGCTAAATGTTGTCATCTCGGTTAAGTTGACGAATCCGCAGTTCCAGGGACAAACCAAGGACCGCCTGAATAATGCTCCGGTGGAGGGTATCGTACGTTCGATTGTTGATGAGGGTCTGAAGGATTGGTTTGAGCGCAACACGAGCGCGGGAAAAGATTGGCTCAAGAAAATCTTGCAGATGCAAAAGGCCAGAAACGAGGCTCTGCTTGTAGAGGAACTGGCGCGGGCTGGCAACAAAAAGAACGGAGAGCTGATTGATACTACACTCTCGAAAAAGTTTTTACGCTGCAATAATTCTGATCCAGCTCGCGCGGAACTGTTTGTAGTAGAAGGTGACTCTGCTGGAGGAAGCGCTGGCCAGGGACGCTTCTCGGATTTTCAAGCCGTACTCAAGCTCAAAGGGAAACCGCTGAATGTAGCCAGGGCTGACCTGAAGCGTATCGTTGAAAACGAGGAGATACGGACGATCATCAATGTTTTGGGGACAGGAACTCGCGATTCATTTGATATCGCCCGTTTGAAGTTCCATCGAGTTATTATTGCCACCGATGCGGATGTGGACGGACTTCATATCCAATGCCTTTTGCTGACACTTTTTCACCAGGAATTTAGCGATCTCATTGAGCGGGGACATGTGTTTATTGCGTGCCCACCTCTGTATTCGGTCAAATATAAGGGAAAAGTAACGTGGTTGTTGGATGACGAGGCACGTAACCAATTCGTTAAGACGCACTCTGACGCCCAGGAGTTAGAGTTTAAACGATTCAAGGGCCTGGGTGAGATGAATCCCAAAGAATTGCGCGATACCATGTTTGATCCAGCGCGCCGCACGCTCAAGCGCGTAACAATGGAGGATGGTGTGCTGGCTGCGAGGTTGGTTGCCGAACTCATGGAGGATGAGAACGCTGAGGCTCGCCGTACTTTCCTGGCTGAACATGCCCGCAAAATTAAGGAACTGGATGTGTAGGTAATGGCACGTATCACAGAAAACTCAACAGAAATAGGTATCATTCGCGAAGAAGATTTTTCAGTCGTGATGTCACAGGCTTTTGCCACCTATGGCCTTTCGGTAGTGACAGACCGGGCACTGCCTGACGCACGAGATGGCCTTAAACCTGTACAACGGCGAATTCTCGCAGGTATGCGCGAGGCGCGTTTTCTCTCCAGCCGTCCAACAGTGAAAAGCGCTGAAGTGGTCGGTCTCATTCTTGGTAACTACCATCCGCATGGCGATGCGTCTGTCTATGATGCTGCGATACGCCTGGCACAGCCTTTTACGTTGCGCTACCCATTGATCGAGGGACAGGGCAACATAGGTAGCGAGGATGGCGACGCACCCGCAGCCTATCGCTATACCGAGATGCGGCTTTCGCCATTAGCTGAAGCGCTGATGGAAGACATGGGACGCCAAACTGTCCCGCAACACCCGTCATACAAACAGGATCCAAAGGTACTTGAGCCGGATTATTTACCAGGGCATATACCACCAGTTGTTAATCCCTCGAGCGGCATTGCGGTTGGGCTCTCTACCAACATCCCACCCCATAATCTGACAGAAGTGTTGCGTGCATGTATTGCACTGCTTGACCGTCCAAGCATGAATGTTGAGCAATTGATGACCTACATCCAGGGCCCAGATTTTTGCCAGGGTGGGCGGATCATGGGTATCGAGGGCATCAAGGATTATCTGACGACAGGCAAAGGACGTATCGTCGTGCGAGCCGAAGTGCGCTTAGAGGAGACGCCGCGCAGTCGTTTATTGATCGTAACGCGATTACCTCCGATTGGCCGGGATAAGGTGAAAGCTTCGATAGTCAAGGCGATCAATGCCCGCAAGTTAGAAGGGTTGATGCCTGAACTGCGTGATGAAAGCGATACCGAAAAAGGTATGCGCGTTGTGTTGGAACTGCGTAAAGATGCAGATGCAGCGCAGGTGCTCTCGCAACTCTTCAATGAAACTGATTTACAGATCTCACTCTCCTTTCAGATGGTTTTTCTCTTCGGAGAGCCGATGCAGGCTGCTCGACAACCAAAACAGGTGGGTATGGTTGAACTGCTCAACTATTGGAACGCACACCAGATTGATGTTTTGACTCGGCGTTCCCAGTTTGACTTGCGCAAGGCACAGGAGCGCCTGCACATTGTGGAAGGGTTAATTGTGGGTGCTGCCAATGCTGAACGTGTGGTCAAAATCTTCAAGCAGGCACAGGAGCGCGCAGAGGCACGTAAGAAAATTGAAGTTACGTATAAGCTCACACCCATTCAGTCAGATGTGATCGCTTCTATGACTCTGGCACAAGTAACACGCCTGGATGCCAGTAAGTACGCTAAAGAAAAAGAGGAACTACTGGTCCGTATCAGTGAATTGGAGCGGTTACTTGGGGACCGTAACGAATTGATAGCGCTGCTGAAAAAAGAGATGCAACAGCTCATCAAACAGTTCGGTGACGATCGGCGTACTGTCATCGAAGTAGAGGGACAGGCAAGTGCAGCCGTGACTGAGGTTGCAAGTCTGCACGAACGCGAGCCCTTGGTGATTGCATTTATTACACGTAATGGAACACTCAAGGCATTGCCAGCATATACCTTTATACCTAGAGGTAAAAATGGAGATGCATTGTATTCACCGGTACGCGGAGATGAGCAGCTGCGACAGCTTGGTGCCGCTACCTCGCAAGATTATGTGTTATGTGTCTGCTCAACCGGTCGTGTCTTTCAGGTGGCGGCGCACCGTATACCTCAAGGGACACGTTCAGCGAAAGGCGAATCGATACGTAAGTTGTTAGAACTCGCCCCTCACGAAGAGGTAGTGGCAGTGTTACCTGTTGAGTCCTATGATGAGGATCGTTACCTCGTGAATTTTAGCAAGCTTGGTAAGGTGAAGAAGTCACCGTTGAGCGATTACAAGACGGCTGATATCGACGGCTTGCAGGACATGAAGCTGGCTGATGGAGATGCTGTAGTAGCTGCGTTGCTGTCTCGGGGGCAGGGTGAATACTTTGTGACTACGGACAATGCACAGACACTGCGTTTCAGCGACGAAGGATTGCGTGCCCAGGGGCGTGTCGGTCAGGGTGTAGCTGCTCTGGCACTGGGACCAGGCGCAAAGGTGGTAAGTGCTGCCTATCTTGATCATGATGAGCAGAATACGATGAGCGATCCGTTGAGCCTTTTCGTAGTAACTGAGAGTGGTTTGGGCAAGAAAGTTCCACTGAGCCAGTATCCGCAAAAAGGTCGTGCAACCGCTGGGGTGGTAACTACAGAGCTAGTGGGCAAAGACAAAGTGTTCATGGCGATGATTGTACATGAGAAAGATTATTTTCTGCTGATCTGGAATGGCGGGGAGAATGGTGAGCAGGTGCAAGCAGTGAAGACATCGGAGTTGAAGGCGTTTATGCGAGCCAGGAAAGGCGTGCCTCTGGTGAGTGGGAGGATAGTGGGTGTTGTGAAGTTGGGAGCGTAGTGCAGGCATCTAGGAGACCATTCAAAATCGGGTGCTGGCAACCAACTCACTTGATTTTGAATGGTGAGGTCAGCATATCCGATCTTGCTTTCTGTACGCAAAGCTTTTT
>WNFC01010435.1_pt1 | contig 12791 bp, 10 predicted proteins | sample 5400541 | NCBI WGS metagenome assembly WNFC01 (sample SAMN13153342, study PRJNA577476) | soil metagenome | isolation source: 120 cm saprolite under Douglas fir tree site 2 hole 2 replicate 1 | place: USA:California | collected 2015-04-18
CTCGCTCTGGTTTGCCGCCGTCATTTCCTACACCGGCACCTGGATGCAAAACGTCGGTGCCGGCTGGCTCATGACCCAGCTCACCATGTCCCCTCTCATGATCGGGTTAGTCCAGGCCGCCAGCACTTTGCCGGTCTTCCTAGTAATTCTTCCCGCCGGCGCACTCGCCGACATGGCGGACCGCCGCCGCTTCCTCCTGATCACGCAAGCCTGGATGGTCGCCGCCGCCGGCCTGCTCGGTGTCTTCACCCTGCTCGGCTACGTCACGCCGTGGATCTTGCTGCTCTTCACCTTCATCCTCGGACTTGGCGCGGTCATGAACGACCCCGCATGGCAGGCGCTCACTCCCGACATCGTCTGCCGCGAAAATCACGCCCCGGCCGTCGCTCTCAATTCGGTCGGCTTCAACGTCGCGCGCGCTGTGGGTCCCGCCCTCGGCGGATTGGTCATCGCCGCCACCAGTTCCGGCGTGGCTTTCCTCTTGAACGCGGCTTCTTTTTTCGGCGTGATTTTCTTTCTCTATCGCTGGAAGCGCCCCAGTTTCGAGCAAGCCCCCACCGGGCGCGTCCTCGAATCCATGCGCGCCGGTTTTCGCTTCCTTCGTTCTGATCATCTCGTTCAGTGCGTTCTAATTCGCACCGGCGCATTCAGCGTTGCCGCCAGTTCCCTGCTCGCGCTTCTGCCGCTGATCGCCCGCCATTGCCAATATGGGGCCACTGGATACGGCCTGCTCCTCGGCTCTTTTGGCCTCGGCGCGCTCGCCGGAGCCGCCGTGCTTCCCCATCTGAAGACGCATCTATCCGTGGATGGCGTAGTCGCCGCCGCCATCGTGCTCTTCGCAGTAATGACTTTCGCCGCCGGACGCGTGCACGCCTTCCCTCTGCTTTCGCTGGTCTTATTCGCCAGCGGCACGGCATGGATTGCGATTCTTGCCTGCCTCAACGTCGCCGCTCAAACCATGTCTCCGCCCTGGATGCGCGCCCGCGCCCTCTCCATGTACTTGCTCGTCCTCCAGGGCGGCATGGCGCTGGGCAGCGCCGCCTGGGGAGCGCTGGCGACAAAAGTCGGCCTCCCGACTACAATGCTCTGTTCCGCCGTGGCCCTTCTTTTAGGCTTGGTTACGGTACGCCGTTACCGTCTCACCGTGAAAGAACTAGAATTCGCGCCCGCGGTAGTAAGGGATTGAGATTTTCTCTGCGACCTTCGCGTTTCCTTAGCGACCTTTGCGGTTAAATGCTTTCGACTTGCACTTCACCCTGTAGCGAAAATTAAAGAGGAGATTCACCATGCGTAATGCGAAGTTGCTGTTAAGAATTTTCGTCGTACTCTGTTGTTCCGGATTCGCCCTCGGCCAGATGGCCATGCCAGCCGCAAAAACCCCGGGCGATGCCCTCAACGCAATCTTGGACATCGGCTCTCGCGAATTTACCGGCGCCGCCGACGCCATGCCCGAAGACAAGTATTCCTTCGCCCCCACTGCCGGCGAGTTCAAAGGGGTTCGCACCTATGGCCAGCAAGTCAAACACGTCGCTGCGGTCAATTACATCTTCGGCGCCTGCATCCTGCAGGAGAAACCACCAGTGGATATCGGCGGCGAAAGCGGCCCCGACGCGATCAAGACCAAAGCTGAAATCATGAAGTATTTGAGCGACTCCTTTGCCTATCTGCACAAGGCATTGGCTTCGATCACCGACAAGAATGAACTTGACCAAATCCCCAACCCCTTCGGCGATGGCCCAAAGGTCACCCGCCTGAGCATCGGCGCGTTTTCCACCGCACATCCCTTTGACCACTACGGCCAGATGGTCGAATATTTGCGGATGAACGGAATCATCCCGCCAGCGAGCCGACCACAAAAACAGTAAGCAGAGGACGGCAAAACCGATTCACCACAGAGACACAGAGGCACTGAGAAAACAACAAACACGAAACAACCTTGTGTCAGCTACAGCGATGCTGGCGCTTTGAAGATTTAAATCTGGCTGTTTTCTCTGTGCCTCTGTGTCTCTGTGGTGACCCGGTCTTGTTTCCCAAGCAACCTTAGTACCATCTTTTTACTTTTTCCCTCTTGCGAAATCACGCGATCTTAGCCTAGCATCCAAAATGAAAAGCTGGCCTGCAAGGTTGGTGATGGCGGTAACCGATTTTTGAACCAATGCTGAATGAACGGGGCCTAACTCGAATTTGATCTGGTGTGCCACGCTCCGCCATGCGGAGAGGCCTAAAGGATCTCGGAGGGTCCCAACGTCTACCGACGGTTCATTCTCGGCCCGTCACACGGCTTCGTGGGTCCGCTTCTCATTTCCAACTCCCGCCTTTCGCCCATTTCTCAACCATGGTTGTGGCGTGCACTTCTTAACCTGGTTGTGGAAGGGCACGGCTTCAGCCGTGCCGATTGCCAGCACGAGAATGGGGCTTTAGCCCCTGGGGTTGCGCTGGTTGGAAATTGACTTTCGCTCCGCGCTCCGCATCTAATTGCCAAGTGTTCCCAAGACTCTTTCAAATCGGCAGTTTCGGCGTGCCCACCTACGGCGTCCTGGTCGCTCTCGGCGTCCTGGTCGGCCTCTGGATCAGCGTCCGTAATTCCGAGAAACAAGGGATCAAAACGGAGAATGCCTGGGATTTCGGTATTGCCCTGGTCCTGGCCGGAATCATAGGCGCAAAAATTTTGTACATCATCCTGGACTGGCGCACCGGTCATGCTTACGGAGAGAACCTCCGCGAAATCTTCACCATCGAGACTTTGCAGGCCGGAGGCGTTTTCTCGGGCGGGCTGCTTGCCGCATTCGCCGTCTCCGTCTGGTTCCTGCGCAAACATCACATGCCCGCCCTCGCCACCTTCGATGCCTTCGCCCCCGGCCTGGCCATGGGACACGCCATCGGACGCCTCGGCTGCTTCGCCGCCGGCTGCTGCTATGGGAAGCCCACAAGCCACTTCTGGGGTGTAACTTTCACCAATCCTCTGGCAAAAGCCCTCGTAGGAACACCTCTGGGCGAGGCGCTCGAGCCGACCCAATTATTCGAGTCCGCCGTCGAGCTGAGCATCTTCTTCATTCTCACCTGGATGTTTGCCCGCAAGAAATTCGACGGCCAGATACTGGGCGCTTATCTGTTTCTCTACGGCATCGCGCGTTTCTTCCTCGAATTCATCCGCGGCGATCCCGGCCGCGGCTCCGTGTTCGGTGGCGCTCTCACCGGCACCCAGTTGATTGCCATCTGCCTAGTCCTGACCGGTGGCCTGATCTGGTACCTGCGCCCTGCGCCCAAAGTGGCTGTCGCTGTCCCCGCGCGCTGACTTTCCACACCCCTGTCATCCTGAGCGCAGTAGATGGTTCGCAATGCGAAGCATCTACGCAGTCGAAGGACCCCGTGCCGGCATAGCCAGCATCGGCTCATCGAGGAATTCTCTAAGCGCTGTCGAAGGCAGCGCCAAACCAGTTGTACAAATTCCCGTCAAGGTTCATCTTGGAACAAGCGGTCAAGGGGTTCTTCGACTCCGTTCGCCGATTCCTGACGGAACCGGCACACTTCGCTCAGAATGACCTTGAAAGATAACGGGCAACCAACAACCCTCACCGTCACCGCCGAGCACGCCAACCAGCGCCTCGACCAGTTCCTCGTCTCGCGTCTCCCCGAAACCAGCCGCGCCCGCGTGCAACAGCTCATCGCGCAGAAAAAAGTCCTAGTGGACGGAAAAGCCCCCAAGCCTTCTCTCCATCTTCGCGGAGGCGAACGAATTGAAATCACCGGTGATGTTGAAAGACCTCCCCTGCGCGCCATGGCCGAAGAGATTCCGCTCGACGTGGTCTATGAAGACGAAGATCTCGCGGTGGTCAACAAGCCCGCTGGCATGATGGTCCACGCCGGCGCCGGAGCAACCGAGGACGACCGCAATCGCGGCACCCTGGTCAACGCGCTACTGCATCGTTTTGGGCCGCTCTCAGGGGTTGGAGGCGAGTTGCGCCCTGGCATTGTGCACCGCCTGGACAAAGAAACCAGCGGCCTGATCGTGGTCGCAAAAAACGACGCAGCCCATCGCAAGCTTGCAGAAGAATTCTCCGCTCGCCGCGTCAAGAAAACTTATATCGCGCTGGTCCACGGCTGGCCCAAAAACGACAAGGGCACGATCGCGAGCGCCATCAGTCGCGACGCCATTCGCCGCACCCGCATGACCACCCGTCGCAGCGGAGGCCGCGAAGCCGTCACTCATTACGAAGTAATGCGCCGTCTGCAATCCGATTACGGCAAATTTACTCTGCTCGCGGTCAAGATTGACACCGGTCGCACCCATCAGATCCGCGTCCACATGGCTTCTCTCGGCCATCCCGTAGTTGGCGACACACTCTACGGCGCACCGCGCGAAATCGTTAGCCGCTCCGGCGCTCGCCTTTTTCTTCCTCGCAATTTTCTTCACGCAGCAGAACTTCAGTTCACCCACCCCGCGACCGGAAACGCCCTCAACTTCGCCAGTCCTATTCCGGAACCGCTCAGCGACTTCCTGCGGAAGCTAGGCTGAATCCCGCACCCCGGATGCGTCTATAATTGATCCCAATGCATCTTCTCCGGCGGACGCGACTCTTCCCGGTTTCGATCTTCTTGGCAGTCTGCCTCGCTGGTGGAACTGCCCAAAGCGCCCAAGATCTTCCATCCGCCCCTTCGGCTGTGATGCAGCAGAAAACCGCCCCGCCGAAACCGGCGCCTTCACCGCAACCGTCGCAAACGCAGGCTGCCCCGTCCGCCGCGGCGGAGCAACCCTCCGCCCCTGCCGCGACAGCAACCAATAAGTCCGCAACTGAAGACAAGCCGGAAGCTGGCGACCAGGGCGGAATTAAGATCGTGGTTCCGGTAAACGAAGTCAACGTCGTATTTACCGTCACCGACCGGCACAACCACTACGTCAAGGACCTCGCCAAGACCGACTTCAAAGTGGTAGATGATGAAAGACCGGTGGACCAGATTCGCAGCTTCCGCCGCGAGACCGACTTGCCACTGCAGGTTGGCCTTCTGATCGACGCCAGCAATTCCATTCGTGACCGCTTCAAGTTCGAGCAGGAGTCCGCGATCGAGTTCTTGAACGATACCATTCGCCGCAGATATGACCAGGCCTTTGTGATTGGCTTTGATGAAAAGCCCGAGCTTACCCAGGACTTCACCGACAACATGGAGGCTTTGTCCAATGGAGTGCGGATGCTGCATCCCGGCGGCGGTACCGCATTGTATGACGCGCTCTACTATGCGTCCCGCGACAAGCTGCTCAAGTCGTCGCAAGTTGATTCTGTGCGCCGTGCCATCATCTTGGTCACTGACGGCGAAGACAACGCCAGCCATGTCACCCGCGAGGAGGCCATCGAAATGGCGCTCCGGGCCGACGCGATTGTTTACACCATCAGTACCAATTTCGGGGGCAGCGGCGAAAGCGACAAGCACGACAAAATCCTTGATCGCATCGCCGAGGCCACTGGCGGCCGCTCCTTTCGGCCCTTTCAGCTTTCCGATGTCGCCAATGCGTTTTCCGAGATTCAGGACGACTTGCGCAGCCAGTACGCGCTTTCCTATCATCCCGCGAACTTCGCAAAAGATGGCCGGTACCGCACCATCGAAATCATGGCCAACCGCAAAGGCCTGAAAGTGCGCAGCCGTAGCGGATATTATGCGCCCGCGGAATGATTCGAGGTTTGACGCTGCTTTGCACGATCTTTAGACTCAATTACGCGTAGAGACGTAGCTAGCTACGTCTCTGCCTGATGGAATGCTGAAAGGTAACCATTGAGCCCCACCGAAACCACGGCCAGCACAAAACGAGAAATTGAAGTCGAGATATCGCCTGAGGAAGTCGCGCGCGCGACGGATGCGCTGATTCAAAAATATCAAAAGCTGGCCCGCATTCCTGGATTTCGTAGCGGCCATGCTCCTGCATCTATCATCCGCCAGCGCTTCGCGCAGGACATTCAGAACGACGTCATTGACGCCCTGGTGCCGCGCTACTTTCGCAAGGAAACCGACCGCCTCGGACTCGCCCCAATCTCGCAACCGCGGGTTACCGATCTACACGCTCACACCGGCGAAGCCCTGCGCTTTAAAGCCAGCTTCGAAGTCATGCCCGAGATCCAGGTCGAAGGCTACCGCGAGTTGCGCGCCGAGCATCCTGAGATTTCCGTCACCGACCAGGAAGTGGACGATTCCCTCAAGGGCCTGCAGGAACAGAAAGCCGCCTTTGCCCCCATCGAAGGCCGCCCCATTGCTGACGGAGACTACGCCCAAGTTGCGCTCGATGGCGTCCCCAAGCAGCAGGAAGACGGCACCAAGCCCGTCCACATGGACGACGTGCTGGTAGAAATCGGCGGCAAGAACACCATGCCGGAGTTTACCGAGAACCTGCGCGGCGCCAGTCCCGGAGACGAACGCAGCTTCGATGTTGTTTATCCCGAAGATTTTTCCGACGAGCGCCTGCGCGGCAAGACTTTTGCCTACAAAGTAAAAGTTAACGCCATCAAGCAAAAATCTCTGCCTGAGTTGGACGACGACTTCGCCAAAGAACTCGGCGAATTCTCCACCCTGGACGAAGTCCGCCAGCGCATCCGCGAAGGCATGGAGCACGAACGCCGCCACGCCGCCGAGCGCGAAGCCAAAGATAAACTCCTCGCGCAACTCATTCAACGCAATGAATTCGAAGTCCCCGAAGCCTTAGTCGAGCGCCAGATTGATGTCCGCCTCGAGCGCGGCTTGCGCGCGCTGGCTGCGCAAGGTTTGAAGTCCGAGGACATGAAGAAAATGGACTTGCCTCGCCTGCGCGCCGGACAACGCGACCAGGCGGTGCAGGAAGTCAAGGGCGCTTTGTTGCTGGACAAGATCGCCGACAACGAAAAAATCGAGGTCGGAGATGAAGAAGTAGATCGGGAGATTGAAGCTCTGGCCAAACAGACAAATCAGGCACCCGCTGCGATCCGCTCTCGTTTGACACGTGATGGAGCGCTGGATAGAATCCGGAATAGAATCCGCAGCGAAAAGGCCCTCGATTTTCTGTATCGTCAATCCGCTTAGGCGGAACGCTTTCCATCCCCCCAGAGAACCCGGCTTTACCGGGCAGGAGTGTGAGAAGTGCGCATGGAAGACAAAGACGAACGCATGATGCTCGTCCCCATGGTCATCGAACAGACCGGGCGGGGCGAGCGCGCTTACGACATTTATTCCCGGCTGCTGCGCGACAACATCATCTTTATTGGCACCCCGATTGATGACAACATCGCCAACCTGGTCATCGCCCAGATGCTCTTCTTAGCACAGGAGGACCCGGAGAAGGACATTCAGCTCTATGTAAATTCTCCCGGTGGCTCGATTACCGCCGGTATGGCAATTTACGACACTATGCAGTATGTGAAGAACGATGTGACTACAATTTGCATCGGACAGGCCGCCAGTATGGCTGCGCTGTTGCTTTCAGCTGGAGAACCCAAGAAGCGGCTGGCGCTTCCGAATTCGAGGATTTTGATTCACCAGCCGTCCATGGGAGGACTCTCCGGCCAGGCTACTGACATTGATATCCATGCTCGCGAGATTTTGCGCATGAGAGAGATAACAAACCAGTTGCTGGCCAAGCACAGCGGTCAGAAATTGGAAAAGGTCGAGAAAGACGTGGAGCGCGACTTCATCATGAACGCGCAGCAGGCGAAGGAATACGGAATCATAGACGATATCATCTATAAGACCCGCTAGGCTGTATGATCGGCCTTCGCCGGTCACTTTCGGGGTCTCGGCGCGCGGTTCCGGCCGGCCGGGGGCGGAAGAAGAACAGAGTGGGCTTGAATAAAAGGAGCAATGCCGAGTGAAAAACCGGACCGGAACTGAAGAAATTCTGCGCTGCTCGTTCTGCCACAAATCGCAGGACGCCGTAGCTAAGCTGATCTCTTCCCCGAGCGACTACCCGCGGGCCTACATCTGCGACGAGTGCGTAGCCGTCTGCAACTCCATCCTGGAAGACGATCGGGCCGCGACTCCTCCGGCCACTACTCCCAACCAGCTTCCTAAGCCCGCCGAAGTCAAGGCTTTTCTCGACGAATACGTGATCGGCCAGGAGCAAACCAAGAAAAAGCTCGCCGTCGCGGTTTACAACCACTACAAGCGCATCTACATGAACCGCCAGAAAACCGGCGACGGCATTGAGCTCGCGAAATCCAATATCATGCTCATCGGGCCAACCGGTACCGGCAAGACTTTGATGGCCCAGACCCTAGCCCGCATGTTGGACGTCCCCTTCGCCATCGTTGACGCCACCACCCTCACCGAAGCCGGCTACGTCGGTGAGGACGTAGAGAACATCATTCTTAAACTTCTGCAAGCCGCCGACGGCGACGTAGGCCGCGCCCAGACCGGAATCATCTACATAGATGAAGTGGACAAGATCGGCCGAAAGGACGAGAACCCTTCCATCACTCGCGACGTTTCCGGCGAAGGTGTGCAGCAGGCGCTGCTGAAGATTCTGGAAGGCACCATCGCCAACGTTCCTCCCCAGGGTGGACGCAAGCATCCCCACCAGGAATTTACCCCGGTGGATACGACCAATATCCTTTTCATCTGCGGAGGCGCATTCGTAGGCCTCGACAAGATCATCGGCCGCCGTGCCGGCCGCAAGTCACTGGGCTTCAAAGCGGAAGAAGAGCAGCCGCAGGAGCCAGTCGTAGAGCGCAAGCACAATTTCGAACTTCTAAGCGAAGTGCAGCCCGAAGATCTGATCAAGTTCGGGCTGATACCCGAGTTCGTCGGCCGCCTGCCCGTCGTCGGCGTCCTCGAAGACCTCGACGAAGCCACGCTGATCGAAATCCTCACTCGCCCAAAGAACGCTATCGTGAAGCAGTATCAGCGTTTATTCGAGTTCGAGAATGTCCGGCTCAAGTTCAGCGACGACGCTCTGCACGCCATTTCCCGCCAGGCCATGGTCCGCAAGGTCGGTGCCCGCGGCTTGCGCATGATTCTCGAAGAGCTCATGCTTGACTTGATGTACCATCTTCCCAGCCAGAAGAAAGTCAAAGAATTCGAAGTCACTCGCGAAATGGTTGAAAAACGCAACGTTTCGCTTACTATGATGGAGAAGGCAGGGTAATACAGCTCTTAGCTTTTAGCTTGAACCACATCGCTATGAAAGCATAGGTTCAAGGTAATGGCTAATAGCTAAAAGCTTCTTTTCGGAGTTCCATTGACCACAGCCAAGGAAAAATTCGAGACCAGAAAATTACCCATGATGCCCATCCGGGACGTGGTCATCTTTCCCCACATGATGACTCCGTTCGTGGTCGGACGGGAATCCAGCGTGCGCGCCCTCGAAGAAGCGCTGGCCTCGGATAAGAAGATTTTTCTCGCCACCCAGCACGATGCCAGCGTGGACGAGCCTAAATCCAACGAGATTTATCAGATTGGCACCGTCGTCAACATCGTCCAGAGCCTGAAGCTCCCCGACGGCAATATCAAAGTTCTGGTCGAAGGCATTGAGCGCGGCAAGGTCCTGCAGATCATCGATACCGAAGGCTTCATGCAGGCCACGGTCCGCCTGGCGCGTTACGCTGTCGAGACCAACGCCCAGCTTGAATCCGCCATGCAGCGGGTCACTTCGCTGTTTGAGCAATATGTGAAGCTCTGCCAGTCGCTCAATTACGAGACCATGATCGCCGCCGTGCGCATGGAAGATCCCGCCAAGCTGACCGACACCATTGCCGCGAACCTGCAACTATCGATCGAAGAAAAGCAGGAACTGCTTGAGATTTTTGATCCCGCCGAGCGCCTGACCCGCATCGCCGATGTGCTCGACATCGAAATCGAAAAGCTCAACATGGACCGCACCATCCAGTCGCGCGTGAAGCGGCAAATGGAGCGGGCGCAAAAAGAGTACTACCTCAACGAGAAGATCAAGGCCATCCAGAAAGAACTTGGCCGCGGCGAAAAGAGCGAATTCGACGAACTCAAGAAGAAAATCGAAAACGCCGGCATGACCAAAGAAGTCAAAGACAAGGCCATTCAGGAACTGAAAAAACTTGAAGCCATGCCGCCCATGTCCGCGGAATCCACGGTTTCCCGCAACTATCTGGACTGGCTCCTCGCCGTTCCGTGGAAAAAGCGGTCCAAGGAAATCCGCAACATCTCGCGCGCCGAGAAAGTCCTGAACGAAGATCATTATGGGCTGGAGAAGATCAAGGAACGCATCCTTGAATTTCTCGCGGTCCGCCAGTTGGTGAAGAATCCCAAAGGCTCCATCCTGTGTTTTGTTGGCCCTCCCGGAGTAGGCAAGACTTCGCTTGGAATGTCGATCGCCAAAGCCAGACTTCCGTGGCGACCCGTCGGCAGCGCTGCTGGAAGTGCTCGATCCCGAGCAGAATTACATGTTCGTGGACCACTATCTCGACGTCGAATACGACCTCTCACAGGTCTTCTTCGTGGCCACGGCCAACGTTCTGCACACCGTCCCACCCGCACTTCAGGACCGTATGGAAGTGCTGCGACTCCATGGCTACACCGAGCCCGAAAAGGTCGAGATCGCCAAGCAGTTCCTGGTCAGGAAGCAGATGGAGCAGGCCGGCTTGAACAAGAAAAATGTTGAACTCACCGACGATGCCATCGTTTCGCTCATCCGTAATTACACTCGCGAAGCCGGAGTCCGCAACCTGGAACGCGAAATCGGCAATGTCTGCCGCAAGATCGCGCGCAAGGTCGTGAAAGAAGGCGAAGCCTACAACATCACCGTCACGCCTGAAAATCTTGCCGACTTCCTCGGTGTCATCAAGTTCCGCGACACGCTGGCGCACGAAAAGAGCGAGATCGGCCTGGTTACCGGCCTGGCCTGGACCGAAGTTGGCGGCTCCATTCTCAGTACCGAAGCCTCGGTAGTTGACGGCAAGGGCAAGTTGACCCTCACCGGCAAGCTGGGCGATGTCATGCAGGAATCCGCCCACGCCGCCATGTCCTACATCCGCTCGCGCGCGCAACGGCTCGGACTCACTCGCGACTTCTATCGCAATTTCGATATTCACGTGCACGTGCCCGAGGGCGCCATCCCGAAAGACGGCCCCTCTGCCGGAATTACCATCGCCACCGCCATCGCCAGCGCGTTGAGCAAAATTCCCGTCCGCCGCGACCTGGCCATGACCGGAGAAATCACCCTGCGCGGCAAAGTCCTGCCCATCGGCGGACTCAAAGAAAAGCTCTTGGCCGCACACCGCGCTGGATTGTTCGAAATCATTCTGCCCAAAGAAAATGAAAAGGACGTCGCCGAAGTCCCCGAAAATCTGCGCAGCGCCATGAAACTGCATTTCGTGGACACCATGGACCAGGTGCTGGCAGTCGCACTCGAATCAGCTCTGCCCATCGTCGAAATCCCCGCGGAAGCCGCCCAGCCAATGGCCCCGCCGTTAAGCAGCACAGAAGGTCCCGCAGCACGTCAGTAAAAAGGCACGCCGCGTGTAATCAAGAAGCGCGAATCCTGATATGTCCACTTCCGACCTGAGAAACAGCGAAGTCGCCTTATTCCCCGAATTGCTCGAAGAGGCAAGCGCCCACCGGACCTCCGGAATCCTTCCCTCGCAGGCAATCCAGGATCTGATTGCCCGCGAATGCGTCGTCGGCAACACCGCCATCACCGAAGACCAGATCCAGCCCGCAAGTCTCGACTTGCGGCTGGGGGACATCGCCCACCGCGTCCGGGCAAGTTTTCTCCCCGGCCCCCACAGCACCGTCGATGCCAAGATCAGCCAACTGCGGATGACCCGGGTTGACTTGACCAGCGCCGCCGTCTTCGAAAAAGACTGCGTCTATATCGTTCCGCTGCTCGAAGAATTGCACTTGCCGGACAACATTTCTGGGAAGGCAAATCCGAAGAGCACGACCGGCCGCCTCGATGTCTTCACCCGTCTGATTACCGACTACGGCATCGAATTTGATCGCGCTCCCGCAGGCTACAAAGGCAAACTCTACGCCGAAATTGTTCCCCGGACTTTCACGGTCCGCATTCGCGCCGGAATGAAGCTGAGCCAGCTTCGCTTCGTGCAAGGCACCGCCGATTCTCAGGACAAGGACATCAGGAAACTCGACCGCGAGCAGACTCTGGTGTACATGGACGAAGACAGTCCAACCAAAGCCCGCCTCGACCGGGGCCTGAGGATTACGGTCAACCTGGAAGGCAGCGAGAAAGGCGAAGTCATCGCGTATAAGGCCAGGCGGAATGCCCCCATCATCGAACTGGACCGCATCAATCATTACTCGCCGGAAGAATTCTGGGAGGCGCGTCAGCAGAGCGAGAGCAAGAGCCTCATCCTCGACGCCGGAGATTTCTATATCCTGGCATCCCGGGAACGAGTCCGCGTCCCTCCAGACTTCGCCGCGGAAATGGTACCCTTCGATCCTTCCGATGGCGAGTTCCGAATCCACTATGCCGGTTTCTTCGACCCCGGCTTCGGATACGGTTCCAGCGAAATCAAAGGCACCCGTGCCGTCCTCGAAGTGCGCGCCCATGAAGTACCATTTTTGATCGAGCACGGACAACTCGTCGGCCGCTTGAACTACATGCCTTTGCTCTCCCGCCCAGACAAGATCTACGGCGTCGGCATCGGGTCTTCCTACCAGCAACAGGCCCTCGCTCTAAGCAAGCAATTCCGCCGCGGATAAGGCTCTCCGGGCGAGTGGCGCGGCGGAGTTTCACCACCGCGCTCTCTCAGAACCGGACGTGAACCTCTCGGCTCATCCGGCTCCCAGTATCCGGCGGTTGGCATGGAGAAGCGGCCAGTGCGCGAAGAGCTCTGGACGAGTCTCGA
>WNFC01006568.1_pt1 | contig 12790 bp, 12 predicted proteins | sample 5400541 | NCBI WGS metagenome assembly WNFC01 (sample SAMN13153342, study PRJNA577476) | soil metagenome | isolation source: 120 cm saprolite under Douglas fir tree site 2 hole 2 replicate 1 | place: USA:California | collected 2015-04-18
CGGTTTCTTTGTACGGCGTGGGATTCACCAGTTCGCCTTCTTTTGCTTTCTCTGCGCCAACCGCCACGACGCGTTCTCCCGGCTTCAGGCCCGCTGTGATCACCCAGAGCGTGCCCACTCTCGGTCCGACCTGTACCGTACGGAGCTGCGCGCGATTGTCGGCGCCGACCACAGTCACCTGATAGCTTCCTTGCTGCTGATTCACCGCCGCCTGCGGCACCAGCAGCGCTCCCGTGATGTTTCCGGTGGGCGTCTGAATGCGTGCATATTGGCCCGGTCGCAACAGATTCTTGGAGTTGGGGAACTCGCCTACGATCTGGATGGTTCCGGTCTGCGTGTTTACCTGGCGATCCGCGAAGATGATTCTGCCCGGATGCGGGTAGGCAGTCCCGCCGGCCAAAGTTAACTGCAACGGGATTCGTGAGGCGTGCGTCAGAAAGTCCACGCTCCCCGGACTGCCGCCGTCCGCCATGCGCAGGTATTCCTGTTCGCTGATGGGGAAATAAACTTTGATCGGACTTACCTGCGAAACTGCGGTGAGGACCGTTGACGGCCCCACCAGGTTGCCCACCTGCACAGTGTTGATGCCGGCGATTCCGTCGACTAAGGAGACAACTCTCGTGTAGCCCAAATTCAGCTCGGCCTGTTCGACCGACGCCTGGCCGGCCTCAACTGCCGCCTTCGCCCCACGGAGCGACTCGGTGTCGCTATCCAGCTGGCTCTGGGGAATGGCGTGAGCTTCCGCTTCGGGAATATCGCGCTTCACGTTCAGCTCGGCGTTCGCCATCTGCGCCTCGGCCTGGGCCAGCTGTCCTTTGGCTTGGTCAAGCACGGCTTGAAAGGGACGGGGATCGATCTCAAAGAGGAGCTGACCCTTTTTGACGAATGCGCCTTCGTGATAATCCTGGCGAATCAGGTAACCGCTCACCTGAGGCTGAATCTGCGCATTGACGTAGCCTTCGAGCGTTCCCACCCACTCGCCTTGAACCGGCACATCCTTTTGAATGACCGGTGCGACTTCGACGACCGGTGGTGGAGGCGGGGCTGCAGCCCGCACGTTGCCATTGCTGCAGCCAAGTGCATGGAGCAGGAGAACCGCACTAAGTAAAGCTGTAGATATTTGCTTCATCTTTTTCCCCTCAATCGTGGTTACTTAACTTCCGCCTCAATCGCGTCACTGGCGCGCCTGAATCGGGACGCTGCTCGGTTGGGGGGAAATGTGGCCCGAGAGTCGTCTTGTCGATTCAGGCGCGTCAGTCACGCGATTGCATTCTTCTCCGAGGGCACGTCGCATACCAAAACCGACACGAAGCTAAGTAACGCCAATTGAAGGAAGTTTCTAGGCAGTGCAGCACAAGAACTGTCGAAGGGGTCTAAAGTGTCGAGAAAGACGGTACTCGACACCGAACTCGTCAATGGCGCCGAACTCCTAATCGCTTGAGAAAAATGCTGACGGGACGAATCGCGCCTAGCAGTTTTGGCAAATGTATTGCGTCAGTTCGAGGTGAGCGAACGAACTGCGAGAGAAGGCCATCAGGCTCGCCTCCGCTGGCCACTAAATCATCTAGTCGAAAAAATACTGAATCGAATCTAAAGAGTACGATTTTACGCGGAATCCCTTGGTGCAGAATGAGGTCTTCTTCCTGGAATCGAAATGTGCCTCATGTGGTTTTCGATTCTGGCACGCTCAAATGACGAATTGGTCGAACAAGAAGCAGCGCACTGAACTCAGTGTGGGCGGCGGTCAAACTCCGCTGCATAACGGCACAAGGATGAGAGCTTTTCCGACGGCAGGCCGGTTAGTGATTTCGAGTTTTCAAGGAACTGACCCCGCATCCTAAAGACGTCGCGGCGGTCCAGGAAAGGCTGTTATGGATTGCATGGCGACTGAGTGATCATCCGACGGTAGCCGGACGCTTGCCTTGAGCCTTCTTTCTGCGCCTATCCACGCTTCTGTGCGCCATCGCCTCTTGTTCTCGCACGTTCACCTTATAATCCTTGCCTTCCCAGCGATCTTCGTTGAGCCACAAGAAAGTGAATCGAATGGGATTCTTCTGCTTTTTAGGCAGCGGAATATCTACGAACTCAATCCCAATCGCTGTTCCCTGTGATCTCATATCTGTCGAGCATTGCCAGTCGTCGCTGGTCCAATGTAGTAGAAACGGAGAGCTGGCCTGTATACGCAGGAGCGTGCCGGCCGTTACCGTTTGGACCTGACGATTCGACTTCCAGACTTCCATGCTTTTGCGTTCGCCACTTCCTTTGACGTACCGCTCGTACGCAGCTTCAACTAAATCGAAGACTTGTCCGTCCGCAGCAGAGCGATGCAGCTTCACGTATTCGGAATGCGCCCAAAGCAACGGCATTGCCGCATCGGTTGTTCCACCGAAACGAAGATAGTAGTTGGGCAGGTCCGGCCCGTCCCAGATCTGTTCCGGCATCAGTCCGATCCCTTGCGAGAAGTTTTCCAGAGCCTGCAAAAAGGGTGTAGCGTCACGACCAGCCGCAATCTCGTAATGCCCGCGCTCGCCTGTCAGTAAAGGCCAAGGGCGTCCCTTACCCCAGCCCGAGTAAGAGGAACCGTCTTCACGCTGGCCATAGCCATCGTGGTTATAGCGGCGCCACGCGGGCCCGTTCAGAGTCTCGACCTTCAGCACGGCATCGACGACACGGAGTGAGTCCTTAATAATAGGATCGTTGGCACTCCGAATTCCGTAACGTACTAATTCCAGAAAACCAGCATCAACGATATCTTTCGCCGGGAATTCATTGCGAACGCCTGGAGGCTGGTTGGCAAGCGCCAGGGTGCCGCAATTCGGGTCCTCATCGGTGCAATCGACAGAGCTGGCGGGATTGACACGGATGTAGTGTCGCCTGATTCCCGGCACCAAGCTTCCTTTGGTCGTCACAGTCCAGGGCTCTATGTGCGATTCGAGAAAATCAGCATAATCGCGAATGAACTCGGCAGTAGCGTGCTCGCCACGGTCATCAAAGAACTCCGCTCCGCAAATTAGCGCCGCGATGTGTACGGCAAGAGTGGATGGCGAATACCCGCTTGCCTCCTCCCAGCGATCCTGCGCTGTGATCGGCCCTTCGCGTATCAGGAAGCCACAGGCGCGACGAACCATCTCAAAAGGAAGGAAGTTGCCCAAGGCTTTGTTCCTCCACAGTCTCCATGTCAGCAGAACTGGAAACGCAACCTCGTCGAGCTGAACGCCCGCCCAGTATGGTCGCCCGTCTAGCCAGAAGTTTTGGTAAAAACCGCCGTCTTCCCTCTGCGACACGGCAAGATAAATGAGAGAGCGAAGCGGCGTGCTTGTGTCTCCAGCGGCGAGTAAGCCAGTAACGGACTTCACCAGGTCCCGTGTCCAAACCAGGTGATAGCCGCCCAGTTCGTCATCGCTCTTTTGGTCACCCCAGGGAATACTTAGTGAGGCGATCATGGCTCCGGAGTAGGTCTTGTCTTCGTGCGCTAGAAGAAGATTCACGCTGCGTTCATACAGCTTGGCATTATTGGACTTCGACGCAAGCGAAAACCGTTTGGAAGTTTGCTCCCATTGGTGAATGAACGCGTCGCGTGTTCGTTCGAATGGAATATTCAACGACTGACCAAGAGTGCTCAGTGCATCGTGCTGAGTTGTGCCGAAGGCGACGCCGACGGTGAACTCTGGACCCTGGGAGAGATCCAGCCCGCCAGTCAGGGCGATGTTGCCGTCTGGCGCTTCTTCGTACTGCCAATCGAGGCGATAGTTGTCAGCCAGGTCGGTCCAGCCATCATTTACCCCGACGTATCCACAGGACGCTTCGGTGAACGGAACGGTGGCGCCAATTGCGAGCCACGTTTTTCCTTTGTGTGCGAGCAGAACCTTGTAGTCCCCAATCTGTAGAATTTCACCATTGTTGTGCCAGCCCCCAATTTCGAGGTGCGGCGCACAAAGGACATACATCTTAAGCCTGGACAGCAGTTCAGGCGACGCTTCAACACGGACATGAATGAGCAGGCAATTCTGATACGGGTCGCCAAGGATTGTCTTGTGAAGCGTATAACGACCTTCGTTCTCCCGGTTCTTTACTTCAAACCCCAGGGCTGCTTCGGTGATGCAATCAATTTCAGAGGTAAAGTTCCTCCGCTCATCATGGAAGAAGGTTTCGCCATCGGTGAAGAGGAATTGCAGGTCACGTATCTGCGGAGTGTCAATCGTTGGGTAGTAGACCTCGGTTACACAGCCGGCATCGAGCGTGTACCACACTCGGCTGGAGGTCGAATAGGCCGTACCGACGGCAACTTTGGCACCGTGCGTCCACCGCGGGTCAATTCCCGGGCCACCTGGTGCGCGACGTGGGAGAGTGTGCTTCTTCATTGTGTTGTATGTCCTTAGAACGAGAATTTCGGCGTCTGCGCGAGTCTGAGCCGGAGTCAGCACTCGTATACCATGCCGCTCAAACACTTCGATCTGACGTTGTGAAAGGTCATTGGTCCTGTGGCTCCACAAGCCTCAATGGCACTTGGCGTTGTTGTTCGCTCACTTCGCCGCGATGTTCGAATTCGGCGGTAACCACATGCCGGTCCTGGACACCCCAGAGTTCAACCAGAAAATACTTTCCGTCTCGACGAACGAAGATCACTCTGGGATTTTCTTTTTCTGACGGAACGGCATAGAGAATGATTGAGACGCCGATACCTGAGTTTGTTCCGTCGCGATGGATCGAAGCTGAACCTTCGACCTCGTTGTCGAAGACATAATCCCCAGCTTGAAACTCGTGGTCTTGTGCCCAAAACTTGAACGGAATGGTGGCCCTCGCGGTCACCACTTTTTGCGCCAAGCCGAGGCCTGATAGCAAAAGAACCATGCATATGAGGGCGCCGGCCCGAAGTATTGCAAGCGCGAACCTTGAAAATGTCCTCGTCATTACGGTTTCCTCTGTTCGGCTGAGCTTGCGTTAGATTTCTTCCGCATCATGACAACCGTGCCGCCTTCTTCGAAAGAGACTTCGTCCATTAACGTCTTCATGAGGTAGATTCCACGGCCGTGCGTGATCAGCAAGTTTTCTCGGAAGGTTGGATCCACTAAAACGCTGGGATCAAAGCCTCGTCCTTCGTCCCGAACCGTGATTGCGACTTCTCCGTCCATGTAGCAACGGCACGTGACGTAAACGCTCTTGCAAGAGTTCTCACCGTTGCCGTGGATCACGGCATTCGCTAGGGCTTCAAGCAAGGCCATCTCGATGTCGATTTCACATCCATCCGCCATTCGAAAGTTCAGAATGAACCGCATGAGTTGTTCAGTGAATGGAGAGATCGCCGCAACTTTACTGGGGAGCGACCGTCGCAACTCGACGAAGGGAACAGAGTGAGCATTTCGCGGTAGAAGCGAGATAGATTGAGTGTGAACCATAGCCGATATCTCCATTTGAAAGCTCTGTGCCATTGCTCATGGAGAAGGCAAGGCTGATGCCAAATCTGACTCTGACTTAAGTGATTGAGTTCTAGAGCGAAGATGCAACGCCATGTCTCGAGCAGGGGTGACGAATCTGTTGAAGGTGTTGAGAGAGACGAGCTTTGAGCACCCTCATGAAGACTGAAGCCGGCTCGCGATTCCGCTGCGACGTTATTGCAGTTGACTGTGCACCGCTTTAAGTTCAGCACGGCATATATCGCTGAACTCGCGCAAGGGGTCCTCCTGGCGCTTGGCAGCCCTGGACTGAATTTCTTCGGGAGTAAGGTTGGGCTCCGAATACGTGCTAATAATGTGCTGAATAACCCGTACAGCGCGCGCGAGCACATCGGTTGAGGAACTCAAACGCATGCGGCTCAGAAGTGCATAGGCCGGGGTGAAGTTATTCGGGTCCTGAAGGTTATGTTGGATGGCGTCAGCCATGGCATGCGCGCTTTCGCTGATAAAGTCGGAATATAACTGCTCGCGGTAAAAGATTCGCTTAGTCAGAAGATCCCGTCGACCTTGGTGCTTCTGCACGATCCAGGTGCTCACACTCGATGCCAACGCGCCGGTGAGGGAGCCAAAGATGGCAGCTAGTGCTGAAATAGTTGCCGGGTTCCAAGATCCGCCAATCAATCTCATGTGTGGACCGTGATAGAGATGCGCGTTATCTCCAGTAGAACCACATGAAGGCCAGGCACACTAAGAGTGCGACATACAAAAAGACGCAGATGACGACACCGTTATCCTTATCCTGGGCATCCCCATCCATCTCGTTCGCGCTTTTTGGGTCCGACTCAAGATAGCGAATTGCGTCATATATCTCCGTGTCGGGCAGGTCTTCGATATTGCCGTCGGGCTCGTAATTTGTCAGCGTAAAGCACTCTCATCAGTACGTCTGGTCTTCGGCAACTGTTCGTTCTACAGGTACTAGTCAAGACTGATTGCACAGAATAGTCATTTCTTTTCCTGCACGACAAGTTGATTTTCGGAAGCTTCCATGTGAGGTGAGTCTGCCAGTTCCTTCAGGGCGCGAGTACGACCCTCCCGAATGTCTCTAGCGGAGCACCCGAGGAGAAGGGCACAGTCGTGTTCCGAGTAATGCTCCAGGACGGACATGACGAACACAGACCGATCGAAATCTGCAAGCCGCAACACGGCGTCGATTTCGAAATGTCCGCTTGGACCCCTCGAATGTTGGTCAACGTCGGAGAACATAGCTCCAGACAGGGGTGAAGTGGACTGGCTGGGTCGCGGCTTCAATTCACGAATCGCATTCTGGACTATTGTTCGCTTCGCCCAAGAACGCGCCCATTCACGAAAGACGCGGTTTCCCGAGACACAGTCCTCAAGACCAGTTACAAGGCATCGCTCGGCCTTTGCGGGATCGCGCGTGAGTAGAAACGAAAGCTGATAGAGCTCCTTCAGATCCTCATTAAAGATTGTGTGAAAGTCCTCGTGACTCGCGTATACACTTCCTTCGTGTTCGCGAATTTGGATGGGGGTCCCTTTAGTCATACCTTTTTCTCCAAATAGTGGGGTGTTGCTCATTCGGGCAACCAATCCAGAAACCTGCTACCTTCGTTCGTGGGTTGTGGGGAAGTAAAAGCGGTCGCCACTCGTAGACCAGCGTTCTGTTGGCTGAAGGTCGCACCGGACAGAAGAAGACCGTTGCCGCCGCCAGCATCGCAGCGTGCGCAAGCGATTTACGGTGCCACACTCTTGCTAGAAACACTGCGACGCGAGCGACCACGAGCGGACGTAAAGTCTGCGTCAGCGTCCAGTGCAGTTGACCATGCAGGAGGTATCCAACGGAAATGTAGCTACCAGACCATGTCAGAGAACCTATGCTGTCATAAATTAGAAACCGTGCTGCAGATAAGCCTGCTTGACCAGCCAGTAGTGAAACCACATTCGACCCAACAACGAACTTTGCCAGTAATATAGACGCACCTGAATGGTGCCAGATGAGTCTCAGCACACGGTTTTTCCAGTCGCCCTTCGGACGGCAAAACCGATGACTCTTTGACCACCCCCGCCGTCCTACTCGGTACCAGAATCCATCTGCCAGCAGGCAAGCGGTCAAAGCGGCCACCAGCGACGGTACCAGGCGCAGGCGCCCGTAGCTTGCAAGTGATCCGACTGCAATCAGCAGCGGTGCACTCGGAATGGGTACACCGGCTTGCTGGAGCAGAATCCAAGTGAAAAGGAGTGCGGCGCCGTGCGCCAGTACAAACTGAGCGGCGTGAGTCATCTGATGGTCTCGTGAGCGGCTTCGACCAAGACATCTGCGCGATCAAACTCGTTGTCCACCAACAGTTCACGGACCATGTCAGTTACCCGAAGGGCACGGCGATGAACTGCCGAATTTCCGAACCGCAACAACCGATTTGGCAGCCTCCGAGACCGCGGCTTGAGGGTACGCCGCATCAATTCTTTGAGTCTTTTGCGAGCTCGTGCTGACTGGGCCTTCACAGTGCCGATTGGCACTCCCAAAATCCGCGCAGTTTCGCGAATCGTTAAACCATCAACGTCCCGCAGCAGAAATGTCCTGCGCAGAGTGGGAGAGAGCTGACTATACAAATGGGTCAAACGAGTACTCAGCTCAGACTCTTTGTATTCATCCTCGGGGTTAGGCCGGTGATCCGCTAGTCGCTCCGATACTAAGACTGGTTGCGGTCCCCCGGTGGATTCGTCGAGAGACACTTGGACGTGTTTTGCCCGCCGACGTAGTTGTAATCGAGCGCAGTTAAGCATGATGGTGGTAAGCCAAGTGGAGATCTGTGCCTGCCCTCGGAACTGGTGCAGGTGGGTATAGGCGGCGAGAAGAGCGTCCTGAACCGCGTCCTCTGCGTCAGCTGCATTGCCTAGGATGCGGTATGCCCGCCTGTACAGAGGCGGCAGGCCACTAGCCATAATGCGCTCCAACTGTTGAGCCGCCTTTCCTTCATTTGGACTTTCCTCACGCTCCTCAGTTGCGACGTATGCATTGGTGTTTTGCATGCACTTTTCCTCAATCCTGCGACCGTTATCGCGACCTGCGTATCGATTGCTTTCTCTCTTCAATCACCTGCTCGTGTCCTGAGATTCCGGGTCGCGCGGCGAGTTAGCTCTTTCACTACATGCTTCGTAAACACGCCGTGACAGCGGAATCGAATTCCCCCGTTTATCAATTCAAGGATTACGTTCTCGCCCTCCTGGCTGATGGTCGTGACATGTTTCATCTCGATGACGAGTTCGCGTCCACGAAGGTCGGCTCTTGCCTCTTGACACGTATTCCTTAGCTCGGCTGTCCAGGGTGCTATGAGCTTTCCTTCCACAATCACCCGACGCTGCCTGGCGTTATCAACGAGCGAGATCTTCAGCATTGCGTCTCCCACTCGCGATCAGGCAAGGCGCACACCAAACCTGCTGGAATGTAAGTCGCTGAATTTTCAGGAGAGGAAAGCCGGAAGTCGGAAATATCGAGGTCGAAGGAGTTGAAAGCGTCGAAAATGTCGAAGCCAGAAGTAAGGCCTAGAAAAAAGAGGCGGGCTGTAGATCAAGCATACTGCTTCGCATAAGATGCCAAATTTCTTCATCCGAGAGAGGAAAGTCGTGCGGTTGAGGCGGATGTTCACTCTTCGTGTGTGAGTGCTCCCCAGCGGTTCAAATTCACGCTCTTAAAGTGCCCTCAAGAGCTTCGGCTGAATTTCAACCGGAATGTCTCCCACTTCGTCCAGGAACAAAGTGCCTTGATCCGCCAGTTCCATTCGCCCGGTTTTTTGGCTAGTGACGAAAGGACGATATTGATGTGAGGATGGGATTACGGTTTCAGAAGTCGTCACAAAGGCGGTTCTAAAGTATCGCGCTCCCACTTCCAGTCTTCGTAGGACTGCTGCTCGTCGCGCGGATCGTAGATCACCATGGCTTCGTATCTCAGGTGTTGAAACTCCGCCGGCCGCGAGAACCAACTTAGGGCGTGTACGAAAGCTTCCACCTGGTCGGAAAATTCTCCGAGCGGAAATTCTGAAAGTTCACGGAGGAAGGTATCCCTCCAGGGCGCCTCTTTGGGGAGAGACACGCGTCCAGAGCTCACAATCCCGCTCACGCCTTCCGCGCAAAAGCCACTCTAGCGGAAGCTATCGTCGCCCGCATACAGCTGCAGTTGTTCGTCGGAGATCAACCTGCGTTCAATGTAGAGAGTGTCCTCGCGTATTAATCGCAACGCGTCATTTGGTGGCCAGGGACGGAATCGAACCGCCGACGCCATGTGCTGCATCTGGTTGCCCCTGTACTTCCTGATTTGAACGTACCTGGTATCCGGTGTGCCGGATCGTAACAATCACGCGCCCGACAATTCGCGCTTCGGTCACAGATGAGACTTGGACCGGCAACGTAAAATCGCCGATATCGGCATAATCCTGAGTGAAGTCGATTCGCTTGACCCACCAAGAGGGCGACTTGCTCACTCGTCCTGTGGCCCGGAGTATGTGACCCGTGTGTGCATCTAGAAAGATTGCACCTTGAAAAAGGCCCGGTACTCTGTGCCTCGATGTCACCGTAAACGTGTATACCGGCCGGCCACTGAAAGTTGTGGTGTTTCTGTAGGTGAACTTATAGTTACTCGCGAGAATAGCGGTTTTGGACTGCATACCCCGCCGCACGTGGTCTTCGTCGGTCTCAAGGAGTCGCACAATGACGTTGCTCTTGACGAACCCACTTCCCCGCAAACGTATGTTGCTATAGGAAAGGGTTTGTGGCGCGAAGAACGTTTCTCTCAGCGACGCTTGTGCTGCTTCCGATCTTTGTGGCACTTCAGCGTAGATAACTGTTTCGTCGGAGTATTCCGCTATGGTAAAGAGTTGTTGCTGGGCCCGTTGCTCGAAAAGGCACAATGCTTTTTCGGCGGACGTCTCGCCTGAGTTTACGGGTGGCGCAGCGATGGCCAATGTTCTGGGTATTTGTTGCCGATGATAGCAACTCACCGTTGCAATCGCGCCGAGTGCCACGACAACGAGGGCAAAAAGTCGCTTTAAATTCCGAATGATTCGAGCTCGACATGACCTAGCGACCATGATTGCCATGCTGCACTTTAGTAACCAGTCCCAATAGTAAGAAGTGGGGGTGGCGTCGCCCCGAACCCAATTGAGCGGACTGCAGCCAATTGCATTCAGCGGCAAGAACGCTGTGCAATTTGCATGTAGTTTTCTTCATCGCGTTGCCACTTTGTATGATCTGTTTGGCTGCCGGGATCGTGAATGTGCGCCGATTGAGTCATCTCTTCATCTCTCCAAGATTCCTATTCGCGCGACGTGTCAGCTGTTTCAACACGTGCTTGGTAAACACTCCGTTGCATCGGAATTTGATCCCCCGGTTGAGCAAGTCAACAATTACGTTCTGGGCCTCTTGGCCGATCGTTGTTATGTGTTTCATCTCGATGACGAGTTCGCGATCACCAAGGTCTGCTCTCGCCTCTTGACACGCATTCCTTCGCTCTGCTGCCCAGGGCGCAACGAGCTTTCCTTCCACAACCAGCCGGCGCTGCCTGGCGCTATCAATGAGCGAGATCTTTAACATTCCTTCTTCCCACTCGAGCTAATGCAAGGCGCACACCAAACCTGCGGGGCCGTAAGTCGCTAAATTTTCAGGGGAGTAACGCCAGAGCTCGAAATATCGAGGTCGAAGAAGTTGAAACCGTCGAAAATGTCGAAGCTACGAGGTGGGCTGGGGATCAAGCATACTGCTTCGCATAGAGGCCGAACTTCTTCATTCGAGAAAGGAAAGTCGTGCGGTTCATTCCCAGGCTTGCGGCAGCACCATCGGCACCGCCGACGCGCCCCTTGCATGCAGTTAGCGCCCGTATGATCTCATCACGCTGCCTTCTTTCATATTCGTCAGCAACGCTGGTTTGGTCGCTTTGCGAATCTGTTCTTTCTCCATCGACTTGCTCGACGCTATGCTGCTCGGCATGTGGGAACGCTACCGTATTTGTTTTCCGGAGTTCTCCAAGCGGTGCCTCAAGCGACCTGCCGCGCGTCACAATGACCGCCCGCTCCATAAAGTTCTCTAGCTCACGGATATTGCCGGGCCATTCCCACGCCATGAGCCCCTTCATGACGGCCGGAGAAATAGCTTCAATCTTCTTCTGCATTTGCTTGGCAAACTTCTGCACAAAATAACTCACCAGTTGTGGAATGTCTTCCTTACGTTCCCGCAGAGGCGGTATCCGGATCGGAAATACATGCAAGCGGTAGTACAAATCACTTCGGAATTCGCGGGCTGCAATCATCTGTTCAAGATCGCGATTGGTCGCCGCGACGAGCCGAATATTGACTCTTCGCGTGTGCGTGCTCCCCAGTCGTTCAAATTCGCGCTCTTGTAATGCACGCAACAGCTTCGGTTGAATTTCGGTGGGAATGTCTCCCACTTCGTCGAGGAACAAAGTGCCTTGATCTGCCAGTTCCATTCGGCCGACTTTTTGCGTAATCGCGCCGGTGAACGCTCCCTTTTCATGTCCAAACAGTTCACTCTCAAGCAGACCGGTAGGAATAGCGGCACAATTCAGCTTCACAAACGTGCGCTCCTTGCGTCGGCTGCGGTCGTGAATGGCACGCGCGATCAACTCCTTGCCTGTACCCGTCTCCCCAAGCAGCAGGACTGTAGAGTCGCTGGTAGCGACCGTTTCAACGAGTTCCAGAACATGTTTCAACGCGGGGCTGTTTCCGATGATGTTTTCAAAGTTCATCTCGCTGCGGATTTCTTCTTCGAGATAGAGCTTCTCCTGGGCGAGCTTGTCTTTCAGTTGTGAAATCTCGTGATATGCACAAGCATTTTCAATGGCGATTGCGATCTGGCCTGACGCACGGCTTAAGAAATTTATGTCTTCCTGCGAAAACGGAGCTTCCGTCGTACGTAAAATTGAGAGAATCCCGAGCGCCCGGCCACGATTTACAAGCGGAATGGCGCAATAGGCCCTTAGACCCTCCGCAACCATTATGTCAGATGCTTCGGAGACGAGCTCGTTACCGTCGCAAGTGTGACTGACCACGGGTCTTAAGGTCTCTAGGGCTTTCTTGACAGCTGTACTTGGCCTAACGAGCAACTCTTCCTTGAGGACCCCTTTTCCATGCGGGAAATCGATGGCGAATACCCTGAATTTCTCCGAGGCTGCATCTTGCAACGAAACGGTGACACCTTCGGCATGTATGACTTCGCGTATGTTCGCCGCAACGGCGCGCAACAGGTCCCGAAGTTCAAGATTTGATGTGATTCGATTCGTCAGGTTCAGAAGCAACTGCAGCTGATCATTTTGATGTTGCGCGCGCCTGAGATTCAAACCATCATCAAGCGCGAAGGCGACGACACGCCCG
>WNFC01006569.1_pt1 | contig 12789 bp, 8 predicted proteins | sample 5400541 | NCBI WGS metagenome assembly WNFC01 (sample SAMN13153342, study PRJNA577476) | soil metagenome | isolation source: 120 cm saprolite under Douglas fir tree site 2 hole 2 replicate 1 | place: USA:California | collected 2015-04-18
AAATATCCGGCGGAGGTTGGCGGTTACACGCCGGGGGACACCTGGGATCTGTATGTCGGGAAGGATGGACGAATTGTGCAGTTCTTCTATCATCGGGGTGGACCCAAGAAGCCGAGTCTCCTCCCAGCAACTTGGACGGGCTACAAGAAAGCCGGCCCTCTCCTTATCTCAACCGACCATCGCGGGACGGCGGATGGCAAGCCGGCGCGAATCTTCTTTTCGAATGTGTCCGTCAAGCTAGTGGGCGCGGACAAGTGGATGGACGCGCAATAGGAAACGCGCGACTCGTTCCGTCCATCGACGTCGTCTATACTGCTTCATCGTGGAATGAAGATTATCTCCAACCGAACCCGGCGATCTGAGGGATCCAGGGTATGACGGAAGATTCGGCTCCTCCGATCCTCGGCCATCCGCTGGATCAACCGTCCGCATTCACCCCCAAGAACTTGATCGACGATGTGCGACGAAGCCGGCAGATCCCGGCCGGAATCGTTCCTCCTTTGTGCATCCTGGAGTTCGATGGAGATATCACCGACTGGCTGGTTCGAGATGGCATAGCCAAGCCCTTCGGGCCCTGGGCGTGTTTTCACACCTCGATGTTCACGATGGATCTTGAAGGTCTTACCTGCGGAATCATCGCGCGAACCATCGGCGGACCCTACGCGGTACTGATTGCCGAGCAGCTGCAAGCTGCGGGGGCCAAACTCATCATCGGGCTGACCTCCGCCGGCCGTGTGTCTCCCGATTTACCGGTCCCGTGTCTCGTGGTGGCAACCAGCGCGATTCGTGACGAGGGAACTTCTTATCACTACCTGCCGCCAGACAGTGAGGTCGCGTGCAAGTCGCCGCTGGTCCCCCTTCTCGAGCGGGAGTTGATCGCCACCGGATGGGCCGTCCGCTCGGGTAAGGTGTGGACGACGGATGCCCCTTATCGCGAGACCGAGGCGCAACTCAATAAATGGACCAAAGAGGGCGTACTCGCGGTCGAGATGCAGGCCGCGTCGCTTTTTGCGTTTGGCGTAGCCAGGCAAGCTTCCGTAGCCTCGGTTGCCATGGTCAGCAATGCCGTCGATCATGCGGGAGCGCAGTTCGATACCGGCTCACAAGAGGATGGCCTGCGAGTTCTCAAGGGGATCGCTCGAGCAGCCCGATCTCTTTTCGCCACTGCGTGATCTGTCCAACGCTCGAATTGTTGGAGATGGACCTCCGTGCCTCAAAAGCAGGAGCGTTCCTCTACTTGACGTGTGCCACTCTCATGTTAGAGTAACTTGCAGAATTTAGTCTGCGCGCGGTGTGGACGCGCTCGTTCATCCAGGAGAACAGTGAGACATGGGACGCACGAAAATCGCCAGGACTAATCCTGTTGCTGGGCGACGACCAGCGGCACGAAGGCGTCCGGGAATCGAGTTACACCGAATCCCGTCGAGGGGCAAATGGGCGAGCGATATAGAAACGCTCGGCCTCCGCGAACGGAAGAAGGCGCGTCTTCGTCAGGAGATCATCGATACGGCAGTTCGATTGTTTCGCAAGCGGGGGTACGAGAAGACGCGGATTGACGATATCGTGCAGTCGCTCGAAATCAGCCAACCAACTTTTTTCCGTTATTTTCCCAGTAAAGACGCGGTTTTGAGCGAAGTCGGGAGGCGGGGATTTGCATGCATCACCGAGCACTTGAAAAACGAGCTTTCCAGTGAAGCCACGACCGACGAGCATTTGAGCCGTTTGTATCAGGAGTTGGCTCGTCGCGCGGAAGCGGACCGTCCCTTGTGGCAGGCTGTGGTCCTCTCTGGTGCGATGGATCCAGTGCGGTCTCCTGACATGCGAGAACACAAAGAATTTGCTCTGGGATTGCTCCGTGAGATTCTGGTGCAGGGCCAGAAACGCGGCGAAGTTTCCCGCACCTTTCCCGTCGAGCATCTTGCGGAGTTCATGGATGGGCTTTACAACACCACCGTCCGCCAGTGGGCTGTGGATCTCACGGGCCCTCATAAACTATCCGACCGGGTCAGCAATGCCGTCGAGTTTTTCCTGCGCGGGGTCCGGCCTTGACGACGGAACCAACGAATAACTAAGCACCTGCATTCTGTTCTGAATGTACTTAGTCAATGGCTCACAACTGTCAAATGAAATGAATTCTTCACATACATCACGTCAATGACACTCTCGTCCTCGTAGCCCTTCCATGAGTCCCACACTTTCGCCGAGGGAATCGAAATGAAGGCCGCAGTCTTGAATGAATTCAAGAACCCCTTGGAATTCAAGGAAGTCCCGCAGCCACAACTGGAGCCAGGTGATGTCTTGATTAAGGTGGAAGCGTGTGGGGTGTGCCATTCCGATCTACACGTGGCCGATGGAGATTGGACACAATTCGCTCGCATCGTTAAAAAGCCGTTGATTCTAGGGCACGAAATCGCCGGGCGAGTAGTTGAGAGGGGCGCCGCAGTCCGCGAATTGCAAGTGGGTGACCGTGTCGGAGTACCGTGGCTTCACTGGAGCTGCGGCGAGTGTGAATTCTGCCGGGAAGGGTATGAGAACCTCTGCTCCAAGCAAAAGATAACCGGAGTGACGGTGGACGGCGGGTACGCTGAGTTCGTGAAGGTGCCGGCAAGCCACGCGATAGGAATTCCTGACAGTGTTTCATCCATCGAAGCCGCACCTTTGTTCTGCGCAGGGGTGACCGTCTTTCGTGCCCTCAAAAAGGCAAGCGTATCGCCTGGTCAGCGGCTGGCGGTATTCGGCGTTGGCGGCCTAGGGCATCTTGCGGTTCAGATTGGGCTGGGGCTCGGCGCGGACGTTACGGCCATAGATATTTCAGACCAGAAGCTTGCGCTTGCGGAATCACTCGGTGCTTCGACCACGCTCGATGCGGCCTCGAACAACGTGATAAAGGAGTTGCGAGGTAAAGGCGGCGTCCATATCGCCCTGGTCACTTCCGCTTCGAGAGCAGCGTACGACATGGCATTTTCTTGTGTGCGCTCGACGGGAACACTCCTAGCAGTCGGATTGCCCGCAGAGAATATTTGCTTCCCGCCAATAATGATGGCGGCAGCGGAAGTGCGCATCCAGGCGAGCGCCGTGGGCACGCGTCAGGATTTGCGAGAGGTTCTTGCCATCGCCGCAGCGGGAAAGATCCGCTGCCGGGTCGGCACACGCTCGCTGTCCGAAGCAAACGAAGCCTTAGATCAGTTGCGGAGCGGGCAAGTCTCCGGCCGGATCGTCCTAGTGATGCCCTAGATCTCAAGCAGGAACAATCCCAGTCTACTCCCTTAGCGGAACCGCGCCTGCGGTCATACCGATTCCTTGAGCTTTTGGGCCAAGCAAGCCTCCGGCGTACGATTACATTGGGTATTGACGTTAGTTCCTAATATGTGATACGGACTATCATAATATTTGATAGTTCTGCCGGGGGGATGAGGTTCAAGTAGATTGCGAGTGTCTTAAATCCCTTGCCTGGTTGGTGCTGCATTCTCTGGGTCGAGTTGGAGTGCTGACGTCGACAATCATCCTTGTCCGTCGCGAGACTCATCTTAAGGGGAGCACGCAAACTTGAGTTCGATCAAATCCAAAAACAAGATGCCTTCGAGGAACTAGGAGGAGCTATGAAATCGACCCTACTGGCAGGTCTATTCGTAATCTTGGTAGGGCTCTTGCTGGCTGGCCCAGTAGCCTCTGCACAAGGTGTGGGGGCGTCCGCGGATCTGACGGGGACAGTTACGGATCCATCAGGCGCTGGCGTGCCGAATGCCAAGGTTACCGCAATCGATACGGCGAAGGGTGGGCAGCGAAGCGTGGAAACCGACGAGCACGGCTTTTATCGCCTGTCGGGGCTCCCTCCTGCGACCTATAAGTTGAGCGTCGAGCACACTGGTTTTCAAACGGAAGTTGTCCCCTCCCTTACTTTGACGGTTGGGGAGACTTCAATCCTTGACATTCACCTTAAATTGGCAGGGCTTTCAGGACAAATTGAAGTGACTTCCGAACTTCCTGTAGTGGAGACCGAGAGAGGAAGCCAGGCGAATACACTCACGCAAGAGGATATCGCTCAGCTTCCCATTGACCGCCGTGATTACCTCACGTTTACCCTATTGACGCCGGGCGTCTCGAATTCGACGAGATTGGCTTCCGACCAGGATTTTCGAGTGAAATCAACACCGCAGAGCGGCCTTTCGTTCTATGGCAGCAATGGCCGAGGCAATAGCGTCACGGTTGACGGTGGAGAAGCCAATGATGACGCCGGCGGAGTGCGTCTCACTCTGAGCCAGGATGCTGTTCAGGAGTTTCAAGTCAACCGCAGCAACTACTCAGCAGAGTTGGGAGGAGCGAGCGGCGCGACAATTAATATCGTGTCCAAGTCGGGAACGAACGAGATGCACGGCACCCTGTACAGCTATTTCCGCAACGATGGGCTGGATGCAGCTGACCCGTTTGCGCGCACGCAGGCGCTGGCGCCCGGCCAGGTTTTCGATCCGACGCAACCGGACATCAACAGCTCGCCGATTAAGAATTCCTTGAAGCGCTATCAATTTGGCGGCACGGGGGGCTTCCCGATCAAGAAGGATAAGACTTTTCTGTTCGCGGCCTTCGAAGGGTTGCGACAAAACGCGCAGAACTCAGTGCCTATCCTGAACAGCACAAGTGTTTTCCGGCCGACGGGGCCAGAAGGGTCGGTCATTGCGCTATTGGCTGCGAAGGGGGCTACTCCGGTAAGCTGCTTCGCAGGCATGCCACAAATCCCCGCGGCTTTCTGCGCTGGGGCACTTACGAGCGGTTTGACGGTCAGCCAATCCACGGGCCTTTCGGCCGGTCAAACTGCGCTGAACGGTTTTCTGGTAAACGCGCTGGAATCAAACGGAGGACTGTTCCCGTACAACAGTCGTGAATACCTGGGGTCGGGACGGTTTGATCACCGTTTCAGTGATGCGAACCAGGTTAACGTGACCTACAGATACGGACACGATAACGAGCAGAATCCCGACGTGCAATCACTGACGGGCTTCTCGGCAGGTAGCTCGATCAAAGCTTACGACAACAACGTTTTGGCCGCACTTTACCATCAGTTCAGTCCCACAGCGCAGAATGAACTCCGCTTGCAGTTTGACTATTACTACTTCCACGTCATTCCGAACGAACCCGGAGAACCCGGACTGCAAATCCCCGGCTTTGTGAATAACCTGGGAACGAACATCTTTTTGCCCGAGAACACCATTGGCCGCAGATATGAGATTGGAGACAACTTCACGCTCATCCGCGGGCACCATACTTTGAAATTCGGAGGTTCCGAGCTGATTCGAGGCAACCACACGGAATCACACACGTTCTTCCCAGGGCGTTTTGTGTTTAGTTCCTTGCCCGGGGGTGCGATTAGCCCGTGCTTAGCGCCCACTCCCGCTCCCACGGCTGGTAATCCCAACCCCACGAACCCTTGTCAATTGGTGACTCCCGGAGCGAGCATAACTTCGCTGCAGGCCGCTTCGTTTGGCGTCCCGGTCGTTTTCCAGCAGGGCTTCGGCAATCCTGTCTATCCTTATTACAACAGGCCGTTCACGGCGGGATACTTTCAGGATACCTGGCAAGTGCGGCCGAGTCTCACGCTGAATCTCGGACTTCGCTACGAACTGGACACGCAGTACGCTCCGTTGAACACATACAAGAAGGATTTTGGGCCGCGAGTATCTTTCGCCTGGGATCCTTTTAAGAATCACAAAACGGTGGTTCGCGGAGGGTATGGCATCTTCTACGCACAGATCTACGACCAGATTACCTCGGTGGACTACTCCCTGGGAGTTCGGAACGCGAACAACAGCTCCGTGGGAAACACCACGAAGGCCGGCCAAGTGAATAACCTGGACGCCATTTGCGGATTCTCCGGAGTAGCGGGTCTCTTTTTTCCACCTCCGGCTAGCCCCACCAGTCCCTGCAACCGCGAAATCTCGATCTACATCGTTCCGATTCAGGGAGTGCCCGGCAGCCCCAAACTGACTGCCCCAATCGTCTTCCAAACGCTATTCGGTCAAGGGACGATCGGTTGCACGACGCCGCCCGCAGGAAGCTATGCGTGTATTACGCCGGGAGCGGGCCCGGGAGGGGTGGGACAGTTCGGGCTCAATGTTGCTAATAGCGGTCCTCTTGGTCCGCTGCAAGTGGTTTTCGTCGACCAGCCTAATTTCAGACCTCCTTACTCGCAGCAGGCCGAGTTTGGAATTGAGCGCGAGATTGCACCGGGACTCTCCATCTCTGCCAGCTACATCTACTCGCATACGATCGGCCTTCCAACCGCCATTGACACCAACCTTCTGCCCGCGCCTTTCACGAGCATTCCGCTGGCTAGCGGAAGGATGGCCCAGTACCGTAACTGGAACGGGTGCGTGCCGCCGGCGGGACAGACGTCTTGCGCAGCAGCGGCCGACCCGCTCGGAGGACAGGAGTTGAACAGCGCCGGCCAGCCTGTCTTTACGGCCGGCTACCCCTGCGCGAATCCCTTCGCTTGCTTTGTGAACCCGTTTATCGTGCAAAACAATCAATACACTTCCGCGGGCGCTGCCGTTTACCAGGCCGGAATACTCGAAGCCAAAAGGCGCTTCAGTAATCACTTTACTTTGTTCGGCAACTACACGTTTAGCAAAGGCTTCGACACCGGTACTGATTTTAACAGCGATTATGGCCCGCAAGACCCGACGAATCTGGGCGCCGATCGCGGACTCTCCGAATTCGATCAGCGCCATAAAGTCGTGGTGGCCGGCGTAATTGAGAGCCCATGGAAGAACCCCTTCGTTTCCGGCTTTCAGTTGGCCCCGATCTTTACCTACAACAGCGGACATCCTTTCAACTTGCTGGCAGGCGGCGAAGTGAATGGCAACAATCACACCACCAACGAGCGTCCAATCGGGGCCGGCCGTGACACTGGGCTTGGCCCGAGCTACACCAATTTTGACATGCGCCTGAGTTGGCAACATAAAGTTTCCGAGAAGGCAAAAGTGCAACTTACGGCCGAAGGCTTCAACATCGCCAACCATACAAACTTTGCGAGTGTGAATAATGAGGTGAACCCGCTTTTCGGCATTGGAGCGGCATGTCCGGTCGCAGGCACATGCGCCACGGGCAATACCACGTTCAACGTTCATGGAAGCGCGGCGCTTTCTCCAAGCCAGCCGTTGGGTTTTACTTCGGCATTCCCGAAGCGCGAGATCCAGCTGGGGTTGCGCTTGACTTTCTAAGTGTCGAGAACTTGATTGCCCGTGGTACGGTCCCCGGCATGGTGGGCACATTTTCTGAAGACGGAAATGGTTCTTGCACCTGGCGATGCCAAGTGCAAGCAGAGAGTCCGCGGCAACGACTCCGAATCATGGGTGAAGTCGACGCCCTTGGCAGTCCAAATTTTAAAAATGTGAGGTTCACGAAATGCGACGAATTACTGAGCGAATGCTTTTTCTTTTGGCGGTGACAATCGTTTTTCTTCTCACCTTTTCTGGAACCGCGTATGCGCAGGCTGGCGTTACGACGATAAACGGAACGCTTCCTAATCGCAAAGCAACTTATCTGATAGAGGTTCCAGCAAATTGGAATGGAACCTTGTTTCTTTATAGCCATGGCTATGTGCCTCCGGGTAGCACCAATCCCGCGCGCGACGTGGCGCAGGGAGACCTCGCCACTCGCTTCTTCATGCTTTCGAGCGGTTTCGCTCTGGCGGGTTCCTCCTATGCCACAACCGGATGGGCGATTCATGAAGCAATCCCGGACCAGATCGCGGTCCTCGACCTGTTCAAGCTGATGGTTGGTGAACCAAAGCGAACAATCGCTTGGGGACATTCCCTGGGCGGGATGGTTACCGCCGCGCTCATTCAGACGCACCCTGACCGTTTCGATGCTGCGCTGCCTATGTGCGGAGTGCTGTCCGGTGGAGTGGCCACCTGGAACACGGCGCTCGACTCAGAGTTTGCTTTCAAGACGCTGCTTGCGCCAGGAAGCGGATTGCAGGTCGTCAATATCACCAACCCACTCGCCAATCTCCAACTCGCTGAACAGTTTCTCGCCGCCGCCCAGTCCACGCCGCAAGGGAGGGCACGGTTAGCCTTGGTGTCCGCTCTGGCTGACGGGCCAGGATGGTTCGTGCCCACCTCACCGGAACCCGCTCCAACCGATTTCACCAGTCAGGAAATGAATCAGTTCATATGGGATGAGAGGGTTGACTTTCCATTTGTCTTTGCGTTTCGCGCCGAACTGGAAGCGCGCGCACAGGGCAATGTCTCATGGAACACCGGCGTGAACTACAGAGCACAATTGGCGCACTCCATCGACAGGGGTGAGGTGCGAGCGCTCTATGAACAAGCCGGTCTCAGTTTGGATGCTGACCTTGAAACCTTAGAAGATGCCGTAAGGATCAGCGCCGATCCAGAAGCCGTTCATTATCTCGAGACAAACATCATTTTTAATGGCCAGATTCATATTCCAGTGCTGACGCTGCACACCAAGGGAGACGGGCTGGTAGTGGTACAAAATGAATCAGCCTACAAGCAGGTCGTCGAAGAAGCGGGCAATGAGGAATTCCTGCGCCGGGCATTCGTTTCCCGGGCAGGGCACTGTGCGTTTACGCCGGCGGAAACCATTGCTTCGGTACAAAAGCTGCTCGATCGGCTCGACACCGGAGGATGGCGTGATGTGGAAGCCGACAATCTCAATTCTGCTGCTGCAGCGCTCGGGCCTGGTTTCAATATTTTTCCGACCCTAAGTGGCACAGTCCCTGTCCCACCGGCCTTTATCGACTTTAGACCGGCTCGCTATCTACGCCCGTTTGACGCTTTGACAGAAAAATGAGAACTTGCGGTCCTCTGTAGAAGTTCATGGTCGATGCTAATGGCCAGACAATCGAATGAACACGAAAGAGCTTTTTGATCTCAAAGGGCGTGTGGCCATTATTACCGGAGGCTCCGTTGGACTAGGACGCCAGATGGCTCAGGGCCTTGCGGAGATGGGCGCCAATCTGGTGCTTTGCGCGCGCAAGAAGGAGCGATGCCAGCAGGCCGCGGCGGAACTGCAAAAACTTGGGGTAAAGACCCGGGCGCTCGGATGCGACGTAAAGGACCCGGCCAACGTCCAGGAAGTGGTAGATGCAACCGTTTCCGAATTCGGCCGAATCGACATCTTAATCAATAACGCCGGAACATCCTGGGGCGCGCCCGTCGAAGAGATGCGCCTCGAACACTGGAACAAAGTGATTGAGACGAATCTAACCGGGACATTCCTCTTTTCACAGGCCGTTGGCAAAGTCATGGTCCCCAATCGTCGTGGAAAAATTATCAACATCGCTTCGGTCGCCGGGCTCCGCGGTGCGCCTCCTGAATTTCAGGCCATCGGTTATCACGCCAGCAAAGGCGGCGTCATCGCCTTCACAAAGGACCTGGCGTGCAAGTGGGGAATTCACAACATCCAAGTAAATGCCATCGCGCCCGGATGGTTCCCAACCAACATGTCACAGGTAGTCATGGAACGAAACAAAGAAGCTTTTCTGAGTAAGATTCCTTTGCGGCGGTTCGGCAATGAGCACGATTTGAAAGGTGCTGCCGTGTTTCTTTCTTCGGGTGCATCTGACTATGTCACTGGACATGTACTGGTAGTGGACGGAGGGCAGACCGCTTAGCCCCGGCGAGCTACACCATGAATATCCCGCTCACACCTCTGCGGTGCTTGCGATATGCGGAACAGCAGTATTCGCATCGGACCGCCGTGGTGTGCGGGAACGAGCGATTTACCTACGCGCAATTTGCGGACCGTGCCGCCCGGTTGGGCGGCGCGCTGAAGAATGCCGTTGTCAAACCAGGGGACCGCGTTGCATTTCTCAGCATGAATTGCCATCGGCTGCTCGAAGCTTACTACGGTGTTCTCGAAGCCGGTGCCGTGCTGCTTCCGTTGAACGTGAGGCTGGCCTCTCAGGAGCTCATCTACATCCTGAACGACTCCGGGGCCAAAGTGCTTTTTCTGGAGAAAGAGTTTCTCGGCGTGGTGGACTCGTTCCGGAACGAACTTTCGACAGTCAAGTCCTTCATCCTCCTCGATGCTCCGCTCCAAGCACACTGGCTCTCTCCTCACAATTACGAAGATCTTCTCGCCTCAGCTTCGCCCTGCCGTGCAGACATCATGGAAATTGACGAGGACGCCCTAGCCGAACTTTTTTACACCAGCGGCACCAGCGCCAATCCCAAAGGCGTCATGCTGACGCACAGAAATGTTTATCTGCATGCCTTGCATGTTTGCTTGACGTTTGACCCCACGCGGGACTTCGCCCAGCTTCATACCATTCCTCTGTTTCACGCCAACGGCTGGGGCGTCGCGCATATCCTCGCCCTCATCGGTGGAAAGCACGTCATTCTTCGGCGCTTCGACTGTGCGCAGATCTTCAGACTCATCGAAGAGGAGCGCATTTACACGATGTGTCTTGTGCCCGCTATGGCCATCGCACTGGTCAATTCGCCCGATCGGCAGAAATACGACTTGAGCACCCTCGAGAGAGTCATTATCGGTGGAGCGGCATCGTCCCCAACTTTAGTGCGCGAAGTCGAAGAAAAACTTGGTGTCACTTGCATCTCGGGCTATGGGCTTACAGAGACTTCACCTGCCCTCTCGCATTCCTTCGTCAAGCACGGATTTGACCTGGAGGGCGAGGAGAAGTGCGCGCGCCAAGCCATGACCGGATTTGCCGATCCCGGTATCGAAATGCGGGTTGTGGACGATCGGGACGTGGACGTCCCGCGCGATGGCAAAACCGTTGGCGAAATCATCACGCGCAGCGACGGAGTCATGAAAGGCTACTGGAACCAGCCTGACGCGACTGCCGAGGCGTTGCGCGGCCAGTGGTTTCATACCGGCGATATGGCCACCATCGATAAAGACGGCTACCTCCTGATTGTGGACCGCAAGAAAGACATCATCGTCAGTGGCGGCGAAAACATCTCTTCACTCGAAGTAGAAAAGACCATCATGGCCCATCCTCTGGTTCTGGAGGCCGCCGTGATTCCCGTGCCCGACGAAAAGTGGGGCGAGGTGCCGAAGGCGCTCGTAGTCCTGAAGCCCGGCGCCCAGGCCGGTGAGACTGAGTTGATCGAATTCTGCCGTTCACGCTTGGCGCATTACAAGTGTCCCCGTTCCGTTGAATTTTTTGACAGTTTGCCGAAAACCGGCACGGGGAAAATCCTGAAAAAAGATCTGCGCAAGAAATATTGGCAAGGCCGAGAAACAATCCGGGCCGGAATTTGCAACCGATAAGGCAAAAGGCTCCGCTGGTTAGCTCGTGAGTTTCGCGCGCGGCAGCCGCGCATCAGCAAGAGAAATCGGACCGGCTCCTCGGTAAGGGCTGGAGGCCGATCCCGGGTTCGGAAGGAGTCTTCTAGATGGATTTGAATCTAACCGCCGAGGAAAAGCAGTTTCGCGATGAACTGCGCTCTTGGCTTGAAGCGAATGTGCCGAAGGATTGGAGTGAATGGCGCGAAAAGCCTATCGAAGAGTCCTTCCCGTATTTGAAAGCCTGGCAGCGGAAACTCTACGAAGGCGGATGGGCCGCCGTGTCGTGGCCAAAAGAATACGGCGGGCGCGGCGCAAGCTTGATGCAACAATCCATTTTCTGGGAAGAAATGTCGCGTGTCGAAGCGCCGCCGATGGCGAACTCCCTGGGTCTCGGGCTCATCGGGCCCACCATCATTGCCTACGGCACGGGCGCACAAAAGAAGCGCTATATCCCGAAGATCCTCAGCGCGGAGGAAATCTGGTGCCAGGGATTCTCCGAACCTAACGCAGGTTCCGACCTTGGGAGCCTGCAGACCGAAGCCCGACTCGATGGCGACGACTATGTTGTGAATGGGCAGAAAGTGTGGACGAGCTACGGTTGGGTGGGTGATTGGTGCGAGTTGGTGGTGCGCACGGATGCGAATGTCCCCAAGCACAAAGGTCTTACGGTTTTGCTTATCGATATGAAGTCGCCAGGCGTGGAGGTGCGCCCCCTGCGTCAAATAACCGGTGAATCGGAGTTCGGCGAAATCTTTTTCCGCGACGTGCGGGTGCCCAAGGAAAACGTACTCGGGAATGTGAATGACGGATGGAATGTGGCAGTCAGCACGCTGATGTACGAGCGCGGGTCCTATGGCGCACGTCTTCACCTGATTTTTAGGCGGAATATCGGCCGCCTCATCGAGCTGGCGCATACGCTTCAGAGGAACGGGCGCGCGGCGGCACAGGATCCTCTGATTCGCCAGAAACTCGCGCAATGTTACGCCGAGATTGAAATCATGCGCTTGAATCAGATGCGCGCTTTCAGCCGATTCACGGCTACAGGTGTGCCTGGGCCGGAGGGTTCGATTCAAAAGATTTTTTGGAGCGAACTAAACCAGCGTGTCCAGCAGGTAGCGCAGGAGCTTCTGGGACCCTATGGCCAGCTTCAGGCCGGCGATCCCCTGGCCCCCGACAAGGGAATCTGGGCATACGGCTATTTGCGCACCCGCGGGAACACTATCGAAGCTGGGACTTCGGAAGTCCAACGCAACATCATTGGCCATTTCGTGCTTGGATTGCCCAGGAGCTATTAGAGCCAGCAAGTTGCTCGGAGAGAGAAGATGCAATTCGGATTGAGCGAAAGCCAGGAAATACTCAAAGATAGCGCGCGCAAGTTCTTCGCGGGCGAATGTCCAATGGAAGAAGTCCGGCGTCTGATGGAGACCGATACCGCGTACGACGAGGGCCTTTGGACCAAGCTGGCCGAGCAAGGCTACACGGGAATTATTTTCCCGGAAGAGTATGGCGGCGTCG